>Ga0213833_1000160_pt1 | contig 113201 bp, 98 predicted proteins | sample SWATP21_FD_160575 | JGI IMG/M metagenome (GOLD analysis project Ga0213833, IMG submission 160575) | Coastal seawater microbial communities from Marineland, Florida, United States - SWA TP2 #1 | ecosystem: Environmental > Aquatic > Marine > Coastal | place: USA: Florida | collected 2016-08-14
ACGATACCAGTACCTTGAGAGTTGTTATGAAGAGAACCGTCAGCAGCACGGCCGATACCGGCAACATGATGATCAAAGTTCCCGGAGCCGGAATTATCTTGTGTATAATAATCGTTTGCAGAAAGAGCAATGTTATATTTTGCAGAAAGGTAATTGTCTAATATGATTTTTTCGACATCACTCAGATCGGTATTGAATAGTATGACTTCTGTAATATCTCCGGTAAAACTTCTACCAGAATAATATCCTCCAATATAAAATTTATTGGTATGTGTGGAAGGTCTGGTTTGAGACACGAAGTGCAAAGAGTTTCCATGGTTTCCAGCATTAGAGGTGCCTCCGTTTATATAAGATTCACCCGAATTGGTTGACCAGGTATCATTATTGGTTCCATCTCCTCCACCTGGATATTGCCAAATATTGTCAGTGCCACTAGGTCTTCTGATTCCTTTATCTCCATTAAACCCCGCAACGGCTTCAAAGTAACTACGACTTTTAGGATCATTCACGGCAATTAATGTTTTGGCAGTAATATTTGAACTCGTTACAAATTGTCTGTTCAACGCAGAAGCACTTAGTTTGGCATTTCCATTTATTAAATCAGAAACACCACTTTGATAGGTCGCACTTCCGCTGTTATTGATGGTTTTGTTATTTCCTGAACCATCAATCCAAGAAGATACAGATTGTCCATCTGAAGGCAGAGCATTTGAACTATTTCTTAATCCATCTGGTTTGTACCAGGCAACAAGCCCAGATGTACCATCATCTGAACCGATACCTCCAGGACCTTTAGGAGAGGCTACGGCAGTAGGTTCTGTTCCTGTAATAACGATATTATCGATAGCCCACCACCAATCGTATGCACCTATGTATCTAAAGCGCACTTTGGCATTGGTACTTCCATTTAATGCTGAAGTGATATCCAGAGTGATGTTATCTGCTCCTGAATAGTTTTCATCTCCAATATCATAAGTTACAATTGTTGACCACGAAGAACCATTATATACTTGAACCCTGCACGATTCAGGACCGTTATAGTCTCTATATTGGTGGTCAAAGTTTAAAGTAACCGTTTCATATGGACTTGCATCAAAAGAAGGTGTAATTAAAGAGGTATTTTGATTTGAAGATGATCCGTATGCATCACTGTCCAGAATAGCATAATTCCCGGAGAAATTTCCGGCTGAAATATTTCGGTTTCCAGGATCGTTAAATTCCCAAACATCTCCCGTACCAGCGTTATCATTATTGGACCAACCTGAAGGTAACGAGGAACTACTAAAGTCTTCGTCTAACAAAACGGTCTGTGAAAATGATAAAGCGGGGAAAATCGCAAAAACGAATGCGATTAGCTTAAATGATGTAGTAGTGTTCATGGCTTGCGGTTTATACAATATTAATTCAAATGCATGATCTAAAATTGAATATGCAAAATCAAAACTATGCAAAAGAGTATTATTTAGATCAAATGGACTGTATAGTTATATGAATTGAACTTTTATTTTTAATCAAAATAATGAGTGACCAAATAAAACAAGAGAATGAATCTTGTTTTGATAAAGCCACAGAAATTTTAGGTGATCTGATGAAGTTTGATTATTGACTTTTAATGGTTTGACTTAAATATAATCGCTGGTTGTTATTTTGAACAGAAATAAAATATGTGCCATTTGAGAAACTACTCCAATTGATTTGAACACTATTTTGTTGGGTAAGTGATACACTTTTATATAAAACTCTACCAGAAACATCAGTGATGATAATGATACCATTTATTCCGTTTGGATTATAAATGGTGATGAATTCTGGGTTCTGTTTCATTTTAAATTCTGGATCAGAATTATCCTCTATAGATGTGATGGTACCGCCTCCTTTTGAACCAGATCCTCCACCAGATTGTTGTACCTCGTATTTAAACAATAACTCAAATCTACTCTTGTATTCTACATTAGGATTCAAATCCACACTATATGGGCCGTTACCTAGGTTGTGATCGAGCCCCAGATATTTATCACGTAGATAAATCTTAAAATTGTCAGGAAGGTTTTCTCTTTTATATTCATTGAATTGATGTGTGCCGTATTCATCAGAGAAAACGATTAATGGAATGATTTTAGAATCACCAATATCTAGTGGTGCAATGGATTGAATGACATATTCATCTGTCCCAATATACGAAGCAAATCTTACGTGAGCATTTCCAACCAGTTTATGCGCATCATAACCAACATCAACGGAATCTGTGGTATTTTGATTGTAACCAGTGAGGATGTTGTTTTGATATCCTGAAGGAGAAGTAAAGCTTATCCATGCGTTATGTTGATGTGTATTTTGCGATTTAAAAAACTGAGAGTTGGAACTGGTTCTCATACTATTATCGAAAACCACATTAGTATTGGCATTAGCAACTACCCAAAAACCCTGACCACTTGCAATATTCCCTCCGGGTATTGTAGATGAATTACCAGAGTTTACGCCACCGGATAAGTTCCATGATGCATAATCTGAATTTTGATTATATCCTCCTGTGGTATCAGCTTCATCCCAGAAGTATAAAGCATCTGTAATTCTGGAATTGTTAATCGCGTTTTCGGTCCAAAAAGCGGAGGCACTTAATGCGCAAGGATAAGGGTTCCCCAAAAGGTTCCAATCATCATCTGCCCAATCCGTTCCTCCCGGATTCCCAAGGGTTGTAGTAGATATCGCTTTTAGGAGATCTCCGTTGTTTATATCTCCATTATAGGTCTTTAGGGCGGTTGGATTTCCAGGGACAAAATAACCACCACAGACATCCATATTCCCATCTCCTCCGGAAATAACATCTGAAGCTGTGAAGGTGACGTTATTTCCATTACAGGTCGTAGAATAACCCGAGGTATAGTCATATTTCCAGGCCTGTAGGTCTTTGTCAAACACCCAGATATCGCACGGGTTGGAATTGCTAAATACAGACGATAATGCAGCTGCTTGAATAGGGGATGACCATATGTTATAATAGTAGGTTGAGTTGTTTCCTGCGCGTTTTACGTTATATGTTCCTGTACCGGAATTGGTATTCACTCCAGAGCCAGTTTGTACCAAAGAAGCATTTTCATTTATATTGACGGTACCATTGTTATTAATGGAATTGGATATGGATAAATACGTATTTGAATCGATGGTAAGAATCCCTCCGGATTCTACTTCAACTTCTCGTACTGTTGCATTTTCAGAGATGGAAAGTGATCCATCTGCGGTACTTTTAACAAGTAGTTTGTAACACGCGTCAGATGTATTTGGTGCGTTGGATGTTCCGGACCCGTTGTAATATTTGGTTCCATCTATTACAACCTGATCAAAATATTCGAATGTAAAATAATCATGATCAGAAAAAGATACGTTACTAGCTGAGTATGTTCCCGAAGATAAGGTCATAGCGTATGTAGTCTTTGTGGAAAAAGAAGAAGAGCTACTTACAACAAGATACAGTGTAGCGCAACTTTGTTTGCCTGATAAATCCAGCTCAGAAGCATTTACAGAAACAGAAACATTTCCTACATCATTTCGTTTACTAACGCGCCAGGTACTATTTTGTCTTTCCAAATATCCAGATGTGGTTGTGAAACCATAAGAGGAGTTTTGGGTGTCTTCTCCCCAAAATAGAAATTCATCATTTTGTAAATCGGATGGAGTGTTCATTTGAATAATTCCGGTTCCTTTTGAGTTGGTATGAGATGAGCCGTCCGAGGCCTGACCAATACCCGCAACATGATGATCAAAATGTCCAGCCCCGGAATTATCCTGAGTATAATAGTCGTTTGCTGATAAACTAATATCGAATTTGGCTGATAAATAGTTATTAAGAATTATACGTTCTACTTCAGAAACGTTGTCGTAAAAAAGAATTATCTCAGCGAGTTCGGTGTTTAAAAACTTCAAGCCATTTCTATTTACACCAAATTTATAGAGTTTGAATTCTCTGGTATTGGTAGCGGAGGTTGAACTCGAAGTTGACGAAGTTTCATTTATCCAAGAATCCAATGAGTTTGAAGAGCTACGCGTCAATGTGGTGATATTGAAGCTAGAAAAAGAACTATGTGAGCCAAGTGTTTTAGCTCCACATCCAAACGAATCAGAAGCGCTATTCCCAGAAGAGGAAATTTGAATAGTTTCAGGGGATGATGAGTTGGTTGTTGCAAAAAGAGATTCATATTGATTCGGATAGCTACCCACATATTTCCAAACCGCAAAAAAGGAAAAAGCGGATTGCGTATCTGGCGTGGAAAAACTACCAGTACTTAATAAATCATCAGTACCATCTAATATGATTGTGGTATATCCATTTATGGCATTTGAAGATTGTGTTGGTTGAAACGAACTGGTGGATTGAAGTAAGTGATGTGCATACCCGGACTGATCTGACCAGTTACTCACATTATTTCCCGAAGGAATAGTGAGTCCATAACCAGACCTTAACCATAAATTTAGATCAGAGGTGCCATCGGTATGTCCAATTCCACCAGGGCCGTTTTGAGCAAATAGAGAAATAGAGGTACTCAAGGCAATTGCCAAGAATAGTTTTTGCGAAGTAAGATTAGCCATTGCAAGTGTTTTTAATTGTTAGGTTCAAACGCTTGTGGCGGTAGGCAAATTCGTTACGACTTGACTACAAGTTAGATATAAAATAACTTACTGGAGATGGGTTGAAGGAATTGTTAAACAGATTGATTGGATTTTGAAAGTTTCAGGGTTTGGGTCAAAAAAAATCCCAGCTAAAAAGCTGGGATTTAAACTTATACAGTATGATTTTAATTTATTTTACAGCATCAACGATTGCCTTGAAGGCAGTCGGATTATTCAAAGCTAAATCAGCTAAAACCTTACGGTTTAACATGATTTCTTTTTTAGATACTTTACCCATAAACTCAGAATAAGACATTCCGTGCTCACGTGCAGCAGCATTAATTCTTTGAATCCAAAGACTTCTGAAGTTTCTCTTCTTTTGTTTACGTCCGGTGTAAGCATATAGCATACCTTTTTCAACGGCATTCTTAGCTACGGTCCAAACGTTCTTTCTACGACCAAAGTAACCTTTGGCCTGTTTCATCACTTTTTTTCGTCTTGCTCTACTGGCAACACTATTTACTGATCTTGGCATAATTTAAAGTTTTCTGAAACTAAGCGGCTTTTACACACTTCAATGAGCTCAGTCTCTGGTTTAACAAAATAACCTATATGAATTTTACTTCATATTTAATTGTAACTTGATACTTGCTTCGTCAACTTTGTCAACTAAACCAGCATGCGTTAAGTTACGTTTTCTTTTAGTTGCTTTTTTAGTCAAAATATGAGACTTAAAAGCATGTTTTCTTTTGATTTTTCCAGAACCAGTCAGCTTAAAACGCTTCTTAGCACTAGATTTTGTTTTCATTTTTGGCATCGTTCCAACGTGTTTTTATACTGTATAAGTTTATTTTTTCTTTTTAGGAGCAATGAACATAATCATTCGTTTACCTTCTAATTTAGGCATTTGTTCAACGCTACCGTAATCGTCTAATTCCTGAGCTAATCTAAGAAGTAATATTTGACCCTGTTCTTTGAATACAATAGATCTACCCTTAAAGAAAACATAAGCTTTAAGTTTGGATCCTTCTTCTAAGAATTTGATGGCATGTTTCTTCTTAAATTCATAATCATGATCATCAGTATTTGGTCCAAAACGAATCTCTTTAATAGAGACTTTAGTTGTTTTAGCTTTGATTTCTTTTTGCTTTTTCTTTTGGTCATACAGGAATTTCTTGTAATCCAAAATTTTACAAATAGGCGGATCTGTTTTAGCTGAGATTTCAACCAAATCAAGACCTTGGTCTTCTGCTCTTTTCAGAGCATCACGTGTAGAAACCACACCAGCATCACCGTCTTCACCTCCAACTAGTCGAACTTGTCTCGCGGTGATTTTTCCGTTGATCTTATGCGGATCTTCTTTAATTACCCGACCACCTCGTGGTCCTTTTCTTCTTTTTTTTATGGCTCGGTCCTCCTTTTAAATTAGGTGAAACATTATTAATTTAAACCTGCTGTTTGTCGATTTACTTCACTTTGTAACTCCTTAGCGAAATCTTCAATGGTCATTACACCTTGATCACCTTCGCCATGTTTTCTAACAGCTACCGTATTTTCCGCAACTTCCTTTTCGCCTAAAATCAACATATAAGGTAATTTATTCACCTCATTGTCTCGAATTTTTCGACCAATTTTTTCGTTACGATCATCTACGAGCGCGCGAATATCGTATTTATTTAGCAGATTTAAAAGGTTTTGCGCGTGGTCGTTATATTTTTCACTCAAAGGAAGTATTGCAACTTGTACCGGAGTTAACCATAAAGGGAAGTTCCCCGCACAGTGTTCTGTTAATACAGCAACGAATCTTTCCATTGATCCAAAAGGCGCTCTGTGAATCATCACAGGTCGATGTTTTTGGTTATCCGCACCGGTATATTCTAATTCAAAACGCTCTGGTAAATTATAATCTACCTGAATTGTACCCAGTTGCCAGCTTCTTCCAATTGCATCACGGACCATAAAGTCCAATTTAGGACCATAGAATGCAGCTTCGCCATATTCTATTACGGTTGGCAATCCTTTTTCTTCTGTAGCTTCAATAATGGCACTTTCTGCTTTGGCCCAATTTTCATCTGAACCAATATATTTATCCTTGTCCTCTGGATCTCTTAATGATACTTGAGCCGTAAAGTTTTCAAAATCTAGTGTTTTGAATATATATAACACAAGGTCAATCACTTTTTTGAATTCATCTTTTAATTGCTCCGGCATACAGAAAAGATGGGCATCATCCTGAGTAAACCCTCTTACACGAGTCAATCCATGTAATTCACCAGATTGCTCATAACGATATACCGTACCAAACTCAGCAAATCTTACCGGTAAATCTTTATATGATCTTGGTGAAGATTTAAAAATTTCACAGTGATGTGGACAATTCATCGGTTTTAACAAAAACTCCTCCCCATCATGTGGAGTCGTAATTGGTCGGAATGAATCCGCACCATATTTTGCATAGTGACCGGAAGTTACGTATAAATCCTTATGTCCGATATGCGGTGTAATTACCGGTTGATACCCAGATTCTTTTTGTGCTTTTTTAAGAAATTGCTCTAAACGTTCGCGAAGTTCAGCTCCTTTTGGCAACCATAATGGTAATCCAGAGCCTACTTTTTCTGAAAAAGTGAACAGACCTAGTTCTTTACCAATTTTTCTATGATCTCTCTTTTTCGCTTCTTCCAGAAATTCCAAATATTCATTTAGCTCTTTTTGTTTCGGATAGGTAACCCCGTAAATTCTTGTTAATTGTTTACGCGATTCATCACCCCTCCAATAGGCTCCTGAAGTACTTAAAACTTTAATCGCTTTAATAAATCCAGTATGCGGAATATGTGGGCCACGACATAGGTCGGTAAACTCACCTTGTTGATAAAGGGTAATGGTACCGTCTTCTAAATCTTTAATTAAATCAAGTTTATACTCGTCATCTTTTTCGGTAAAATAAGCTAAAGCATCCGCCTTTGAGATATCTTTTCTAATATACTCAGACTTTTGTTTAGCTAGTTCTTTCATCTTATTCTCAATTTTTGAGAAGTCCTCATGAGAGAATTTATAATCACCAAAATCTACATCGTAATAAAACCCGGTTTCAATGTTAGGACCAATTCCGAACTTAATTCCAGGATACAAACTTTCTAACGCCTCTGCCATTAAGTGGGCTGAAGAGTGCCACATTGTAGCTTTTCCCTCGACATCATTCCAGGTCAATAATTGTAGAGTCGCATCGGTGGTTATTGGACGCATGGCATCAATAACATCACCATTTACTTTTGCTGATAATACATTTCTGGCTAAACCTTCACTAATGGATTTAGCGATGTCCAAAGCAGTTACTCCACTTTGTTCTTCTCGTACAGTGCCATCTGGCAAAGTGATTTTTATCATCTCTACAAATTTGTTAAAAGTGCGCGCAAAGATACATTTTTGAGTGGTCTGGTAAAGTGCCTATTCATATTTAATTAAGTTTAAATTTTTAGATGTTTATTAACTGGAGTTTAATGATATGATTGGTCTAAAAGATTATTTTAGTTTTTATTTTGAAGTAAATGATTGATAAATTTCAATACAAAGAAATCCCGTTAAAAGATGATTATGAAGGTGAGGTTATTGCTACTTCCATAAGCTCAGAAAGTAATGTTGGCAATAGACCCTCAGTATTATACATCCATGGATTTATTGATTATTTTTTTCATCCGCATTTGGCCGATTTTTTTCATGATAATGGTTATGACTTCTATGCGTTGGAGTTGCGGAAATATGGTCATTCAATTTTGCCACATCAACATAAGAATTATTGTAGACACTTAGATGAGTATTTTGAAGAATTGGACTTTGCCATTCAAAAAATTAGATCCGAAAATGATAGACCATTGGTTTTATTAGGTCATTCTACTGGAGGGCTAATTTCAAGTTTGTATTTGAATAAAGGCCGTTTTAGAGATCAAGTTAGTGTTTTGGTTTTGAATTCTCCATTTCTAGAGACCAATGTAGCTTCAACTGCCAGAAAAATTTTGAAACCAGTGACAAAATGGATTTCTTCCATTATCCCTTATGCCAAGTTAGATGGAATGTTGCCTCCAATTTATCCAAGTAGTATTCATAAAGGTTTTGAAGGGGAATGGGAGTTTGATTTAGAAATGAAGCCCATAGAAGGTTTTCCGGTGTATTTTAAATGGAGTCGGGCGATTATGGATGGACAGGATTTTTTAAAGATGAATTCGGATATATCCCAACCCATTTTATTGTTACATTCCCATGATTCATACTTACCTGGTAGACATGAAGATCGAGTGATGAAATCAGACATTGTGCTCAATGTAGCGCACATGAAAGATATTGGACCTAAACTAGGGAAAGATGTGACATTGATAGAAATCGAAAATGGGATGCATGATTTATTCTTATCAAGTAAAGATGTGCGTCAAAAAGCACTTCAAGAAATGATGAAGTGGTTGAATCGTAATGTCCAGGTTTAGGATACTTTATGATACACTTCTAACAGAACTTTTTCTTGAGCTTGCCAATTCGCTGAGTTTTTCGCAATCCCAGCATTTTTTGATAGTTTCTGATATAATTCGCTATCAGATAATAATTTGTTAATGGCTCTGGTAATGTTTTTAGGATCTATATCATCGATTAAAACAGCCACTTCGTATTGTTGATTAAAATCAGCATATTCTGGATAGTTCATAGCTACCTGAGGTACCTGAGCATGCATATAGTCAAAGAACCGATTGGCCAATGAATGCCAGTGACTCAGACCATCTTTAGCAAAAAGAGTAAGTCCAATGGTAGCTCCATAGGTAAATGCCCTTAGTTTTTCAGGCTGAATAAAGCCTTGAAATTTAACTTTATCTTCTAGTTCCAGATCTATGGTCAATTTTTTGAGTTCAGGCAAAACATCTCCATCTCCGCAGATGTATAAATGACAGTCAATATCTTTCATTGCCTGGACGATTTGTTCTAACCCTCTGCCATAGTTTACAGCACCTTGATAAAGGATATAGGGAATTGAAGTATCGACATTCTTTGGAGCTTCCTGTAATTTGGTAGCATTACGTACAATATCAAAATGAACTTTGTATTCTTCTTGAAATAAATTAGCGTACCCTTTTGAAACCGTATATGCGGCATTCACTCTTGGAATAGCATACTTTTCGATATTCTTCCAGAATTTCTTTAAACTTGGGCGATTGACGATTTCTTCTTGTTCGGTAAAATATTCATGAGCATCATAAACCACTTTTGTTCCCTTTATCCGGGCAGCCCAAATTGCGGGTAATATAGTGTCTAAGTCATTGGCATTTATGATGTCATACCTGGTGAAGATAAGATGAAAGAACAACCGAATATTATATTCCGCATAAAATAGAACAGACCTTTCAAACCAGCAGTTTAACCTTAAACGATGAAAAGGTTTTTTTTCCAGAGAACCGGATGTTTTTCTCTTACGACCAATTAAAGTTACATCGTATCCATTTTGTACCAAAGCTGTACATATCCGATTCATACGTTGATCCTGGTGAAGATCATTTGTAACTAAACTGGCAATTCGAACCATAAATAAAATTGAATGGCGAATGTATACCTTTAACTTTTAATTTGATTCCTCCAATCCAATGAAAGTTCTATTTTTTTCCCGTTTTTGACAAAATAAGGAGGAGGGAAAGGAGGAAAATATGTGGCACGTACATATCTATCTATTTTTTCATCACTCCATTTGGGGTCTATTTGTTTGATATCATGAATTTCATTTCTCAAATGGAAATTACTAGATCTTTGGGAATAAAGCTGTTTTTGAGGAGTTCTGGAATAATCACCCACTAAGATTTTTGAAATATTTTCCTCGAATAACAGAATCGATTTTTCAAGTGTCTTTTCATATAATGAAACTACAGTTTCATTAACATCCATGTTAAATCGACTTTCGAATAAAATATCACCGGAATCAATACCTGAATCTAATACATGTAAGGTTGTTCCGAATTCTTTTATTTGATCAATAATGGCAAAAGAGAATTGATTACAACCACGATATTCGGGTAATGGTGCCATATGAAGATTAATCGCCAACTCTTTAGCGGTATCTATATGCTTTTGTTTGATGATTTTATGATATTGAACAGAGATGAGAAAGTCAAAATTATCAATACCAAGTAATTCATCAGGGTGCGATAAAAATGGAATATTGTTGGTCAAAGCTAAATCATGAACATTTTTTTTATCGGAATAAAGAGTTCTATTGTTCGATAGAACGCCTACAATTTCAATATTTAAGATTTGCGAATTTTGGATCAGATAGCTTAAAGCATTATAACCCACATTTTTGCTTCCTAGAAATACGATTTTCTTCATAATTTGATGGTGTCTTACCATTGCTCCAAAAGTAACTATCCCAAAAGAGGTGATGTAAAATAAGATGGTGTTTTTTTGTGTAGGATTCTTTTTTACAAAATGTAAGTTTGTCAGAATAATTGAAATATGTTAAAAATAGCATTTCATCCCATTTATACGCATCCACTTCCGGAAGGGCATCGTTTTCCTATGGAAAAATATGAATTGTTACCTGCCCAGTTACTCCATGAAGGAACGTGCAACTCTGTCAATTTTTTTGAGCCGGATTTTCCTGAAATTGATCATGTACTTGATGTACATGATGAACAATACGTAAAGAATTTACAGGCTTTGGAAATTGATAAGAAAATGGCTAGAAGGATTGGCTTTCCTTTGAGCCAGCAGCTTATTGATAGAGAGTTTATTTTGGCTCAAGGAACGATAAAAGCCTGTGATTATGCCATTGAGAGTGGGATAGCTATGAATATTGCAGGAGGAACGCATCATGCCTTTACAGATAAAGGGGAAGCTTTTTGTTTGTTAAATGATCAGGCTATTGGGGCAAGATATGTTCAGAAGAGGTATGGTTTGAAAAAAGTACTAATGATAGATTTGGATGTACATCAAGGGAACGGTACAGCGGAGATATTTGAGGGAGATGATTCTGTTTTCACGTTTTCGATGCATGGGGCGCATAACTATCCATTTGTCAAAGAAAAAAGTGATTTAGATATTGAGTTGTCTAATGGTTGTAGGGATGATGAATATCTTCAAATTTTGAAGCAAATATTACCCAAAGTATTAAAAGAGCAACGCCCCGATTTTGTTTTCTATTTGAGCGGTGTGGATGTTTTAGAAACGGATAAACTCGGAAAGCTAGCATTAACTCTGGAAGGGTGTAAGGAACGGGATAGATTTGTTTTGGAGTCGTGTTACGAATATAATGTACCTATGATGTGTTCAATGGGAGGAGGATATTCTGATGATATTAAAGTGATCATTGATGCGCATGCCAATACGTATCGTCTGGTTCAGGAAATCTTTTTTAGTTAGAGATACTAACGGTCATGGTACAATAACTTTTTAAGGGATATGCATTACAATTATGAGGCGCGATTTATTTTTGATTTTTAAAGTCAGAATGTAGTATGCGATTACAGAAAAATATATCTCTTAAGCCATATAATACCTTTGGAATTGATGTAAAATCTTCCTTTTTTCTGGAGTGGAATTCAATAGCTGATGTTCAGGAATATGCGCAGGATGAATCATTGAAATCTCATAAACGTCTTATTCTGGGAGGAGGAAGTAATATGCTTTTGACCAAAAACTTTAATGGCCTGGCTATAAAGAATAATATTTTGGGAAGGGATATTATTTCTGAAAATGACGAGGAGGTTATCGTAAAAATAGGAGGAGGAGAAGTCTGGCATGAAATAGTGCTATGGACGATATCGCAGGGATGGAATGGTATGGAAAATATGTCATTAATTCCTGGTAGTGTAGGTGCAGCACCAATCCAGAATATCGGAGCATATGGAAAGGAATTGAAGGATTTGTTTGTTGAGTTAGAAGCCATTCATCTTTCAGATGGAATGAAACGAACTTTTGATTTAGAAGATTGTCATTTTGGGTACCGAAATAGTGTCTTTAAGAATGAGTTAAAAGGAGCATATATTATCACTTCCGTAACATTGAGATTAAGTAAGAAACCGGATTTTAATATTTCTTACGGAACAATTCAACAAGAGCTGGATAAAATGGGGGGCTCTGAATTATCTGCTAAATCTATATCTGATGCAGTGATAACGATTAGACAGAGCAAATTACCCGATCCAAAAGAACTGGGAAATTCAGGAAGTTTTTTTAAGAACCCAATTATTCTGGAGAGTTTCTACGAAGAAGTGAAATTTGAATATCCCGGATTACCATCATATCCTGCAGGAGACAATATGGTAAAAGTCCCGGCTGGCTGGTTAATTGATCAGGCGGGATGGAAAGGAAAACGCGTAGGTAACTGTGGGGTACATAATAAGCAGGCGCTGGTGTTAGTAAACTATGGGGGGGCAACAGGTCAGGAAATATTCCAATTATCCGAAGACATCATTGCTGATGTCATTCAGAAGTACGGGATTGAGCTAGAGCGAGAGGTGAATATAATTTAAAACCTCATTCTTAAATTTACTATAAAACTTCTTCCAGGTCTTGGAACACTATTCCAATCTAAATGATCCCAATAATTGCTGTCAAACAAATTATTGACAGCTATCGAAATACTCGTAGGTTGTTGTAACAATTTAATTGGTGCGTGACCCGAAATATTCACAATGCCATAAGATGGAGTAGTGGTTTCTCCGGCATCGAGTCTTGGGTTGTTTTGCATGGCAGCAACAACTGCTTCAAGTTGAAATTTTATTTGTTTATAGCTATATCCCAATTTAGACGAGTTTTGAAGAGGTGGGATCATTTGTAGCGGGTTGCTTTCGTGATCGACACCATATGTAAATTGCGTTTGATTCTGGAATCTAATAGTTTTGAATAAGGTGGTATGCACTTTGACTTCGAAACCTGAAATGGAAGCCGATGGAATATTTTCATACACTTTAACCCCATTTGATCCAATGGTCATACCATCGTAAGTAGAATCGATAATTCCTATGATGTAATCCTGAAATTGGTAATGATAAATTTTGGTTTCTAAAACAGTTTTATTCTTTTTCCAATTTAATCCTATGGATGATTTCAGTGCAGTTTCTTTTTTCAAATCAGGAATCCCAATGTAGTCAAAACCATCCATACTGTTATATAAGTAATATCCGAAACCTTCTGATACGGTTGGTTGTCTTTCAGCATATCCAAGCTGCCCGAATAATTGGGTGGAATGATTTAATTGATAAGTGAGTATGGCATTTCCGTTCCCCAAAATATATGTGGATGGGATGGTGCCATCTTTACCAATAACTTCTAATTGTTGTATTCCAAATTCACTAAATACTTTACTGGTTACGTATTCAATTTTACCGCTATATTTTAATTCTGTCTGTGGATTTATTGTAAATCGATCTTGTATCATTAAAGAACCCGAATGTCTTCTTACATCTGGCCATGTAATCATATACATCACCGGTTCTTCCGGTCTGTTGGGGTCATTAGGATACATTTTCATATCCGCAAATGAAACGTTGTAATAATAATCCGGGTTTATGAGGATATGGTGTTTTTCTCCGATATTAAACTCAGACTTGGCAAAAGCACCGTATGTATCGCTTTTTCCAGGCATATCCATATGCATAGGAACAAATTCTCTTTTGGTATCATCCATAATGTGGGTAATATTGTTTCCATATGCTTTTAAAAATAAAGTGCTATTAGGTAAGTATTTTTTGTAGCTCAGTGAGTATATACGACCTCCTGCAAATGAAACATCCATAGGAAGAGCAGGATAACCTACATTATAGGCATCATCATATATGAATTGGGCTTTGAAAATTTGGGTGTTACTTGGCATCCAACTAGAAGAAAGTGCAAAATTTACTTTTTCAAATTGTGTGTATTTAATGGTTTGTCCACCACCAGCTTTATAATTGTCGAATTTCTGATAATTGGCATTGAGATTTAGAGCCCATGCACTATCCCCATAATTTAAGTTAAAATCTGCCAGTCGACCATTTCCATTGGTTTGGTAGCCGATTCCGGCTGAACCTGAAATTTCTTTGTGTGAACTAAATTGAGCTTGTTTTGTTTGGAAATCGAATCCACCTCCAATATTGGATCCCTGACAAGCATTATTGTTATTTGAAGAAACCGTTATCGATTCCAGGTTATTAGAAGAAACATAAGAACTCACGGGGTCCATTTTGTCCGTACAAGCGCCAAAAATTTTCATTCCATCAATGGTCATACTCAATTGACCGGAAGACATCCCTCTAAAAGTTGGTTCGGCAGCGTAATTTCCCCTTCGGATAATATTAACCCCTTGAAGATCCTCTATGATTTCATCGGTACGTTGACCTTCAACGGGTTTAAAATCTTCTGTTTTTGCAGATGTGCTATCTCCAATAATAACAACACCTTCAAGGTCAATGGCATTTTTTAGCGAATCATTAATAATGACTTTAGCAGTGTGCTCTTGAGTGTAACCATAGGAATGTAAAAACATCCCTACGGTTACGATTATTGTTATTTGGATTAGATTTTTCATTTCTATCTATTGAAATGTTACATCAAAGAATTGATCAAGTTTAATAGTATCACCATTGATAGTTTTGAAATCCAGATTGATTTTCCAGTAACCGGTCATGGTAAAGTTAACTGCTCCAGTATACAATCCATTCCCCTTTGATACCGGATTAACATTGTTTGGTGAGCCATGTCCCATACTAGGCATTTCAGGTTCCATTTCCATCATGTATCCATCTACTGCTGGGAAATCCATCATACTTTGTTTTTCATAAATACCGAAAGTGATGTTGTTGATACCAACTTTAGGCTCTGTTGGCTCAATAAGCGTTACGAATAACTTTTTGTTATCGAAATCAGAAATGAACGTAATTAATTTAGGTTCTGATTTCTCAACCACATTGATTGCCAAAGATGCCATACCATGTTCACCGTTCGCATGATTATGAACTTTTACATTTAACATCCAACTTCCAGTTGCTGTTGTAGGCATAATAAATACAACCGAACCCTTAAATGCTTTAGTATTGGTTTCGACAGTAGTTGATGGATTTTCAAATGGGCAGCTATGTTGCATCATTCCCATATCCATCATTGGGTTAAATGTTACATGTGCATCCGTAAGTTGAGTTTGAGGGTTTGCAGAATCGTATAAAGCTACATAAATACGATTGTATCCTACAAAAAGAGCTTCTTCAGCGTATATCTTTACAATGGCACCGGCTCCTACGGCTTGGGTTTCTCCAATGTATGTTAAGTCAGCAAATGGATCAGTAGGAGGAGTGGGCTCAGTAGTTTCTTTTTTACAGCTACCTAAAGTAAACGCTACAATGGAGAATAATAAGAATGTGATGTATTTAAAATTTTTCATTTTTCTAGTATTAAGGAAGCAAAATCTTCCTGTGAAGCCAATATGGCCGTTTGATTTAATGTAATAATGTTTGATTGAAATTAACTTTAGTAAAAGAGAGTCCAAATTCCCTTTTACTAAAGCAATAAGTTGGCTATGGCGTTTAACAAATCACAATGAATAAGTGCATGCAGAAAAATGATCCTGAGACATCTGGTAAAAGCACTATAACCAGTATGCCATAAGTGAATAACTGTCCAAAAAATTCACTTAAGGATGTAATAAATTGACTTATTTATTTGACAAGATTATACCATAACGGAGTCGTCTGGTACTCCAAACTATGCAGCTTTAGGAGGATGGAAAATTTGATTTTCCTCAAGGAAAGAATAACATGATGTAAATACTGTATAATGTTTTACATCAGTTGAATTAGGCGTTAAGATATCTGTTTGATCTTGATGCGTATAAAGTTGAATTTCATTTAAATAAAATACCGTTTCAGTTTCAATAGGAATTTTTTGATCCGTTTGAATGATTTGTTTCTTCAAGTGACAAGTACCATGACAGTTCATTTCAGGTTTGTCGGTATTCTCACAGAACAAATCGGTAATTTCATCAACATTTAATTGATAGTGCAGCCATACTGATGTGTTATAAACCTGTGAAAACAGGAATAGACTCAAAAGAAATATACCGAATGGCTTGAACATTGTTTAACTTTATCTGATACAAATGTATGGGATGATAGCATACGGGTCAATGGTTAAAAGTCAAAAAAAATAATGATTTTAGTCAGATTAGCATGAAATAAAAAAAGCGCTACTTCTTGTAGCGCTTTTTTTATTTCTATTAAAGTCTTCTGTAAAGGGCTTCAATGTCCTTACGTGTCCATTTTTCTTCCCAATCATCGCCAATAGCATGTCTCCACATATGTGGAAGATTATATGCGACTTCGGCCATTTGAGAAATTTCATCATCTGTCCAATCTTTGGCCAGGTTTTGCGGCAAATCAATATTATTTTGTTTTATCATTTCACGGAATTCTGCAACCGCATCACCATAGAACTCCTCCAGGTGGTTAAACGCTAAGCAATTTGCGTATCCATGCTTTGTTCCAAAAACAAATGACATTCCATAAGACAATGCGTGACAAGCGCCCACTTCTGAATAGGTTAAACTTAACCCACCAAATAAAGAGGCCATCATCAACTTTTCGTTATTTTCTGGAGTTTGACCTGCATTGGGTCCTACGAATACTTCACGACAAAGTTTTAATGATTGATCACCATAAACTTTGCTATAGGTATTGAAATATTGTCCTGATTCTGCTTCAATACAGTGAATAAAAGTATCCATTCCTGTATAAAACCACTGGTTTCTTTCTACAGTAGCAGTTAAATCTGGATCTAAGACCACCTGATTAAATACAGTCCAATCACATTTTAACCCCAGTTTCTTTTCTGGTCCGGAAAGTACAGCGGTCATAGAGCATTCTGCTCCGGTTCCAGAAATTGTTGGAACACCAACATGATAAATACCTTCTTTCTTTACCAGGTTTAAACCCTGATATAAAGTTGATGAACCTTCATTGGTAAACATAAGCGAGCTGGCTTTGGCGATATCCATAATACTACCTCCACCAATTCCGATGATACCGGCAGGAAGTCCATTTTCTGCTAAAACAGTATCTCTCAAATCATCAATTTGTTCGGTCGTAGGTTCTTTTGGATCTACATCGATAAATCTGATGACATCACCTTCTCTTACCGGAATACGATCAGTAAATTCAGTCTTACCATTAAAGTAATTATCAACGACAAATACCATAAATCCATCATTAAGATGTCTTTTGGTTGCTAAGATGTCATCCAATTGGTTAAAGGCTCCACGTCCATAGACCACTTTATCCACATTTTTGAAATTGTTAAACATACTTGTCTTTTTATGGAAGTTTATGCTAATACTTTTTGAATGGCTGTAACCATTTTAGATTTAAATTCTTCTAATTCAGACTCTGGCCAGTTGGCACGGATTCCTAAAGAAATTAATCTACCGATTACTTCATTTGATTTTGGTAATTTCAAAGCATGATAATCTTGAGGAGCACCAAAATGATGAATAGCTAATTTGTTTGGAGATTTTAAATCTTTAATATGATCCCATTGATTAATGAAGTGATACATGTTGGTATACCAATAGTTAAATCCTGCGATACCATCTTCAGCAAATTGAGCCATTACTTTCTGTGCCAGTTCAGCAGAAGGCATAAAGAAATTTAGGAATGTAGCCGAATCTCCTTCAGGATCTGGCATATGACGGAAGGTTACTCCATCTATCTGAGCCAAAGCATCTTTTAAAATGGCTTTGTGTTTTTTGTTGTTATTTCGAATGGTTTCGATTCTTTGCATTTGAACCTTACCCACAGCTGCATTAGCTTCACTTAAACGGAAATTGGTTCCCATAATATAATGCGGCTCCATTCCACGATTATCGCCAATATGTGTATGACCATGGTCTGAATATTCAGCCATATGGTTATAAACCTTTTCATCATTGGTGATACAAAGACCACCTTCACCTGCTGTAGTAATTTTGAAAAAGTCGAAAGAGAAACAACCTGACTTTCCAAATAGTCCGACTGAAGTTCCTTTATGGAAAGCACCTAATGCCTGACCCGCATCTTCAACCAGAGTAAGATTGTGTTCTTTTACGATAGGCATAATGGCATCCATATCCGCAGCAGCACCACACATATGTACTAAACAAATTCCTTTAGTATTTGGAGTTAAAACCTCTTTAATTCCTTCAGCACTTAAGCATAAGGTTTCGTCAACCTCGGCAAATACTGGTAATGCACCAATGAGCATAATTGCTTCTACGGTAGCCACAAAAGTGAAAGGAGTTACAATAACTTCATCTCCAAGACCAATTCCTGCAGCTGCAAGAGCAGTAGTTACAGCTGTGGAACCACTTGATACAGCATGCGCATAATTTGCACCAGTAAATTTAACTGCTTCAGCTTCCAGTTCTTTAGCTTTAAACATGCCTTTTCTGGCTTCATCAAAGCCGTATCTAAATAGAATTCCTGTATCTAAAACTTCATTAACTTCTTTGCGCTCTTCAGCACCAAAAAATTCTACACCTGCCATATTTTTTTATTTAAAATTTTTGAGGCGCAAAGGTAAAAATTATAACTAAAGTAAAAGTGAGCTGAAAAGAAGATAAACTGAGGATGAAATAAGATATTTGGGCATAAAAAAAGAGGCTAGAAGCCTCTTTAAAATCTTTTTGGGATAAGAAATTATGCTATAATCCCAACTACTACAGAGAAAATTGCAGCTAAAGCTAATACTACCCAGAAAATTCCGAAACCTTTTGTGGTATCATCAAACATTTGAGTGAGTAGAGATTCATTTTCTTCTTTAAAATCGTTGCTTACCATTGTACCGTATTTTGATGCCACAAATGTAATGATTTGCTTCTTATTCGCAATTGGCAATTCGAGTTTCTATCTCTTTTGGTGAAAATTTCTTTTTGGAAGTGCTCCATTGTTCATAAACGTAGTTTGCAACATTTGCAATTTCAACTTCGTTTAGTTCCGGAATACCGGCCATTGGTTGATGAAATGTAACACCATTTACGATAATGGTATCATCAATTCCGTAGGCTACAATACAAGCAAAGTCATCAGCATGCTGATCTAAAAAATCAGCATCATTGAGTGGTGGAATGAGATTTCTAAATCCTTCTCCATTTGATCCGTGACAATCAGCACATTTTTTTTCATATACCTGAGCACCTTTCTGTGGTGGTTTACTACAAGATCGGAAGAACATAGTCACTAATAGAACAAAGACGAAGCCTCCTAATATGGCGACACGGATATTAACGTTCATTGGACAATTCTTTTTTTAGCACTTTTATATCAGCTATGATTTGATCGGTATCTTCTCCTAAAGTGCCATCATAATATCCACGAATACGGTGTTGACCATCCATTAAGATAAAAGCACCACTGTGCATATATCCTCCAGGTGAATTGGGGTCTTCTTCAGCACTTACCATGTATTGTTCGGCCAACTTATAAATAACCATTTTATCCGCGGTAACCATATGCCACTTTTGAGATACAATCCCAATTTTTGAAGCATATTTTTTTAATTGAGGTACAGAATCGTTTTTTATGTCAATGGTATGTGATAAAAACAAAATATCATCATCATTTTCGAATTCATCGTAAACCTTTGACATGTTTTTTGTCATAACCGGACAAATAGTTGGACAATGCGTAAAGAAAAAATCCACTACATAAATTTTGCCTTTGAAGTCAGCAGCGGTAATAATTTGACTGTCTTGATCCATTACTTGAAACGAGTCAATCTTTAAAGTAATAGTATCTATTTCGTCTAAGCCATCTTTACCCTTTACGAGTATCTCTTTTGATCCGTATACCGGTAATTCGTTTTTTTGAACAACACGTTCAATACACCCTATAGTCATCAATAAGGCCATTGATGAGAGGATAATTTTAAATGGAAATAGTTTCATTATTTCTCCAGACTTTTCAGAATGTTTTTAGCTTGATTTGCGGCTTGGTCCATGTGAACACCTACTTCAATAATGGCTTTTTCCTGCTCCGATAAGTAAAGTAAAATAGAATCTTTGTCATCACCTTGTTTAGGTGCTTGAATGGCAGCCATCCAATCCATCATCTCTTCATCGGACAATGCCAAATCGTCAAAAGCCATTTTTAAAGTGTCCAGATGTGTATATAGAACTGAGTTGGAATCTCTTTCAGCTCTTGCAATAAGTTCATTAAGCTTGGTTTGTAATTCTCCGTTTTCCTGCATTTTGAGCATTACTTCATCATGTGTGTGCATTGTTTTTAACCAGGCTGTTTGTTCTTCATTTTGACATGAAGAATTTATTATTTGGACAGTTAAAATCGAAAATATGAATATGAAATAGCGCATAACTACTTAATGATTTAATTCTTGCAAAGCTATCCAAGAAAGTAGAGAGATACCAGTTTTTAATGCTTTTTCATCTACCATAAAAGTGGAGGTATGTAAACCTGAAGATGGCTGGTCGGGATAACTAGTTCCCAAGCGGTAAAAACAACCGGGTATATGATGGGTGTAGTAGGAGAAATCTTCCCCTCCCATACGCAAATCCAACTGTTTAACGTTCTCTGTTCCCAGCAATTCTGTTGCGTATTTTTGTACACGCTCCGTTAGTTCAGGGTTGTTTTCGAGATAAGGATATCCATTTCTAATATCCGCATTAACATGTCCTTGATATTTGGCGCTGATGTTAGAACAGATATTTCGGATTTTTTGATGGACATCTTTTCTCCATTCTTCGTTTAAGGTTCTAAAAGTACCCTGAATATATACCTGATCGGGGACAATATTAGTAGCGCCCAAACCTTCTACAAAACCGATGGAAACAATTGTGGGGATATTATTCTGTTGACCTAGATCATTGATTTTTTGAACTTCTAAAATAATCTCAGAAGCCATAAGAATAGGGTTTGTAATTAAATGTGGTTCTGCCGCATGCCCTCCTTTGCCATTTACGGTTAAATGAATTTCATCGGTGGAAGCCATGTACATTCCTTTTCTAAATCCAACGGTTCCGGATTTGAACTGAGGATATACATGTTGTCCAACAATTCCAGCAGGTTTTGGATTTTCTAAAGCACCTTCCTGAATCATCAATGAAGCTCCTCCTGGTAAAACTTCTTCTCCAGGTTGGAAAATGAGTTTAATCGTTCCTTCAAACTGATCTTTAAGTGAGTTTAAAATGGCAGCTGCTCCTAATACACAACTGGTATGTACATCATGTCCACAGGCATGCATGACTCCTTTATTTTTGGAAGCAAAATCTAATCCGGTGTTTTCATGAATAGGTAAAGCATCCATATCTCCCCGGAGTGCAAATGTTTTTTTATCCGGATTTTTTCCCTTTATTAATGCAACAATACCTGTTTTTACATACCCTGTTTCATAAGGAATGTTGAGTAGGTCTAGTTGCTGGGCAATATACTTTGAAGTTTCAAACTCTTTAAAAGATAGCTCCGGATATTGATGTAAATGCCTTCTTTGGCTTACCACATTGGGGAAGTAAGATTCGGCTAATTCGAGAACTTTGTTTTTTAAAGTGTCCATAAATTATTTACTGAAAAAGATAAGTTTGATGGATATAAATAACATTAAAAGACCAAAAATTCGCTTTAGAAGATATTCATCAATATCCAGTGAAAGTTTAGAACCAAAGTACCCTCCAACTACAAAAGCCGAAGCCACAATAAGTCCGGCTTTAATATCGAGATTTCCTGCCTGGTAATAATTATATGCTGCCAGTATTCCAATAGGAAGTAACATAAGTCCTATACTGGTACCTTGCGCTTGATGTTGCGTCATACCCAGGAAGAAAACAAATGCAGGAACTATAATAATGCCGCCACCTACGCCAAATAATCCACTTAATACACCAGCTGCAATCCCAATTAGAATGAGTATAATTATTTCTACCATCGTATATTTCTTTTTGTGCATTAATGCCGATTTGACGCCAAAGATAGGTAAGTGTAATTATCTCGAATTATGAGAGAGAAGTAAGATTTGATATTTTACCAAAACAAAAAAGCAACGATGTTTATCGTTGCTTTTTTGTTTTAAGAATTTGTTTTCATCTACTTTTCAATGGCAGCCGTAAGTTCAGCGCTTAACGGTTTTACCTTAGAAGAAAAATATTCCTGCCAGTGTCCGTTTTGATCCACCAGATACTTTTGAAAATTCCATTTCACTTCCGAATCCATAACACCATTTTGGTGTTTATCCGTAAGCCATTTGTAAAGTGGGTGGGCATTAGCACCTTTTACATCAACTTTTTCCGTTAGGAGAAATGTCACACCGTAATTTTTTTTACAGAAAGAGGAAATTTCTTTGGCATCTCCGGGTTCCTGACCTCCAAATTGATTACATGGCACACCAATTATTACGAGTTGGTCTGCATATTTTTCGTGCAGTTTTTGAAGGTCTTCGTATTGAGGAGTAAACCCACATTCGGAAGCGACATTAACGAATAAGATTTTTTTGTCTTTGAATTCATTTAAATCAATTGGATCTCCCATCAGTGAATTGATATGGATATCATAGATAGAGTGATGATCGTGCATATTTTTTGTTTTAAAGGACATAATCGCTGTTCCGAGAAATACGATTGAAAATATAGTTAAAGTTCTTTTAAGCATAGTTGTTTTTTTGATATGAATAGGATATCAAATGTAGTGATTAATGAAATTATAGGGAACAAAGCAGGATATTAAACAATACTTTTCTGAAAGTGATATCCAAGAATGGAAAAATTATTTCTAAAGTAGAATTTATGGGAACCACTATTTTGAACATATGTGTTTAACTCTACGGTTTCACAGTTTTGATCCAAGGCCCATTTTTCCATTGCTTTAAGAAACTGTTGACCATATCCTTTAGAATGAATTTTCGGATCAATAATAAAATTATCAATTTCGAGTTGCTTTCCGGAATATAATCTTACCGTGATCCAACCTCCAGAAATACCGATAAGATCTTCGTTATAGTATAATCCAAAACAGACAAAATTCCCCATTTGAAACATTTCTGTTTGTCTCTTTTTTAGTGTGTCCATCTCAATAGTAGGATTGAGGTGTTTGGTGAGCTGAACAATTTCGTCAACATTTTTCGAAGAAAGCAGTTGAATATTAGTTGTATGCATCAGATGAAGTTTTGTTGCTAATATACTTCATCTGAAACGCTTTCTTGCATACTGTGTCTGACCAAAAGAGAAGAAGACATACTAGAAAGAACCAATTTGAGATCATCATTGATATCATTTTTAATCCAAACCCTTCCGTTGTTTATGGTGGATACCGCACCAATGGCTTGATCTTTATAAATAAACTCGAATCCAAAATTATCCAGTTTAACCCAGTTGGTTTGTTTTTCAATTTTCCTAACCCCTCTAATACGTATCTCATTTCCATTTTTGTCTTTGGCCAATCCACATTCAAAATCGCCCGATGTACCTCCTTCCGGATTGTGAATAATAAATTCCCAGATGTCATTTGGAGTTTCAGAAGGTATTATAGATCCTGCAAAGTAGTTTTCATATTGAAAAGCATATGAGAGGAACCCGTTTAATAATTCTAATTCAGTGGATTTAAATTTCCCGACAGCGAGTACGTAGGCTCTTTTTTCAGGCGTAAATTGAATAAAGTTTAATTTCTCCTTTGCTCCTTTAAATCTGGTAACAAATGAAACGTCATATCCGGCCGTCCACCCTCGTTTTACTTTAGAGGTGCTGTAATCTCCGAAGGTAATGACCTGGTTAAATTGTAAACCCTGTCTCCCTTTAGCATCCATAACGGTTGTATTTGTTTTTAGATTATCAGAAACAATGATGTTGGGTGTTGTACAAGAGCTTAGAATATAAATAATAGTGCATATGGCAGGATAAATAATGTATCTCATGCGTATAGTGTTTTAAATGGAATAACGGTACAAATTAATTCTTGATTCGGAGTTTAACCAACAACTATACCATAACACAATTGTATGAATATAAGATAGATTTGAGAATTTCAATAGAGTAGATATAGTTGTAAAACTATAAGTGGTATTTCTGTAGAACCTCGATGAAACCAGAATGTTCGAAATAACTACAATTACCGAATGCCGATTTAGAAATCTAACCCTAGACTTAAATGCGCCATTGGTGTTAAGAATTCCCCATCTTCAATCCCATATCCATAATCCCATCTTACAAAGTAACCTAACAACTTGGTTCGTAAGCCGAAACCAACGGCTCCAACAAGAGGGTCTTTTTTATTATTGAGTCTTACAGTAACATCACTACCTCCTTGATTAATTTCTCTGGTATTAAAGGCGTTTTCATCACTATACGGATCTGGTCCGGTCCATGCCGTACCAACGTCACCAAATCCTATGATTTGGAAGTTCTTTACGAATTCCGATTTGATTGGCTTTGCAATAAGGTATTGGAAGATTGGAATTCTTAATTCTGAATTGATCACAGCAAAAGTATTTCCATTACGGATGTTTTGGTTAAAACCTCTCATATTAGTAGCCAAAGCCTGCCAGAAGAAGTTTTGGTCTCTTGCAATATTTTGTTGTGTATTAAAACGGTCACCAAAGTTAATCCACTCGTCCACAGAGCCTAAATAGTAAACCAGTTTTCTTTGTCCAAAAGAGGTACTTGCAGCTAATCTATTGGCCCAAATAATAGTTCTATGGATTTTGGTGTAGGTTCTAAAGTCTAACCCTACAATGTTGATGTCTTTAACACTTTGATCAATCTCAGCATAGGATTCCGCAAAAATCTTAAAACGTGTTCCGTTTTTGATGTTCATTGCACGATCTCTGGTATCGTCAAAAATCAATTCTAATTTCACCCCTCCCCAGCTTGAACTAAAATCATCTGCTTGTAATGATTGGTCATCAATTGCTTTTAGGATGTTACGATCATTTCTTACATTAAACGTGGTTTTTAAAGCTAATACATTACTAAAAGGCCATGAGAAAGTGACTTTAGCCTGATGGATTAAAGATTCCACGTTATAGTTGTCTACCGTAGTCTGAGAAAGTTTCTGACGCTGGAAGCTATATTTTTTATCCATTCGTTTTTTACGATTGGTATAGCTTAAAAAGTACTCTGTACTTTTCCCATTCAAACCATAGCGCATCCCTCCAGTAATATTATGGTCTTCCATAATGTCAAATAAGCTGATTTTAATTACGGCCCCCATCCCCGGGTTATTGTATGGGCCACCATTAAATGGTTGATACAATTGATTGGCAAAATCAAAATCAACAGCAGTAGTGACATCCGTAGCTAAAAAGGCTAAACGATAGTTTTCCTGTTTTGGAAATTTAAATACCTCAGGTTTTGATTCTACTTTTTCGGTTTGAACCGTTTTTAACGTAATAAGTTTTGAGTTTTTGATGGGGCCGGAAGGTTCAGTTACGCGAACCGGAGTCTCTCCATTAAAAGTGTAGTTATTAATATCGATATCAGAACTATCTGTATAAACTTCCTGATCGCGTACAGGTGGATCTACGATTTCAAACTGTGTCCCTTCTTCATATTTTAATCTCTGTTTAGCTTCCTCTTTTTTATCAATAGTTTCTTTGTATTTGGTTCCAGCGACTTCTTTTTCTTCAACATTAGCGAAGTCTTCAATGTAGAAATGATACTTACCTTGATATTTGATCATTTCTGCATACTGTTTGCTTTCTAAACTTATGGATTGATACAGGATATTACGCTTGTAATTAGATACAGGAACAGTTTTCGTGAAGTATCTGTAGTGGATCGTAGTGTCTATATGCGTAATTGCGCTGTCCACCTGACCTATATAACGATTGCGAATACCATTTTCGCCACTTAAAAATGTAAAGTACTTTTCAGTAATAGCGTAAGGTAACTGTTCATTAAAATCCTGAGAGTTGACCAAACGTTTATATGTTTTCGGCTTTGGCTTTTGTTTATAGTCAAATAGGAAAAGGTCTGTGTTTTCCATGATTTGAGTTACATCATCCTTAATCGCAATGGAGTCTGATCCGCGATTTGATGCAAAGATGATTTCATTTGTTCCAGGTACAAAACTAGGGGTTAAATCATCATAAATATCGTTGGTAATTTGACGCATGGAGTTTTGCGCCAGATTAAATACAAATAGGTCCGATTGACTGCTTTTAATGGCTGAGATGACCAGTTTTTTTCCATCGCTTGAGAAATTGAAACCCAATACTTTGTCAACTCTAACCAGTTCTCTTTGATCCCATTTTTTTGTATTAACATCATAAAGATCGAGTAAAACCATTCCCTTTTTCTCATAAACTATTGCGAGAATTTCAGAAGACGGACTCCAGCCCAATAGAGGGTAACTGACATCCGGAATTTTATCCAGTTTATGATTACCCTTCATGGTTTTTTTGGTTTTTTCTTTTCCTACATGATGTAACCACACTTTGTATTGTCCCAATTCATTTGAAGTAAAGGCAACATATTCCGCATCTGGGCTTAGAGATACTCTTTGATATGTACGCGTTTTTTTTGTTTTGATTTTTAACTCATCACTTTCGGGAAGGTTTCTTTGGGCATCATCTGCCACATACTTAGCCAAATAATACTTCTGGGCAGCTTCAACCAAACTAGGCATAGATTGCCCAAGAACGAATAAAAAACCACTCTCAATATTTCTACTGATTTTTGACATGTATAGGATATTGGGTATGACTTCCGGGCCATAGACCTCAGAGATATAATACCATAAAGCATGACCCGCAAACGTAGCATCTTCACCGGTGAGACGATTGATTTTACCCATTTGTCCATTAAGTACAAGGTCTCTTAGTTTATCATCAATATCTACACTCCAATTTTGTGTGGCGTAAGAAACTAATCCATTAATATACCAGTTAGGAACAGTCATCAAAGCCGAGTTCTTTACCATTTCTTTCCAGTCTTTACCAAACATTAATTGTCTGACAATGACTTCGGTTAATCCTCCGCGAATTTGTCGCTGTAGGTCTTTATGGCTACCGTTAAAATAAATAAACAGTTTATTACCCTGAAGGTGTGTGGTTCCACCAATATTATTGGCATCAGGAATTTCTAGGCCGATATTACTTTGTTCAAATTCAGCCTGCGTATTAAAAACGAGGATGAATACTTTTCCGCGCATTCTGTAATCAAGAACATCTTGAAGATACTTAAGTGTTTGAATGCCTTCCTTTGCCGTAAAATCGGCTAATGGCCTACCGGTACCATAAAAGTATACGTTGAAATCTTCATAGTCCATGTGCTGCCAGTTTGGAGTGAAAAACTGTAATCTGTTTTTACCAAACTCCTGATAAGAACCTCTATAAAACTGTGCGTAGGCAGATTGAGATATTCCAAGGAATAAAATTGCTATGAAGAAAAGATGGTATCTTAAAGTTGTATTCATTCAGGATCAACCTAAATTTGTGGTTTAATTATTATCAAAGATAAAAGACGTAAAAATAAGATTTATTGTGTTGCACATTAAATTTAATTTTTGCTACTCAAATATTATACGCATGTTGAAGGTACATAAGTTGGTTTTTAATCCGTTTCAGGAGAATACTTTTATTATTGAAGGAAATAATGGAAGCTGTTTTATTATAGATCCCGGATGTTTTAATGCGACAGAAAACAATGAATTAAAAGATTTTATTGCCCAACGTGGACTTCATCCCCAGAAGTTGATTTTGACTCATTTTCATTTGGATCATGTATTTGGAAATCAATTTGTACATGACCAATGGGGATTACTTCCTACAGGACACAAGGATGGGGAAGCGACTTTGGCTGGAAATGAACGTGCATGTCAGGTTTATGGTTTACCACATATTCCATCACCTCCGATTACGCATTTTTTGGCAGATGGAGATATCTTGGAATTGGATGGAGAACAAATAAAAGTGATACATGTTCCAGGGCATTCAACTGGTCACATTGCACTGGTTTGTGAAACATCAGGATGGGTAGTTGCCGGGGATGTTTTGTTTCAAAATAGTATTGGGAGAACAGATTTGCCGGGGGGCGATTTTGATACATTGGCCCAGTCCATATCAGAAAAAATGTATGCGCTACCTGATGATATGGTGGTGTACTGTGGGCATGGACCCGAAACGACTATTGGGTCTGAGAAATTTTCTAATCCATTTGTGAGAGGTTAAGTTATTGATATCAGGATTTTATAAGATTATTTTTTAGCTTTGGGTGCGTAAATTTAATCTTATAATCTGATGAAAAAAGCAATAACCTCTATTGTACTTGTATCCATTGTTTTATTGGGTGCATGTAAGAAAGATAATGTGAACCCTGAACCTGAGAAAAAGTACACTATAAATGTGTTGCGGAATAATGTGCTATTTAAGAAGTATATTTATACTCCTACTAAGTTGCTGCAATTTAACCACTATGAACTTAACGGAAAAGTAGCTGATTCAGCTGTGTTTTATTACAGCTCCGGTAGGTTGGATTCCATGGTCAATTCTATCCTAACGTATAATTATCGATTAACAACTCAGTATGTTTATGATTCCGGTAATAGATTGGTTAAGATTGAAGAAGCAAAAGGACATTATTATGAGAAGGTGTATGATATTACTTATGATAATAAAGATAGAATTCGAAAGGTGGTCTGGAGTATGAAAAATAAACCTTTTTCGGGTGAGTATTCTGTTAATGCTTATGGAAATGTAGATAATTATAAATACAATCGAGTAGATGCAGTGGGAAGTCACTATGAAACACACACGCTTTCGTTTGAGCAATTTAAAAATGCTATACAACCTTTTTGGGTAATGTCTCCAGATGAAATTTCTTTATCGATTAATAACTCAGTAGAACAAATAATCAATACGCAAACCGATCCGATAGGAGGGAGTCAAATGATATATCAAACTGAATTGCAATATTATAAGTATACCTACAATACGGAAGGGTATGTGCTTACAAAAACAGTGTTAGATACGAATAATCAAACGACTGATTTTTATGAGTATCAATACTTAGAGAATTAATTAAAAAGTTTATCGCATAAAAAAGGCTGAATCATTTGATTCAGCCTTTTTTATTATATCTTGATGGAGGAGTGAATTATTCACCTCTCATTTGGTCAATTTCAGCAGCAATTTCGATAGTGATTTCTTCACCTAATACACCGTCATAACCGGTTACAGCAAATTCACTTCTATTAATTTTGAAATTACCTTCTAAAGAACTGATGAATAAACCTTTCTTAAATGGAGATTCTTGAACTCCTAAATAATTGAAAGGTATCATTACATCTTTGGTTACATTTTTAACCGTAAGTTTACCGTAAGCATTATACATACCGCCTTCTACTTCAATTCTATCGGAAACGAAAGTAATATTTGGGAATTGCTCTACGTCAAAGAAGTCAGAACCTCTTAAATGATCATCACGATCTTGATTCGTTGTATTGATTGAATTTACATCAATAGTAATATTCATCTTGGCAGCTTTGTAATCTGTTCCGAAATCAATAGTTCCGGATACTTTATTTAAGTTACCTTTTGAGGTTGCTAAAATGTGACGGATTTTAAAATCAACATATGTATGAGATTCATCAATGGTCCAAACACCAGTTAATTCTGCTAGGTCGTTTGCCGGAGCAGCTTCCATAGCTTCAATTTCAGCATCGATTGCTTCAGCAGCTTCAACCGTTAAACCATCACCATGATCTTCAGATTTAGCCTCATGTAACATTGGCGCAATTACCAATCCGATCAAACATGTTAACTTAATTAAAATGTTCATTGATGGGCCAGAAGTATCTTTAAATGGATCACCTACCGTATCACCAGTTACAGCTGCTTTATGTGCATCAGAACCTTTATAAGTCATTTCTCCATTAATCATTACACCAGCTTCGAAAGACTTTTTAGCATTATCCCATGCTCCGCCAGCATTGTTTTGGAAGATTGCCCAAAGTACACCAGATACAGTAACACCGGCCATATAACCTCCTAACATCTCAGCAATTGCTGCTTTGTCCATTCCCATTAACATTGGAATAATTGCGATGGCAATTGGAAGTCCAATTGTTAGTAGACCTGGTAACATCATTTCTTTTAATGACGCTTGGGTTGAGATAGCAACACATTTATCATATTCAGGTTTTCCTGTACCTTCCATGATGCCCGCAATCTCTTTAAACTGACGTCTTACCTCGTAAACCATTTCCATTGCAGCTTTACCTACAGCATTCATGGCTAATGCAGAGAACACTACTGGTACCATTCCACCTACAAATAGCATAGCTAATACAGGAGCTTTAAAGATGTTAATTCCATCAATCCCAGTAAAAGTAACGTAAGCAGCAAACAAAGCCAATGAAGTCAATGCCGCAGATGCAATTGCAAAACCTTTACCAGTTGCAGCAGTTGTGTTTCCTACAGAATCTAAAATATCAGTACGTTCACGAACAATTGGTTCTTGTTCGCTCATCTCAGCAATACCACCTGCATTATCTGCAATAGGTCCGAATGCATCAATTGCTAATTGCATAGCAGTTGTAGCCATCATTGCTGAAGCTGCCAAAGCCACTCCGTAGAATCCAGCCAAAGCATAAGATGCCCAAATAGCACCAGCAAATAAAATAACCGAAGGGAAAGTTGAAATCATACCGGTTGCTAAACCAGCGATGATATTTGTTCCTGCTCCAGTACTAGATTTTTCAACGATTTCAAGAATTGGCTTTTTACCTAAACCTGTATAATACTCAGTAATTGATGAAATCACACCTCCTACAAATAATCCAACTAAAGTGGCGTAGAATACACGCATTGAAGAAATTTCAATTTTACCTTCTCCAAAGAACTCCATTACCATAGTTTCTGGTAACATCCATGTCACTAAGAAATATGAAGATAAAGCTACTAAAGCAATCGAAACCCAGTTACCTACATTTAAAGCACCCATTACTTGTGCTTCTTTAGCATCATTGCTACTAATTTTTACCAACATCGTACCGATCATTGAAATGATAATTCCAAAACCAGCGATAGCCATTGGTAATAAAACCGGACCGATTCCATTAAATCCTTCAGATACGATGTCACCACCCATATCTTTAATTATATAATTACCAAGTACCATAGCAGCTAATACTGTAGCTACATAAGAACCAAATAAATCAGCTCCCATACCGGCAACATCACCAACATTATCACCTACGTTATCTGCAATTGTTGCAGGGTTACGTGGGTCGTCTTCAGGAATACCAGCTTCTACTTTCCCTACCAGGTCAGCACCAACATCAGCAGCTTTAGTATAAATACCACCACCTACACGAGCGAATAACGCGATAGATTCAGCTCCTAGTGAGAATCCTGCAAGAGTTTCTAATACGATGGTCATGTCACCAACATTGGTCCATTCACCACCCATAAACATTTGGAAGAAAACGATGAAGAAAGCAGTCAAACCTAAAACAGCTAAACCAGCAACTCCAAGACCCATTACAGCACCTCCGCCAAAAGATATTTTTAATGCATTTGGTAAACTCGTACGTGCAGCCTGTGTAGTTCTTACGTTCGTTTTAGTAGCGATTTTCATACCCATGTTTCCAGCTAAAGCAGAAAAAACGGCTCCGAAAATAAAAGCTACCACAATCATGATATGAGTAGTTGGAACGATAAACGAAACACCTGCCAATGCGATACTTACTACCACAACGAATATGGCCAATAACTTATATTCTGCATTCAAGAATGCCAATGCACCTTCATATATGTGATCAGAGATTTCTTTCATTTTTCCATCTCCTGCATCTTGTTTCATTACCCAAGACTTTTTTATCATCATGTAGGCTAACCCTACTAGTGCCATGACAATTGGCACGTAAATCATCATTGATTCCATTTGTTATGTTTTTTTATAAAATAAAACGCCCCTCCGAAATTTCGAAGGGGCGCAAATATATTATTTATAGTGGAAATTTAACAGATATTATAATTTCACTACTAAACCCAAATTGTTTAAAGCTTATACATTGAGGCTTTTACAGCTTTTACGATATCATCTACACCAGGAAGTGCTTCCTCAATAAGCGATTTTGCAAATGCAAACGGTGTATCAGATTGCGTAAGTCTTCTGATTGGAGCATCCAAATAATCAAATGCGTTGTTCTGAATTTGATAAGTAATTTCAGAAGACACAGAGGCAAATGGCCAAGATTCTTCTAAAAGAACAACACGATTGGTTTTCTTTACCGATTGAATAATAGTATCTACATCAAGTGGGCGAATTGTTCTTAAATCTATAATTTCTACCTCAATTCCTTCCTTGGTCAAAACTTCAGCAGCTTCATGGGCTCTCTTGATAATTTTACCAAATGTGATAATGGTACAATCAGAACCTTCTCTTTTAATATCTGCTTTACCAATAGGTAACACATATTCTCCTTCAGGAACTTCACCTTTATCTCCGTACATAGCTTCACTTTCCATGAAAACTACAGGATTATCATCACGAATTGCCGCTTTTAATAAACCTTTTGCATCATATGGAGTAGATGGGGTGATCACTTTAAGCCCTGGAACCATAGCGTATAATGCTTCGAAACTTTGAGAGTGGGTTGCAGCAAGTTGACCAGCTTGTCCGTTGGGGCCTCTAAAAACAATAGGGTTACCAAACTGTCCTCCTGACATTTGCATCATTTTAGCGGCACTGTTTATAATTTGATCAGCTGCTAAGATGGCAAAGTTCCAGGTCATAAATTCAACAATTGGTCTCAATCCGTTCATTGCAGCACCAACCGCAATACCCGCAAAACCTAATTCAGCAATTGGCGTGTCAATTACACGTTTTGCACCAAATTCATCTAGCATTCCTTTACTAGCTTTATATGCTCCGTTGTATTCAGCAACTTCTTCACCAAGAAGAAAAACGTCTTCGTTTCTTCTCATTTCTTCAGTCATTGCTTCTTGAATTGCCTCTCTAAATTGTATTACTCGCATATGCAATTATTTTTCTAGGCGGCAAAAATACACAGTTTGTTATATTTTGGATTCATACAAATTGAAGATTTTTCATAACAATTTTAGAGTAGATACTTTTTGTCCAATAATTTGCTAGCCATAATTAGGTATAATTGAACTATTTTGTTCAGAATGGGTTGAAAATATTCGGTATAGAAACCTTATTAATATATCTTCGCGCGCCTATTAATAATAGCCTGATTTTTATTATGCAGGCATAACTATTTAATGATTTGTTGGTTATTTTTGTTGACCGATTATAAAATAAAAACACATGAAGATATTAGTTGCAATAAGTAAAGCGCCTGATACAACTTCAAAAATTAGTTTCACTGAAGGTAATTCGAAGTTTAATGAAGCAGGTGTTCAATTTATTATCAATCCATACGATGAATGGTATGCATTGGTAAGAGGATTGGAGTTAAAGGAAGCAAACGGAGGTACGGTTACTACAGTTACAGTAGGTGGTGCAGATGCAGATCCAATTATCCGTAAGGCATTGGCAATTGGTGCTGATGATGCAGTAAGAATTGATGCAGACCCAAAAGATGCATATTTCGTTGCAACTCAAATTTCTGAGTACGCTAAGGATAAGGGGTATGATATGATTCTTGTGGGTAAAGAAACAGTTGATTACAATGGTAGTCAGGTTGGTGGATTAATTGCAGGAATGATGGATATGCCGTATTTGCCAAGCGCATCTAAACTAGATGTAAATGGTAGCGTAGCAACATTTGAGCGTGAGGTACAAGGTGGAGAGGAAGTTTTAGAAGCTGAATTACCAATTGTTTTAAGTGCTGCGAAAGGAATGGCAGAACAAAGAATTCCGAATATGAGAGGGATTATGGCTGCCAGAACTAAAAAATTAGAAGTAGTACCAGCAGTTGATGCAGATGCACTTACTGAAATCGTAGAATATGCATTGCCTGATGCGAAATCAGCAGTGAAGTTGATCGATGCGGAGAATGTAGAGCAATTAGTAGAATTATTACACACCGAAGCTAAAGTTATATAATTATGTCAGTATTAGTTTTTGCAGAAAGTTCAGAAGGTAAACTCGTAAAGGCTTCTTTTGAGGCAGTTTCTTACGGAGCGAAATTGGCATCAGATGCCGGAACTGAATTAAATGTTATTTCTTTTGGTGGAGCTTCCGATGAGGAATTAAGCAAATTAGGAAATTACGGAGCGGGTAAGATCATGGTGGAAAGAAACGTTAACGAAGTTCAACCGTTTCAAATGGCATCAATAGTAGAAGAAGCTGCAACTAGAGTTGGAGCGGATACTATTATCTTTTCTTATGATGTAACAGGTAAAGCTGTTGCTCCAATCGTATCGGCTAAAATGAAAGCTGGATTGGTAGCTGGTGTTCTGGACTATCCGGAATTGTCAGATGGTTTTGTTGTTAGACGTGCAGTATTCTCAGGAAAAGCGTTTGCGAAAGTAAAAGTGTCAAGTGCTGTTAGAATTGTTGGAATTATGCCAAATTCTGTTGGTGCAGTAGAAATGGCAGGAAGTCCTGCGGTTGAAGATTTTAACGGAAATGTTGTCGGTGCTAAGGTTACTTTAAAAGAAACACGTAAAGAAGATTTAGGTGGACAAGTGCCACTTCCTGAAGCAGAACTTGTAGTATCTGCCGGTCGCGGATTAAAAGGTCCTGAGAATTGGGGAATGGTTGAAGACTTAGCAAGTGCTTTAGGCGCTACTACAGCTTGTTCTCGTCCTGTTTCTGATTTAGACTGGCGACCACACCACGAGCACGTAGGACAAACTGGTTTAGCAATTCGTCCAAATTTATATATTGCAATTGGTATTTCCGGAGCAATCCAGCATTTAGCTGGTGTTAATGGTAGTAAAGTGATCGTTGTTATTAATACCGATCCTGAGGCGCCATTCTTTAAAGCTGCGGATTATGGAATTGTAGGAGATGCATTTGAAGTAGTTCCTAAATTGGTTGAAGCTGTTAAAGCATTTAAAGCCAATAACTAGAAATGATAAACTATTCAGGTTTTTTTGATCTCTTTTTAGAGATCAACTAAATTTGTTAATTGACGATATAAAAAAGACTATACTACTGTGGCTATAAAAATTGAAATCATTCTTCAGGGGTTGGAGTACGGAAAGACTTCTGCTGGGGCTTACCTTTTATTGTTAAAAGAAAAGGAAGGACGAAGAAGGATGCCAATTGTTATAGGTGGACCTGAAGCGCAAGCAATTGCAGTGGTTTTGGAAAACATGAAGCCACAAAGACCGTTTACACATGATACGTTTAAGAATGTGATGGATAACTTTCATCTGCGTTTAAAAGAGGTATTGGTGTATAATCTGGTAGATGGAATTTTTTATGCGAAACTGATTATAACAGATGGAATAACAGAGCACGAGATTGATTCTCGTAGCTCTGATGCCATCGCCATGGCCGTTAGATATAATGCGCCAATATTTGTATATAACTTTATCCTGGATAAGGCAAGTATGCCTATTGAACCCGTAGATGATGATTTGGTGGAAAATGAAATTAATGAGATATCAACTTCCGATGATCTTTCCAGTATGAGTTTAAAAGAACTCAACGATAAGTTGAATGAGTCATTGGAAACCGAGGATTATGAATCCGCTTCCAGATATAGAGACGAAATAAATAAGCGAGGATAGATTTAATATCTTTACTTGTCCGTCAGTAGTTTTTCCCTTACTTTGACATTCAAATTTTTGAACTTATGAGAATAGTTTATACCCTGATCTTACTTACTGTTTGGTCGGTTTCTTCTTATGCACAATTGACAGAAGATACTTCTAAAATGGATAGTATCTTTAAAGTTGAAAAGAATACTTTCAAGCAGATTTTCGAAAAGGAACTAGCTTCTGGTAAATGTTATCAGGTATTGGAAAAACTGTGTAATGATATCGGAGGAAGATTAAGTGGATCTCCTGAAGCCGCAAAAGCGGTACGGTATATGAAAAAAGTTATGGAGTCGTATAAGTTTGATACGGTATATCTGCAACCGGTAATGGTTCCGCACTGGGTGAGGGGCGAAAAGGAAACCGCATACTTTACGAGTGGAACAGATCAAATTAGAGTGAATATTTGTGCTTTAGGAGGGTCTGTTGGAACCGATGGCAAAGAACTTTCTGCAAAGGTGATTGAGGTAAACTCAGTTGAGGAGTTAAAAGAACTGAATGATTCGGATGTTAAAGGTCGTATCGTATTCTTCAATGGTGCCATGAACCCTACCTACATAAGAACTTTTCATGCATATAGTGAAAGTGGAGCGCAGAGATGGACCGGGCCATGGGTCGCACAAGAAAAAGGAGCTGTTGGGGTAATTGTTAGATCGTTGACAACTATTGTGGATAAGAACCCGCATACAGGGAGTATGGGGAGTCGTGAAGACAACGAAGGAATTCCTTCAGCTGCGATTAGTACCTACCATGCAAATCAATTACACAGAACATTAAAAGTGAACCCTAATGTAGCGTTTACTTATAGAATGAATTGTGAGACGTTACCTGACACTTTATCATATAACGTGATTGGAGAAATATATGGAACTGAAAAGCCAGAAGAGATTGTTGTTATAGGAGGGCATTTAGATGCCTGGGATAATGGAGATGGTGCACACGATGATGGTGCGGGATGTGTACAATCTGTTGAAGTTTTAAGGCTGTTCAAAAGTTTAGATTTAAAACCTAAAAGAACTGTTCGTGCGGTGCTCTTTATGAATGAAGAAAATGGTTTGAAAGGAGGGAAGGCGTTTGCTGATTCGGTAAAATCAAAAAATGAAAATGTTATTGCCGCAATTGAAAGTGATGCAGGTGGTTTTACTCCAAGATATTTCGTGTGTCAAACACACGATCAAAGGTTACAAAAAGTGGCTTCTTGGTTGCCTTTGTTCAAGCCTTATAATATCTATTCCATTGAGTATGGACATGGTGGCGCAGATATTAGTCCGTTAGATGCTGAAAAAACATTGCTGATTGGGTATCGTCCGGATTCTCAAAGATATTTTGATTATCATCATGCCGCTACCGATAAGTTTGAAGCAATTAATCAAAGGGAATTAGAACTGGGTGCTGCTAACATGGCTGCACTTGTATGGATGTTAAGTCAGTACGGTCTATAGTTAGGGCAGTAACTGAATATGATTTCGGGACAATTTAACTAACCCTTTACGTTCCATTTGTTTAAGTAATCTGGAAATGACCTCGCGCGAGGTATTCAATTCAGTGGCTATATTCTGATGTGTAACGTTGATAGAGTTAGAACCACTTACCTCAGCAATCTTCTCTAGATAACTTAGAAGTCGCTCATCCATTTTTAGAAAAGCAATACTGTCAATAGTATGCAGCATTTCATTTAAACGTACACCATATGTACGTACCACAAATTGATACCACGATCTATAGGTGGTCATAAAACGATCCATATATTCAATAGGAATGGAAATAACCTGAGTGTCTTCCATGGCCACTGCTCTGACTTGACTTATTTTATCGTTAATGGTGCAAACCATTGAAATCGCACAAGCTTCACCATGATGCAGGTAATAAAGAAAAAGCTCGTTTCCTTCTTCGTCTTCGCGGAATATTTTAAGCCGACCACTCACGATTAAAGGAATGTTTTTGATGTATTGACCAACATCCATTAAGTGCGCACCTTCCTTGATGTTTTTTAAGAACCCAACTTTGCTGATTTCATCTTTGAGATCAGAATCATAAAACTGAGGGAATTTATTGTCAAGAATTTTTCTAATATCTTCCATAAGGATATAGCTACTTGTGTGATATGTATTACCAACAAAAGTATTCATTTGAAATAATTGATTTGTGTTCTTCATTTTTTAAATGGAAATAATTCCCATAAGAAAATAAAAGTCAATAGAAGATAAAATCTTACTTTTGCAGCCTCAAAAAAATGAACGGAAAGGCCTAGTAATCAAATGTTATTAGGAATGATGTTTCTGACACAGTTGAAATTTTATTTGAAATTCAACAATTTGAATTTAAGATTAAAGAAAAACAGTTAATAAAGATGAAAGTATCACACGAAGTTAGTGAAGATTTAAGTGGAGTTTTAAAAGTGAGTATTGAAGCTGCTGATTACGCGGATAAAATCACGAGTACTTTAAAAAGCTACAGAAAGAAAGCGGATATGCCTGGTTTTAGAAAAGGTCATGTTCCTATGGGAATGATTAAAAAAATGTATGGAAATTCAGTACTTGGTGAAGAAATTAATAGAATTTTAGGTACAGAAATCGATAAATACATTAAAGAGAAAGAACTACCGGTTTTAGGTCAGCCTCTTCCAATTGCTGATGATTCAATTGTATTGGATGTAAATAACATGAACGATATTGAGTTTAGTTATAAAATTGGTGTAGCTCCGGAGATTAAAGTTGAAGTAAGCGATAAAGATAAGTTTACTGTAAACAAGATCAAGATTGATGAAACTCTGATTGAAAAGTATTCTGACGATGTGAGAAGACAGTATGGTAAATTCTCATCTGTTGAAACAGCAGGTGATACAGATATGTTGAATGGTGTGTTTACTGAGTTAAATGAAGCTGGTGAGATTAAAGAAGGCGGTGTTTCTCATAAATCTACGATTTCAATTGAGTTTGTTGAAAATGCAAAATTGAAAAAGGCTTTACAAGGGTTGAAAAAAGGTGAGACACTAACTTTGAACCCTAGAGATGTAAGTAAAGGTGATGAGGATTTAGCGAAAATGTTGAACATTGGCATGGCACAGGTGAATGAAGTTTCTGAAGCATTTACTTTTGCTGTAGAAGATGTTTTTCATGTTGAACCTGCTGATTTAAATGAAGAGTTATTCGATAAACTTTATGGTAAAGGAAACGTGAAAACCGTTGAAGATTTCCATGCAAAAATCACAGAGGAGTTAGAACGTATTTTTGTTCGTTATGAGGATATTGCTTTGTATAAAGACATTAAATCGACTTTTGGTAAAAAATTCGATCATAAATTACCAGATACATTCTTAAAAGAGTTTTTATCTCAAACTGAGGAATATGGTAATTCTGATGATATGGATACTGCTTACGAAGGTTATGTTGAAGGTTTGAAATGGAATTTGATTGAGAGCGAAATCACCAAAAAATATGAATTAGCAATTGATCAGGAAGAGTTGATGAACTACACCAAAGAAAGTTTGAAAACTCAATTTGCTCAGTACGGAATGGCTGATCCAGATGAAAAGTTATTAAATGATACTGCAATGAACGTGATGAAAAACGAAGAAGAGTATCGTAAAATTTATGAAGATCTATATTTCGCGAAGATGATGGGTTTTTATAAAAAAACTTTAAAGCTTAAAGATAAGTCGGTTTCTTATGATGAATTTGTTAAATTAGCCACCGGTGAAGCCCCTAAAAAAGGTTTGATGGGCAGCCTAACTAACTTATTCGGATAAAATGACTGATTACAAAGACTTTAAAAAATTTGCCACCCTTGACAAAGGGATTAGCTCTATTGCGATGGAGCATTATATAGAATCATCTATGACTCCATATATTTTGGAGGAGCGTACCATGAATGTTCAGGCATTAGACGTATTTTCTCGTTTAATGATGGATAGAATTATTTTTCTGGGAACAGGAGTAGATGATTATGTAGCGAATATTATTCAAGCGCAATTGTTATTTCTTCAAAGTGCAGACGCCAACAGAGATATTTACATTTATATCAACAGTCCTGGAGGATCTGTATATGCAGGATTAGGTATTTATGATACCATGCAATATATCCAGCCTGAAGTGTCTACGATTTGTACCGGAATGGCGGCATCAATGGCTGCAGTTTTATTAACAGCTGGGGCAAAAGGAAAAAGGTCTGCGTTAAAACATTCTAGAGTAATGATTCACCAACCTATGGGTGGTGCGCAAGGACAAGCTTCAGATATCGAAATTACAGCAAGAGAAATTGCGAAATTGAAGAAAGAACTTTATACGATTATTGCTGATCATTCAGGTCAGAATTATGATAAAGTTTGGGAAGACTCTGACAGAGATTACTGGATGACTTCTCAAGAGGCTAAAGATTATGGAATGATTGATGAGGTTCTGAAAAAAGCCTAATCATTGATTGAATATTTTAGAGATTAGGAAACGAAATATTTTGTTTCTTAATCTCTTTTTTTGTTTTGGGATAAAAACAATACCTATGAAAGAAGAAAAACAAGTGCAATGCTCGTTTTGTGGGAAGAGTAAAACAGAAGTAGGGATGTTGATTGGTGGAACTACAGGTCATATTTGTGACAGTTGTGTGGAACAAGCCATGAAGATTGTTGAGGATGATGCGCAGCACAAATTGAGGGAAACATTACAATCGGCTTTGACTTTGGTAAAACCAATGGAGCTGAATACGATGTTAAATGAATATGTGATTGGGCAGAGCGAAGCAAAGAAGGTTTTAGCTGTGGCCGTATACAATCACTTTAAGAGATTGACGCAGGTGGTTTCAGAGGATGATGTGGAGATTGAAAAATCTAATGTGATCATGGTCGGAAGAACCGGTACCGGAAAAACACTTTTGGCTAAGACTATTGCGAAGATTCTAAACGTACCATTTGCCATTGCTGACGCGACTGTTTTAACGGAAGCTGGTTATGTAGGTGAAGATGTAGAATCAATTTTGGCCAGACTTTTACAAGCAGCGGATTACAACCCACAATTAGCAGAAAGAGGAATTATTTTTATTGATGAGATTGATAAAATTGCGCGTAAGGGTGATAATGCTTCAATCACAAGAGATGTTTCGGGAGAAGGGGTACAACAGGGACTTTTAAAACTATTAGAGGGAACTGTGATTGGTGTTCCGCCTTATGGAGGAAGAAAGCATCCTGAACAAAAACTGGTTGAAATCAATACGAAAAATATTCTTTTTATCTGTGGTGGAGCATTTGATGGTATCGAAACTCAGATTAGTAGAAGGATTAACAAACAGCCTATTGGTTACATGACCAAAAAGGATGAAAAGGTTGATGAGGATAACCTATTACAATATATAGCACCATCTGATTTAAGATCATTTGGTTTGATTCCTGAATTAATAGGTAGATTCCCGGTTTTAACTCATTTAAATCCACTGGATAAATCTGCGTTGATCAGTATTCTGACAGAACCAAAAAATAGTTTGGTGAAGCAATATACCAAGCTGTTTGAGATGGAAGGAATTAAACTGACAATTACAGATGAAGTGTTGAACTTTATCGTGGATAAAGCGGATGAGTTTAAATTGGGCGCACGTGGATTAAGATCTATTTGCGAAGCTATTATGTTGGATGCAATGTATGAAGCTCCTACATCATCAGAACAGTTGAGTGAGTTGGTCATTGACCTGGCATATGCAACAGAGCATTTTGAAAAATCAGGAATGAGTAAATTAAGAGTGGCTTAAAAACACTTGAAATGTATATGATAAGATTAAAAGCAATGACGTATGTCGTTGCTTTTTTTGTTGATAGACTTTCCGTGATCTAAAACTTAAATTGAAGCTTTAAGTTTACTTGACGAGGTGTAAGGTAGTTTGGAACAGCATAATAACGATTACTTATATCGTGAACCCAGCTATATGATATGGTATTTTGCACACCCAGTAAGTTGAAAATTTCCAATGCCAGCCACATACTCTTTAAAGATTTAAACCCTTTGCTATTCCCCAATTTATTTCTTTTAAGTTGTTTGTTTTGTAATAACTCTTTTGAAAAACCTAAATCCACTCTTCTATATGGTGGCATGCGAAATACATCATTATATCTTTCAAATGATGGGGGACCAAAAGGTAATCCAGTAGCCAGATATATGGTGATATTCGTCTTAAATGTGGGGTTGTTTGGCAAATAATCCTGAAAGAAAATAGCAAAATTGACTCTTTGATCAGTCGGTCTTGGAATAAAGCCAGGTTCAATTCTTTCAGTACGCGCTACGGGATTAAAAGGGTCTCCCGGATTAACCTGTTCCCCAGCTGCATTATAATATTTATAATAGAAGTCATCTGTTAGGTTTTCTTCTGTTTTCATAAAACTTAAACTTGCCCAGGACTCTACTCCCTTTACAAATTCTCCATTGATTTTAAAATCAATCCCAGCCGCATAACCATTAGAATTATTGGTTGCATAATAACGAATTCGGACATTATTCAACTCGTACGGGATGAGGTTGCGAAGGTCTTTGTAATAGACTTCGGCAGAGATTTTAAACGGACGTTCCCACATTTTAAAATCGTGTTCGGCACCCAATACATAATGAATAGAAGTTTGCGCTTTAATGTTAGGATTTACAAAACCTTCGATATTTCTCATTTCTCTATATGAAGGTGGTTGATGATACATTCCCCAGGCCGCTTTAAACCTATAGTGTTTTTTCCAATTGGGTTTATATGATGCCAGAATTCTAGGTCCACCAACTAATTGATTATTATAACTCCAGTAATTTAAACGTCCACCGATGTTTAAGTGAATGAGGTTGGAATCCATATCGAAAGTCCTTTCCCATTGTGCATATCCATTTAGTCGGTACCAATTCAGATTGTTTTTAGTAGCATAAGATTGATTGAGTATTATTTGATCCGAAGGAACTTGTGGTGTAGAATATCCTGCAGAATCCAAATATTCCCATTCCTGGTATTGATCATCCACCCATTCCAGACTTCCTCTGACTCCCCATGAAATTTCATGTTTACTCCCATAAAATTTACCATCATGCGTTAATGATGCAATGGTTCCTTTATAATAGTTTCGGGCGTGATTGATAAAACCTCCAATACCTCTATTAAAGGCTACCTGACCAAAATTGGCAGAACCTAAATCTTTATCTAATTCATCCAATCGATAAGCACCTTCAATGTCAAACGTTTCCGTTTCATTGCTATTATTCACAGATGCAGAAAACTTAAGTAATAAACTATCCGTTGGGAGTGCGGTTACTGTAAAAGCGCCTAGTGCCGTCTGGTATTGATCAATCTCCTGACCATCGTAAAACACGGTAAGTTGTAAAGCCTCTTGAAAAGTGCCAAATTCAGTTTTCCTGGTTTCCGGCACGAATAAATATTTGTTTCTTGAAAATGAACCTAGAAAACCAATTTCCACACGATCGGTAATGTCATATGTAAAATAGCCCTGGTAGTCAATAAAATTCGGTTGATATGCCCCTTGTGTATCTAACCCTTTAAGTAAGTACTGATTGGTACGATACCTAAAACCATGAATCTGAGTGAATTTTCTATCATCAGATGCTTGTTCTAATGCAACTTGAGCCCCTAAAAAACTACCTTCTACAAATCCACTAAATTTTTCAGGTTCCTTATAAGTAACATCCAAAACGCTGGACATTTTATCGCCATATCTGGATTCAAACCCACCGGATGAGAAATTCACATTGTCAACCAAACTGGGATTTACAAAACTTAAACCCTCCTGCCGTCCTGATCTGACCAGGAAAGGACGATAAATCTGAACACCATTCACATAGATCAGGTTCTCATCAAAGTTACCACCTCTTACACTATATTGAGAGCTCAATTCATTTCTACTGGAAACTCCCTGACCTTGAAAAATCAGTGTTTTTTCAATATTGGCATTAGGCCCTGCGATTTGTAAGGTTGCTTTTGTTGAAATGGGGTTTAATCCGGTCTCTTTAATTCGATTGCCCTTAACGATAAGCGCCTTCATTTTTCGAGTGTTAAAGTTGAGTTGGAAATTTAATGTGACCTGTTCTCCTCGTTTTAGTTTTTGAGTGGCATATGCAGTGTCATAACCGATATAAACAATGATTAGCTTAAACTCCTGGTTTGGTGTGACATTTTTTTTGTAGTAACCTAAACTATCTGAAATGGTACCATGTTGAAAGTCATTTATGAAAATATACGCACCCGGAAGAGGGTTTCCCTGATCGGTAATTACACGCCCTGAAATTTGAGTTTGAACAACATTAGAGGAATCCTGAGAGATGCCATATGTGCTGAACAGTGCAAATAAAACAACAAGTAGATAATGTATTTTTCTTTCCAAGAAACCGAAATAAAAGTTATCCGTTAAACTTTTGATCCTGATAAATATTGTTGACGAATTGAATTATTTTTTCTTTTTAAAATCGCCATTATTCCAGGCTTTCATAAACTGAGCCCATGCAATAGGATTAAGGATACTCCAGGATGGATACTGTCCGGAATAATATGATTGTTGTGCACGATATTGATTTTCGTACTTAAAGGTTTCACTACCAGAGCCCGGCATGTTTTGCATTCTTTCACGCATTTCGGCCTGAGCCAAATTTGCATTTGCACGATCTAAATCATCTGTAGGGATTCTGGTGTTTAAAAACTCTTCTTTAAACTGTTCTTTACTTGGCCATGGATACACCATATGCGTTCTTAGTAGAAGTGTATCTGCTGACATGAGTTGAATTAAGGAGTATTTTTTTGTTTTTAACGTATCCGGAATGACAAAAAAAGCATCTTTGAATCCAATACTTGAGAATTTGATAGAATCACCTTCTTGCGCTACAAATGAAAAAATTCCATTGGCATCTGCAGTAGTCCCTTTATTGGTTTGTTGTACAATAATTGTTGTAAAAGGAACAGGCTGTAAACTATCGCCATCCAAAATAACTCCGGAGAATTGAATGATTTCTTTTGCAGTTGTATCATTTTGCGAAAAGCCTAATGCGCTCCACATTAAAAACGATGTAAATACAAGTATATATCTGATCATAATATTTTTTTGTTCCAAGCACGGTAATTGGTCCGAAACCTTAGAGGTGGTGAAATTACCAAATAAAATCGAAAGTAAAAGATTTAAAATTGTTAACAGCATCACCAATGGTGATTTTTAAAGTATGGGATCCCTTACCTGGAATATGATGAGTTAGGTCCACCCAAACCAACCCGGTTTTTCGATCAAAATGAAGAAGTTTCCATTCTCCATCGATATAAGCGTTGTATGATGAGACTCCGCTGAGATTGTCATCCGTTTTGAATGTGAGTTTTTTCAGGTTAGAGATGTTTTTAGTGTTCTTTGAGAAATTTATAGGCTTTATAGTTGGAGCAACAGTATCCACCATTACAGTGTATGGTCCCAAACTTCTTGTTTTAAACGTCACCCATCCATTATGATAAGTGCCTCCTTCAGGAGCCAAAAGTCTATGCTTAGAAGTAAGTGAAACACCAATGTATTTATTACCTTCTTCTTGAGATACCTGTGGAGTTTTTATGGACACTGTCATATATTTATGTAGTGGGGTATAGAGATTTTGAATAAAGTGAATTGGAGCGACAGCATATTTTACAGTATCTCCTGTTTTATATGAAAAATGAGTGTTTTCATAAAAGCTCATCTGATCAAAATGAACATGGATGTCATTGGTTTTATAGTCAAAGTCCTCATTATATTGGATGAGAGGAAGGGTATCAATAGAAGCAACTGGGGTTGCGGTTGTTGTGTCCAATTGAATGGCAAAGCTGACTTCTGAATGGTTACCGTAGACATCGGTAATATCGTAATGGATATCATGTCCGTATCTTGAAAAGAACAACATGCCTTTATTTTGAACACCTTGATAAATACGCAAATTGTTATAAGAGTTTAAGTAGCTTTTTTGAATTCTGCGTTTATACTTTTTGGTTTCATAAAAATCAACATGTGTATTAATAAATCTAGTGTTTTCAAATCTGATTTCATCCATTTGGTGACTATAAATCAGGTGCGAATCTGCCAGCAGAGAAATATTATAAACACCGCATCTGTTATTTGAACCATTAAGTTTATCAATGGCTTCAATGCCCAATCCAATAATACCACGCGCAGAAAGTGGGGTGTTTTTTTGAAACACGTATTGATTTCCCGATTTTCTTAATGGAACAATGAATTTTTCATTTTTACCATTAATAATGGATGAATCATTAAGAGGGTATAGCGCAATGTTTTTAACAATTGGAGAGATATTATCCTTGATGTCAAAACCAAACTTTAAAGGGTTTTGAGGAATAGAGCCTTTGGTCTTTCTAATTTCAAAGTGCAAGTGTGGACCTCCGGATCCACCCGAGTTTCCAGATAAAGCAATCGTGTCTCCTCTTTTTACAGGTATTTGGTCAGCCGTAAAGAAAAGTTCAACCGTAAATTTCTTTTGGGTATATTGTTTTTCGAGAACAAAACCGTTAATCCTTTCATTAAATTTTTGCAAGTGCCCATATGCAGTGGTGTACCCATTGGGGTGGGTGATATATATGGCATTGCCGTAGCCACCAAGTGAAATTTTGACTCTGGAAACATATCCGTCTGCAGCTGCGAGTACAGGTAAACCTTCAACTTGATTGGTCTTAATATCTATACCCGCATGAAAGTGACCCGGTCTAATTTCACCAAAGTTTCCTGCCAGGTACATTGGAATATGTAATGGAGCGGAAAATAATTGTGTAGAATCAGATAGATTTTGCGCGTTCAATGAACTGATAAAAGAAAATAAAACTAGAAGAATTTGGATTTTTTTAGTCATAGGAACAAAAATATCTATTAAAAGAAACGGTAGAATTTATTTTAAAAATGCTTTTCACAACAAGGGGTTAAAACTTGTTTTATTACGTGGGGGCGTATAAATTTGTGCCTGCTCATAGCTTGTATTTAAATTATTTTTTTTGGAACAGCAATTAGAAAAAATTCATCTTGGTATCAAGAACTTACAAAAGTTGCACCAGGATGCGATTTTAGAAGTGGATCAGTTGAGAAAGGAAAACGAGTTGCTTCAAAGAAAATTAGTTGAATATGAAGAGCAATCGATTTCAACGAGTAAACAACACCTTGTAAGAAGGATTACCGAAAATGCGGTGGACAGCGAGGTTGAGAAAAAGCAGATGAAATTGAAGATAAATGAGCTGGTGCGGGAGGTTGATAAGTGCATTGCGTTATTAAATCAATAGGAATGGAGAAGTTGTCTATAAATGTGAATATTGGGAACAGGGTTTATCCGTTGACTATAGATCGAGACGAAGAAGAGTTAATACGAAAAGCTGCGAAGAGGGTTAATGATAATATGAAAGAATTGGAAAGCACTTATGATGTAAGTGATAAGCAGGATTTGCTAGCAATGACGGCTTTATTTTTTGCCAATAAAGCTCTTGAAGTGGATGATAAGATGGATAATATTTCAAGTAATGTGGAAGGAAAGCTGGAAGAGATAGGAAGCGATTTAGACAGTTACTTGAGCAATGTTAAATAACTAGAACGTTCTTTACATATTAATGCTTTCATTGTAGTGGTGGAAGCGAAATCAATTCCCGCATTGATTTAGTAGGTTTAGTAAAATCAACATTTTTATCGTTAGGAGAATGTTGTTTGTCTGATCAAAACCGGGCCTAGGTGATCCTTGATTAAGGAGATTTTTTGCTTTGCAAAAGACGGAGGAAGGTTGCGAGAGGAAGGCATCTCCGATCTTGTACTTTTCAAGGTTTTACAAACGACTAGGTTAATGCGGGTTTTTTATTTAAACGGATTTGAAATAAATCCGAAAAGAAAATTAAAATATGGATATAATAAGTATTGGATCAGGACTAGCAATTGGGTTAGTTATTGGAGGTGGAATTGTGTTCTTCTTAATTAAGAAGACACTTGAGAAAGGGAATAAAGCGCTGATCGAAGAGGCGAAAGCTGAGGGAAAGGTCATTAAAGAGCGAAAAATCATTGAGGCTAAGGAGAAATTTTTACAGTTAAAATCTGATCATGAAAAATTGATCAATGGTAAAAATCAAAAAATTCAACAGGCTGAACAAAGAGTAAAGCATAAAGAAACCAAACTGAATCAGAAGCTTCAGGAGGTGAATAAGGCGGAGAAGACCAATGTGGACTTGAGAAGTAAATTGGATAAGCAGATTTCTTATAATCAGGGGAAAAAGGTGGAATTAGATAAATCGCTTAAAAAAGCAGTATCTCAATTAGAGAATATTGCAGGTATTTCTGCTGAAGATGCGAAAAAAGAATTATTGGATGCTTTAACTGGTGAGACTAAAAATAATGCAGCAAAATTGATGCAAGACATTATTGAAGATGCGAAAATCAGTGCCAACAAAGAAGCTCAAAGAATTGTAATTCAATCTATTCAACGTGTGGCTACAGAGCAAGCTATCGAAAATTCTGTATCTGTTTTTAATATTGATAGTGATGATATCAAGGGACGAATTATCGGTCGTGAAGGAAGAAACATTCGTGCAATTGAAGCGGCTACAGGGGTAGAGATTGTGGTTGATGATACGCCTGAAGCGATTATTCTTTCATGTTTTGATCCTGTAAGACGTGAAATTGCCAGACTATCATTACATCAGTTGGTTACGGATGGTAGAATTCACCCTGCAAGAATTGAAGATGTTGTAAGAAAAACAACAAAACATATTGAAGAAGAAATTGTTGAGGTTGGAAAACGTACGGCAATTGATTTAGGTATTCATAACTTACATCCACAGTTAATTAAGATGGTGGGACGTATGAAATACAGATCTTCATATGGTCAAAACTTATTACAACACTCTAGAGAGGTAGCCAATTTATGCGCAACAATGGCCTCTGAATTGGGATTAAATGCAAAATTGGCAAAACGTGCCGGATTGTTACATGATATAGGAAAAGTACCGGAAGATGAACCGGAAATTCCTCACGCAATCCTGGGTATGAAAATGGCGCAAAAATACAATGAGCATCCTGAAGTAATCAATGCGATTGGAGCCCACCACGATGAAATTGAAATGACAAGTTTGTTATCTCCAATTGTTCAGGTGTGTGATGCTATTTCTGGGGCGAGACCTGGCGCAAGAAGGGAAGTAGTGGAGAGCTATATTCAAAGATTAAAAGATTTGGAAGAGTTGGCTTTGAATCATGAAGGTGTAACAAAAGCATACGCAATTCAAGCGGGTAGAGAACTTCGTGTATTGGTAGAGTCTGAAAAAGTGGACGATAAAATGGCTTCGGAAATTTCATTTGGAATTTCTCAAAAAATTCAATCCGAAATGACTTATCCTGGACAGGTTCGAGTAACTGTGATTCGGGAAACCAGAGCGGTACACATCGCAAAATAGAATTAGTTTAATATTTAAAAAGCACTAAAATGGTAGAGGTTATAAATTTAGGGGAACAAAATTCGATTTTTAACCAATACATCATGGAAATTCGAAATGTCGAAATCCAAAAAGATTCTATGCGTTTTAGGCGGAATATTGAACGAATGGGGGAAATCTTTGCTTATGAGATTAGTAAACGGTTAGATTATTCGCCAGAGTTAATTACCACTCCTTTGGGACAATGTGATATTAATCTAGTGGAAAAACAGCCTGTTATAGCGACTGTATTGCGTGCGGGACTACCATTACATTATGGATTATTAAATTACTTTGATCGGGCAGATAATGCCTTTGTTTCTGCATATAGAATGCATATTGCACCTGATGATTTTGAAGTAAAAGTTGAATACATCTCAAGCCCGGATTTGCAAGAGAGAACATTAATATTGTGTGACCCCATGTTAGCTTCCGGACAGTCAATGCTATTGAGTTATGAAGCTTTATTGGAAGCCTATGGAAATCCGAAACACGTGCATATTGTTTCGGTAATTTCCAGTTCGGAAGGAATTCAACATGTGAAAAAACACGTGAAGTCAAATGTGACGATTTGGACAGGAGCCATAGATTCTGAAATGACGGCACAATCATATATTGTTCCCGGACTGGGGGATGCGGGAGATTTAGCATTTGGTAAAAAGGAGTAAGATATGACAGATGTATTAGGGATTCTGTTTTTTATCTTTTTTGCTGGGACAAAGTTACTTTTAGCTCCAGGGTTAATGCTTGCCGCAGGATATGGAATGGTGAAGACGATTATCATTACCTATACAGGAGCACTTCTTGGAGCAATCATTTTTTATTATTTTGGAGTTGCCATCTTTGGGTGGTTTGATGAATTGATGGGGAATCATGGGGCGCATAAGAAAACGGTATTTTCTAGAAAGGCCAGAACGATGGTTCATGTGAAGATTAGATATGGAATTATTGGAATTGCTGCCTTGGCTCCAATCATATCAATTCCGGTATCAGCTTTAATCGTGGCAAAGTTTTTCCCTGGAAAGCATAAAGTAGTAGGCGTATATGCGGTGGTATTGGTGCCGATTTCTATTATTCTACCATTACTTTCAGAACCGGTTATTCAGCCGATCATACATTTGATTAAATCTATATTTCAAGCACATTGAAAAAATATAAACACATCTTTTTTGACTTGGATCACACCTTATGGGATTTTAAGACAAATTCCAGATTGGCTTTAAAAGAGATCTATTTGAACTTCGATTTGAGTGATAAAGGAGTTAGTGGGGAAGTAGATTTTATTGATGTTTATGAAAAGTATAACCATAAAATGTGGGCAGATTATCGAAATGGTAAAATGAGCAAGGAGACTTTGCGTACAGAGCGTTTTAGACAGTCCTTGTCACATTTGGGTATAAAAGATAAGAAATTGAGTCATCAGGTGGCAGAGTATTATGTGGCACATAGCCCTTATAAAACCGCGCTATTTCCGAATGCCATTGATGTTTTAAAAGAATTGTCTTCGAATTACACACTGCATATAATCACCAATGGATTTGAGGAAATTCAGGCTATAAAAATTGAAAATAGTGGGTTAAATGGTTTTTTTGAAGAAATCATTACATCGGAACAAGCCGGACATAAGAAACCAGATCCTGCCATTTTTAGATATTCGTTGAATAAAACGAAAGCTTTGGCACAAGAGAGTCTTATGGTGGGAGACAATCAATTGGTAGACATTGAAGGGGCAAAGAAAGTTGGAATGGACGGGATTTTATTTAATCCTGAAAAAGAAGAACTGATTATTGACCCTACCTATGAGGTTAATCATTTAAATGAGATATTAGCTATTCTGTAAGAGTTAAAACTCAGCGAGAATGCTTCTTCTTCCCTGAACCTTTTGGTCTAATTCTACCTGAACTTTTGCATCAACTGGTAAGAAAACATCAACCCTGGATCCAAACTTAATAAACCCAAATTCTTCACAAGCACCCATCTGATCATTTTCTTCTTTATAATGAACAATTCTTCTTGCTAAAGCTCCAGCTATTTGTCTGAACAGTACTGATTTTCCATTTTCATTTTCTACCACGTAAGTAGTTCTTTCATTCAGAGTAGAAGATTTTGGGTGCCATGCCACCAGAAATTTTCCCGGGTGATATTTAAAATATTTTACAATACCAGAAACAGGTGACCAATTGATATGTACGTTGAAAGGTGACATAAAAACAGAAATTTGAATACATTCTGCCTTCAAATATTCATCTTCGAATACACGCTCAATTGCCACAACTTTTCCGTCCACCGGAGAATAAACATTACCCTCAATTGGGGAACATGTTCTATGGGGTTTTCTAAAAAAATAAACCACCATCCAAACGACATAGATTGCACCGAGCTGCAGGATAAGTTGAACAATAAAATATTCAGAAAAAATCGTACTTAAATAGATAAGGAAAGACCCAAAAATGAGCGCAAGAATAATGCTAACAGTTCCTTCTTTATGTAATCGCATAGTTCGAATTTCGGCAAATGTAAATTAATTGTGGCTATAAATCTATAATGGTTAATAAGTAGGCTAAAACCACAGGGGCTGTTAATAAGACTGCATCGAATCGGTCTAAAACCCCGCCATGACCGGGCATGATTGACCCTGAATCTTTTACATCAGCATTACGTTTAAATGCGGATTCCATAAGGTCTCCGATATTTGCAAATATACTTACCAGTACTGAAATGCCTATCCAGATAGGTATATCAAAAGTATTCCAATAAGTATGGAGCACCACTCCACCTACAACACTTAGAACTAATCCTCCGATAGAACCCTCCCAGGTTTTATTTGGTGAAATACGTTCAAAAAGTTTGTGTTTGCCAAATGACCTGCCGGATAAATATGCTCCCGTGTCATTCACCCAGGTTAGGATAAAGATGGATAATGGTATTTTCCAATTGAAGTCAGTAGTGTAGGTCGCTGAAATCACAGCCAGAATAAGAAGACTGAGAAGTGGTATTGCTAAGTATAATGCGCCACCAATGGTTACGGAAATATCAACAATTGAGGTTTCCGATTTTTTATTTAAAAGTTGGAAGATGAATACTAAAATAAAAAGCATCCAAATGGAGAATACCCAAAAGGCACTTCCTGAGGCAATCAAATATCCGGATGAAAGAATAAATAAACTATTAAACAGCGCCCCTGTATAGGTATATGGAGCGCTAAACTTAGCAGATAGTTTATAAAACTCTAATGTTCCTATAAAACCAATAATAGAGAAAAGAACCAACGAAGGATAAAACCCCCAAATCAGTGTCCCAATTATTATTGAGATAAAAACTAATCCTGAAATCGCTCTGGTAATCAATTGAAATTAAACTATCGATTATTCAATAATTTGCTTCGCTTTATCTACATCGTTTTCGTGTACATAAAGGGATACCATAAAATCAGTATCGTTTAATGATTTAAGCATTGAATCCTGATGATTAAATACAATTGCGTCTATTCCTTGAGATTCTAATTTTGACTTTTTTAGGTTGACATCTAACTCTGTATTAGAAGTTAATATACTTACCCAGCCATCTTTATTTAATGTATTCATTTGTTTACTTTTTAATCCTAGTAAAGTTACTCCAAAATGAGGAGATTAACCATTAATCTCAAAGAATAATATCTATCTATGATTCACTTTTCTCTTCTGATACGGTGGTATCAGTTGTTCCATTTTTATGAATAGGCTCTTCTGGTTTTGATACTTCAGTTTCAGAAGCAGCAGCCAATTTAGCGGCAGCTTGTTCTTTGATCAGTTTTTCTTTGATTACATCAGATTCGAATGTACGTTTACCGAAAATAGCTTCTAAGTCATCTTTGAAAATGACCTCCTTCTCTAAGAGAGTTTCCGCAAGTTGCGTCAACTTATCTTTGTTTTCCTCAAGCAGTTTAAGCGTTTTTTGATACATTTTTTCAATCAAATTGCTTACCGCCAGGTCGATTTTTTCGGCAGTTCTTTCACTGTATGGCTTTTGGAAAGAATAATCCTGCTGACCAGAAGAATCATAGTAGCTAACGTTTCCTACGCTTTCATCTAAACCGTAGTAAGTCACCATGGCATAAGCCTGTTTGGTTACTTTTTCTAAATCACTTAAAGCGCCAGTAGAAATTTTACCAAAAATAATTTGTTCCGCAGCACGCCCACCTAGCGCTGAACACATTTCATCTAAAAGTTGCTCAGTAGTAGTAATTTGCCTTTCTTCTGGAAGATACCATGCGGCTCCTAACGAACGCCCCCTTGGAACGATTGTTACTTTTACCAAAGGAAAAGCATGTTCTAACAACCAGGAAGTGGTAGCATGTCCCGCTTCATGAAAAGCAATTGTTTTCTTTTCTTCTGGAGCGATAATTTTACTTCTTTTCTCCAAACCACCAATGATACGATCAACGGCATCCAGAAAATCTTGTTTTTCTACCTGATCTTTCTTTTTTCTAGCAGCAATTAGGGCGGCTTCATTACAAAGGTTTGCAATATCTGCACCTGAGAACCCCGGAGTTTGATTTGCTAAGAAATCAATATCGATATCTTCAACAAGTTTCAATGGTTTTAGATGTACCTCGAAAATGGCTTTACGCTCAGTTACTTCTGGTAAATCTACATGAATTTGTCGGTCAAAACGTCCAGGACGTAATAGTGCAGAATCTAAAATATCCGCACGGTTAGTTGCTGCCAATATGATAACACCCGAATTTGATCCGAAACCATCCATTTCAGTTAAGAGTTGGTTCAAAGTGTTTTCTCTTTCATCATTTGAGCCTTGCATAGCATTTTTCCCTCTTGCACGTCCAATAGCGTCAATCTCATCAATGAATATTATTGAAGGAGATTTTTCTTTGGCTTGTTTGAAAAGGTCGCGAACACGTGATGCACCAACACCAACAAACATTTCAACAAAATCTGAACCAGATAAAGAGAAAAATGGTACATGAGCTTCTCCTGCAACAGCTTTAGCCAAAAGAGTTTTACCCGTTCCTGGAGGGCCAACAAGTAAAGCTCCTTGTGGAATCTTTGCGCCCAAAGAGGTATACTTATTTGGATTTTTTAAGAAATCTACGATTTCCGTTACTTCTTCTTTTGCCTCTTCTAATCCTGCAACATCTTTAAAAGATGTTTTAACCGTATCGTTTTTATCAAATAGAGTTGCTTTTGATTTTCCGATATTGAATATTTGGCCACCACCTCCGGTGCCGCCACCCATTCTTCGCATAATTAAAAACCAAAAACCAATTAGCAATACTATGGGTAGTAAAATACCAATGATATCACCAAACCAATTTTCCTGTTTGATATAATCATACTCTAGTCCATATTCTTCTTGCCACTTGTTTAAGTTTTCTCCAAAAAAATCTGCTTGTGGAATGTTGAAGGTAAACTGTGGACCTCTTGGTATGAAACTATTTTCAGATCCTTTTTTCGAAAAATGTTGATCTTTATATTCTTCTTTACTTAAAGCTTCATCTTTCAGATAAACTTTACCAATTTCTTTATTGATAATCTCAACGCGCTTTACGTCACCTCGTTGAACCATATTTTTAAACTCCCCGTAATTGATATTATCCGGTTGAGGGGACCAATTGAATAGGTTTAATCCAATTAACCCAATGGCAAAAATGGCGTATAACCAATAATAATTAAATCCGCCTCCCTTAGGAGAATTTTTTTTGCTACCACTAGAGAATGGATTATTGCTTGAAGGTTTATTTTCTTTATTACTCATTTGTAATTTCTTCGTTGTCTGTAATGTAACTTAATTCAGCATCTGCCCATAGTCCTTCTAAATCGTAATGCGCTCTTTCTTCAGCTTTGAAAACGTGAACCATGGTATCAAAGTAATCCATTAAAATCCAGTTTGCTTCACGATAACCTTCGACTCTACTAGGTTTTTCCTGTAAAACCGTACGTGTCATTTCTTCAATGCTATCAGAAATGGCTTGAACGTGGGTATCTGATGTTCCTGAGCAAATAATAAAGTAATCGGAATAAGCATTCTGAACTTTTGTTAAGTCAACTATATAAATTTCTTTACCTTTTTTCTCTTGTATGCCTTTAACGACAATGTCTACTAAAGTCAAATTCGATTTGTTTTCGGAATCTTTGGCCATTAATTTTCTAAAATTGGCTGCAAAGATAACTAAATGCTCAGAAAATAACTTCATCTAAATGCTTTCTGAGACAATAAATTGAGTGTTTACTTACTATTGGGGATTTACTATAATTTTATAGGAATTTCGTCTTATTGTTTTGGTTAAATAAAGTTAATTTGTGGCGAAAATTGAGGGGACTTGGAGACACTTTTTACAGGGAAAATAATTCATAGGTTCGAAGAAACAACTTCTACAAATGAACTGGCTGCAGAGGCGTTAAAGAATTCAAAGGTAATTGAAGGAACTGCATTCGTTGCCGGAAATCAAACGCAAGGTAAAGGGCAGCGTGGAAATGTGTGGCAAAGCCATCCGAATCAAAACATTTTAGCCAGTTATGTTTATTTTCCAACTTTCTTGAAAACAGAACAGCAATTTTACCTGATTAAAGCCGTCTCCTTGGCAATCAAAGATTTATTAGATAAATATTTAATTGATAAAGCAAGAATAAAATGGCCCAACGACATTTACATCAATGATTTGAAAATTACCGGTATCTTAATAGAGTCTTCTACAAAAGGAGATTACATGGGAAACTCCATAATTGGTATTGGCATGAATGTAAATCAAAAACAATTTGAAGATCACGTAAATGCCACTTCTATAGTATTGGAGACAGGAATCGGGTGTAATCTGGAAATGCTGTTTTCAGAGTTATCTTATCATCTAGAAAAACGTTATTTGATGTTAAAGCGATCTCCAAAAGCTTTGGATCAAGAATATCAGAATGCATTGTATCGTTTGAATGAAAAAACAAATTTCATTTTAGACGGACAGCAAACGGAGCTAGTCATAATTGGAGTAGATGAAATGGGGCAGTTGAAATTAAGAAACGATTTGGGAGAAATAATCCAGTACGGAATGCACCAAATCAAAATGAAAATTCCAAAGTAAAAGGTTTAGGACATAGCCTGTGGTAAATTCCCGGCTAATGTGTCAAAGAATTTCTTTAACGGACCAGAAACCATTGCTTTCATAAACATGTTTACATCTCCATCAAAAACGAAATAAGAATCCACACCTGAGTTATTTTCTTTAATAAATATAGTAAGTGTGAAGTCAAATGGATTTTTACCTTCAGATTCTAAAGTGATAGATGATGGTGCGATTAGCTCTTTATGCTTCATCCCAATTGTAGCTAAATTCTTTATTCCGAATCTGCAATTTTCAGATGTAGAAGTCCAATGCTCAATTTTATCCTCAGGCATTAGTTTTTGAAGATTATTTAAATCGGATAAAAACTCAAATACTTCCTGAGCAGAACGATTTACCTGAACGGTGTTACTTTCGATGGTAAGCATATATTATTTTTTAGGACTCCATGTAGATGGAGATCTTCGCCAATCTTTTAAAGATTCCACTTGAGACAATTCAACCAGGTTACTTTTAATAGCCTGATCAATTAACGTATCGTAATCTGTTAATACTTGATAATTACAAGCAGCTTCTTTGAAATTATCTTTTGCTACATCAAATCCATAGCTAAAAATTGCCACGAGCCCTTTGATTTTTAGTTCGGCTTCTCGAAGTGCTTCAACGGCTTTTAAGCTACTACTACCTGTAGAAATAAGATCTTCAATAACCACCACATTTTGATTTTTATCAAATACACCTTCAATTTGATTCCCTAATCCATGTCCCTTTGGTTTAGGACGAACATAGATAAATGGAAGATTCATTTCCTGAGCTACCAAAGCACCGATTGGAATACCTCCGGTAGCTACTCCCGCAATCACATCAGGTTTACCGTAAGCTTCTTCAATTTTTTTTACAAATTCGTGGCGAATAAATGTTCTTATCAATGGATAGGAGAGAATTTTTCTGTTATCACAATACATTGGAGACAACCAGCCCGAAGCCCATGTGAAAGGGGTTTTAGGTTGTATGACAACCGCTTTGATTTGTAATAAAAATTCTGCTACTTTGAGCGATGAATGATCTTTAAGCATGGACACAAATGTATAAAGTTTTTGTAAACAAAACTCCTATTATTTTAACAGATAATGGGGATATTTTAAAGGAAAAAAAATATCAGGTGTTTCCATTTGAAAATGGAAATCAACTCGTTGATTTAGTGTGGTCAATGGAAACCGGAAAGGTGAAGAAACCCACTGTGATCACGCATTATGATATTGATGAATTATGGATAACTTTTGTTCAACAGTTCAATTATGTTCAGGCCGCTGGCGGAATGGTTTTTAATTCGAAAGGAGAGTTTTTAGTCATTCATAGGAATGGAAAATGGGATTTGCCTAAAGGTCATCTGAAAAAAGGAGAGCGTCCGGAGTTTGGTGGAATGCGTGAAGTGGAGGAAGAATGTGGTATTTCAGAATTAAACATTGTAAAGCATTTGGCCAATACTTTTCATATGTACGATCGGAAAGGTTTGGTATTGAAGAAGACTTTTTGGTATTTGATGAAATCAGATTTCGATGGGGAATTAGTGCCTCAAGAGGAGGAAGGGATAGATCTGGTGGAGTGGAAAGTAAAAGCGGATATCAAGGACTTATTGAAGAAGTCTTACCCGATTATAGGGGAATTACTTAAGAAAGGTGTGAAATTATATAAAAATCAATCACTTATTATTTCGTAGCTCTTACGTTTAGATTTTTTGGCGTATTCCAGTGCAAAAAACTCAAACATTTCTGAAGGAGATTTAGCTGGTGCCTGAATAAAATAGCCTTGAGCATCCAACAAGAAATAAACCGGGTAACTCCATATTTGGTATTTCTCTAATACACTGTATTCATAGTTAAGAAATAAGTACTTTAGATTATGTGATTCCTGCGGGAGATTGCCTAAGTGGACTGAATCCCGATCTGCAATAATCATTAAGAATGTAACTTTTTTGTATTTCTTTTTAAGAGTCTCAATGACTTTTAAATCCCGTTGACAAACTCCACTTTGAGAGTGAATAAATCCTAGATAAACGGGATTACCTTTAAAAGATTCTAAGGTTACTTCATTTGCATTTTTATCAAGAAGTTCGAAAAGCGGTGCTTTTGCATTTTTTTTGAGATATTTTTTTCGAGATTGTAAGAATAATGCAGCTTGTTTTTGCTGTGGATATTCGCTGAAATTAGATAATTGATTAAGAATAGATGCTTTTTGTTCTTTAGTTAGATTATTGTCTGAAGATGAACTATTGATGTAAAGTAAGATCGCCAGACTTGTTATTTCATTATTTTGAAGCAATTTATCTTTTAGCGAAAATTTCATAAATGAATTGTAAATCTGATAATCTTCTTTTACTTGTTCAAATTCAGATTCATTTTTAGCTATTAGATTATTCAATCTGGTATTCATCAAAAATTTAAAGAACCTTAAGTAGGATTGATCCCCGTATAAAATAGGTTTGGTAAGAATATACTCCTGAATCAATTGCTGCTTGGGAACGTCAGTTTGAAGGTATGCCTCAGCTTTAAGATAGGTGTAATATATGTTGAACAACGAATCATTATTTATGTAATCCAAATACATAGAATCTGTCCGGGTGAAAAAAGTATCATACTTTGACTTTAGGTCTTGTTTTGGATGATTCGTCAATTGTAACTTGGCAAAATCAATTTCTATTTTTTGGTAAACCGAGTCCACCGCAGTATGAATTGGAACAGAGGTGTATTTGATTTCATATTTTAATGGGTTCCTTTGATTACTGGCATACTTAATAGGGAAAAAATTGATTTGAAGAGATGAGTTAGGGTGTATTGAAACTCTTATTTCTCTCATTTCAATTTTTATAATGAGTTCCTCAGCCTGATCGAGATGAAATTCAAAATGATAACTCCCATCAGCTAAAATGAATTGTTCGGCTACCAGTGTTTTTTGTTTGGTGAGTTCATTTTCAATTCTGAAAATTTGAATGGGTTCGTTTTTAAAAAAAAGAGCATCCCCCGATAGATCAACATTTTGACCCAGAGCAATTTGAAAAAAAAATAAAAGAAGAAAACTCAGTGCTTTCTGCATTTACAAAATCTGTTTTGGTAAATATTTAGAAATATCACCACCATGTCTTTGAATATCTCTAACTACACTAGATGATAAAGCCGAATATTCAGGGCGACTGATTATAAATATAGACTCCACATTTGGTGCCATATCCAGGTTCATTAAACCAATATTTCTTTCAAATTCAAAATCGGCAGAAGTACGAATACCTCTAAGAATAAACTGCGCATTCTGTTCTTGACAGAAATTTACCGTTAATCCATCGTAAATTTTGACCTGTATTCTGGGTTCATTTTCAAATACACGTTCAATTTGAGTTTTGCGTTCTTTAGGACTATATAAATACTTTTTGTTTGAATTGTTCCCAATGGCTATGATCAGAGTATCAAATAGAGGTAAAGCTCTTTTAATAATATCCTCGTGACCTACGGTAATTGGATCAAATGAACCCGGAAAAACAGCAATTCTACGCATAACAATCAATTTTTTTCAAAGATGCTAAAATGAACCGAACCATAGCGTCTTTGTTGAATAAAGCCATCCAGATGATCAAAATGGTGATGGGGATCATGTTCTATAATGAACCACCCTCCGTCCTGAAGCAAATTACTTGCCATAATAGATTCTACCATCTGATCCTGGCGCTCCATTTGATATGGAGGGTCAGCATAAATCACTTTAAAAATGCTTTTGGAAGTTTCAATATACTTGTTGACATCCGATTTGATAACGGTTACCTGATCAAAACCAAGTTCTCTAACCATTGAATTAATATATCTCGTGCAGTTATAGTTAATGTCTACGGATGTCACGGATTTAACTCCTCTTGAAGCAAATTCATAAGAAATATTGCCGGTTCCTGAAAATAAGTCAAGAACGGTCAGTTGGTCAAAATAGAATTCATTATTGATTACATTGAAGATACCTTCCTTAGCCATATCTGTTGTTGGTCTCACCGGAAGATTCTTTGGCGCATGTATTCTTTTTGATTTGTATTTTCCCTGAATTATCCGCATTGTAAATCAAAAATAGTATTAATTAAAGCATCTGATGTTTGGTCGTTAACCTGTTTTAATTCATCAGGTTTAAGATTAAATATTTTTGAAGAAAACCTTTGTAAAGTGGAGGTCACTTCAGGTTTACGATCGTATAACCCACCGATATGAATGAGAGTTTCAGCAGGTGAAAAGTTGAATTGTTCAATAGAATAGTAGGTGTAATAAATAATATCCTCAGGTGTTTTAAAGTCAAATGAGTTAAATAAAACCATTTTTTTACCTTCAAATAAGCAAAGAGAAAATGTGTTTGAATGCATTTGGATAAATGCAGAGTTTTCATTTTCCTGAGTATAATAAAGATGATAGGTAGAAATAAGAGATGCAAAATGATGATGAAAATCTATGTGCCCAATTTTGGTCTGTAGTTTGTTTTTTAGTTGGGTTCTAACTGGGAAAATAATATAACTATCGATTTCGGGAATGAATTTAGATTGAATGGATTCATCCGGACTCAATTCAAAAACATTATGATGCAGATCGTTGATATTTTTTTGATCAAAGAATAAACTTGGAATCAAAGTGAATTTAGATGTTGTAGAATATAAAGTGGTTTGAGATGAATGAAGAAGAATATTTTTAATGTAATCGAATTCCAAGAAGGGGCTATCACTAAGTTGTTGTATGGAATCAATCGCATATTGTTCTATACCAATTAGATGACCTGTTTTCGGGTTTGAAACCCCCAGAGAATAGACATGCTGATCGATATGTAAAGCTACCGAATACAAAGAAGCAGCTTTGATATCAAAGCTGCTTCCGTTTTTATAATATTTAAATAAAGGTTCTATAACCGTTTATTTTTCTTCTTTCCAGTTACCGGCCGTAGTTGGATCAACCATAGACCCTACACGCATTACGTCATTTTTGTCAAATGGGGCAGCATCTATAATTTCGAATACCTGAACCTTTGCACCACTAGAACGTGTAATTTCACCTGCTTCAATCGAGAATTCTACATTATCTGTATGAGGTACGTATCTTAATGTTTCTACGTTTAACGGAAATTTATTATCTCTCGTTTTCATATAGTCATCATTAAATACAATCTCCATTGCCGGATATAATGTGGTATCACGTCTTATGATTCCCTGTTCTAAAGCTTCAGCTTCAGTTAAAGTATCAGGTACATTACCAAACATTTTCACCATGTTTACAGAGTCATTCTGTAAAAAAAGCATTAAAGTATCCATGTTACCACAAAACACTCTGTTTTCTTTTTTATAGGTTAATTCGATTTGACGCAAATCCTTCAAATTTTGAATCACCTCTGCATAAATAGCTTGTTTCTTTTTCATGAACTGTATTGGCTCATCAATTGAATGATAATTCGCGTATGCTAAGTAACCAGAAAGAAGCAGCATAACTGCAGCTATTCCAGTAGCAATTTTATTACTGATTTTTCCCAAAGCATTTAAAAGAGTAATTACACCTGCAAATACAATTGATACTCCAGCAATAAGGAATACTTGATTTTGACCACTTGAGCTTCCAAACCCTACTAATCCAATTCCTAAAAGAATAATAAATACTCCAGGGGCAAATTTTGATATCGAATCTTTCATGTTTTATTTATAATATATATCCGTATTTTTTATCGAACGCGCACAAAACTACAATTTTTTTTATTTGAAATGTATAGCTTGTAACGACTCATAAATTCAATTTATTTTGCAGCCGTAATAATACATTAAATTTGGGTACATTTCTGCATAAATCATTCCAACTTGAACCAACTAAAGATCAGTTGGAAGCCTTTCATTATTTGGAAGAATTTATAACCCAAAAGAAATTACTCTGGCTATTTATATTACGTGGATATGCAGGCACAGGTAAGACAACCATACTGGCTCATTTGGCAAAAACGGTTGCAAAAAAGCAAAAAGTAGTGCTTTTAGCACCAACTGGTAGAGCGGCTAGAGTACTGTCCTCTTATTGTAAAATGCCTGCGTTTACAATACATAAGAGGATTTACCGATTGGCAGATGATGGTTCTGATTTCAATTTTATTTTACAAAAAAATAATTTTGTTAACACTCTGTTCATAGTGGATGAGGCATCAATGATTTCAACTGGTTTTAGTGGAGAAAGAAATGTGCTGGAAGATTTGATGCGATATGTGTATAGAGGAAAAGGTTGTAAACTCATATTATCAGGTGATAATGCGCAGTTACCACCTGTAGATATGGCTTATTCACCTGCATTAGACCAACAGTATTTGGAGAGTTGTTTTAATATGCCCGTAACGCTATTTGAACTAAACGATGTGGTGCGTCAGACTAAACAGTCTGGGATTTTACGTAATGCAACATTGCTTAGGAAAGCGTTACAGGAAGGCGTGAGTCACATAACATTTGAAACGCATTTTCCTGATTTTTCTGCAATTAATGGATTGGAGCTTCAAGAAAGTCTGGAGGAAGCGATAGGCGCTTATGGAATGGAAGATGTTTTGGTCGTTACCAGATCTAACAAACGGGCGAATCAATTTAATCAGGAGGTAAGAAATAGACTTTTATTTAGAGAAGAACAGATTGAAGCGGGTGATATTTTGATGGGGGTTAGGAATAATTATCACTGGTTGAAAGATGAAGAAGATAAAGCAGATTTTATCGCAAATGGAGAATCCATGGAAGTGAGAAAGGTTTTAGGGGTTTATGAAATGTATGGACAAAAATTTGCAGATTTAAATGTGCGATTTATCGATGATAGAATACCAGATGTGGATCTAAAAGTTTGGATGAATTGTTTATCTATAGAAGGAGCTTCGATGTCTATGGCAGATAGAAAACAATTGTTTTATGATGTTTATGAGGATTATTTGGCGCAGGGAGAATCCAAAAATGCAAAACAAAAAGCAATGGGTGATCCTTATTTTAATGCAATGGAATGTAAGTTTTCATATGCAGTAACGTGTCATAAAGCACAAGGAGGGCAGTGGTCAGCAGTTTTTATTGACCATGGTTTTTTGACTGATGATGTAGTTGATGAAAATCTCCTGAGATGGTTCTATACCGCAATTACCAGAGCAACTCAACGAGTATATTTAGTGAATTTCAATAAAATGTTTTTAGAATAATACCTTATCTATAAGGCATGGCATTTACATTTGTCGATATGAAAAAGTGGTTTGCGAGTCTATTGTTCAAATTGTATGGGTGGAAACTGGTTGGAGAGATTCCCAAAACACTAAAAAAGTATGTTTTAATCGCAGCTCCGCATACCTCTAATATGGATTTTTTTTTAGCAATGCCCTCCATGTGGTCCCTGGGGGTAAAAGGAAAATACCTGATTAAAAAAGAACATGTGGATACGCCATATGGCTTTTTGATTAAATGGATGGGAGGGATCGGTGTAGATAGAAAAAAGACATCAATTGATTTTGTGAATCAGTTAAAACAGATTGTAGCTGAACATGATGAATTGGCTATGTTGTTTACTCCTGAAGGTACAAGGAAACAGGTGAAAAAATGGAAGACTGGATTTTATCGTGTTGCCATAGCGGTAGATGTCCCCATTGTATTAGCCTATGCTGATTACAAGAAAAAAGAGGTGTTTATAGGACACGTATTTCACCCCAGTGGTGATTTTGAAAAAGACTTCACATACATGGAGAACTTTTATAAAAATATCCCTGCAAAGTACCCAGAAGACTATAACCCACAAATTTTTATACGTGAATAGTCCAAATTGTGTATAAAATAAAGCGTACGAACCCCCTTATTTAAAAAAGGTTTGGCCTGAAAGTAAGATTTTTATTACCAAATAGTTAACAATCTATTGAAAATTGAAAACTTTTGTTAATTTTATGGCTTCAATTGAATTGATGATTAGATAATACTTTTTTGAGTTTAAAACCGCATATTTTATTATGGTTGTTGTTGATGTTATATTCAACAATAACGTTAGCTGATGGTCAAGGGTTAGGTCCTGCCAGTCCAAGTGTATGTGTTTCTGATCTCGATATTTCCAATACTACAGATATTAGTGTATGTTATTCTGAAAAGAATGATGCGCAGGTGTTATTAAATTTAACCAATTCTGGATTAGATACGATTAGAAATGTTCAGATCGGTTGGTTTTTCTCTTCTGATCAAAGTGGCGTTATGAATTGGACCGGGAATATTTATCCTAATTCAAGTGAAATGGTAAGTATATCCGCATTAGCTTTTCCTTCTGAAGGCCATTTTTCTCTTTCGATTTGGGCTGTAAATGGAGCTGGGGATATAAATTCTTCAAATGATACAATTAATTTGAATGTACATGTCTTTAATCCGTTTATTGTTAATGAGCTTAGAGACACGGCAATATGTACAAACGAAGTATTACCTCTAAATCTATCTACGGGATTCCATTCTTACATATGGGATAATGGAGACTCTGGAAATGTAAGGTCGATTCAACAACAAGGGAATTATCGTGTAACGGTTGAAGATGAAAATGGTTGTACAACTGTTGATTCTATGTATTTAGATGTACACGAGGCTCCGGGACCTTTGTTGCCTGGAGACACGGTTTTATGTGATGGTGTGATTTTGTCTACTACTTTGTCCGCAAACTTTGTTACATATCAATGGGCCAATGGGAGCACTAATGATGGAATTCTTATTGATCAAGCGGGTGTATACTCTGTTCAGGTAGTTGATACTCATGGGTGTACTTATGCGGATACAATGGATGTGCAATATGCGGCTTTGCCTAGTTCTGGTACGCCAACTCAGGTGAATATTTGTAATGGAGACTCAACGGTATTGAATGCCGCAAACAACTTTAATTCTTATGTATGGAATACTGGTGATACTTCAAGTAGTATTACAATTACAAATTCTGGAAACTATGTTGTTACCGTTACTGGACCATTCGGGTGTATAGGAATTGATACCGTACAGGTTATCGTGAATCCTCTTCCTGAAATTACATTTAACGATAGTGTGATGTGTAATCTAGATCCTTTTGTAATGGATGTAGGATGGTTTGCAGCTTATCAATGGTCTAACGGTAGTTCGAGTCAAAACCCATTAATTACGTCACCTGGTTTATATTCTGTAACTGTTACGGATTTAAATGGTTGTGAGTCGGTAAAATCGGTTTATGTGAATAATTTCAATGTAAATGTAAACCTTGGACCAGATACCTCTATTTGTAGTGGAGATGGAAACTTTATTTTATTAGGAAACTACGATAGTTATTTGTGGAATGATGGTGATACTTCAGCAAATCACTGGATTGGAAATGCTGGGACATATAGTGTGACGGTTACAAATGGTGCATGTGATGCAACAGATGAAAAAGTGGTTACTGAATTATTATATCCAAATGCTGATTTTTCACATTTGGTGACTAGCCCGAATGTACAGTTCACAAATTTATCGAATGTAAATACTGGTTTAACATGGGATTTTGGAGATGGGAATACTTCGAATAGTGTTAATCCGACACATACATATGCCAGTGTGGGTAATTATGATGTGACTTTAACCGCAGCGAATGTTTGTGATACTACGCAATACATTACAAGTGTTAGTATTTTCCCGCAAGATGCACATAGTATATATGTAAATGAAAATTTAAAACTATTCCCAACTATAGCAACGAATATGATTAATTTTTCATTCTCTGGAGCAAATAAGAATGAATTAGACTACGCAATTTATGATGTTACAGGTAAAATATTAGTTAGAGAAACTGATAACTATTACGGGGCAGAATATTTGTATACCATTGACGTTTCTAGTTTTGCTGCGGGAACTTATTATATCCGAATAATAAGTGATGAATCTTTAATGGCAGTTCAGCCTTTCATCAAAAAATAAAAAATCAATTTACGTATTATTTTAACTCGAGTTTAAGCTTGTCGGCCCAATCGTTTAATTGCGGGTATTTTTCAGTAAGATGATCAAATTTATCTTTGTTGGTATACAATACCTTTTTTGCTTTTTGTTTATTGACCTCAGTAGTAAAGTTAATGTGGTTATTTCTTAATTCTTCTTTTAGGTATTCGATTAGGTCCAATGATAATCTAGTAAATTCAAGTTCATTGGTTTCATTTCTAAATACAAGGTGAATTGTTTTTTGATCATCCAGTATTTTGGGTTCACAGCCGGATAAAACACTAGCAGAAAAACCACCGGATATTTCCTTAACTTGATCAGTATACGCGTCCCATTTTGTCTTTAAGTCGTCTGAAGTGAAAGGTTCATCACCATAATATTTAGCAACTTTTTCTTTTTCTTCAGATTCTTGAGGTTTGATCCGAATCATTGACTTTCTCCTTCTTGCAGTAGATGGATTGGCATAGGCTTTTTGTGGTGCCTGATTTACTGAAGGAGGTGGAGTTGAAGGTAGTACTGTAGCTGCAGACTTATGTGTATTCGCTGAATTACTTGAGCTGGTAACTTTTGGTACAGCATCAGCCGATTTGTTACCATTGGTTAACTGTGCAACAAATATAGGGTAATCACGAAACGTCTTTAGTTTTTTTTTTCACTTCCCACACCAATTGAGGAAAGTTGCATGAGACAAACTTCAACCAACAATCGCTGATTTTTACTTGTTTTATATCTAAAATCAACGTCTGCTAGTAATTGAAGTGCATCCAATAGGAATTCAGCATTACATTTACCGGCTTGCGACAAATAGCGTTCTTTTAAGTTCTCACTAGTCTCAAGCAAGGAAAGTGTCTGTGGATTCGATGCGACTAGTAAGTCTCTAAAATGGGATGCAATACCTACAATAAAATTATGTCCGTCAAATCCTTTTTCAAGTACTTTATTGAAGAGAAGTAAAGCTCCAGAGGCGTTTTGTTCAACGATCAAATCAGTAACTTTAAAGTAAAACTCAAAGTCGAGGATGTTGAGGTTATCAATTACATTTTTGTATGTAATTGTATTTCCGGAAAAACTAACAATCTGATCAAAAATCGACAATGCATCGCGCATTCCTCCATCTGCTTTTTGAGCAATAGTATGCAAAGCATCATCTTCGGCAGAAATGCCTTCTTGTTTTGCTATATAATGAAGGTGTCCAACGATATCTCCATTATTGATACGTTGGAAATCGAAAACCTGACATCTGGAGATGATGGTAGGAATAACCTTATGTTTTTCTGTTGTAGCCAAAATAAATATGGCATGTTCTGGAGGCTCTTCTAATGTTTTAAGAAATGCATTAAAAGCAGCAGAGGATAACATATGTACCTCATCAATAATATAGACTTTGTGGCTACCTACTTGAGGGGGTATACGTACCTGATCAATTAATTGACGAATATCTTCAACCGTATTATTAGATGCCGCATCCAATTCGAAAATATTAAATGCAAAATCTTCATCGTCACTAACTTCCTGGTCTAGATCATTTTTGTTAATAGTCTTAGCCAGAATTCTTGCGGTGGTGGTTTTTCCAACTCCACGTGGACCGGTAAGTAAAAATGCCTGAGCCAGATGATTGTTTTCAATAGCACTTTTTAATGTTTCGGTAATGGCTTTTTGTCCAACAACACTTTCCCATGTTGTCGGTCTGTATTTTCTAGCTGAAACAATAAAATTCTCCATAAATTACGTGCTGCAACAAAAGTATAATGAAAATTAAATCGTCCTAATTTGGAAAGCGCTTATTTGTAAATTGTGCATAAAAAAAGCGCCAGTTTAAACTGGCGCTTTAATCTAAATAATTTGATGTGAATTCTTAGAATGAAATAGCAGCTCCTAATTGGAAATACTGCTGTTTATAATTGGTGTTATCTTGTTTAGATAAATTGGAGGTTCCCCAGTTGTATCTGGCCTCAACGGAGAACATTAATATTTTTACACCTAAGCCCAGAAATACAGGCGCATCAAAAGTACTGGTTTTGGCATCGTCATCTAAAGATTGCTCTTCATTTAATAATGTGAATTTATTTCCAATGCCAAAAGTGGGGGATAACCCTCCTTGAGCATATACAGGACCTAATTTAACTTTTGCATAAATTGGAAGATAAATCTGACTTCTAACATATTTGGTATCATCAAAAATAGTTGACACAGATCCGGTTTGTGAAAATTCCAACCCAACACCTAGGCGTAACAGAGGTATAAGTTTCTTTTCTCCGAAGATTCCAACATAAAAAGAATTAAAGTTTTCTGAATTGTTGTCATAGTTATCACCATAAAAATTTGAAGCTTGCCAACCGGCACGAATTCCTTTTTTCATGTTCGCATCATCGTCTCCGGCATAAGAGACATTTAACAGGGCTAGCATTAATACTGCCATCGATAGTAGTGTTTTTTTCATGTCTGTTTAGTTTGATTTAACCAAATATAATAAATCATGTGTAGAATACTTAATTTGGCGTTCTGTTTTTATACGGTAACAGCCTTGTTTTTAAAAGATTAAAACGATTTGGATTTATGTAAAAAAGAACTACTTTTGCCGACCCAATTTTGGGGAAGTAAAAAATAAAATTATTACAATGCAAACAAGGTATGAAACTGTTTTCATTTTAACTCCCGTTTTATCTGAAGATCAGGTAAAGGAAGCAGTAGGCAAGTTTGAGAGTTACTTGAAAGCAAATGGTGCAAAAATGATGCATCAAGAGAACTGGGGATTACGTAAGATGGCGTATCAGATCCAGAAGAAATCAACTGGTTTTTATCACTTATTTGAGTTTGAAGCACCAGGAGAATTGATCAGTAAATTAGAGGTTGAATTTAAGCGTGATGAGAGAATCTTAAGATTTTTGACTGTAAAAATGGAGAAGCATCACATCGCATTTGCTGAAAGCCGCAGAACTAAGAAAGAAGCTAAAGCTTAATTCATTAATCTATTAAAACATTAAAAATGGCTGGAAATTCATCAGAAATTAGATATTTATCTCCAATTGCGATTGAAGTAAAGAAAGACAAATACTGTCGTTTTAAGAAATCTGGGATTAAGTATATTGACTATAAAGATCCTAAGTTTCTTTTAAAGTTTGTAAACGAACAAGGTAAATTACTTCCAAGAAGAATTACAGGGACGTCTGTAAAATATCAAAGAAAAGTGGCTACTGCTGTAAAAAGAGCACGTCATTTGGCTTTAATGCCTTATGTAGCTGATATGTTAAAATAAGGAGGTCAGAAATGGAAATCATATTAAAAGAAAATATAGAAGGATTAGGGTATACAAATGACTTGGTAGCTGTAAAACCAGGTTACGGAAGAAATTTCCTAATTCCTACAGGGAAAGCTATTTTGGCTACTGAATCAGCTAAAAAAGTTAGAGAAGAGAACTTACGTCAAAGAGCGCATAAAGAAGCTAAATTGGTGGAAGAAGCTAAAGGTTTCGCATCGAAACTAGAAGCTATGTCAATTAAGATTGGAGCTAAAGTAGGTGAGAGTGGAAAGATTTTTGGATCTGTAAATACAATTCAATTAGCTGAAGCAATTACTAATCTAGGTGTAGCTGTTGACAGAAAAAATATCTCAATCGTTAATGAACCAATTAAAAATGTTGGTTCTTATGAAGCGAAAATTAAATTCCATAAAGAAGTAGAGTCTACTATTTCTTTTGAGGTTGTTGGCGAATAAGACAACAATAATGAAATAAAAAAGCCGCTAGTTTTAAATTAGCGGCTTTTTTTATGCTTAATTTTTAGACTTTATTTCTACTCATATCTCAACGATTCAATAGGGTCAAGATTAGCAGCTTTACTTGCCGGGTAATATCCAGCGATGATACCGGTAATAAATGTAAGGCTTATGGCTGTAAAAATCCATAACCACGGGATAATGAAGTTAACTTCGATAGCCATAGCCACCAGGTTTCCTATGATGATGCCTAATATGATACCAATAACCCCTCCCAATTGACAAACCATTACGGCCTCTGTCAGAAATTGTTTTTTTATCGTATTGGCTGTAGCACCAAGAGCTTTACGCACTCCAATTTCCTTGGTTCGTTCTGTTACTGAAACTAACATGATATTCATTAATCCAATAGCAGCACCCAATAATGTAATAAAAGCGATGATGGTCGCAATTCCGGAGACCATACTTAAGTTTTCTATTAAGTTTTGAGATAAACTGTCACTTCTTGAAATGGTGAATGAGCTTGGCTTGTCCAATGGATCTTTACGAATGATCCTAAAAAGACCAGTGGCTTCGTTAATAGCCAACTCTAGTCTATCCGGTCCGGTGGTCATCACAGCTATTGTATAACCCATATTCTTGTAGCCAAAGAATTGACGCGCTGTTGGGATGGGTATGAGTACGTTTCGGTCCCCTCCAAAACCCATTGAACTTCCTTTTTTCTCTAATACTCCAATGACTTTAAATTTGATATTACCAATCAGCATTATTTTATCAATGGGATTAATTCCATCAAATATTTCACTGGCAATTTCATTTCCTATAATAGCGATATGTGCCCCAGATTTATACTCATTAGGATTGAAATTCCGTCCTTTTTCTAACGCAAACCCATTTGTAGATATATAATTCTCATCTGTTCCGAAAATAGGTATGTTAGGTTTAGATTCTTTCTTCTTGTATTTAACTACTGCCGCACCTCTTGGACGACATGAAATAGATACGGCTCCAGGAAAGTCAAATTTATTCTTAAATGCTGAAGCTTGCTGAAAATTAATGTTTTCAGTGGCAGTAGCTTTTTTACCACCACGTCTCTTATTGCTCTCCTTTTTATTTGTAATTGAAAAACTATTTGCTCCCATGGTTGAGAACTGATCATTTATGGATGATTTAAGAGCGTCAATTGCAGTAAGAATACCAACTAATGCCGTAATACCAATAGCAATGATAAGAGCAGTTAAAATACTGCGTAGAACTTGACTTTTTATAGAAACAAAAGCAATTCTGATGTTTTCAATATTTGCTCTATTCATGGAGAAATGTCACATTTGAACGTGTGTAAAATTATACATTTGCAATTCCGTATATGCGAATAATATTACGGATGGTTTAAAGATTGGATAAATGGAAATCAAGACAAAAAAGTACATCGTTGATCCGCAAGATCAAGAGTTGGCTGATAAAATTACGAAGTTAAAGAAGGAGAAGAATGCGGTTATTTTGGCTCATTATTATCAGGTAGGTCCGATTCAAGATGTAGCAGATTTTGTTGGAGACAGTTTGGCTTTGTCTCGAAAAGCTGAAGAGACTGATGCGGATATTATAGTTTTTGCTGGGGTTCATTTTATGGGGGAAACGGCAAAAATTTTAAATCCAACAAAGAAGGTTGTGATTCCGGATATGGAAGCGGGATGTTCTCTTGCAGACTCTTGTCCTCCAGCTGATTTTGGTAAGTTTAAAGAACAGTATCCGGATCATATGGTTATTTCTTATATCAATTGTACTGCGGATATTAAAGCAATGACAGATATTATTTGTACTTCATCAAATGCAAGAAAGATCGTAGAATCTCTACCAAAAGATCAAAAAATAATTTTTGCGCCAGACAAAAACTTAGGTCAGTATTTGGTAAAAGAGTTAGATAGAGATATGGTATTATGGGATGGAGTATGCATTGTGCATGAATCGTTTGATATTGAGAAACTCTTGAAACTGGTAGAAGCGCACCCGGATGCACATATCATTGCGCATCCAGAGTCTGCTCCACATATCTTGAACGCGGCTGAGTTTGTTGGGTCGACTACAGGGTTGTTGAACTATGTAAAACAGTCTTCTGAAAAGAAATTTATTGTGGCTACTGAGCCAGGTATTTTGCATGAAATGCAAAGAGAAAACCCGGATAAAATTCTGATGACCGCTCCGGTAGGTGATGACGAAAGTTGCAACTGTAGTGAATGCCCATATATGAAATTGAATACCATGCAGAAGCTTTATGATTGTCTGAAAAATGAAAGCCCGGAAATCGTATTGGATGAGGAATTACGTAAAAAGGCATTGACACCAATTAAACGTATGTTGGAAATTTCGTAAATAGTTTTCCTTACATTTTACTTTTTAACTCTGAGTTGTAAATTTACATTTCAAAAGTAAATACATGAATCATACTGATTTTCTCATTATTGGATCTGGAATTGCGGGATTAAGTTTATCCATTAAACTTGCAGAGAGGTATCCTGAGAAAAAAGTGTTGGTTATTACAAAGACATCTGAAGATGAATCGAATACCCGATATGCTCAAGGAGGAATAGCAGTGGTATTAGATAATGTAACGGATTCTTTTGATAAGCACATTTCGGATACCATGCGTGCTGGCGCAGGTTTAAACGATCAGGATGTAGTAAACATGGTAGTTCATGAAGCTCCAGACCGTTTGAAAGAAATGATCTCCTGGGGGGCTGAGTTTGATAAGAATAAATCTGGAGATCTGGACTTGGGTAGAGAGGGAGGACATAGCGAAAAACGTGTCGTACATCATAAGGATATTACGGGATATGAAATGGCACAGGCATTAATTCGTAGAAATGATGAATTATCCAATGTAACTGTTTTTCAGCATTATTTTGCAGTAGATCTGGTGACCGAACATCACCTTACATTTAAAGAATATGATAAGAATAACATCAGTTGTTATGGGGCTTATGTATTTAATAAAGAAACTGGAAAAGTAGAGTTATTTGAAGCTGATTATACCATTTTGGCTACCGGTGGAATCGGACAGGTATACCAGTATACCACCAATCCAAAAGTAGCGACCGGTGATGGGATAGCTATGGCATATCGTGCGAAAGCTAAAGTGCAGGATTTAGAATTTATTCAATTTCACCCTACGGCTTTGTATGAACCAAGAAAGAGTCCTGCATTTCTAATTTCGGAAGCGGTAAGAGGTTTTGGAGCACATTTGGTTCATTCTGATGGTGAACGTTTTGTTTATAATTATGATGATCGAGGAGAGCTAGCATCAAGAGATGTGGTTGCGCGTGCCATCGATTCTGAAATGAAACGAAAAGGGGTGGAGCACGTATTTTTAGATTGTACACATTTGGATCAAAAGGATTTTTTGAAACACTTTCCAAACATATATGAGAAATGTAAGAGTGTGGGTATAGATCTTTTTAAAGAATATATCCCTGTGGTTCCTGCAGCGCATTATGTTGCTGGAGGAATTAAAGTGGATAGAAGAGGACGTTCCACAATTGATAGATTATATGCCAGTGGAGAAGTTTCCAGAACGGGGTTGCATGGAGCAAATCGATTGGCCTCGAATTCATTATTGGAAGCTTTGGTGTATTCTCACAATATATTTAATGATATTGTGGAGCGAAATGAAACATTTGAAAAGTGCGAGATTCCGGAATGGAATGATGACGGAATGCTATATCCAAAAGAACTGGCTTTAATTAATCATACCCGACATGAGTTGAGGCAGTTAATGAGTAATTATGTAGCTATTGTAAGATCTGATATTCGATTGGAACGGGCCTTAAGAAGACTGAAACTTATTTGGGAAGAAACGGAAGAATTATACGATAAGTCAAAACTTTCTGTCCCATTATGCGAATTAAGGAATTTGGTTGGAGTATCCTATTTGATCATTAAACAGTCTATTCAAAGAAAACAGAATGCCGGTGGGTATTTCAATATTGACCTCGAAGATGAAAATAAAAAATAAGCTAATAGCAGTATTGCTGATTTTGGTGACTTTACCTGTTTTTAGTCAGGAAGACACGACTAAAGTTATTGAAAGACCAAATATCATAAAATGGAATCTAACTCCAATTGCGTTGGTTGGGCCTGCAAGTATTGTTTTGAGTTATGAAAGAGTACTTAAGAATGGTCAAACTTTTAGTGTAGGAGGAGGGTTATTAAAACGCGCTCCAAGAAAAAATAAATATGGTGAGACTATTCAATTATTTGACGCGGTAAAAAGAGGCGGATTTGATATTAATGCAGATTATAGGTTCTTCTTTAAGAATAGGAATGCCAATCCTGTTCCGGATGGATTGTACTGGGGACCTTATACCTCATTGTATCATTTGAATTTTGAAGGAAATTCAGAGGTCTATGAAGATAATGTTCAGGTGAATTCAGTAGCGATTAAAACAGATTTTTACATGTATAATCTGGGAGTGCAATTAGGATATCAGTTTATTTTGAAAGATCGATTCTCAATCGATTTATTTCTGGTTGGGCCTTCATATACACATTACAATTTCAATGTGAAATTTGACTCCCAGGTGGCGATTGATCCGGATAGTGATTTTTATAAAGATTTCAAGGAAATTCTGTCCACCCTTTTACCAGGATCTGAAGTGATACTGGATGATATAGATTTCAGTACAGGAGGTAGAGCAAAGTTGAATTTTATTGGATACCGTTACGGAGTTCAAATAGGATATAAGTTTTAATGAGAGATTATTGTTTTACGTCAGAACGATTAGGATTTCGTTCCTGGGAAGATGCCGATATTGAATTTCTTAATTATTTGAATTCGAATATAGAAGTAATGAGGTATTTCCCTAAAATGCCATCATCACAGAATAATAAGGCATTTATAAAAAGAATGCAAGAGCTCTATAGGGAGAAGGGGTATTGTTACTTTTTAGTGGAAGAGTTGGAAAGTGGAAACCCGATTGGCTTTATTGGTTTGGCAGATCAAAATTATGAATCTGATTTTACCCCGGCAGTTGATATAGGTTGGAGGATCTTTCCTGGATTTTGGGGAAATGGATATGCTACCGAAGGAGCATTAAGATGTCTGGAATATGCGCGCGATTTGAATCTTACTGAAGTGATTAGTGTAGCTCCCAAGATAAATGAACCATCTATTGCTGTAATGCGGAAAATTGGTTTGCGTAAAGTTTATGAATTTAATCACCCGCTTTTAAAAGATACTCCTCGTCTTCTCACATGTGTTTTATATAAAACGGACTCACTATAAGGTAAACATATGCTTTTCTCTATTTTGATAAAATTTACTTATTAGTCTATTTAATTTTAGGTGCCAGATAGCACCTAAAACACTCCTTAAAATTCTTACTTTCGCGACACTTGGAAAACGATAAATAAAAATAAATTATATCGTATGGATTTTGATCTAATGCTTAGGGCTTTGGTCTAGTTGTATTACTTCAATCTATACAAGCTGGTAAGACATAAAGAGGAAAACCTGCCAGATAATAAACATGCGTATAACACTGAAAAGACTTCTATTATGAATTATAAAGATTACATCGAAGAGATAGAACAAAGAAAAGGTCAAGGACTGCACCCGAAACCTATTGATGGGGGAGAATTAGTGGGTGAAATTATTACCCAAATAAAAGATTTGGATAATGCACACCGTAAAGATTCACTTAACTTTTTTATTTATAATATTTTACCGGGTACAACGAGCGCTGCTGGTGTCAAAGCGAAGTTTTTAAAAGAGATTATATTGGGTGAATCTGTTGTGGCAGAAATCACTCCGGATTTTGCTTTTGAGCAATTATCTCATATGAAAGGAGGCCCTTCAATCGAGGTTCTTTTGGATTTAACGTTGGGTTCCGATGCGGCTATTGCTAATGCAGCCGCAAAAGTATTAAAGACTCAGGTTTTCTTATATGAAGCAGATACTGAGCGTTTGGAAAAAGCAATGAAATCGGGAAGTGCCATTGCTAAGGAGATTATTGAAAGCTATGCGCAAGCAGAATTTTTTACAAAGTTACCAGAAGTAGAGGAAGAGATTCAGGTAGTCACATATGTAGCTGGTGTTGGTGATATATCTACTGATTTATTGTCACCAGGAGCCGATGCGCATTCCAGATCTGATCGTGAACTACATGGTCAGTCTTTATTTGAGCATAATAAGGATATGCAGAATGAACTTTTGGCTTTAAAAAATCAACATCCGGATAAACGAGTAATGTTGATTGCTGAAAAGGGAACTATGGGAGTAGGTTCATCCAGAATGTCAGGTGTAAACAATGTGGCTCTATGGACTGGTATTCCATCAAGCCCGTACGTGCCGTTTATCAATATTGCTCCTGTAATTGCAGGTACGAATGGAATTTCTCCAATATTTTTAACTACTGTTGGCGTAACAGGAGGTATTGGTGTTGACTTGCAAAACTGGGTAAAACAGAAGGATGCAGATGGAAATACAATTGTAGATGAAGATGGAGAGCCTGTATTAAGACAAGAATATTCTGTGGATACGGGGACTGTTCTTACTATAAATACCAAAACCAAAAAGTTATATAGTGGAGATAAAGAATTAAAAGATATCTCTACTGCATTAACTCCGCAAAAAATGGAGTTTATAAAAGCTGGAGGATCATATGCCGTGGTTTTTGGAAAGAAATTACAAACGTTTGCAGCTAAAGTATTAGGAATCGATGTACCTCAAGTATATGCCCCTTCAAAGGAAATTACTATTGAAGGACAAGGTTTAACAGCGGTCGAGAAAATCTTCAATAAAAATGCGGTAGGAACTACTCCAGATAAAACATTACATGCAGGTTCTGATGTACGTGTGGAGGTAAACATTGTAGGATCGCAAGATACCACAGGCTTAATGACTTCTCAGGAGTTAGAAATGATGGCCGCAACTGTAATTTCTCCAATTGTGGATGGAGCTTACCAATCAGGATGTCACACAGCATCAGTATGGGACGATAAGTCAAAAGCTAATATTCCAAGATTAATGAGGTTCATGAACGATTTTGGTTTAATCACAGCGCGTGATCCTAAAGGGGAGTATCATGCAATGACTGATGTAATTCATAAGGTTTTGAATGATATAACCATTGATGATTGGGCTATTATTATTGGAGGAGACTCGCATACCAGAATGTCTAAGGGGGTTGCTTTCGGAGCGGATTCAGGAACTGTTGCATTGGCTTTAGCCACTGGTGAAGCTACTATGCCGATTCCGCAATCTGTAAAAGTTACATTTAAAGGAGACATGAGATCTTTTATGGATTTCCGAGATGTTGTTCATGCAACACAACAACAAATGTTGAAGCAGTTCGGAGGTGAAAATGTATTTCAGGGAAGAATTATCGAAGTACATATTGGTACTTTAACATCTGACCAGGCGTTTACGTTTACAGACTGGACCGCTGAAATGAAAGCAAAAGCATCTATTTGTATTTCAGAAGATGAAACTTTGATCGAGTCATTAGAGATCGCCAGAGACCGTATCCAGATTATGATTGAAAAAGGAATGGACAATGAGAAACATGTCCTTCAAGGATTGGTTAATAAAGCGAATAAAAGAATTGAAGAAATTAGATCGGGTGATAAACCGGCAATTCGACCTGATGCAAATGCGAAGTATTATGCAGAGGTGGTAATTGATTTGGATGAGATCGCTGAACCAATGATTGCGGACCCGGATGTAAATAATGATGATGTATCAAAACGTTATACACATGATACTATTCGACCATTATCTTACTATGGTGGAACAAAAAAAGTAGATTTAGGGTTTGTTGGTTCTTGTATGGTCCATAAAGGAGATATGAAGATCCTGGCGCAAATGTTAAAGAACATTGAAGCGCAACAAGGTAAAGTTGAATTTAAGGCACCTTTAGTTGTTGCGCCTCCAACATATAACATTGTTGATGAATTAAAAGCTGAGGGAGACTGGGAAGTATTGGAAAAATACTCGGGTTTTGTATTTGATGATAATGATCCAAAAGGTGCTGCACGAACAAAGTATGAAAATATGTTATACCTGGAACGTCCAGGTTGTAACTTATGTATGGGAAATCAGGAAAAGGCTGAGCCGGGAGATACGGTGATGGCAACATCTACCCGTTTATTCCAGGGAAGAGTTGTTAAAGATTCCAATGAGAAAAAAGGAGAGTCGTTATTATCTTCAACCCCGGTTGTGGTATTATCTACCATTTTAGGTAGAACTCCAACTATGGAAGAGTATGAAGCAGCAGTTGATGGTATTGTGTTAACGAAGTTTAGACCTTCTAAAAGACAATTAGTGAAATAATTATTAAACCAATCGAGAATTAAAAGCCCGGGTTTTATGCCTGGGCTTTTTCGTTTTAAATAAATTTTCAACTCAAATGATGTTTTTGTAAAATTGTACAATGGGTCAATTCGAAGAAGAAATATTGACATTAGAACCCGATTCTAAAGGAGCAAATATTGCAGTCCTGATTAAGCTAAAAGCAAAAGCGGCCACAAAAAAAGCGATCATGTATATTCATGGATATACAGATTACTTTTTTCAGGAACATCTGGCAGAATGGTATACCCAACATGGGTTTGATTTCTATGCGATTGAGTTACGGAAATATGGAAGGTCCATTTTAGCCCATCAGCGCCCCAATCATATTCGTAGAGTAATGGATTATTATGAGGAGATTGATCAGGCGATAGAGTTGATTAAAGAACGAGATAATCACAGTCAATTACTTATTAACGGACATTCAACAGGAGGTTTAGTTGCTGCGATGTATGCTAATTTTGGAAATAAAAAAGATCATATTGATGCACTATTTTTAAATAGCCCTTTTTTGGAATTTAATATTCCCGATTGGCAGTTAAGGTTAATTCCTCGGATAGCGAAAATAGGCCACGTATTTCCTGAATGGATTGCTCCAATTGGGGGAAAGGGAATATATGCGCGTAGCTTACATAAGGATCATTGGGGAAGATGGGATTTTAGTAAAAAGTTTAAACCCATGTCGGGTTTCAGGATGTATTTTGGTTGGTTTAGAGCAATTCATGAAGCGCAAAAGATTATTCAAAACAGTTCCAGTATCGAATGTCCAATTCTGGTTTTTCATAGTGATAAAACTTCCTACAAGAAAAGTAAAGACCCTGAGATATTTGAATCGGATGTTGTTTTAAATGTAAAGCATATCAAGAAATATGCAGCAGGGTTAGGTAAACACGTTACTATTATAGAAATACCTAAAGCAACACATGATATTTTTCTGTCAAAAGATGAGGTCTTAGTAGTTGCTTTTGATCATCTGAAGAATTGGTTAACCTCCGTATTACCTGTAAATTAGATCTATTTTTGAGATCATTTTGAAATAGTTAGTATTATCATTTGCTACATCTAATCCATTTGCTATTTTGCACCTTGTAATTTTGAGGGTGTTTAGTGTGGTATATCCTTTGCATCTAATGTTGTAATTAGATGTAGTAAAAATAACATGTTCTAGAAAAATAAGTACTATGAGAATTTTGAAATTTGGTAGCGTGGTGGCTGCTGTTATGATGGTTTCATTTGGATATGCACAGAATAATCTTGTGCCAAATGGAAGCTTTGAACAAACAGAGAAAAAAGTAAAAAATGGAGAAGGTGAAATTGCTTTGGCAACACCATGGATTTCTCCAAGTTTAGAAAATCAGGCTGATATTTACTCTTCAGGTAATAAAAAAGGTTACGGTATCCCAACCAATGATAGAGGATATATGGATGTAGATGCAGGTATGAATTATGCTGGATTTAGAGCGTTTAGCAGTAGAGATAAATTGCCACGTACGCATTTACAGGTAAAATTGACAAAGGCGTTAATTGCGGGAAAAAAGTATTGTGTAAAGTTCAATATTGTTTTATCTAAAACTTCGAAATATGCATCTAACAATATTGGGATGTATCTCAGCGAGAAAAAACCAAAACAAAAGGATATAGAAACTTATAGCATTAAGCCGCAAATTAAAAATGCTGCGAATAAGGTTTATGAAGATCAACATTCATGGCAAACAGTGTGTGGTGTATTTATCGCTCAGGGAAATGAAAGATACATTACTATTGGGAACTTTGTAGCCACAGGTGATATGGTGGATAAAAAGGACTTTATGAAAAAACGTAAGTTGAAAGAATTTCCTCAGTTACAGAAAGAAGAAGCTTACTATTATATTGATGAAGTTAGTGTTATCAATTTAGAAGAACTTGATGTTTGTGCTTGTGATGCTGCTGATGATGGTGGTAATCAAATGAAAGTGGTATATAGTACTAGTACCAGTGATGGAATGGAAATGGATGCTGGTGCACAAGTGGAGTTGAAAACGGTTTTCTTTAATAAGAATTCAACTTCTCCAAGTTCTGCTGCTGTAGTGCGCGAAGTAATTGATTTAATGAAAGCCAATCCAAGTCTGAAAATTGAAATTATTGGTCATATGGATAAGGTAGAACATAAGGACAATCTAAATGATCTATCTGAGGAAAGAGCTAAAGCGATTTATGATTATCTGGTCAAAAACGGTATTGATGCAGGTCGTTTATCATACAAAGGAATGAAGAGTTCTGAACCACTGGATGATAGTGGAACACAAGCTTCATTGGCAAAGAACAGACGTGTTAGTTTTAAGGCTTTATAGTCATATGAAATTCATAGTAAAAGCGGCTTTATAGCCGCTTTTTTTGTTTACATAAGTTTTTTAAATAGCTTCGTGTAATGCAAGATAAGGTAACCAAAGATTCCAGAGCAGCTAAAGCCTGGATGTTCTATGATTGGGCAAATTCAGTATATTCCCTGGTCATTTCAACAGCAATATTCCCTATTTATTATAGTTCTGTTACAAGCTCAGAAACTACTGATCAAGTTAACTTCTTTGGAATAGAAATCACTAACACCGTATTGTATTCATATGCATTATCAGTTTCTTTCTTTCTTGTAGTGATGCTATCTCCTGTTTTATCAGGAATCGCAGATTTATCATCCAGAAAAAAAGAGTTTTTGAAGCAGTTTTGCTATATGGGTGCAGGGGCAGTAGCCATGCTGTATTTTTTTGAAGGAGTAGAGACTTTGTGGATTGGTATATTGGGAACAGTGATAGCCAGTGTTGGATTTTGGGGAAGTCAGGTCTTTTATAATGCTTATTTGCCTGAAATTGTTCCTAAAAAGGATCAGGATAGAGTAAGTGGAAAAGGATTTGCCATGGGATACCTGGGAAGTTCTTTATTGATGATTTTGGTGATGGTATTTATTCAGTTTTATGATGTTTTTGGAATCTCGGATTCGGGAATGGCTACACGAATTAGTTTTTTATTAGTTGCATTATGGTGGGCTGGATTTGCACAAATTACTTTTAGAGGGTTGCCCAAATCCGGAAGTAAGGTGAAAATCAAAATGTACCATGTTTGGGATGGCTATAAACAACTCCTCAAAACCTGGAAAAAATTTCAGGATATGCAGGGCATTAAAACTTTTTTACTGGGTTTCTTCTTATTAAGTACAGGAGTTCAAACTATCATTTTATTAGCCACTCCCTTTGGAACGAAGGTTTTAGGAATGGGAACTACCCAAATGATTACAACTATACTGATTATTCAATTTTTAGCAATAGCGGGATCTCAATTGTTCTCCAGACTGTCTGGAAAATTGGGGAATATTAAAGCAATAATTATTGCTTTAATAGTTTGGGCTAGTATCACAGTAATTGCGTGGAGTCTACAAGCTGATGACCCATTGGTAGAGTATAAATTTTACGCTATGGGTGGTTTGGTAGGATTAGTAATGGGAGGTATTCAGTCACTGGCCAGATCAACATATTCTAAAATGTTACCTACCGAAGGTGAACATACTACATTTTTTAGCTTTTATGATGTAACCGAAAAGCTAGCTATTGTGATTGGAACTTTCTTCTTTGGGTTCATTGAGGAAATCTCTGGAGATATGCATAATTCGGCATTGTTCTTAGCCATATTCTTTATTATTTCGGTAGTGGTAATGAGTAGGGTGAAGTACAATTTTAAGTCGGCTTAAACTGGTTGATGTTCGAGGTCAATTAAGGGACTATTCGTAAATTTGCAAAGCAAAATTAAAATCTATGTCACAGTTTGATATTACGATCATCGGAGGGGGAATTGTTGGTGCCGCTACAGCATATAAAATTCAAAAGAAGTATCCAGATTTAAAGATCTTATTAGTAGAAAAGGAGGATAGACTTTCTGCACATCAGACTGGACATAATTCAGGCGTAATTCACTCAGGACTGTATTATACTCCTGGAAGTCATAAGGCGCGTAATTGCATGAAGGGTAGAGAAGAGATCGTTGCATTCGCTAAAGAGCATGGAGTAAAGCACGATGTTTGCGGAAAAGTAGTGGTGGCTACCAAAGAGTCAGAAATTCCATATATGAAAAAGATTATGGAAACTGGAAAAACAAATGGTTTGGATGGTTTGAAATTACTGACAGGAGATGAGGTAAAAGAGATAGAACCTTGTGTGGAATCGATAGGAGGAATTTGGGTGCCGCAAACCGGAATTATTGATTATGTTGGAGCCACTGTGAAAATGGGTGAATTAATGCTCCAAATTCAGCCAGAAAGTAAAATCCTTTTAGGGGAAAAAGCGCTGGACTTTATTCGTGAGGAAAATTGTAGTAGACTGATCACTGATAAAGGTGAATACACCACAAAAAAGTTTATTTTCTGTGCTGGACTTCAAGCGGATAGAATGGCCCGTAAAGATGGAATTAAGCTAAAAGAACGCGTAGTTGGTTTTAGGGGGGATTATTATGTTTTAACCGATCAAGCTAAGCACAAGGTTAAAAATTTGATTTATCCTGTTCCCGATCCTGCTTTTCCATTTCTTGGAGTTCATTTTACCAGAATGACCAATGGTGATATCGAATGTGGACCTTCTGCGGTTTTTACATTTAAAAGAGAAGGGTATAAAAAAACGGATTTTAGTTTAAAAGATACTGCTGAGGCTTTGGGATATTCAGGAACATGGAAATTGTTCTTTAAGAATATGAAGTTTGGAATTGATGAACAGCGTAGAGCGTTCTCGAAGAAATTGTTTTTAAAAACGCTACAGAGAATAATTCCATCTCTAACAATGGATGACATTCGTCCTGGAGGTTCGGGTGTGAGAGCACTTTTGCTTAGAGAAGATGGAGATACTAAAGATGATTTTAGAATAGTGACGAATGATCATGCTATTCATGTATTAAATGCACCTTCGCCCGCAGCTACAGCTTCTTTGGCCATTGGGGATGATATTTTGGAAATGGCTGAAAATCATTTTGAATTTATGAGGTCTTATAGTCTGTCGTGAAAACAGATACACCACTGATAAGTATAATAACCCCATTCAAAAATACGTCCGCATTTCTTCCGGAAATGTTAGACTCTGTTATTGCCCAATCTTATTCTAATTGGGAGATTCTTTTAGTGGATGATCATTCGGTAGATAATAGCTATCAAATAGTTTCAGATTATAGTCAAAAAGACGCCAGGATCAAATTATATAGAAATTCTGGACAAGGAATTATTTCTGGATTACGTACTGCATATGTACATAGTTGTGGAACTTATGTAACTCGTATGGATTCCGATGATATAATGACACCTCAGAAATTGGAAGTTTTACTGACTTCTTTATTACGAAATGGGCCAGGTCATATTGCGATGGGGCAGGTTCAATATTTTTCAGAACAAGGAGTAGGCCCAGGATATAAAAACTATGAAGATTGGCTTAATCGTTTGACAGCAAAAGGGGAGAACTATCTGGAGTTATATAAAGAGTGTGTGATCCCTTCTCCTTGTTGGATGCTGAGCCGTGAAGATTTTGATTTGTGTGGCGGTTTTAATGTAGATTTATACCCGGAAGATTATGATTTGGTTTTTCGTTTCTACAAACATGATATGAAGTGTATTCCTTGTGATGAGGTTTTGCATCTGTGGAGGGATTATTCTAGTAGAACCTCCAGAACAGATGAGAATTACGCAGATCATACTTTTATTGATCTGAAGTTAAAGTATTTTTTAGAATTACATTTAGACTCAAATAAATCTCTTGTGGTCTGGGGAGCAGGGAAAAAAGGAAAAAGAACAGCCAAAACATTAGTGGAAAAGAATATTCCGTTTACCTGGATTTGTGATAACCCAAAGAAAATTGGTAAACAGATTTATGGGCAACATATGGTGCATGTAAATGTTCTTGAGGACATGAACAATTTCCAAAATATTGTGACTGTTGCAAATCCAATAGCTCAAAAAGAGATCAAGAAGTTTTTTGGTGATAAAGGAAAAAAGTCAATGAAAGACTATTTCTTCTTTTGCTAAGACTATTCAACGATTTTAAAATCTTCAATAAACTGTTCCCAGTTAAATAGGAATTCTTCCATCAGTTCATTTAACCTTTTAAGAAAAATAGGATTTGGGGTTTCCATTTTCCTAAAGTACTCATCCTGATATTGACTTAAATGGTATTTATGGAATACCGCCTTTGACATTGCGTATAATGTGTTCTTTGAAGGGTGATTTAAACGAGAAAAAAGATTTTGATACTTCTTAATTTCCGATTTAAAAACATCTACGGGAAGATCAAGAATTCTGGCAAATTTTCTATGTGCTTCTTCTAAAAGACGAATGTCCTGATAATCGTTAAAGTAGCGCGGAATAAATTTCATATTACCCGCAATTACAATCCACAAAAAAGGATCGTTATACTTGGCATCGATAATTGGACGTGTTTTAAACTCGGGATCGGAACAGATAATATCAGCCACATCCTCGAATGCGTCATCTACCATTTTAACTGTAGAAAACACAAAATAATCGACTAATTTTTCCTCTGTGATCTTTTTCTTAAAAAAAACGCCAAACATTAATTTACTCCTATTGGGTGAATAAAAACCGTGTTGCTTCTACAAACTTATTGGTCAGATGTCCTGAGTTTTTAACCATTCTAAAAACTTTGTTAACATCGTTATTAACAATTTGGTAATCTTGTGAATTACGCAATAAAATTCGGTGAATCAAACTATTGAGGTATTATGTGACGTAGTATGCAGACCTAATTAGATTGGTATTTGAGATGATCGGGGCACCTTATTTTAGAATCCGAATATGCAGAGACGGAGAATTACAAATGGAGAGGGTTGAAAAAGTAACGATATAGAATGAAAAATCCCCCAAAGTGCAGTGTTTCCAATGCATTTGAGGGATGATAAAAAATTGGTTTTTTAGAAATCTAGCGTAAGCCCGAGCATAAAGTTAGTACCTGCTTGTGGAAATAGTCCAACCATTTGATATCCATTTGGTTCACTGTTTTTCTGTACATATGGATTTCCATCAGATGGGTCCCAACTGCTATCCGGGTATACGAATGTATAAGCCCAGGCATTACTTACATAAAGTAAATTGGTGAAATTTCTAACAGTGAAATTGATATTGATTTTATTTAATCCAAAATCATTTAGAGAATATTGGAGACGTATATCCGAAGTGAAATACGCATCTAATTTTCTTTCATCGCTTTGCGTGTTATCTATATATTGTGATCCAACGTATCTTGAAATTAAGGCCACTTCAAGTTCATCCTTTTTATTAAACATAGGGGTCTTATAAGAAAGAATACCACCAGCTATAATATTTGGAGAAAAGGCAATATCGGTATTTGTTAGTTCAGTTTTGATTTGGCCTCCGTTAAACCAATCGTCAGTAAATCTGGTAAACGAGTTAATTTTATTTTGACTAAATGTGCCATTTGCACTTAAAGATAATTTGGGTGTAATACGGTATCCGAGTTCTATTTCAATACCTCTTCTAAAACTTTGATCTACATTCTGTCTAATGGCGCCACCAACATCATTTACTGCTCCTGTTAATACCAATTGATTGTCATAAGCCATATAATATAGATTACCATTAAAAGCCCATTTGTTATTGGCATATCTATAGCCTCCTTCAAAATCAATAAGCGTTTCATGCTTTGGAGTAACTCCGGGTGGCGCGTCTATGTAATCATTTCTGTTAGGCTCGTGATTTGCCACGGCAACTGAGAAATACGATTGTGATTCATTGTTGAAAGCATAAGTAATACCTGCTTTTGGGTTGAAGAAAATTAAAGTTGTATCTATATTCAAAGTTCTTAGATCATTATCTATTCCTGAAACCTTATATCCTACCTGACGTAATTGTAAATCAGCGAAAACATTTATTTTTTCAGTGGTTTGCCAATTCACCTTGCCGTAAACATTCCAATCCGTTTTATCACCGGTATTGTCATAATAACGATGATCTTTTTGAGAATTAGACGCATATTCTGCCCATATGATTTCACCAAAATGATCTCCGGAATATTGGTTGTATCCACCACCAATAACACCTTTAATAGCATTTTTTGAATAGGTTACATTAAACACCATTCCTCCGAAATTGTTATCTAACCACCTTCTTCTAATCAGATTGGTTTCTGTAATGGTATCTCCACCAATAATTATCGGACTTAAACCATAATCTGTAAAGTCTTCACGGCTTCCTTCCAAGAGCGTGTTATAATCTGTTCCTTTATACTCTTCATAATAACCTTTACCTAAAATATAAAAGCCGGAAACCGAAGCCTTCCAATGGTCATTGATGGCATAGTTTAAATGTAATTGATAATGTGTTTGTGAATAATTATCTACTTGATCCTTATAGTCATAAGGATTGAACGTACGATTGGTATCTAAATATTCCTGTGGGACTCCATTCCAGGATTGGTAGGTTTTTTCATTTCCTCCAAATGTGATGAACTTAGCGGAGAACCTCTTTCCATAGTAACCTGCTTTGGCATAATAGGATTTGAGATCTGCGGTTGCACGATCGATATAACCATCAGAAGAAATCATGGATAATCTACCGTCAAATGCAAATCCATTTTCGGTAAGTCCGGTACCAAATGAAAGAGAGTTTCTTAAAGTATTGAAAGACCCCATTCCCAGTGTATATTTTCCATAGGCTTCTTTGATCAAGTCGGTAGTATTAATGTTTACACTTGCACCAAAAGCTCCGGCACCATTAGTTGATGTGCCGACACCTCTTTGAATTTGAATGTCATTTGCGGAAGTAGCAATATCCGGAAGATTTACAAAGAAAGTACCCTGACTTTCCGGATCATTAAAAGGAACACCATTAATGGTGACATTGATTCTAGTTGCATCACTACCACGTATCCGCATAGAAGTATAACCAACACCGTTTCCGGCATCGCTTGAAGCAACTACAGAAGTTGCGTTTTGTAGAATGTATGGTAAATCTACACCAATGTTGTTTTCGGATAAATAAGTGCTGTCCAAATCTTGAAAGGCAATAGGTGTTTGAATAGTCGCCTTATTGGCAGTGACGACTACATCTTTCTCCATACTTACCGCAGAGACTTTAAGTTCAAAGTTGAGGTTCGATATAGCTTTTTTTACGGAGATAGTTTTTTCTATAAGTTGATACCCCAAATAAGAAGCAACAATGGTAAGTTTCCCTTCAGGTACGCTTTTTATGGTGTATTGACCATCAATATTTGTGGATGCTCCCGTATATGTTCCTTTAATATATACTGTAGCTCCAATGAGCGGTCTCTCTTGTGTATCTGTAACCTTTCCGGAGATTGAGTGTTGTGCGGACAGAGAAAATTGTAAGATAACAATTATAAATGTGAGAATAGATTTGAATGTAGAAATACGCATTTCTAAAATATTAGAATGAATAATAAAATATATACGTATTCGGAATTGAGATAATTATTTACCTACGCCAGTATTACCTGGATCAGATATATCCCCAGAATGGGAACGGGTATAATCTCAGCTTTAAAAGCACCCCGAATATGTAGCAAATGTAGATTGTTTTTTGTGGTAAGAATGAAAATATTGTGTTTTGTTTATTTAACCTGAGTTCATTTTATAAGCATATCAATCGACATACTTTTCAAATCTCAAAATATATTTATGAAAACCATTATCTCTTATCTATTCATATCCATTCTATTCTTTAGTATTCATTCTTGTGGAGTTTATTACTATGCGCCTACTAAACAATCAGTTCTTCAGTTTAAAGACAAAGGGGATGCGAATATGGCTGCTGGATACTCTATTGCGGAAGAAGGTGTTGTAGGGATTGATGCAACAATAGGGTATGCTTTTACTGAACATTTGGCGTTTAACAGCAGGTACCAAATCTTACCAAATGGTGAAGATGATTATATATGGGATAATGAGGTCATCTATTTTAATGAGGTAGAAAAGAATCTCTTTTTTTCTACCAATTTGGGATTTGGTTTCGGAGAATTGTTGACAGGTGATGATTATTTAAATATCAAAATATTCAGAGAGTACATACAGTCCTCTTTTGGGTTTTCAAATGATTTTTTTGATATCGCCATATCTGGAAGGTTGTCCAACGTCCACTATAAGGTAGAAGAATCTATGAAACTAAGAAACATGTATAATTACAATCAGTTCAAAGAATCCTACTTACTTGAAGATGTAGGACGAGAAAGCTTTAATTTTTTTGAACCATCCTTTACCATTGGGGCAGGTTATAAAGGTTTGAAACTACGGTATCAAATTGGAATTGCAGCTCAATTAGATAATTCCAATATTAAATACTATAAAGATTCATTTAGCTTTCTATATTTAAATGCTTCGTTTAATATAACAGATCTATTTAAACGGAAAAAGAAATAGCTTACCTTCGTTCTCTAACTATTTTTCGAACTCTTTCCAGATCATCAATAGTATCCACGGGAATACTATCATATTTGGTAATGGCCAGTTTAATATTGCCACCATTTTCAAGCCATCTGTTTTGTTCCAAACTTTCTGTAAGTTCTAAGTTAGTTTGAGGAAGTCTCGCAAACTCTTCCAGAGCTTTAGGGGTATATCCATACAATCCCAAATGTTTATAATAGGTATTGTGATCCATCCATTTGGTTTTATGAGTCCCATGGATGTGAGGAATTACTTCTCTACTAAAATACAAGGCAAATTGGTCTTTGTTAAAGACAACGAATACCTCACTTTCATTAAATAGATCATCCATTCTTAAAACAGGAGTGATTAGGGTAGCAAGTTCTGTACGCGTATCGCTAAAACAAGAAATAAGTTCATTTAATTGTTCGGGAACCAATAAGGGTTCATCACCCTGAACATTAATAACGACATCAAAACTCTTGTCAGATTGTGCATTAATAATTTTATAAGCTTCTAAACAACGGTTAGTGCCTGTAGTATGATGCGGAGATGTCATTACCACTTGCCCACCAAAGTCAAGAACAGCTTGTTCAATACGTTGGTCATCTGTTGCTACATACACATCATCTATAGCTTTGGAAGCCTGTTCATAAACACGTTGGATCATTGTTTTTCCTTCAATGTCTGCCAAAGGTTTGCCTTCCAATCTTGTTGAACCAAAACGAGCTGGTATTATTCCTAACGTATTCATGCGTATTTCTTTAATGTTGGGGCAAAATTAACTTCCTAAAGAAAAGAAGCGGTAATACCATGAAAAAATATGAAAACCTTCTGCAAGCTTTTGAGCTTCATATAACTTTGCAGAATGGCAAAAAAGAAAAAAAGAGTAGACGTGGTGTATTCCACAAATCCCAATTATGGATATGCGTTTGAAGAAGACCATGAAGAAGAAACATTAGAACCGCAAGATCAAAATTTACGGGTTTTAATTGACCGTAAACAGCGAAAAGGAAAATCTGTAACGATTGTTGAGGGTTTTATTGGTTCTACAGATGACTTGAAGGATCTAGGAAAATTCCTAAAGTCTAAATGTGGTGTGGGAGGTTCTGTAAAAGATGGTGAGATTATTATTCAAGGGGAAGTAAGAGATAAAGTAATGGACTTACTAAAGAATGAAGGTTATAACGTAAAACGCGTAGGAGGATAAAACAGCCATGGAAATAAATCCATAGCTGTTTTTAGATTGATTTATTAAGCTCAAATTACTTAATCATAAACTTTTGATACTGTATGGTTCCATTGATGGTTAGGTGCATCATATACATTCCGGAGGTTAGACCAGGAATAGATAACTGTTGATCGAATGAATGAGATGATTTATTATATTCTTTTGAATAAACATTTGTACCACTCACATTGTAGATCACAATCTTCAAGGTTCCATTTGTTTCTGATTCAATGTTTAAGTTAAATGTGCCATTGTTGGGATTTGGATACATGGTCACTTTATTTTCCAAGGTTGATAGTGTATTGTCATTTTCGTTACCAAGTGCATTTTTGTGGAAAAAGGCAGTAGAACTTACTCCTCTGACAACATATCCCAATTGAGCACTTCCAGTTGAGCTAGGGAAGAGTAATTGAGAGTGTGGATAAAAAGAAACATAGTCACCATAGCCTCCACCAACAAAAAATAAATCTGTTCCTGCATCGTATACGACATCATTAACAACCATGCTTTTTGGAGTACTCACGGCTCCGGTTAACCACGTAGTCTGAGTAGGACCGGAACTGAATTTTGCAGCCCACATAGTGTTGACTCCAGGTCCACTACCTACAGAGGAAGTGCTGTTCTGATTTCCGTTGGCTTCGATACTATACCAATCACCATCTCTAATTACACCAGTTACTACAATGTTATCATCATCTGTTGTGACAGCTGTAGCTTGTGCAGAAGTGAAATTGCCATCCATATGATATGTCCCTGAATTCGAAAGGTTGGATTCGTTGAATTGTGCAATCAAAGCGGTTTCCACATTAGAAGATATTTGAGTGCTGGGAGTACTCCAGTTAGGTGTGGCGCCTCTATATGATCCAACAGCTGTGACTAAATTGTAGTTATCTAAACTAATATCAATATCATTAATAAACACATTTGAACCATATGCAGGTTGAATATAAGTCGGAGGTAACCAAGATGAAGAATTAAGGTGAGACTTTAGAATAATCGCATCCCCGGTAGATGAAATTGCGTTTAACCCATCCAATTTTGCAGAAGTACCTGTTAAATTTACTGCTGCATAAAGAACAGTACCATTATCACTCACTTCAAAATCAGATACAATATTTCCCATATGATCATCTTTTACTACCATATGTGAAACGGAACCATTAACACTAACTATTCCCGCACGGCCATTAATTTGCCCTCCAAAAAGCCAGGCGGCAGCTGTACCAGTTGCAGCACTGGTATACTTGTTTTGATAATCTAATGGAAATCTCAAGGTAGTATTAATCTGTCCGGTACTCATATTTACATCTACAGCAAATACATCCTGAATGGAAGATCCTACAAAGCCTATTGAACTTCCATTAGAGGAGATAAACTTAATTGAATAAGCGGGGCTGGAATCCCATTTTCCCATAATTAAGATTCTATTAGGTAAAGAGCTGAAAATTAAATCAAAGGCTTCAATGTCATAAAACGAGTTTGAAGTGTTTTCCATATGAACCACCCATAATTGATCTCCGCAGGCATCATACTTTACTAAAAAAAGTCCTTTTTGTTGAATAGTATTTCCTCCGGCATATAGTGGATATCCATCAATCTCACTTTCACCTGTAAACTCACCTAATACATAGATGTTTCCATCATCATCGTTTATGATTCTTTTAACTTCATCATTTTGACCTGTCTGGTTAACTGTATTTTTATGACTGGTGTTAGATTGCGCTTGCGCATTGTTTATTGTTACGGCTGCAGTTTGACTACAACCAGAGGCATTACTTACTGTTACGTGATAGGTGCCAACGGCACATATAGAGTTAATTTGACTTGTATTTCCTCCATTGTTCCATGCGTAGGTCAACGGACTGTTGGATGTTGCTGATACTGATGCGCTCCCATCACAGTTTATTGGGCAAGATAAATCAGAAGAACTGATATTATTAATAATAACCGGGGCACTATTAAATACTTCGATATTATTAAATACAGTTTGGTAGCCTGAAGCATTATCCGTCACGGTTAAGGTATATGTTCCAGCAGATAATCCTGTTCTAGGAAGACTACCAGTATACCCATCGTGCCAGGTATATGTCACTGGGCATGGTATGTTTATATCAATAGAGCCATCATTTGATCCTCCACAAGATACATGAGTGATATTAGGTGGTGACATAAAACACTGTGCATACGAAGCAGCCGAAAGTGTTAGCCCAAAGGCGAATAAGAGTAATTTTTTCATTTAAAGTATAAGTTAAAGTTAAAAAGAGCATTATTGCTCATGATAAAAGTGATAACAAATATGAATTGTCTCAAATGGTAGATTTGCCACAGAAATGGAAAATAATTTGATTTAGAAGATATCCTGCAAACAGCATTTTGGAATATAAAAGATGAGGTATAGAAACATGCCAATCAAAAAAAGTGTGGTGTTTTTACCACATGGGTGATTTTAACGAGATAATTTCATGATATATGGATTATGTCTTTTAAAGTTTTCACGACACAATTGTATCCAGTTATTAGAAACACTTATGGCTACCATTTCTATATTGGTTTGAACCTGAGCTTTGGCTTTCATTCTTTCCACATGATTACGAACGTTTGATATACTGGATTTAATAATTTGAGCAATTTCAACATTAGTGAATCCATGACACATATGGAAAAGGATAAGCCTTTCTTTATTGGTGAATTTAGGTTGCACCAGGTCTTGGGTTTTCTTTGGAGAGTTGATCCAGTATTTGGAGGGAATATGATCATTAGCGAAATAGCCTAACTGGTTTACCTGAAATACCATTTCTTTTATGGTAGATGCATGTATATCTTTTAAAGTAAGGTAACCGCTAATATGACTGGATTGAATAACAGCTTTATGTTCATCGGCCAATGGACCTCCAATAATGATTACATTGATTTTACATATGGAGCGTAATAATGTTTCGCTAAATGCAATTAGATTCTCAGGTACGGGTTTGACCAGTAGAATATGGTTGGAAATTGTATTTGTTTTAAGGTAGTTAAGAAGCAAAGTTTCGGAAGAGCCTAAAAAACCAGTTGCATATTCAGATTTATTAATCTCATAAACAGTTTTTTCTTCCAGCCACTTATCCACAGTGAGTACTGAGATTTTGGTTCGAGCCATATAGATGAATTAGCGTTAAGCTCCAAAAATACATTTCAGGAACAAGAATTTAAAAGAAGATGGAGTGAATTAGATCAAATTCTGTAAATTGGGTTATGCCTTAAAACAAAAAAGTCCCTAATTCATTTGAATAGGGACTTTAAATGAATTGAATGAGAAACTATCTCAATTCAGCGTTCAATTGACTGCCTAATTCTTTAATCATTTTTTGCATAATCTTATCCACTTGTTTGTCCGTAAGTGTTTTGTCTGCATGTTGAAATGTAAAGCTAACCGCATAAGATTTTTTTCCCTTAGGAAGGTTTTTACCCTCGTAGACATCAAACAGATTTACATCTTTTAAAAGCTTACGATCCACTTTCCTCGCCAATTCTTCAATTTGTCCAAATTGAATTTGATTATCTAATAGTAAAGATAAATCTCTTCGCATTTGCGGGAACTTAGGCACCGGTACATATTTGATTCTATGTTTTCCAGATAGTTCTTTAATTGATGACCAGTCGATCTCCACGAAGAAAACTTCATTTTTAATACCGAATGATTTTGTATGTTCACCAGAAACGAGTCCGCCTTGTGCGATGATATCATTATTTACTTTTAGAACAATACCATATTCGTAATCCGAAATAATTTCATCAGAAATATTGATGTTTTGGTTGTTCAAATGAAGTAAGCTAAATACAGAATGTATGTAACCTTTTAAATCCTGCAGACCTACTTTTTCGCTATCGGCACTCCAGTTTTCAGGATATCTTCGTCCTACCAAAGTCAATGATAGCTTATGATTTTCTTTAACCTGTTCAAGTAATTGATAAGTCTTTCCAAATTCATAAAACTTAAGATCGTTGGTTTGACGATTCTGATTATGTCTAACCGCTTCCAAAGCATCAAACAACATAGTTTGTCGCATGACATTTAAATCCTGACTTAACGGATTTTTCATTCTCACCGATTGTGAAATAGGCCAGTTTTCAGAACTCTCATAATATGATGAGGAAGTTAATGAGTTAGATTTAGCTTCCATAAAACCATTACTGGTTAAATGATCAGATACCTTATTAAGTAGAATTTCATGATCTAAACCATCTTGCGAAATAACGGATGCATTGTACTTGGTAGGAAGTTCAATATTGTTGTATCCGTAAATTCGAAGTACTTCTTCAATGACGTCTATCTCTCTAAGTACATCAACTCTGTAATATGGTACGGAAAGCTTTAATAAATCACCCTGATCTTCAGATACAGTGATTTCTAGTCCGTTTAAGATTTTAATGATTTCCTCCTTAGAAATTTCTTTACCAATAATTCGGTTACAATACGAAATTCTAAAATCAACAGCATAAGGTTCAACAGGATTAGGATAGAAATCAGAAATCTCAGAAGAGACTTTTCCTCCAGCAATTTCCTGAATTAATAATGCTGCTCTTTTTAATCCGTATTCTGTTAAATTTGGATCAACACCTCTTTCAAATCTAAAAGATGCATCTGTATTTAATCCATGACGCTTTGCAGTCTTTCTAACCCATACCGGATTAAAGTTGGCCGATTCGATAAAGATATTTTTTGTGCTTTCGGAAACACCAGAAGTCATACCTCCGAAAACCCCTGCAATACACATTCCATCTGAAGAGTCACAAATCATTAAATCTCTTTCATTCAATTCGCGTTCTGTTTCATCAAGCGTTGTGAACTTTGTACCCGAAGCCAAAGTTTTTACTTTGATTTGATGACCTTTGATTTGATCCGCATCAAAAATGTGTAAAGGTTGTCCGATTTCATGTAGAACGAAATTGGAAATATCCACAATATTATTAATTGGACTTAATCCAATGGCTTTTAATCTATTTTGAAGCCATTCCGGAGACTCCTTAACTTCCACTCCTGTCATAGAAACACCTGTATATCTTACACATGCTTCAGTGTTTTCTACCTGAACATCAATCTTTAGATCAGTATTTTCAACTTTGAAAGCGTCTACAACAGGCCATTTTATTTCTGGTACATTTAAATCATCGGTTACGACAGATAATGCAACCAAATCTCTAGCAGTTCCGATATGAGATGCAGCTTCTGCGCGATTCGGAGTAAGACCAATTTCAATTACTTTGTCTTTCTCGACTTTGAAGACCTCTGAGATTGGTGTTCCAGGTACCAATGTATCATTTAATACCATGATACCTTCATGATTTGTACCTAAACCAATTTCATCTTCAGCACAAATCATCCCCATAGAAACTTCTCCACGAATTTTCCCTTTTTTAATCTTAAACGATTCTCCGGATACCGGGTATAATGTACAACCTACAGTCGCCACAATGACTTTTTGACCAGTAGCAACATTTGGTGCGCCACAAACTATATTTAATGGTTCATCAGTTCCAATATGAACTGTTGTTACACTTAACTTATCTGCATTTGGGTGTTTTTCACATGTTAAAACTTCTCCCACAAATAATCCGTCAAACCCACCAGGAACTGAAATGAAATCTTCAATACCTTCTACTTCAAGTCCTGAATCTGTAAGTAATTCACCAATTCTATCAACGTTAAGATCAACGTCAACATACTCTTTTAGCCAGTTATATGATATGTTCATGTGTCAAAAAAATAAGCTGCAAAATTAAGGATATTGTTGATTGGATAGACAGTGTTTTTGATTTTAAAAATATGATCTCTAGTTTCTGTATTCTACATTGAAATCAACTTTATTTGTGGGATGATTTGGCCGAAAAAAAAATCCAAAATTCAGAAGTTGGAAGATGCATTATTTGATCATAAAAAAGTTGAAGTTTTTATGCTGAGAGATGATTTGTTACATCCGGGAATATCGGGAAACAAATGGCGCAAATTAAAGTACAATTTATTGAACCTGTCAAAAGAAGGACTCAATAGAGTCGTGACAGTAGGTGGCCCGTACTCCAATCATATTGCAGCTACGGCTGAGGCTGGAAAAGTGTTTGGTTTTGAAACCATAGGATTGATAAGAGGGTATGAATCATACCGAAGTAATCCAACTTTAAGTCGTGCTGAAGATCTTGGAATGGAAATTCGATTTCTATCAAAAAAGGACTATGATAAGATAGATGATGATTTTTTGAATCGATTAAAGGCCGAAATAGGGGAGTTTGGTTTCGTTCCAATGGGAGGGGGAAACCAATTGGGGATGAAAGGATGTATGGAAATTGTACAAGAAATTCCGGAAACCACAACACATATAACTGTAGGGTGTGGAACGGGATCAACAATGGCGGGAATAGTGAGTGGAACGAAAGAAAATCAAATGGTAATTGGATTTCCGGCAATGAAAGGAGGAGATTTTATGCAGCGAGATATTGAAAATTACCTGGCCAAATCCGGAATGGATAAATCTAACTTTAAGATGAATACCCGATTCCACTTTGGTGGTTTTGCCCGAATAAATATGGAATTAGCAGATTTTTTAAAAGAGTTTCATCTCAAACAAGGTTTTGTTTTGGATGGTATATACACTGGAAAAATGATGTTTGGTTTATATGAAATGATCACCCAAGACTATTTCCCAAAAGGAAGCGTTATTACCGCAATTCATACGGGAGGTGTTCAGGGAAATATGGGACTAAACGAACGTTATGGGTATAATATACCAACGCTTTCTGAATAAGCGGAAATACTAACAGTAAGGTGTTTGTATCCCAGCTGAAATTTATGGGGGATGCTTTGAGCGGGGTGTAAATTTGTAGATTAAGATTTATGGAAATTCACATGGGAAAATTGAAATATGTTATTTGGAGTATATTCATGTTGGTCTTATTCGGCAGTGCCAATGGACAATCCAAGATGACACGTGAGCAATACATTGCGAAGTATAAAAATGTTGCTATAGAAAACATGAGAAAGCATAAAGTACCTGCAAGTATTACGTTAGCTCAGGGATTATTGGAGAGTGGAAATGGGAATAGTGAATTAGCCAAAAAATCAAATAATCACTTTGGAATTAAGTGTCATAGTTCATGGACTGGTGAACGTACGTACCATGATGACGATAAAAAAGGCGAGTGTTTTAGAGTGTATAAAACTGTTTATGATTCTTATGCAGATCATGCCGACTTTTTACATAAAAAGCGCTATGCCAAATGTTTTGAATTAAAGATTACGGATTATAAAGGGTGGGCAAATGAGCTAAAGAGAGCGGGTTATGCTACAAACCCTAAGTATCCGAAACTACTGATTAAGATTATTGAAGATCATGAGTTGTATAAGTATGATCAAATAGCTTTAGGGAAGAAAAAAGTTAAGGCCCCCAAAAAAGAAGAGAGCAAAAACCAAGGTGCTGATGTAAAATCACCAAATGAAAGTTATGATAGTAATGATCAATTTGGAGATGTAGACTACTATGCAAAACCGATGGTAAAGTTATCCAAGAATAAGATTAAATATATCGTTGCGTCTAAGGGAGACACTCCTGAAACCATAGCCAGAAAAATGGAGATGGGACCCTGGCAAATTAAAATATATAATAACGTTTCAAAGGATTATAAGTTCATTGAGGGGCAAATCGTGTATCTCCAGCCTAAAAGAAACAAAGGAGCGCAAACCTATCATATTGTTAGGTCAGGTGATTCTATCTGGACTATATCTCAAAAATATGGGGTGAAGATGAAGAAGATTATGAAGTATAATAATTTGTCTAAGAATGCACAATTAAAGCCTGGTCAAAAGATTTATCTGAGGAGAAATTAATTCTCCTTAGATCTATATTTATCCAGATTCAAACCTACTTTTTTAAGCCCAATAATGGTAAGATCTTTAAGCGACCCGACATAAAGCTCTGTAAGGTCTCCTGAAAAAATGATTGCAATGATAGCTACGGTAAGGTTGATTTTTATTTGAAAATAGAGTAGGATAAACATCACTATTCCAAATAATAAAGCAACTTCAACCAGGATCAGCATTTTGGTGATCAAATCATAATATACTTTGTGATGGTCTCCGATCCAAATAAAAATGGCGACATTAAAATAAACCAGAAGGAAAGCGATTAAAATCATTACCCAATCTGGGGGCTGATTAATATAATCGTCATTCAAAATCATGGAAACTACGTTGGCATGAACTGTTGCTCCGTACATATCCGGATATGCACGTCCGGCTGATTGAGGGTTTAATGGGGTGAAAAAAGTATCTTCTAGAGATTTTTCTCCGAGTTCTCGTTCTCCAAGAAAACCCATAATAACAATTTTATCCTTGATAAAGGAAAAATCTCCATCTTCATTTAGTAATTGATGGGCATCTATTCTAAAGAATTTGGTGTAGTTCCCACGCCAGTTAATAATTTCCAATTCGTTGTTTCGGGAAAGAAGATTTTGAACTTTTGAGGGATCGTATAACTCAACCAGTTTGGCAGGGAATGAAAGATAATTAGTGTCTTTTAAACAAAAAGAAGGTGTAAACTTTCTGATGGTTCGAAAACTAACTTCACTGGTTTTTACATCAGCAAATCCATTTTGAGCGAAGTCATTAAATTGTGGATGTGAAGTTCCCAAAGAATCGAAACAAGTGGCATCAGCATTTGGTTTTTCTAGGTCTGAGACTAAAACCAGGTTTTTGACCTGAGATAACGCCATGATCAGTTGAATGTCTTGTTGGAAGCTCTTTTTCGACCTGAAAAAGGCATCAATCCCGATGACCTTTGGCTCGTATTTGTTGATGATCTCAACTTGTTTTCCAATCTCGGATCTGGAAAGATGCGCGATATTGACCAAAACAATATTGGTATCCAGATTTTGCTCTGTACGCAACTGACTATATACCAAATCGGTTAGCTCGAAATCTTTCAAAGCTTTTCCAATTGGATCCAAAAGCTCGAACTGCATGGGGATTTTGGCAAGTAGATATAGGAATCCGAAGATAAAAATAGTACAGATGAAGACGCTTTTTCGTAGAAATATTTTCATTACCTCCGGTTTTGTTTATCCAAAAATAATATTTATTTTTATCGTTGATTTTGAGTGATTTATTAAATATTCTTTTATATTTTTTCGATTCTCGAATTTAAATTTTCCTAAACAAACTAAAATAATGAAAAAGATAGCAATAATTCTGTTTGCTAGTTTTTTGAGCATTGGGGTGTATGCTCAGGAAGTATTGTTTAAAACTCTAGCAGCAAAAGGTACCTGTATGGTTCAAAGGGGAGCAAACCCCGATGAATATACCCCAATTTCAACAGGAGTTAAGATATATCAGGACGATAAGATTATTATTACGGGATCTACAAGTTATGTAGGACTGGTTAGTATGGATGGTAAAGCCGTTGAGCTAAAGAAAGGAGGCGTGTATTATGTTTCTGAATTGTCTAGCGCACTGGCTAGCGGAGAGACTTCACTGGCTCAGAAGTATTTGGATTTACTGGTGAAGGATATGAGTAAGGTAGATGATAATACAGCCAGAAATATGAAGTATACGGGTTCCGTAGAGCGTTCCATCGAAAACAAAGATATCGTGGTTTTTTTGCCTGAAACTACAAAAATCACCGGGACTTCAGGAAGTGTGCAATGGTTTCCTAAAATTGATGCGACTTCTTATAATGTGTCTATTTTTAACTTGTATGAAGAATCGGTTTTCTCTAAAAATACAAATGATAAATTCATAGCTATTGATTTCTCTACATTAGGTTTAAATCCTGGGCAGGTATATAAGATGAAGATTACAGATGCGAATGATCCATCAAAGAACTCGGGTTTTGTTTCGCTTCAGGTGCCTACCAGATCTGAAATGGCAAAATATGAAACAGATTTGGGAATGTTAAAAAGCGAGGTACCTGCAAATTCGGCAATCGGAGACATGGTTATCGCTACTTATTTTGAGGAACAGGAATTATTCTTAAATGCCATTCCTTATTATGAAAGTGCCATTGAAAAAGAACCAAACATTGTAGAGTATCAAAATGCTTATAATATGTTCTTATTCAAAATTGGTTTGGAAGACGTTAAAGAGATTAAATAAATTTCTCTATTCTTAGAGTTAAAAAAAGCCGTTACAATGTAACGGCTTTTTTTATGTTTGATTGAAAACACATTGAAGAAGGATTAGATTAATCCAATCCTACCATAATAAACGCTCCCCAGTAAATAGGATCTTTATACTCTTCGAGAATCGCTTTCTTCGCATTGATGAAAGCAGCACGTTTGTCATTGGTTTTGATCCATTCGGAATAGAATAGATTTACGAGTTTTTGAGTTACCGCATCATCCACTTTGAATAAAGTCATCACGACATTTTGTGCACCAGCCACAATAAATGAACGTTGTAATCCATAAACACCTTCTCCGGATTTCACTTCACCTCGTCCGGTTTCACATGCGCTAAGGAATACGATTTCTGTATGATCCAGATTTAAATTCATAGCCTCATAAGCCGTTAATACCCCATCATGCTGATTGAATTTAAATACGTTCTCAGTGCTTAATAAATCACCCGCATTGGTAAATAATAATCCGGAACGCATTAATGGATTACTAATCTGTTGATCTTCTTCTCCAATAATACCCTCATTTTGGTAAGTCTGTTGTTCATCAGCCATGAAAAAACCATGAGTAGCGATATGCAAAACACGTGGACTTTCCAGTTCTTTAAGTGCACCTTCACTCGCATCAGCACCAATAAACTTTTGTGTCGTCCATTTCATTTCACTTAAGAATTCATTTAACTCTTGTACTTCTTTTTCTGCTCCGGGAAGTGATTCAATCGAAGTGATATTATTAGATGATGAATTACCAAATGAAGGATTGCCAAACAAAGCAGCAGTGGTGTTTGTATACACTGTGGCACCACCTCTGGATTGATCTACAATATCTTTAGTATTGGATACGAAATAAAAGGTATAGGTATTGATCAAATAGTTTTTATTGTAATCCATAAATGTTTCCGGGTTGATTTGGTTGTAAACCCCATCTCCTGAAAAATAGATGCGTTTTTTTCCGTAAAGTTTTGAATCAAAATATTCCCAGTATTGCGCATAAGACTTGCGATCACCGGATTTTTCCTTAATAGCGTTTTGGTAGTAACTGAAATATTTCCCTTCTAATTCATTTCCATTAGATAGAATAACAATTTCTGGTTGATCTCTGGAAGACTTCGTCACGAATAGGCCAACATATACTACGGAATCGGTAAATTCCGTATCGAAGTAGTTAAATCGGATAATCTCCATTGCAGCATCCTTATCAGATAATGTATTCTTTACAGATACCCAATTAACCGATTTATTTTCGTAATTCTGAGAGAATCCCTGAGCACTCTCGCTGAGCTCTTTTTCTAAAACATTGATCTCATTTTGTAATTGAGTTAAATTGATATTATTAGAATCCAGAGTTTCCTGATTCATTCCAATGGCTTTGGTCAATAAATCCTTTTGCGCTAACCAGTTTCGGTATTTTGAAATCAATTCTGGAGAACCATAGGTCATTATACGTTCCTTCAGTTTGACTGAAGAGTTTAACAACAGGGCTTTAGTGGCCAATCTGTTATTATACATATCTCCAATTATAGAAGGATCTTCTTTATAATATTGGATGACTAAAGAATTAAAGATTTCAAAATCACCGCGAATACTTGCCCAATATTTTGATTTTTCAGATTCTGAAAGAGAAGGGAAGTAACTATTAATGTATGTCAAGTACATTTTAGTTGAAGTTCTCAGTATTTCCGCAGCTTTTTTATAATTCTTTTGAGCATAGAATGTTTGTCCGATTTTACTTAAGGTAGATACATATTTCGGATGTTCAGTACTAAAGATCTTTTTATAGATACCCAAAGCCTTATTGTAATAGGTATGTGCATTCACATAGTTACCCTTTTTATAGTAAAGCAACGCAATATTGACCTGATTATCTGCTGTCTTAAAATGTTGATCTCCATAAGTAGAAGTATAGATAAGGTTGGCAGCTTGCAACTGAATCAAGGCTTCGTCATAGTTCTTTTCTCTTAGATAAATAAGTGCTTTTAATTCAATAACTTCTGCCACCTTTGGGTGGTGGTCATTCACATTTGTGGCAATGATTTGATTGGCTCTATTTAAATTATCCATAAGCTGCGCCATTTCTACTTCCATTTCCATTTGAACTCGTGTTTTTCTGATGAGGATATCGGAAATGTTGAGGTACATAGCACCAAATTTTTGTTCATATGCCGCAATTACGGAATTGTAGATTTCCAGTGAGCGTTCATAATCTCCCATTTTATAATATACCTGTCCCAATAAGACTTTTCGTTCGAGATATCTTAATGAGTTTTGACCAAAATTTGCCTCACTAATAGCAACTGATTTCGAAATGTTTTTTTCAGCATCAATTAATCTACCTTGGACAAGGTCAACTTGTCCCAATAAAGCATAAGGTTTAATTAATTCAATATGATTAGGACCTAGCTTTTCGGTTTTTAGCTCTATAGTAGCTTCTAGAATATCTTCAGCTTGATCATATTTACCCACTTCAAAGTACAATTCAGCAAGGCCTTCATTCATATTAACCGGAAGCATTTCATTTACAATGTCATACTTTTTGGCCAATGCATAGGCTTCTTCCAGCTTTTTCTTTGAATTCACAAAGTCACCGTTGATTGCATATAACTCTCCAATGGCCTGAAGGGTATATACATAGTTCTGTGTTTTTGTTTTTTTCTCTGTTTTATAGGCGGTCAATGCGGTGATAAGATTTTTTTCGGCTGAAGTATAATCGCCAATATCGACTTGCGCACGCGCCATTCTTTGGAGTACGAGAGCGTACTCTTCTGATTGATCTCCGTACTTCACTTTATTGATTTCTGCCAGGCGTTTATACTTGGTAATAGCCTCGGTAAAATCATCTTGTTTGGTGTTAATCAGTGCGTAGTCATTCAAGAATTTACCATAAAAAGGATGATATGGGTGAAGCTCTTTTAAAACAAATACATCAAAGTATTTGTTATAAATAGAATCCGCTGCTTTGTAATTGGTAGTATAATTCAAATAATAAGATCCCAATTCCAAATTGGCATTGTAATAAAATGAACTGGAATCCGAATTATTGATGTCTGTAATTTTTAGAATTTTTTCATAGGTTAACTTGGCTCCTGTATAATCGTACAGGCTTATTTGCGCTTTAGCTAAATCATACAAAAATGCGAGTTGACCTGCATCATTTAACCCATAATAATTATGTAGGTTCTCGGCTTGTTTCGACATGCGTTTACCATATGTCTTGTATTTACCTTTACTTAATTCAGTAAGATGTCCCAGATAGTCTGCTGTAAACTGGTGACTTGATTTTTTTGGGAAATTTTTAAGTACTTCTCTTTCATACTGTTTTAGGGCTTTTGAATATTTTGAATAATTTTCTAGTTGAGCATCGGCACGAATCTCATTTTCAAACATGTCAAAATAGAGCAAGTTAGGAATATTGTATTTCACATTAGTTGCATACTTCTTACGAACTTTACGTAAATCAAGGCCTGCATATGGGTCTCCTTTAAGCACCTGAAGTTTAGTGTAACCATACCAGTTTTTGATATAACTGATATCTTTTTTCTTGACAAGTTGAAAAAGATCTTTTTCATTTTTGCGATAAATGGAATCTGCAATTTCAAGATCTCCCTGTCCTAGGAAAATATCCGCCTTCATGACCATTAGTTCGCCAAGTGTGCTTAATCTGTTTTTGTAATCCTTCTTTTTAACTTTTACAAATTCTTCTACACCCTTCTTTTCATTATAAACCTTCTCCTTTTTCTTTGTGAGATTTCTTTGGTACGCAATGGTTTCATCAATATATTTTTTTGCTTTGTTGTAACTCATAGTTTGAAGAAACAGTTGCATTCGGGCTATTCTGATATATTGAGCCCAGTATTTGTAAGGGTCGCTATTTTCATTTACAAATTCTTGAGAAGCACTATATTTTAAATCGGCTTGTTCAAATTTAGCATATGCAAATGCCGATGATGCAATAGCCGTATTTCCCATAATAGCAAATGAATCGGAAGGGAAACTTTGAATAGTATCCCATTTGGCAATAATGGAGTCCAACTGGACATCATTGTCCTTTCTAAGGCCCAAAGCAGCCTGGTACTTTAAATAAAGTGCCTGACTTGGTAAATAATATTGCTTGAGCTCTCCTTTTTTGGTGATTTTATTTAAAAGAATTTTCGCTCCATTTGAAGCCTGAAAATACCTACCATGTTTATAATGACTTTCCAGTTTATTAAACTCCTTTTCCCATTTCTGATCATCCTGTGTAAAGGCCATGAACGGAAAGATCATCAGGATAAACAAAACGCTTTTGATTATCCTTAAATTTTTCAAATTCTGATTATTCATAGTCACGTCCAATTGTTAGATTAATACCAGCACGAACACTTGGGTTGAAATTTTTGTATGATGTGATATAAGGGTCGAAAATATTATCCGTTAGCGCGTGTAATTGAAAAGGGCCCAGATTAATTGCAAATCCTAATCCTAAGTTTTTAAAGTCTTCACGATCATCAACAACTGAATAAGAAATCATGTAGTTTAAAAAACGTTTTACACGTCCTTGAATTCCAATTCTAACATAAGGCTGAAAAAAATCAGGAGCAAAAAGGCCTTCACTTACTACCGTAGCCTCAATTTTAGGAGTGATGTAATAGGAGCCAGAAGCAATCACTTTTGTCGGTGTAATGGTTTCGTAAGGCGTTTTTACAGCATCCGGGTCTACGTTTTCAACTATAGAGTCATAAATATCTCCAAAACCATTACCACTTCCCGGGCTGATGATAGATGACCAATCAACTGTATTGAAATCTACTCGTACGTTTTCAGCTTCATAATTTTTGATATTATCTTTCCATTTTACGGTTCCCATTAAATCGATTACACTTGCTGCAACTTTAAATTTTTGGTTTATCCGATAATCAAATCCAAGGTCTACAGCATACCCATAGTTGGAATAACCAGCTACGGCACGTAAAGGTTCGTCTGTTAATTCAGTAATTCCTGAAGTTTGCATATTAATATTGATCAAACCTGAAAGTTCGTTATCAGGGGTAGCGCTATCAATAACAATTCCGGTGCTATTGGTTTGGATATTTGCGATTCCGGATAATAGTTTAAAACGCGCGCCAATATTTAAATTTTTGTTGATTCTTCTTGCCCAACCTACAGAGTATTCTCTAACATGCGAATATTGAATTTTTGTATCGTCTATTCTGTGATAACCATTAGGAATACCAAGATCTTCATATACTTCGGAAATAAGAATAGCCAATGACTTAGGGAATTGAAAATCGGCTGAAATCTTGTCATTTGAAGCGATGAATATGTAATTTTTGCCAGCAGAAAACCCTACATGTAGAGCTTCAATAGTGGTACCACCATATACGAGATTATCCTCTTCAAGTCCATTTAGAAATTTATCGACATCCAATCTAAGTGTTCCATTCGCATCAACATTGGCCACATCCTTAGTTACGAAAGCTGATTTTCCTACTTGAGCATAGGTAGATCCCATCCCTGGAATCGAGACGTTTACACGTCCTAATGGAATAAACGAGGGGTTGGCGTATACAACTTGAGGAATGTGCCTCATGTTGTATAGACTCAAAACATTTTGTGCAGATAGCGAGGTAGTAATACTGTATAGTACTAATAATATTAACCGTTTCATTTGTTGTTTGGGGGTTTGTTAGATTGTTCCGAAAATTAAGAAATAATAACTAAATACACTTCATTACCTTAATTACTTATTAAGAAAAATATAACAATATTTTGAATTTAAATCTCTAAAGTATAGGTGTACATAATGCCATCTTTATCAGTGGTGGTGACGTTAAAACGGCCATCATTATTGATGTCTGAAATGCTAAAAGGAGAGGCCCCCTTTAAAGGGAAGGAGTGTATTAGATTTCCTTCAAAATCGGATAAGTAAATTCGGTTGTCAATAAATGAAGAATAACCAATAAAATATTGTTGACTAAAATAATAGACATTCGCAGCATATGGAGTCGGGCTTTCCGTATCAAAATGGAATACTTTATTTCCATCTGTCTTATAAGCAGAAATCATTTGCGGAGAAGTGAAAATGATCTCAATAGATCCATCATCATCAACGTTTTTAAAAGCTACATTATTCACACTATCCTGAGGGACAGAGAATAGTCTTGATTTTCTATCTGTAAGATCAATTTTTACAATTTCATTTTGTTTAGTAACTCCGAGAATATAAGAGTTTTCGAGTTCAGAACTAACCTGAATGTAAGGTGAGTCGATTAATTCGAAGTTGAATTTGGACTGAAGGTTAATTCGTACATTACCACGTCTATCAAGAGCTTTAACTTTACCATCTGCGTATGTGACCATGATGTAATCTTTGCCTTTAATTCTAATAGGTTGAAGCGGATGATTGACTATGGAGCCATTTGTTTTGTAGGTCCATCCAGTAGTCATATTCCCCTTGATATCATAATTGTAAATATTTTGATTGTTACAAGGAATCAAAAATCTATAGTTTAAGTTTTTATCATAATCCGCTATGGTAACTGGAGCAGATGCCTTGGCTGGAAGCTGCACAGGAAAGTGTTTTAAGTTATTCCCGTTGCGATCAATAATATATAATTGAGAGGCCGTATTAAACGCCAGTTGAAGTTTCCCGTTTTTGAGAGCGTCAATTTGTCTCACTTTAGAGATAATGGTTCCATCAATTTGTTTACTCCACAAGAGGTTTCCTTTATTATCCAGTAAATAGATGATATTATTGGTGTCTTGGGTGAATATTTCCGTAGCCTGAGTATAATGGTTTTTGACAAATTGAGGTTTAAACGTTGATGCAAATTGTAATGGCGTTTCCCAAAGCGAATTTGATTCTTTTTTATAAATAGGATTGTACTTAAAGTATCCGTTTACATAATATAAGTCACCTGATTCGTAACTGATTTGAGTAGAAAATACCTGAAATTTTTGAATCCATTCTCGATGTGAATCAATTTCTGTTTTCAGTTGACTATTTAATAGATGCGCATAAATATTGGTCGATTGAGCAATGTTAGAGTAAATATATATGTTGGACTCATTTGAAATTCTATGCGAATAGTTTTCATAATGCGGGTCGTTTTCCAAAGTTTGCCCTTTCTCTATTTTGTCAATAGTCCATTGAAGTGTTCCGGGAGAATTAGCAAAAACAATATAATCATCAATTTGGACGAAATAGTTTTCTTCAATATCCTTGAATGGATCACCCAGAGTCATCTGTATAAAGTTGGGAATGTCCAGTTGTATGATTTGATAATCACGATAATTAATAACCTGAATTTCTTGATCATGACTTGTTGCAATCCTGGAAGATATGTTCTTTAAGAAATCAAATGTTGCTCTGGAATCATTTGAACTCACCCAAAGCATAATGTCATTGTAATAATCGAAACGATCGGGTTCGGTTATGATTAGGGCAATTTCATTATCTATCCAGTTAAGAAAGTCTGCTTTAATCGAAATGTCATAGGTGGTGTCCCATTTATGAATGACTTCATTATAGTCGTATCCAGAACTTAATGTTTTACTTTGGATATAATCCTTTCGCAGTTTTTGATAATCACTAAATCCATAATGCATTAAGAAAGCGGTCCTGTTTGGAAGAAATTCAATAACTCTTGGGGTTACGGGATCCTGATTTTTAAATAATGATAACCAGTCGTCTTGAGAGTCCAATGCAGCAGCGAACCCGTTAAGGTTTACTTCATCCGGTTTAATGTCGCTATCCAGTTCAATCCAATTTGATATTTGCGGTAACGTAGTAATATGAGCCTGTATCTTGCCATTAGTCCAATGCGATGTTTCTTGAAATAAAGCATTAGGTTGTAAAAAAACGCGTAGCTGAGAATTCTTGGAAGAGGTTTTTTTGACCGCAATAAATAAGGAGTCCGAAAGTAGTGTTTGTTCACTTGCTACTTGTTTTTGTATCTGATTTAAAACGCCTTTTTGTCTACTAATAGTAAGAATTTGATCTTTATAAAGAAAGTGTAGTACCCCAAAATCGGTTTCTAACTCCATCTGATTTTCTGAGATCAGAGCTTTTTTTCGCCCATTGAAAATGATAGATATGGATTCGAAAAGAAGTTCATTCGTAACGATGGATGAAATCTTAGATTGAAATACAATTTCATTTTGATCCAGAGAGTCTGATACAAAGCTTAAAACTAAATTATCCGGTGATGATATTTTGGTATTTTGATTGAAAGCAGAATCAAGTGTGTTGATTTGATTTTCAAGATTTTGGACCTGATTGAAAGAGAGTAGTTCATCCCAAATAATATTGTTAGAAAGTATGTTTTTCCATTGTTTAGAAGGAGCGTCTATTTCAATAATGGCATACGCATTTTTAGGAACATAGGTGTAAATATCCTTTTCCGGTAAATGAGAAGATTTAATTTGTTTAAATCCCCAAAATAGAAAGATGCCTACAAGTATAACAGAGAGTAATAATGAGAATATTCTAAACATAAAAGCCAAAATTAGAATTAAATAATAAAGGGCCTATGGATTTCTGCGATTAAGGCTATTTTTACATTCGCTTTATTGGTTACAGACGAATGAGTTTTCTATAAGAAGTATGAACAAAATTTTAATAACTGGTCCTGAGTCAAGTGGAAAGAGTTATCTGGCAAAAGCTTTAGCAAAACATTTTAATGGTAGACTGATAAATGAGTATGTGCGAACCTTCTTAGAGAATAAGCCAGAATATCAACAGCAGGATTTATTGACAATTGCCATAGGGCAATTCAATTCTGAAAGAGCTATGTATAAAAAGTCTGGTAACTATCTGTTTTCTGATACAGGTTTGGAGGTAATCAAGATTTGGAGTCTGGAAAAATATGGAAATGTAGATCAGAAAATACTGGATTTGGAAGAGCAACAGAATTATGATTTAATTCTGTTATGTAAGCCCAATATTCCCTGGGAGTATGATGAGTTAAGAGAAAATGAGTATGATAGAGATAGATTGTATGAGCTTTATGTAAGCACTCTTGCGCATAGAAATAATGTGGTTGAAATAAATGAAAATCTCGAGCAGCGTTTGGGACAGGCGATTTCTTATGTGGAAGGCTTGTCTAGCTAATATCGCAAAACCATACTCCATGATCCCATTCAGATTTTGAATCTTCAGAAGGTGCATACTGATGAAGAGTGGTTTTCCCTTTGTTAAATTTTATAGGAAGTGTAAATAAAGGACCGTCAAATACAAAGGTATGGAATTCACCATTTTCTCCACAAGGGTCAACATCTGATGGTAGGTCTTTGAGAAATTCTTCGTCATAAAGTCTTCCGGCAAATTCCTTAGAAAGTTTGACAGAATTAACTGCAACAACGATCGCTTTATATCCCAATTGGATAAATCTTTGAGCCAGGTCATTTGTATTCAAGCCCCACAAAGGATATATGGTTTGTAAATGTGCTTTTTCTGCTTCTTGGTCTCTGAATAATCTGAGATCTTCAAGGAAAATATCGCCATATGCATAGTGAGTTATTCCATTTCGATAATGTTCCTTAGCTTTTTTAGTAACAATCTGAGAATACTTATCCATTGAGATGTTTTCGGGGAGTGCGATCAAATCCAATTTTTGATTTAAGGATTCTACCTGTTTTTCTAATAGGGTTAGAGGTACACCGTGCATAGTGATTCGTTTTCTTTGTGAGTTAATGGAGGTTAATAAAGATGCGACATTGGTTTTTTCCTCAAAAGACAGATGGTGTAAAGCCATCGTGGCATCTTTTCCTCCACTCCAATTAAGAATTATGTTTTGCATGATGTAATCAATTCAATTTCGACAAATGTAATGAACCAAATGACATCTTGTTTATCCATGGTCCATGGTGGATAAGTCTGGGAATACTTAAGGTTTTGCTGCTTGTCAAAGCGCTAAATTAGTATTGGAAAATAAACTGAATGAGCAAGATTGGTTGGATAGGGTTGATTATTGGCTTCTGCTGGGTCAATGTAGTGAAAGGTGAAATGTTATCTATAGAAGATCATTTATATGGAGTAGATAATGTTGATTTGCCAAGTGATAGGATGCAGTTGATGAATGCTAACTTACTGGATTATCAAATTGAATACGATATATATTATGCGCAAAAGGATTATAAGAAAGTAGCTGAATCATTGCACAAAATTGCTTTGACTTATTTTCAATTAGATGAATTGGATTTGGCTAAGAATTATGCCTGGAGATTAAAAAATGTAGCGTATAAATATTCATTTGTAAAGAGCGAGTTGTATGCCAACGCTTTGTTATTTAAAATAAACTCTAAACAGGGAAACAAAAGATTGGCTAAGGGTTTTCTGAAAGAATATCAAAACATCTTAAATGATTTGCCGGAAGTAGAGTGGGAGCGAAGAGATGAAATAGGCGAAGAGAAAAGTATTGAAGCAAGTGAAAAGAGTTTAGCATCAGTTGATTCAATACCCGAAACATCAAAAAAAATAGAGCAGATAGAAAATGAGCAACAGGCGCAGTTGGTCGATTTAAAATATTACTTGTGGTCAATTGTATTGCTTTTGTTATTGGTGACTTCTTATATGATGGTTCGTAATAGAATGGCTTTGCAATTTGATTCGTATGTGGAAGTCCCTGGCCCGGAGAAAAAAACGTTAGATTTTATAAAACAAGAACAGATCGAAGAGATTAACCCCGATATACATATTAATGATAACAATCCATCGATAGAACCTGATGGTGACGAAAAAAAAAAGCACATGATAGAGGATAAAAAGAATAAAATGACCGATCAGGAATCAAAACGTATTTCTCCCGAACTGATTTTATCAAAGCGTGCCGGAGGTTTATTTGACGAAAAGCATGAAATAAAAACACCTCTATGGGTTTCAGGAATTGAACATCATTTAAAAGATTTAAATACGATCAATGGAATACGTTTTGAATTCAATTATAGTGGTGATTTCAATATGATTGAGGAGAATGAGCAAAATATTATTACAAGATTTTTGGTTTCTATTTCAGAAACATTGGTAGATGCAAATAATGTAGAAAGTGTTTCGGCACAATTGGTTAGCGCGAAAGATGGAATTGTAGCCATGATCACATCAAAACCAATAAACGTCAATATGCCAATTTTAGATGTAATCACGGTAGCATCGATACGTAAAATCTATATGAGTTCAAATAATTTTATCATGAATACCCATAATGTGCCTGGTGGGATGTTGAAATTTGTTTTAAAGAAACGCATACTTAAGAAGGTTTTGATGTAATGAGAAAAAGTGCTTTTATTACAGGTGTTGGATCGGGTATTGGTAAAGAAACATGTTTACATTTTTTGAAGTGTGGCTGGAATGTTATTGGGATATTAAGAAATAAAAAACAGCAGCAAGATTTAGAAATGTTGTCAGAGTCCTGTCCGGGACAGTTGAGCTTAATAAATGTTGATCTACAGGATAGTAATGTGATTGATAAGATTGTTCTGGCGTTGGGAGATATGGGGGTGAGTCAGCTTGATGTGGTACTTCACATAGCTGGAGTATTAGAAGTAAAGGGGTGCATGGATATTGATTCTAATCATATAGATCGGGTATTTAAGGTGAATTTTACCGTGCCGGTACTACTAACACAGTTGTTGCTTCCGTTTTTAGAGGAAAGTGAGTGTGCAAATGTTCTAGGGATTACTTCTATGTCAGGGTATCAGGGAAGTGTTAGATTTGGAGGGTTGTCTATTTATGGTGCTTCCAAAGCGGCTTTAGGTTCATGGTTAGAAAGTGCTTCTGTAGAATATGCGGAAAAGAATATCCATTTGAATGCTTTGGCTATAGGTTCTGTAAATACGGAAATGTTGCAAAAAGCTTTTCCGGATTACCAAGCTACTATTAATCCTACAGAAATGGCAGAGTATATCTATAGTTTCGCAAATCATGGATACAAATTTTATAATGGTAAATCCCTATCCGTTGCAATAACGAACCCTTAGCGAGATTCAAGTAAAATAAATTAACCCTCAAATGAATCTTTTTGTAAGAAGATTCCGTAAGTAATTTCAATAAATCAGATATAATTCTTCCTTCTATATAATAAAGGTGTGTAGGTATGATTGTGATAGGTGGTTTTTAGCGGGTATAAAAAAGGGGTATTAAGAATAGATTTTTTTGGTGTGTATATGGTGGGTAAATAGGGAGTTATGCGTTTGATCAAAAAATAATTAAAAAATAGTTAAGAAAGATAGTTGAATGAAAGGATAAACGACATACCTTTGCCGCCCCTTTCGGGGGTAAAGAAAAAGTTGAGGTAAGGGTTCGGAATAGAGGGGAAGGAGATAAGGAAAAAAAAGAAAAATATTTTTTTTGATTTTTCTTGTTTAGAAAGAAAATAGAGTTACCTTTGCCGCCCCGTTCGCGGGGATAGTTTTTGAAAAGGTTTGAGGAGTTTTGAGAAGGGTGAGTGAGAAGAAAAAAATAAATATTTTTTTTAGAAAAAGCTTGCTAGAATAAAAACTAGAATTACCTTTGCCGCCCCTTTCGAGGGGCAAAGATTAAAAGAAATAAGCTCTTAGAGCGCGAGACACGGAGACGAGTTGAGATGTGATGAGAGAAAGAATATTAAAGTTCTTTGAATAGTTGAAAAGCATAAAAATTTAAGCAAATATCCCCCAAGATATTTAAGAGTGATAGACAATTAAGTTTATTACAACGGAGAGTTTGATCCTGGCTCAGG
>Ga0213833_1000161_pt1 | contig 112591 bp, 95 predicted proteins | sample SWATP21_FD_160575 | JGI IMG/M metagenome (GOLD analysis project Ga0213833, IMG submission 160575) | Coastal seawater microbial communities from Marineland, Florida, United States - SWA TP2 #1 | ecosystem: Environmental > Aquatic > Marine > Coastal | place: USA: Florida | collected 2016-08-14
CCATGGCTGCGGCCCGTTCCGTGTCCATCAGGTGCGCACGGACGCTCCGGAGGTCGCCGCCAGCACAGAATGCGCGGGGAGCCGTGCTGGAGAGGAGCACCACGGTGCCGTCTTCGGGCTTCATCGCGGCGACGATGTGGTGGAGGTCGAGCATCATCCCCGGGCTCACCGCACCTGCCCGCTCGGGGTGGTCGAGCACAAGCGCGAGGATGTTGCCGGTGACGGTGCCGGTGATGCGGCCCGTCCCGCGCGGAAGGCTGCGGAGGACCATGAGCGGGGCATCGAGGGGGGCGTGGGACATCACAGATCCGGTTAGGGGCGGCGAGACGGCGGGCCGAGGCTCGCGAGGAGGATGTCCCGATGTCGAGTCTTCACCAGACCGCCCGCGCAGCCGCGATGTTGGCAACTGTCGCCCTCACGAGTGCGTGCGGCGGTGGCACATACGCCGACATCACCGGCTCGGTCGAAGGCGTCAAGATCAACGCCAACGCCTTCTACTTCGGCGGTCCATTCATCGTCTTCACAAACCACGAGTCGGAGTGCCTCGACATGTCGTGGGTGCGGCGTGGCAGCTCCTACCAAAGCGGCGGCGAGCCCCCCACCGACTACGACCAGAACGCCCTCCTGTTCACCTACGCCAACGACTCCGTGGAAGCGGAGAACCTCAGCGTCGAAGGGGAGTCACTCGTCACGGCCCATGCCCTGTTCGTCTCGGGGGGCGCGCTCACGGTGCACGAGGCCGTAGAGGGCTACATCGACGTCACCGAGTTCACCAAGAAGGGCAACGCGGTGGGTGAGTTCGAGCTCACCTTCGACAATGGCAATGTGTCCGGGGCGTTCGAAGTCGAAGAGTGCAACAACCTCAAGGCCGACCGCTGAGCCGTCTGGTGCCAGTGCGGGGCGTCCTCGCTGCAGGTGCGCTCCTCGGAGGCTGCTGGAACGACGACCAGCCCGCCAAGGCCAACGGGGTCATGGCGGAAGAAGTGCGGGCGCGTCCACAGATCTCGTACCCCCGCGAGTGGTCGGCGGTCGACCGTGCCACCCCCGACCTCGAAGGCCGGTATGGCCCCCACGACTGGGGGTTGTGTCGGGGCATCAAGCCTTGCGCCGCCACCACCTACGCCCCGGTCGATCTGGACGAACCCCGCCCGTCGCTCACGGTCCTGGTCACCGCCAAGAAGGTGTGGCGCACCACCCCCGACACCATCCGGTGGCGTGCCCAGTGGCGGTGGGTCGACCCCCTCCTCGGGGCCTGCTTGGGAGACGCCCTCGACCTCGACCTCGACAGCCCCACGGTCAGCCGGCGGCTCATCGAGCACGAAGACGGCTTCTGGTGGACCTTCGCACTGGAAGGAACGGGGCCGTGCGACATCCGCGGCGGCATCGAGCTGGCGGCGCAACAAGACACGGGCCGCGCCACGCGCCTCACCGCCGGTGGCCATGTGTGGGGAACGCCTGCTGCGGTGGGATTCGCGACCGACGTGCTGCACCAGACCTACGGCGGACCCATCGGCCCGAAGTAGAGGCGCCTACTGTGTGGCCGCGAAGAAGTGCGTGATGCGGGCACCCAGGTCGTCGACGCGGGTGGGTGGCGCTGCGATGGTGCGCCAGGCTTCCTGCAAGCCGCCGGCTCCCTCTTTCAAGAGGTGCTGCACATGCGCCACGAGGCTGGTGGGGTCGAGCGGGGTGAGCGTTCCGGCGCTGCCGGTGGAGTGGAGGCCGAGCGGGCGCCAGGTGTCGAGGACGGTGCGCAGCCGAGCGTGGTCGACGGGCCCCCAGACGGGCTCGCCACCCGGGAGTGCGCCGGAAGCCACGATGCGGCTGCCGCTGTCGACCAGGCCTCCTTGGACGGCGAAGTCGCGGATGTCCTCGAGGGTGGCCGACGACGGGCTGCCGGTGAACGACACGAGCCAGTGGTCGGGGGCGTCGGGGGCGCGGACGAAGCGCCAGCACGGGGCGGGGTCGAGGATGTGGAGCTCATCGCCGATGCCTGAGCGGGCGTGGCTCAGCCGGACCCTGCCCGCTGCGAGCGACCCGAGGGATGCTGCGAGATGACGCGCGGTGGGCGGACAGTCGGCGCCCAGGCAGTCGGCGGTCTGTGCGGGGGACAGGGTGGACCACACGGTGTGGTCGGTGGTGTCGAGGAAGGTGTCGGCCAGCTCGACCGTGCCGATGCGCTTGCCCTGGATGTGGAAGCGGCGGACCTCGCTGGCGTGGACCTCGACGCCCAGAGTGCTGAGCAGGGCTTCCGTGCGCTCGGCGCCGTGGTCGCGGACATCGGTGGGCTGGACCCGGGAGGTGGCGAGCGCAGGGCTGTGGGCGACCCGCGCGAGCGAAGCAGACAGGTGGTCGCCTTGGCGTCCCCAGCGGCGTTCGGCGTAGTCGGCGTACAGGAGGTCGTATGCAGGTGCGCCCATCCGTCGGACCACCCAGTCCCGGTAGGTGCGCTCTTCCTGGCCGCCTCCGACCACCACGGAAAGGGCGTTGCGGGCGCGGGCGCGGAGCCAGCTGCGGGCAGCCGAGCGACGGTGGCCGGTGGGCAGGATGGCGCCCATGGTCCAGGGCTCGAGGGGGAGAACCCGCGGGGCGCCTGCGACGAAAACGCCCACCGCCACGCTGGTTGCAGGGGTGGTGGGACCGTGGACGCGGGCGCCGATGGCGGCGTGCTCGGGCTCGGCTCGCCAGGTGGCTCCGCGCGCGCAGGCCAGCTCCGGAGGGAGGCCCGGGGCCGTGCGGACCAGTGTGACGGTCGCGCCGGTTGCGGCGAGCGTGGCGGCGACCATTCCGGCCTCGTGACCGGGCCCCACCACGAGGTGTGCTCCGTGCGACATGCGGGTCCTCTCGTGCGTTCGACCTCGTCTGCGTCCAGATGCGCTGACAAGTCGTGCTAACCCTCTGTGCCAGGCGGGGCGTGGCACCCGTCGGCTCGATCCAGGAGGACACGTGGCTTGGCGAAACCCAACACCCACGGTGGATGTGGTGGTGGTCCGAGATGGTCCGCAGCCGGCTGTGCTCGTGATTCGGCGAAAGAACCCTCCCCACGGCTGGGCCTTGCCGGGCGGTTTTGTCGACGAGGGGGAGCGGGTCGAGACCGCTGCGGTGCGGGAAGTGCGGGAAGAAGCCAGCCTCGACGTCGCTCTGACCCACCTCTTCCACGTCTACTCCGACCCCGCGCGCGACCCCCGCAAGCACACGATGTCGGTCGTCTTCGAAGGCACCGTTCCGGCCGATGCAAGGGCGCGTGCAGCGGACGACGCAGCCGAAGTGCAGTGGCTGCCGGTAGACGAGCTGGAGCGCACCCTCGACAAGCTCCCGTTCGCCTTCGATCACGCCGAGATTCTGTCGGACTGGCTGCGCTTCCGGGCGACCGGTGAGCGCCCTGCACTCAAGGTGTCGGTGGCACAGGCGCGAGAAAGGTGAGCTCGGTGTCGCCGTAGCGCCGCTGCCAGGTCACGCGAAGGCCGTCGTGGGGGCCACGTGGCAAGGTGCCCGCACGGTGCTCGAACACAAGCACGCCGTCGGGAGCCACCAGGGGCGCCAGCACCCGCAGCCAGGGGCCGGGTGGGTCGGCGTAGGGGGGGTCTGCGAGCACGATGTCGAAGCGTTCGTCCTTCAGCCGCCGGCTGTCGCGCACCCGCACCTGGATGCCGTCAGCCCCGAGGCTTTGGACGGTCTGGATGATCTGTCGAGCCGCCTTCTTGTCCCGCTCCACGCACACCACGGTCGACGCACCTCGGCTCCAGGCCTCGAGGGCGAGGACTCCAGAGCCTCCGAATGCATCGAGCACGCGGGCGCCGTGGAGGTGCGGAAGGAGGCGGTGAAACAGGGCCTCGCGTACCCGGGCGGGTGTGGGTCGGACGCCCTTGCAGTCGGGCACCCGGACCGGGCGGTTCTTCAGCGTGCCACCGGTGATGCGCACTCAGTCCCCCACGGCCCAGCTGCACACGCCCCCGGTGCAGCCGCAGGTCTCGAGAACCGCGAAGCAGGGCCGGATCTCGCAGGTGGACATCATGCCCTCGGCCGCTTCTGCCTTCGAGATGCACAGCTCTTGGGAGCACCCCGCCTTCTGGCAGTCGGCGTCGGAGCTGCACTCCCCGGCCTTGTCAGACCCCTCCACGCGGGTCTTGCAGTCGGCGTAGAGCTGTGCCGGCGGGATGGGTGGCGCGCCGATTTTGCCGGGCAGCGGCTTCTTGGGGCTGGCTTCATCGACGGGCTCGGGGGCCGGCACCTCAACGACCGAAGGCGCCGGACCAGGCACCGACTCGGACTTTGCGCAAGCACCGAGACCAGTCGGCACAGCGGCGAGGAACACAAGCGCCAGGAGGGTCGGCCGGAGACGGGTGGACGTGGGCATCGAGCGCTCCCTGAAGATTGGGGCCGCGGTTCGTGTCGGGCAGGCGACCGGGGTAATGCGGGCAGACTGTCGCTGTCACGAGTCCGGGTTGCGCCTGAATCGCTGGCGGCGAAGAATGCGCCGGACGCTGCGTCGATGCGACGGCCGAGGTCGGCCCAACCGCTTTTCTGGATGGAACCATGCGCCCCAGTCCCCTCCCCCTCCTGACGTCCATGAGCCTCGCGCTCCTTCTCGGTTGCAACGGCGACAAAGACTCGGGCGACACCGACCTCCACGCCACACCCGCCACCCACCGCGTGCTCGCCGGCTTCAACCACACCTGGTTCCAGCTGTCGCACCGCATCTCCCTGTCCGAGGTCAAGCTCGCCGAAGACGGCACCATCACGTCCGGAATCATCGGCGGAGACTTCTCCACGGGCGACGTGGCGTCCGACTACGTCAATTTCCGGGTCACCCAGAGCGTCATCACCTCGTCCGACGTCTACACAGGACACGGCTCGGTCGACGTGGTGGTCGGCCCCGACGGCCTGCTGAGCGAGACCGTCAGCATCGACGTCCCCGGCATCTCCAACGCCAGCAACGTCACGGCCGCCTTCGCTGGCTTTCGCGTGTCGTCCGATACCGCCCAGGGCACCGACTACCCCGACAACTACGACCCCGCGCTCGGCTACACCACCAAGGGCTTCGGCTTCTCCATCGGGGAACCCACCCTCTCCGGCGACACCGTCACGCTCACCATCTCGGGCGAAAAGCGCTGGGCCCCCACCAACGACGACGCCGACCCCGCCGACCGCTCCGACATGAACGGAGCCGTGCCCTTCGCGCAGTCCGAGGTGTCCGTCTACTTCACCGTCATCGGCTTCGACGGCACCCTCACCACCGGTTCGGGCACGTCTTCGGTCGACTACCCCAACGGCAACTACTCCGACCAACCGCCGCTCACCGAGTCCGACCTCGGCATCTCGGTCGCCACCGACGGCACCGGCTTCCCCGTCATCCGGTCCTTCGACCTCCTCATCGAAGACCAGGAGTCGGATGAGTGGGGCGACTACATCCGCAGCTACGGCGTCGAGCTGGCCGACGGCGATCCGATGTCGGTGACCACCGAGCTCACCAACTCGTCCCTCCTCGAGATTGCAGCCATCCGCTTCATCCCCACCGTGGAAGTGGGCTGGGTGTCGCTCGAAGGCGATGCCGTGGTGGAGTCCGTGCTGTCCGAAGGAGCACACGAAATCGGCACCACCAGCTTCGATCCGCTGTCGCCGCCGGCCTACGAACCCTAGCCGCCGGCCCCCCGAGATCGAGGCGTACACCCCACCCCCGCCGTCGATTCCGCGAGCCCGTGTGACGGCTTTGTGAAGAGTCCCGCCCAAGGCGGGGCTTTGTCGTCTTGGTGCACAGATGTCGGACCTTTGCCAGAGGTGACGATTCCGGCACGGGGGACGCCCATACCGACGACCGGCCACCGCGTTTCGGCTGGTCAGGCCGCTGTTTCCGCATGTGACGTTCGGAGACATCCACGGTTGTGACGGCTTCGGGGAAGCATTAGAACCGCTCCTCATCTCGACAGGAGCAGAAAAAAGCTCCTGATGGAAGGCGTCATGGCTCAATGGAAGGGCGCGGTTCTGTTCGCCACACCGGTGCTCGCCGCCGGTGTCGCGATCGCAACCGTCGCAAGCACCGTCCACGCGCAGGACACCGGGGAAGAAGAACTGTTTCCCCTGGGCGTGCACTATCTCCTCCCCCCGCCCGTCCCGCTTCTGTCGGACCCCGAGCGCAGCTGGGACGGTGAACGCGTGGCGTACGGCGCCACCGGCTCCGAAGGCGTGCTCGAGCAGCCGATTCAGTACAGCCACAAGCTGCACGCCGGGAAGCTCGGAATCGACTGTCAGTACTGCCACTTCAATGCGCGGCGGTCGATTCACGCGGGTATCCCCAGCACCGAAACCTGCATGAACTGCCACAAGATGGTGCCCACCGAAGGGCGCAGCGAGCAGGCTCAAGCAGACCTCGCGAAGCTCAAAGAGCACCACGCGAGCGGTGAACCCATTCCCTGGGTGAAGGTCCACGACCTCCCCGACTTTGTCTACTTCACCCACAAGCGGCATGTTCGCGGTGGCGTCGAGTGCCAGGAGTGCCACGGCGAGGTCCAGGACGACATGACTGTCGCCTACCGGGTCGGCGAGCTGACCATGGGCTGGTGCCTCGACTGCCACGAGTCCCATCCGAAGGTCGACGAAAACTACGGCGCACACGCCGAGCTTCGTCGGTCCGAGATGAAGGACTGCTGGACCTGCCACAAGTGATTCCGGTCGGAGCCTGAAATGCAGAATCTCAACCGGCGCGACTTCTTCAAGGCCTCCGCCGCCACCGCAGCAGCGGCCGGCGCAGTGGCCTGTGACCCCCGGGTCCCGATGGAAGAGGCGCTCCCCTACGCGGTGCAGCCGGAACAGCTTGTTCCCGGCATGCCCACATTCTTCGCCACCCAGTGCAACGAGTGCGCCGCTTCCTGCGGTGTGGTCGCACGCAACCGGGAAGGCCGCGTCATCAAGCTCGAGGGCAACTCCGAGCATCCGGTGAACCGCGGCAAGCTGTGCGCCATTGGCCAGCAGGGCATCCTCGCCACCTACAGCCCCGACCGCTTCGAAGGTCCCATGGACGGCGGCAGCGCCATCAAGTGGGAAGACGCCATCGGCAAGGTCAAGGGTCTCCTCGCAAGCGCGAAGGGCTCGGGCAAGGTTGGCTGGCTCGGCCAGACCCGCACCGGCGCCACCGGCGCGCTGATCACCGAGTTCATCGGTGCACTCGGCGGCAAGGTGGTCTTCCACGAGCCCGTCAGCGGCCTCGACTCGCTGCGCGCCGCCACCAAGGCGGTGTTCGGTCGCAACGACGTCCCGAACTACCACCTCCAGAGTGCCCACACCGTGGTCACCTTCGGGGCTGAGTTCCTCAACACCTGGGGCGACGTCTCCCACAGCCTCGGCTGGGCCGACAGCCGCGACCCCAACAAGGGTGGCTTCGTCGGGCGCACCGTGGCCGTCGAGTCTCGCGTGGGCAACACCTCCGCGATGGCCGACCTCCACCTCCAGGCGGTCCCCGGCACCGAAGCCATGGTCGCCATGGCGCTGGCCAAGCTCGTCGCCGACAAGAAGGGCTACTCCGGCCCCGCCCGGTCCCTCGTGGCCGGTGGCGACCCCGCCGCTGCTGCTTCCGCTGCGGGCATCTCGGCCGAGCGCCTCACCGAAGTCGCCGGCTGGATTGCCGAGCACCCGAGCGTCATCCTGCCCGGTGGTGTCTCCACCGCCGCCGACGCCACGCAGCTCGCCATCGCCACGCTCCTCCTCAACGAAGTCGCTGGCAACATCGGCAAGACCGTCACCTTCGGTGATGGCCCCAACGTGGCCAACCTGGGCTCGCACAAGGACGTCACCGACCTCCTCGCTGCCTGCGCCGGTGGCGTGCTCTTCGTCGACGGTGCGAACCCCGCGTTCACGCTCCCCGAAGAAGCCAAGGCCGCTGCCGCCCTGTCCGGCACGCAGGTGGTCGCCTTCGCCAACGAAGCGAACGACTCCATCACCGGCAAGGCCATCGTGCTCCCCTCGGGCTCCACGCTCGAGACCTGGGGCGACGCAGAAGCCCGCCCCGGCGTGCACACCCTTCAGCAGGCCACGATGAACCCGCTGAAGGACACCCGCCAGATCGGCGATGTGCTCCTCGAGCTGTCCGCCGAGCTCGGCCTTGCCACTCCCCCGGCACCCGCTGAGCCCGCTGAAGGCGACGCTGCCGCTGAAGACGCCGCACCGGCCGACGCAGTGGAAGGCGAAGAAGCCGCCGAGCCGGTCGTGCCCCCCACGCCCATGCCCGGCCTCGACTCCGCCGACTTCCGCACCTGGCTCCAGGGCTGGTGGAAGGCCGCCGTCTGGGACGCCAAGGCAGGCAAGCCCGGCTCCTTCGACAGCTTCTGGACCGATGCCCTCCGTCGTGGTGGCTGGTTCCAGCGTCCGTCCACCTCCGGCGCTTCGGTCACCATGGCCGCGGCTCCCGCTGTGGCTGCCGCTGCGCTCGATGGCTCGGGCGACATGAACCTCGTCCTCTTCCCCCACCCCTTCCTGCTCGACGGCCGGCACGCCAACAAGCCGTGGGCGCAGGAAGTGCCGGAGCCCCTGAGCTCCTACACCTGGGGCACCTGGGCAGAGCTTCACCCCGAGACCGCAGCCAAGCTCGGCCTCGGCAAGAAGGACGAGATCACCGTCAGCACCGACAAGGGCAAGGCCACCATGGCCTGGTTCGGCTCGCCCTCCATCCGCAAGGACACCGTCGCGGTGGTGATGGGCAACGGCCACGAAGGTGCGGGTCGCTACGCCAGCTTCGGCTCGAACCCCATGAAGCTCGTGGGCAACGCAGTCGACGCCGGTGGTGCGCTCAAGGTGGGCGCGAAGGCCAAGGTCGCCAAGGCCGGCACCGAAACCACCATGCACCAGTACATCGGGAACATCGACACCGATGGTCGCGGCGTGAACTACGTCGTCAGCAAGGAAGACCTGGGCAAGGGCCATGGCCCCGCCAGCATCGTCTCGATGCACCACCCCCCGGTCGACCAACGCGCCATAGACGCCGGCATCCTCGACATGTACCCGGAGCCGGAGCACCCCACCTACCGCTTCGCGATGGCGGTCGACCTCAACCGCTGCACGGGCTGTGGTGCCTGCGAGACTGCGTGCTTCGCTGAGAACAACACGCCCATCGTCGGTCCCCACGAAATCGCGCTGTCGCGGCACATGGGCTGGATTCGTCTCTCCCGGTACTGGGAAGGCGAGGGCGAGACGCCCGATGTCCGCTTCCAGCCGGTCATGTGCCAGCAGTGCAGCCATGCGCCGTGTGAGGGTGTGTGTCCGGTCCTCGCGACCTACCACAACCTCGATGGCCTCAACGCCATGGTCTACAACCGCTGCGTGGGCACGCGCTACTGCGCCAACAACTGCCCCTACACCGCGCGCCGGTTCAACTACCACAGCTACAAGTGGCCGGAGAGCTTCCACATGATGCTCAGCCCCGACGTTCTCACGCGGGAAATGGGTGTCATGGAGAAGTGCTCCTTCTGCATTCAGCGTCTTCGCAGCGCCAAGGATGCGTTCCGCGACGAGGGCAAGACTGTCCCCGACGTCGCGCTTCGCAAGCTGACCGCCTGCGCCCAGACCTGCCCCACCGACGCCATCACGTTCGGCAACGCCAACGACCCGGCCGGTGCGGCGAGCAAGCAGTTCCAAGACGAGCGCGCCTACACCATGTTGGGCGAGCTCAACACCAAGCCGGGTGTTCGGTACCTGGCTCGAATCAACTTCATCCCGGCTCAGCCACTGCATCACGGTGGCCACGGCGGTGGCGGCGACCACGGCGACTCCCACGGAGACGACCATGGCGACCACGGCGGCGGTCACGGCGACAAGCACGGCCACGACGCCAAGCACAGCGACAAGCACTGAGGAGCTGACCGTGAAGGGCCTTACTTACGGCGCGGTCACCCGCGACATCCTTCAACCGCTGTTCAAGCCGTCGGCCGCCTACCTGGCGCTGCTCGGCTTGTGCGTCGCGCTCCTCGGGTGGGGCGGGTACTGCTGGTACCTGCAGCTCACCCTTGGCCTGGGTGTGGGCGGCTACGCTCCCCCGGTCTTCTGGGGCGTGTACATCACCACCTTCGTGTTCTGGGTTGGCATCGGCCACGCAGGCACGCTCATCTCCGCCATTCTCTTCCTGTTCCGGTCGAAGTGGCGAACCGGCGTCTACCGGGCGTCCGAGGCCATGACCATCTTCGCGGTCATGAGCGCGGCGCTCTTCCCGGCGATTCACGTCGGGCGCGCCTGGAACGCCTACTGGCTGTTCCCGTACCCCAACCAGCGCCAGCTCTGGCAGAACTTCAAGAGCCCGCTGATGTGGGACGTCTTCGCGGTGTCCACGTACTTCACCGTGTCGACCATCTTCTTCTACATCGGCCTCATCCCCGACATCGCTGCAGTCCGCGACCGCACCACCGGCACCATCAAGCGCATCTACGACGCGCTGTCCCTGGGCTGGCGCGGCACCGACCGCCAGTGGCGTCACTACATGGCCGCCTACGGGTTCTTCGCAGCCTTCGCCACGCCGCTGGTCCTCTCGGTCCACAGCGTCGTGTCTTGGGACTTCGCGATGGCTCAGACCGCGGGCTGGCACTCCACGCTCTTCCCGCCCTACTTCGTCGCCGGCGCTATCTTCTCCGGCTGCGCGATGGTCATCACGCTGCTCCTCCCCATGAGCCTCATCTTCAAGTGGGAGAAGTACATCAACGTGTGGCACTTCGAGCAGCTCGCGAAGATGTGCCTGCTCACCGGCACCATCCTCACCTACGCCTACGGCGTCGAGCACTACATCGCGTGGTACTCCGACAACCCGTACGAGTGGGGCATCTTCGTCTACCGGGCCACCGGTGAAGAGTACGGCTGGGTGTTCTACATGATGGTGTTCTGCAACTGTCTGGCTCCGCTCATCTGGTGGATTCCGAAGATGCGGAAGAACCTCGCTGTCCTGTTCGTGGTGTCCATCATCATCAACATCGGCATGTGGTTCGAGCGCTACAACATCATCGCCAGCTCCCTCGCCCACCAGTTCGATCCCGCCTCCTGGACCTACTACGTCCCCTCCTGGGTGGAGCTCGGCATCATGGTCGGCAGCTTCGGTTGGTTCGGCATGTGGTTCGTGATGTTCGTCAAGATCATGCCGAGCGTCGCAGTCGCCGAGATCAAGGAACTGGTTCGTCCTCCCCTCAAGTCTGACCAAGTGGCGGCAAAATGAGCGACAACATCGAGTACCTGCCCCCTACTCCCGGGGCGATGAAGTCGGTCTTCCCGCACCTCGACTGCCTCGTCGATGCCATCGATGCCCTCAAGCAGGCCGGCTACACCAACATGGTGGTCACCGCGCCCCTGCCCCGGCACGAGATCGAAGAGCAGATCTACGGCGGCAAGCCGAGCCCCGTCCGGTGGTTCACCCTGATTGGCGCGCTCTTCGGCGGCACTATGGGCTTCAGCGTTGCGTCCCTCACGCACGTGAACTGGCCCATGATCATTCCCGCCGGAAAGCCGCTGGTGTCCATCCCGGCCTTCATCGTCATCACCTTCGAAGCCACCATTCTCTTCGGCAGCTTGTTCACCCTCGCGGGTCTGCTGCTGATGTGCGGCCTCCCCTCCCACGGGCTCCAGTCCGAGGTGCAGGACCCCCGCTTCTCCGACGACGTCTTCGGGCTCGTGGTGAACGGCCTGGCTCCGGCCGACGCAGAGAAGGTGCGCGCCCTCCTCAACGACAACGGCGCCGCCGAAGTCACCGGAATGGAGGCCAACAATGGCTGATTTCCGAGCTGTCGCCCGGACCGCCGCCGTGCTGGTGGGCGGCCTGAGCATCTCCTCCACCGCCATGGCGTTGCCGTGGGACATCGACATGGTCGATGCCTACTTCTACCGCGGCTACGAGTGGAACATGATGACCGTCCCCGATGGGGCCGTGTCCATCAACCGCTGGGCACCAAACGCCAACCGCATGACCCCCGAAGGTCAGGCCCTCAAGAACCCGTACCCGGTCAATGATGCCGCCCTGAAGACGGGCAAGCAGATGTTCGACATCTACTGCGTCACCTGCCACGGGGCCGAGGGGAAGGGGGGCGCTGCGGTCGCCGACAACACCAACGGCAAGCGGTACCCCGTTCCGCCGCCTGCCCTCAGCGGCGCAGGCTCCATGCCCTCCATTCGCACCGACGGCTACCTCTACCTCACCATCCGCAACGGCTCGGCCATCATGTCCGCATACGGCCAGGCCATGGATGACGATGAGATGTGGGCCATCGTGTCCTACATTCGCACTCTCGACGGAGCCGCCTACTCGGGCGGGCTCTGAGACACGAGGTTCCAAAGATGGGTCACCACGTAGACTACGGCAAGTACATTGCCAAAGCGCCACGTTCGATGCCGTCGAACGTCAAGATGGCGAGCCTGGGCCTCATGGTCCTTGGCATCGCGGCGGCTGCCTTCGGCTTCTTCACCGACCCCCTCCGCACGGGCGGCGCGTTCATCGTGAACTTCATGTACTGGGCGGGCATCGCTCAGGGCGGCATGATGCTCGCGGTCGCGCTCGTCATCGTGAAGGGTCGCTGGGGTCGCCCGCTCAAGCGGATGTGTGAGGCCTTCGGCCTCATGATGATTCCGATGTATCTCCTGCTCATGGTCTTCCTGCTCGCAGGCGGCCTGGGCATCTACGAGTGGACGCACTGGAGTCCCGAAGAGTTTGGCCACCTGCACAAGTGGGTGTACTTCTTCGGCTCCGAGCCCACCGAAGGCATGGACCACGCCCCCTTCCCGATGTTCTTCGTCGCTCGGGTGGGCATCCTCCTCGCCATCCTCATCGTCCTCGACATCATGTTCATCCGCATCAGCGTCCGCTCCGACATGGGCGCTGCCAAGGAACGCTTCGGCTGGGAGCCCTCGGGCCTCGCCGCAGCACTCGCGAACATCGGTGGCTGGAAGGGTGAGAAGGCCGAGGCCGAAGCCGCCACCAAGAAGCAGGCCGCGCTCGCTCCGCTTCTCGGCGTCACCTACGCCTGTGTCTTCACCATCATGGCCGTCGACCTCTCCATGTCGCTCATGCCCCACTGGTTCGCGAACATGTTCCCGGCCTGGTACTTCATGAGCTGCATCTGGAGCGGGTTCGTCTTCCTCGCCATCTACTCGATGCTGTTCCGGAAGACCCTTGGCATCGAAGGCGCGTTCACGCCGAAGCTCTACCACGACCTCGGCAAGCTCACCCTCGGCTTCACGATGTTCTGGGCCTACACCCTCTTCGCGCAGTACCTGCCCATCTGGTACGGCAACATGACCGAAGAGACCGTGGCCATCCTCATCCGCACCGAGCTCGAGCCCTGGGCCACCCTCACCCGCGTCGTCGTGATGCTGTGCTTCCTGGCACCCTTCGCGATGCTCACCTCCCGCGGTCTGAAGAAGGTCCCCGCTGCCTACCTCATGGTCACCGGCGTGCTCGCTGTCGGCATCTGGCTCGAGCGCTTCTGGGTCAACATGCCCTCCATCTGGATGGAAGACACCCTGCCCCTCGGCCCCGTCGAAGTGGGCATGACCCTCGGCTTCCTCGGCATGTTCACCTACATCGTGGTGTGGTTCCTCACGAGCGTCCCCCCGCTCACCTTCACCGACCCCTACATGCAGGCCGACCCCGACCACGTCCACGTGGTGCCGTCCCGCCTCAAGGGTCAGGGCCACCACCACTGAGCTTCGAGGTCCCGAGTCATCGGGACATCTCAAGCAAGAGGGCGACCTTCGGGTCGCCCTTCGTCGTTCTCGAGACCATGAACGGGAGCCCCTTGGCTCCCCTCCCCGACCTACACCGCGCGAGCACGCTGCAGCGACGACCGATACTCGGGACTCCTCGGCTGCAGCTCGAGTGCCTTGGCAAAGCAGCTCACGGCCATCCGGCGGTCCTTGCGCATGATGGCCATCTCGCCCTTCTTGGCGAGCAGCTGGGCGGACTGCACAATCATGAAGTCCTCCACGAGGGTCTTGCGGTACTCCCGACGCTGGAGGTCGTCGTTGAGCACCTCGAAGGCTTCGTCGATGCGGGCGGAAATCCGCCGGACCGTCTTGGCCAGGTCGTCGGGGAGGTTGTTGTACGAAGCGACGTCGTACTCTTCCTTGAGGCGCATGTGGGCCTCGCGGATTTCTTCGGGCAGCGAGATCCAGTGCACCTCCAGGACGTCGAAGTGGGTGGTCTGGATGAGCTGACGCTTCTTCTTGGCGATGGACCCACCCACCCGCTGGAGGTAGCGCTCGTGGGTTTCGGTCTCGCCGAAGCTGAACATGTTGAGCTTGATGAGCGCGTAGAACACGGCCGCGGTGTTCTGGCGGGACAGCGGCGACATGCTGAACAGCTCGCGCATCCGAAGCGTGCGCTCGGCGATGATGGCCACCAGGCGGCGCTCGGTGGCGTTGAGTCCGAGGTCTGCGAACAGGCGACGGCGCTCGGGAGCGATCTGGATGTAGCTGTTGATGTGGTCGCGGAGCTGGTCGGCGAGACGCTTTCCGCGCAGGCCCTTCGCTTCGGTGACCATCGTTCGGAAGAGCAGCGCCCCCACACGAACGGGCGGCGGCAGGAACGACTCGGGCAGCTTGGGGAGGTCGTGGAAGGTCCAGGAGCCCGATGCCGACTTCATCACCTTCTGGAAGATGAACTCGTTCTGCTTGCCCAGCACCATGATGAGCTGAGAGAAGCTCATCACGCCCATCTCGATGAAGGCTTCGCCCTGGCGGATGCCCTTGGACTGCATGAGGTCGAGGCTCTCGCGGAGCTGGTCTTTGTTGATCTGCCCCGCCTGCAGCAGCAGCATGCCCAGGACTTCGCGCTCCTGCAGAGGAACCGAGCGCCATGCCACAGGCCCACCGGAGGCGAAGTAGGCGTACCGCACCGAGCCGTCTTCTTCGTGGATGGTGAGCATGCCCGTGCGGTTGCCACCTGCGATGTCCATGATGCCGATGCGGAGGCCGCCTCCTTCGGTGACACCTTCGAGTGCAGGCTCCAGGCGGGAGACGTCGACGATGGGGATGCCACGCGGAACGGCGGCTTCTTCCACAGCCACCGGCTCGACCGCTTCTGTGGCGTCGTCGGCGGGTGGCGGGGCATCATCCGGCTCGGGAGCGGCGTCTGCAGGTTCGTCTGCCGCCGGCTCCTCGACCGGTGCGTCCGCCACTTCCGCTTCGTCCGCCGCGACTGTCGGCTCGTCGGGCTCGGGGGGGGCGTCCGGCACTGCGTCGGCTGCCGGCGCTTGGGCGGCATCCAGCTTGGCCTCGAGCTCGGCGACCCGTGCACGAAGCTGCTCCAGCTCGTCGTGCACCCCGGGATCCGGCTCGGCCACTGGCGCACCCAGCTGGCCGGTGGCCTCGAAGTAGGCGCGCGCGGCATCCATGGCCTTGTCGAGCTTCTTCAGCGTGCGTCCGGCTTCGCTCTCGAAGTCGGGGAGCTGCAGCCCATAGCTGCCGTCGGGCGCGCGCTGCACAACCTGAGCTGTGAGGGGCCCCACCCGGCCGATGATGGGAATGGAGATGTCGAGCTTGATCTCGGGTGCCAGCTCACCCCGGACGGTGCCGGGAGGCAAGAAGCAGAAGCCCGACGAAAGGTGTTCGTCGTGGTCCGAGAAGAAGCTCGCGAGGTCCTTGTATTTGAGGCTTGCCCTGCGGGTCGCCATTCGTGCCCTCCGATTCCGCGAAGTGTAGCGGATCGTGATACCCGGCGCGCCCCTTCGCACATCTGACCCGTCCAAGTCGACGCCAGCTGTCCGAAGCCCCTCCCCGCTGCCCCTTTTGCGCTGGTCGGTCTGCCGGCCGCCACGCAAGCAGTGATCGCACCCAATCCTCGCCTGGCGCGCGCACGGCCGCGCTGCATCCGGAGAGCCTCATGGCCCACAAGTACGACACCTCCGACTTCCGCAACGGCCTCAAGGTCGTGATCGACGGCAACCCGTACGTCATGACCTACTTCCAGTTCGTGAAGCCCGGCAAGGGCACCGCGTTCACCCGCACCAAGCTGAAGAACATGCTCTCGGGCGCCGTGCTCGAGCGCACCTACCGCACGGGCGAAAAGGTCGAAGCCGCCGACATCGAAGACTTCACGATGCAGTTCCTCTACGACGACGGCGAGTTCCACCACTTCATGAACACCGAGACCTACGAGCAGGTGGCCATCGTCTCCGAGTCCATCAAGGACGAAGCGCAGTACCTCACCGAAAACCTCGAAGTCGAGGTGCTCTTCTTCAACGGTCGCCCCATTTCGGTGCAGCTGCCCAACTTCATCGAAGACACCATCGAGTACTGCGAGCCCGGCGTGCGCGGCAACACCGCCACCGGCGCCACCAAGCCCGCCACCCTCTCGTGCGGCGCCACCGTCCAGGTGCCCCTCTTCGTCGAGCAGGGTGAGAAGATTCGCGTCGACACCCGCACCAACTCCTACTCGTCGCGGGTGAAGTAGGCGCTGTGCCTGCCCTACACCCCCACTACCTGAGAGCCCGCGCGCAAATTCTCCGAGCCGTGCGCGCGTGGTTCGACCAGCACGGGTACCTCGAGGTGCACACGCCGGCCCTCGTCCCCGCCGGGGCGATGGAGCCCCACCTCGAGCCCGTCCAAGTGGGGGCGCTCCAGCTGCACACCAGCCCCGAGTTCGCCATGAAGCGCGTGCTCGCGGCCGGTCTCGGGCGCATCTACCAGATCTGCCCGTGCTTTCGCGAAGAAGAAGCGGGCGTGCACCATGCGCGCGAGTTCACCATGCTCGAGTGGTACCGCGTCGGTGCGGGCACCCCCGAGCTGATGGACGAAGTCACCGACCTCATCCAGGCCGCAGCGCGTGCCGTGGCGGCACCGGTCCCCCACTTCGAGCGCCACCACGTCGCCCACCTCCTGTCGCCCGACCTCCCCCCCGACGACTGGTTCTTCCAGTGGGTCGACCGCATCGAGCCCACACTCACCGCACCCACCATCGTGTGGGGCTACCCGGCGTGGCAGGCGGCGCTGGCCCGTACCATCGGCCCTGTCGCCGACCGCTTCGAGGTCTACCTGGGCGGCCTCGAGCTCGCGAACGCCTTCGCCGAAGAACAGTCGGCGGAGGTCCTGCGCACCCGAGTCGCCGAGAACGACGCCATCCGCCGGGATCTCGGTCGCCCACCGCACCCCACCGACCCCACCTTCCTCGAAGCGGTCGACCACATGCCCCGTTGCGCCGGAATCGCGCTCGGGATTGACCGACTCGTGATGGCCCTCACCGGCGCACCGCACATCGGCGCGGTACAGGTGCCCTCCCCTCCCCCCACACCATCGAGCGCATCGTGAACGTTGAAAACAAAGTCATCATCGTGACCGGCGGCAGCCGCGGCATTGGCAAGGCCATCGTCGAAGACCTCGCTGCAGCGGGTGCAAAGGTGCTCTTCACCTACCGCTCGTCTGCCGAAGCGGCCGAGGCCATCGCCGAAGCCACCGGCGCCACCGCCATCCAGGCCGATGTTGCCGACGAAGCGGCGTGCCAGGCCCTCGTGGCCCGCACCGAAGCGCTCGGCGGACTCGACGCCGTGGTCAACAACGCCGGCATCACCCGCGATGGCTTGATGCTCCGCATGCCCGACTCCGACTGGGACGCCGTGCTGCGCACCAACCTCGACGGCACCTTCCGCATGTGTCGGGCCGCCGCCGCCATCATGTTGCGTCAGCGTCGGGGCAGCATCGTCAACCTCACCAGCATCTCCGGCATCCGGGGCAACTCCGGCCAGGCCAACTACGCCGCCAGCAAGGCCGCCGTGGCAGCCATGAGCCGGTCGCTCGCCAAGGAACTCGCCAAGCGCTCCATCCGTGTGAACTGCGTGGCACCCGGCTTCATCGACACCGACATGGTGCAGTCGATGGACCCCCGCATCGTGGCTGGCGTGAAGAAGGCCGTGCCCATGCGCCGCCTGGGCAAGCCCGAAGAAGTGGCCAAGCTGGTCCGGTTTCTGGTGAGCGATGATTCGTCGTTCATCACCGGCCAGGAAATCGTCGTCGACGGCGGCCTGAGCGTCTAGTTCAGAGGCGCGCGGGTCGCGCACCCATGAACCCGTTGCGTCTTCGGCGAGTGCAAGCCCCTGCGCCGCGTGTCAGGCGCTCTGCCGGTCAGCGGCGGAGCGCTTCGAGCTCTGCCACCAGGCGCTTGCGGTCGCGACGGCCCGTCTGGAACTCCACGTCCATGCCCGGCGTGTGGCCCACGGACGAGGTGGTGGGGTCGTAGGTGGACCAGGTCACCACCGCCTCCAGCTCCATCGACGACCCGAGCCCGGGCGCGCTGTACTCGATGATGCACTCGGTCCCCACCGCGAGCGGGTGGTCGGTGGACACGAAGCATCCCCCTCGGCGCAGTCCCGTGATGAGCTCATCGGCGAGCCGGATGCCGTCTGGGTACTGCAGGCGCAAGCGTCGCCGACCCGACTCGGCTGCAAACGGGGGGTCGGTGGGGACTTCGTCGAACTCCACCGCCTCGGCGTCCACCATCGTGGGGGCGTCGATGACCGCGAGGGCGTCTGACACCTCTTCCGGCGCCACCCACTCATCCACCTCGTCGACATCCTGGATGGTGTCGGAGGCTTCGAGGGTGGCGTCGAGCATGGACTGCGGAGCCACATCCACCATGGTGGGGGTGTCTTCGAGCAGGTGGTCGTCGGCTTCGTCGAAGACGGGCACGCGCGGGGTGGAGGTGGCGCCGTCGGCCGTGAACTCGACCGTGCCGTCATCCGGGAGGTCGTCGTCTTCCCACAGGTGCTCTTCTTCGATCCCGAGGTCGGGCAGCGGCACATGGGGTGTGGTCTCGAGCGGCTCGACCAGCGAGCGCGTGCTGTCGTCCACCTCGAAGTCTTCGCCGTCGATGAGGTCGTCGAGGGAGGGGTCGGTGCCGTGGTCGGCTTCCGTCTCTTCTTCCAGGCCGGCGTCGATGGCGTGCAGGTGTGCGCGCGAGATTTCTTCCGTGGCATCGTCGACGAACACCGCTTCTTCGAAGTCGTCGTCGCCATCGAAGCCAGCGTCTTCGTCTTCGAAGTACTGCTCGTCTTCGTAGTACTGCTCGTCGTCGAAGACCTCGCCGTCGAACGTGGCGGCGTCGTCGACATCCTCGTCGTCGAAGACGTCTTCCGCAGTCCCGCCCATCGCGAACAGGTCGGCGGGCTCGGGCTTGCGTTCGGGCTCGGCCACCATCGGGGCAGGTGCGATGTCGGCTGCGCTCAGCGGTGCCAGGCCGGACAGGCCGAGGGCATCCAGACCGCCGCCCACCGCGTCGAGTCCGCCGGGAACATCGTAGTCGTCGACCGGCTCGATGGCCGACAGGTCGGCTTCACCCAGCTCTTGGAGGAACGCCGGCATCTCGGGCGGCAGGCCGAGGTCTTGGTCGACGCCCGACTCGGCTGCGGGGTCGGGCGGGCCGCTGTCTTCCGAAACGACCGGCTCCTCGACCTTTTTGCGACCGAAGAAGCGCCGCAGGAACCCGGGCTGAGAAGCAGACCCTCCCGACGCCCCATCTGCGGAAGCGGCTTCTGTGGAGTCGGCGCCTTCTTCGGGACCCCCGAGGTCGCCTTCGAGGTCGGGCTGGACGTCGTCGCCTTGGACGAACTCGGCGTAGTTCCGAATCGTGATGCGCTTGCGCTCGCCAGACCCGGCTTCGGTGGCGCTCGCATGCAGCATGCCGTTGGTGTCGATCTTGAAGGTGACCTCGACCTTCGTTTCCATCCGCGGCGCGGCGGTGAGCCCCGACATCACGAACTCACCCAGGAATTCGTTTTCGACTGCGATGGGACTGGCACCCTGCCGGACCGTGACCCGCACGAGGGTCTGGTTGTCTTTCACTGTGGCGAATGACTCGGTGAAGCTCGCAGGGACCTGGCTGTTGGCCTCGATGATCTTCTTGAACAGCCCGCCGGCGACGTCGATGCCGAGGTCGAAGGGGGTGACGTCGAGCAGCAGCGGCTTGTGGGCGTCGATGCTCGTGAGCGAGGTGGCGTGCACGGCCGCACCGATGGCCACCACCTCTTCGGGGTGGACGCTGCGGCTGGGTTCCTTCTGGAACAGCGACCGGATGGCCTCGCGCACACGCGGCATGCGGGTCTGGCCACCCACCAGGATGACGTCGTCGATGTCGGCGAGTCGCAGGCCTGCAGCCTTGATGGCGTCGCGCGTGATCTCGAGAGTGCGCTCGATGAGGTCTTCGACCAGGCCTTCGAGGGTGAGCCGGGACAGGCTGGTCTCGAGGCTGTCGGCCATCGTGATCATCGGGATCAAGATGGTGGTGCGGTCGGTGAACGACAGCTCGCACTTCGCGCGCTCGGCGGCATCTTTGAGGCGCTGCAGGGCGGTGGGGTCGGTGCGGGGGTCGACGCCGGTCTTGGCGATGAAGTCGTCGGAGAGCTGGTCGACGATGCGTTGGTCGAAGTCTTCGCCACCGAGGTGGGTCTCGCCGCTGGTGGACAAGACCTCGTAGATGCCCCGGGCCAGCTGGAGCACCGAGACGTCGAAGGTGCCGCCACCGAGGTCGTAGACCACGATTCGCCGCTCGACGTCCTTGCGGTAGCCATAGGCCAACGCGGCTGCGGTGGGTTCGTTGAGGAGTCGCTCGCACCGCAGGCCGGCCAGGCGCGCGGCTTCGAACGTGGCGCTGCGCTGCGCATGGTTGAAGTACGCAGGGACCGTGATGACCGCTTCGTCGACCGGCTCGCCGAGCGACCGCTCCGCCATCTCCTTGGCCACCTGGAGGATGACCGCGCTGATCTGGATGGGGCTGTACCAGTCTTCGCCCACCCGCACCTTGCACGTGCCGTCGTCGGCCGGCTCGATGCCGTAGCTCACCAGCTTCTTGACCTCGGCCACCTCGGGCGAGTCGTACCGGCGGCCCATCAAGCGCTTGATGGCGTAGGCCGTGTTCTCGGGCTGCGTGATGATGAGGTTGCGTGCGGTCTGGCCCACGACGCGCTTGCCGTCGCCCTTGAACGCAACACACGACGGGAGGACCTTGTAGCCCTTCTCGTCTTCCAAGACGCGTGGGCGACCATCGACCAGGACCGCGACAGCGGTGTTGGTGGTTCCCAGGTCAATGCCGATGGCCTTGCCCATCCGGTCTCCTTGGACAGCGCCGAATCTTACCAAGTGCGACCGAGCGCACGGGACATGAGGGGTCAGCTGTCGGGGAGCTCGGGCGGGGCCGGGTCGTCCTCGTCGCCCAGGTACCGCAGGGTCTCTGCAGGCATGGGGGCCTCGGAACGGTTGCGGGGGGGGAGCGGCAATAGCGCAGATGTGGTGTGTCGATAGCGCGCATAGCCGGGGCGGCGAAGATCCCGCCCGACTTCGCTGCGCGCGCCACCGCTGACCCGAGTCAGCACCACGAAGGTGAGAATGGGCGCCACCAAGCTCCACAAGCCATCACCGCCCGATGCTGCGAGCAGGTAGAACCCGGCCCCCACCACCAGCGTGCCGAAGTGGTTGGGGTGTCGGCTGAGCGCCCACAGGCCGTCGCCAAGCACGCCAGCTTTGCCCGCCCGGGAGCGACGGAACACCAGCAGCTGGTGGTCGGCGAGGGTCTCGAAGCCCATGCCCCCGGCCACCAACATCAGCCCCACATAGTCGAGCACGGACACGGAGAAATTCGCGCCGGTGAGGATGCCCCGCTGGATCGCGAGCGAGCACGCCCACAACAGGACGGCCTGCGGCAGGGCCAGGTGTGTGAGCGCCCGGACAAACCACCCCTCGCCGGCCTCGGCTTTCCATTCCGCCAGCCAGCGCTCGGGGCCGAGCAAGCGCTCTCGCTGGACATGGTGGGAGGTCAGGCGCGCCCCCCACACCACCGCCAGCACACAGATGAGCACCGCCCGCATGCCCCCTGTGGCCAAGGGCAGCGACAACACCGCCACCGCCGCCACACTCACCCCACGGAGCATCAGGAAGGCATCCAACGACCGGCGGCGCCGCACCCATCCCCAGGCCATCAGGTGGATGAAGAGCAGAAACAGCAGGTTGGTCAGCACGCGGGAACCACCGACCACAAGGACTCGGCCGACGCGAAGGAGCGGGTGGCGGCCGCGACGGCTGCGGTGGCGTGTAGAGCGTCTTGGAGGGCCGGGCCCCATGGCGGGCGCTGCGCACGGGCGAAAGCGGCCTGCGCGAGGGCAACGGCGGGGTCGGACGCGGGCCCTTCCAGGGGGTTGGGGGGCAGGCTGTCGTAGTGGTCGCGCCACTTTGTGGTGGCTGCGAGGAAGGTGCGCAGGCCGTGTGGGGTGGCCAGGGCCGCCTGGACCCGCTGGGCGGCGTGTTCGGCGGAAAGATCGCGGTCGTCGGTGTTTTCGAGGCCCCAGTCGGGGGAGCCCCACGCGCGGGCGTCTTCCACCAGAGCGTGGCAGCACTCGTGGAGGACGAGCTGGGCCACCGAGTCATCGGGGTCGAAGCCCTCGGGGGTGGACAGGGTGAGCACCCGCGCGCCGTCCCAGCTGGCGAACACGGCATCCGACCGCTGGACCTGCATGCCCATCCTGCGGGCGGCTGCGATCCAGATGAGGTCGAGGGGGTCGGTGTAGCGATGGTGCACCACCCGGTCGCCCGAGCCTTCATCCTCATAGGCTCCCCCCCGGGCCACGGCATGCGCTGCGGCTTCGGATGGCGGGGGGGTGGGCTTGGCGACCGTCATCACGGCACCTCCGGGAACGCTCCTATCCCCTCCCATGGGCGCTCCGCTACCCCGAGAAACCCGTCCCGCAGGCGCGTTGCGTAGTGTAGAATGCGGGCCGTCGTGCACCTGGATGGCATCTGGGTGACGGGTTGGGTCGTCCGCATCGGGCGGCAATTGCGGAGGGTTGCGACCGCTCGCACCGGGACCGGTCGGTGGGATAGCCTGCGGCCGAGCGCGACCCTGCACGCGCAGTAGCTGAGACGGGCCCTGTGCGGGCCACCGTGGAGTCACCATGAACCGCTTCCTGCTCTCGAGCCTCCTGTTCGGACTGGTGGCCACAGGCTGTAAGAAAGACGACCCCCCGAAAGACGACCCCACGCCCGTCGACGCCGACGGCGACGGGTATGCCAACACGGTCGACTGCGACGACTCCGACGACACCGTCTACCCCAACGCCGATGAGGTCTGTGATGGGGTCGACAACGACTGCGACAGCGCCATCGACGAAGACGTCGGCGACACCTACTACACAGACGGCGACGGCGACGGCTTTGGCGACCCGGACGCACCGGTGCTCGCCTGCTCGGAAGGCTCGGGGGTCGTGTCCGACAACACCGACTGCGACGACTTCAACCCCGACGTCTACCCGGCTGCCGATGAGCTGTGCGACGACCTCGACAACGACTGCGACACCGAAGTCGACGAGGGCGTGGGCGCCACCTGGTACCGCGACGCCGACAACGACGGCTACGGCGATGCTTCCGATGCCATCGACGCCTGCGAGGCACCCGAAGGGTATGTCGAAGACGACACCGACTGCGACGACCTCGACATCGAGCGCTACCCCGGCAACACCGAGGTCTGCGACGGCAAAGACAACGACTGCAACGACGACATCGACTCGGATGCAGTCGACCGCACCGAATACTGGGCCGACTCCGACAGCGATGGCTTCGGCGACGAGACCGCGGCGGGCGAGCTGCACTGCGATGCCCCGTCGGGCACGGCCGACAACGCCGACGACTGCGACGACTCCAACGGCGCCGTGAACCCCGACGCCACGGAAGTCTGCGACGCCATCGACAACAACTGCGACGACACCATCGACGACGTCGACCTCGACGCCGATGGCTTCACCGACATCGAGTGCGTCGACGGCTCCGACTGCGACGACACCTACAACACCATCTTCCCCGGCGCCACCGACACCTGGTACGACGGCATCGACCAGGACTGCGACAACGCCGACGACTACGACGCCGACGCCGACGGCTACGTGGAAGACGCCTACGCTGGTCTCGTCACCCGCGGCGTGCCCGGCACGGGCAGCCTCCCTGCCGGCGAGTGCGACGACACCAACCCCACCGTGAACCCGGGCGCCACCGACACCTGGTACGACGGCATCGACCAGGACTGCGACGGCGCCGACGACTACGACGCCGACGTCGACGGGTACGTCCAAGACATCCACCTGGGGCTGCCCACCACCTATGTGTCCGGCTCGGGCGCCCTTCCCGATGGCGACTGCGACGACACCGTCACATCCGTCAACCCCGGCGCCACCGACACCTGGTACGACGGCATCGACCAGGACTGCGACGGCCGCGACGACTACGACGCCGACGAAGACGGCTACGTGCCCGACGCCTACACCGGCCTGGCCACCACCTACGTCACGGGCTCCGGCAGCCTCCCCGACGGCGACTGCGACGACACCGACAGCTCCATCAACCCTGCCGCCACCGACACCTGGTACGACGGCATCGACCAGGACTGCGACGGCGCCGACGACTACGACGCCGACGGCGATGGATACGCGTCGTCCGACTACACGGGCGACGACTGCGACGACGACGACACCGCCATCAACCCCGGCGAAGCCGAGATCTGCGACGACGGCATCGACCAGAACTGCGACGGCACATCCGACACCTGCTCCTTCATCGGCGACATCCCCGTCACCGACGCCGACGCCTGGTTCTACGGCGAAAGCGCAGTCGACCGGGTGGGCCAGGGCGACCCCGGCATGGCCAACGGCGGCGACCTCGACGGCGACGGCACCGACGACCTCGTGGTGTCCGCCATCTTCGCCGACGACGCCGGCACCAACGCCGGTGTGGTGCACGTGTTCTTCGGCCCCGTGTCGGGTGCCGGCGTGGGCGTCACCACCTCCGATGTCGAGATCTCGGGCGAAGCGGCGGGCGACCTCCTCGGCCGGTCCGTGGTGGCTGCCGGCGACGTCGACAACGATGGCTTCGACGACCTCTTCGTGAGCGCCCAGGGCGAAGCCACCAACGGCACCAACACCGGTGCGGCCTACCTCGTGGCCGGCCCCCTCACCGCAGGCTCGTCGGGCGTGGGTTCCCTGGCCACCACCAAGTTCGTGGGAGCCGCAGCGGGCGACCTCATCGCCGACCTCGCACCGGCCGGCGACGTGGACGGCGACGGCAACGACGACCTCCTCATCTCCGCCCAGTTCCTCGATGCCGGCGGCACCACCGACGGCGGCGGCGCGTACCTCATCTACGGCCCCACCACCACCGCCTCCTACGACCTCGCCAGCCCCCGGTCCTCCGACGCCCGCTTCATCGGCGAGGTCGACGGGGATGAAGCCGGCTCGTCGCTGTGGGGTGGCGAAGACCTCGACGGCGACGGCACCCCCGACATCATCGTGGCCTCTCGCTACTACGACAACGGCTCCGACACCGACAGCGGGGCGGTCTACGTGGTGCACGGCCCGGTCAGCGGCGACGTCGACCTGAGCGCGGCGGATGCACGCTTCGTGGGCGAAAACTCCTCCGACGAGCTCGGCTACGGCGCGGGCGTGTCCACCGCCGGCGACCTGAACGGCGACGGCTACCAGGACCTCGTCGCTGGCGCGCGCTTCAACGACCGCGGCGGCACCAAGTCCGGCGCCGGGTACGTCATCCTCGGCCCCATCACGAGCGGCACCCTCGACACCATGTCCAACGCCGACGCCATCTTCGTAGGCGAGGCCGCCTCCGACCAGACCGGCGACAGCGTCTCGGGCCCGGGCGACGTCGACGGCGATGGTGTCGACGATCTGCTCATCGGGTCGGGCTGGTACGACTCCACCGCCTCCAACGGCGGGGCCGGGTACTTCATCCTCGGTCCGGTCACCGCGGGCACCGGCGTGGTCGACCTCTCCAACGCCGACGGCCGCTTCCTCCCCGAAGGCGACAACGACCGCCTGCGCATCACGGGTGGCGGCGACCTCGACGCCGACGGCTACGCCGACATCCTCATCGCCACGCAGAACAACAGCACCAACTCGGCCACGGCCGGCTCGCAACATGGCGCCGCCTACCTGTTCTACGGCAAGGGCCTCTGAGCGGGCCAACCCCCGCCCGGGTCCCCCCCAACTGCGATAAGGTTGCGCCCCGCTCGTGCCCCATCGGGCGCGCCTCATTCGTCCGACCCCCGCGGGGGTCCCCTCCCCGGCAGATCCGGTGACGACCCCATCGAGGTGGCGCATCTACCGCTCCATTGCTCTCTTCGCGGTGTTCTCGGGAGGCGCCGCGCTTGCCGGTGGTCTCTTCGGCAAGAAGGACGAGACGCCTCCGCCCGACACCCCCGAGGTGGCTGTCCCCGAGGTCGAGGCCGCTGCGCCCGTCGCACCCGAGGCGCCGCCGCTGTTCCCCGATGGTCTCCCGGTCGCTCTGCAACAGACGCCCGAAGGCCTGGCCAACCTCTCGGCCCAAGGCTGCAACGCCTGCCACTGGCAAGCGCACGATGAGTGGGCGAACACCCCGCACGCCGCCGCCTGGTCCGACCCCGAGTACCAGGAGGCCATGGCCCGCGTCGGCAACACCACCGCCTGTCGCAGCTGCCACCTGCCGCTCGCCAACCAGCACAACCGCCTGGCCGCAGGCTTCGTGGGCGGCGACTTCGCACGCCCTCAGATGGCCGAAAACGACATCTGGGACGCCACCCTCATGGCCGAAGGCGTCACCTGCGCGGCCTGCCACGTGCGCGAGGGCACGGTCATCTCCACCCGCGCCGCACCCGATGCACCCCACCCGGTCGCCGTGTCCGTCGAGCTGCACTCCCCCGAGATGTGTGCCACCTGCCACCAGCTCACCTGGCCCGGTGCCGACCGCCCCTTCTACGACACCTACGGCGAGTGGAAAGCCAGCGCCTACGCACAGGCCGGCATCTCCTGCCAGGAATGCCACTTGCCCGCCCAGACCGGCACGTCCGCCGCCAGTCGCTTCGCCGCCCGGCCGTCGCACGCCTTCCCCGCCGACCTCGGCCGGGGCCTGTCGGTGCTCTTCGACCTCGAGTCGCCCGAAGCCCAGCGTGGCGCGCCCTTCCCGGTGCGCATCCGCCTCCAGAACACCGGCGCTGGGCACCACATCCCCACCGGTTCCCCCTTCAAGACCTACCGCGTGAGCCTCCACATCGAAGATGCCGCCGGCGAGGCCCTCGTGGCCCCGGCCGAGCTCGAGCTGGGGCGCACCGTCGAGGCCGAGCCGCCCTGGAACACCACCGCCGACAACCGCATCCCGGCGGGTGGCGAGGTCGCCTTCGAGCACGCCTTCGAGGTCTCCCAGAAGAAAGCCGCCCAGCGCGCCACGCTGGTGGTCCGCGTCGAGCAGGTGGTCACCGGTGCCGATGGCGCCCCGAGCGTGTCCCCACCCCTCCTCGAGCGCCGTCTCCCCATCCAGGTCCTCTGAGAGAGCGATGATCCAGTTCGCCGCCCAGACCCACCCCGGTCGCCGCCGCAAGTCCAACGAAGATGCCCTCCTCGCCGACGACGCCCACGGCCTGTTCGTTGTCGCCGACGGTGTGGGAGGCCGTGCCGCAGGCGAAGTGGCCTCGGCGCTCACCATCGAGACCTTCCAGCAGGCCGCTCCTCGTCTGGCCTCGGCGGTGCAGGCCTACTCCGACAACCCCGAATGGGGCAGCCGGAATCGCGTGCTCGAGCTCCTCGACGCCGTGTGCCAGGAAGCCAGCGCACGCGTCTACGAAGAAGCCGAACACAGCAGCCGCCGCGGCATGACCACCACCCTCGTGGTGGCTCTGGTCGGTGGTGGCGCCGCATTCCTGGCCCATGTGGGCGACAGCCGCGCCTACCTCGTGCGCGACGGCCTCATCCGGCAGCTCACCGAAGACCACTCCATGGTCAACGACCTCGTCCGCTCGGGACAGATGACCTGGGAAGAGGCGCGCCGCTCGCGGTACCGCAGCGTCATCACCCGCGCCATCGGCCTGTACCCCAACGTACAAGCCGACCTCATGTCCATCGAGATCCTGCCGGGCGACCGCATCCTCATCAACTCGGACGGCCTCTCCGACCCGGTCCCGTCCGACAAGATCGAAGAAATCGCCTGTCAGAACGACGTCCAGACGGCCGCCCTCGACCTCGTCGACGCCGCCCTCGACGGCGGTGGCCCCGACAACATCTCCGTCGTCCTGGTCGAGCCCGAAGCCACCCCCCAGACCGAAGCCGCCCGCGCCCGCGCCCAGGTCATGCAAGAGCTCTTCCTCTTCCAAGGCCTGCCGTTCCACGCCCGCCTGCGCGTGAGCCGCATCTGCCGCGACGTCCGCTTCACGCCCGGCCAGGTGCTCGTCAGCGAAGGCGACCGCGGCGACGCCATGTACGTCATCGCCCAGGGCGCGGTCGCGGTCACCCACAACAACGTGGAGCTGGCCCGTCTCGGTGCGGGCGAACACTTCGGCGAGCTGGGCCTGCTGGAAGAACAGACCCGCTCCGCCACGGTGAAGGGCACCAGCTTCGGCTCGGCCCTCGTCATCGACCGCACCGACCTCCGCGAGTTCTGCACCCGCGAGCCCGCCCTCGGAAACGCCCTGTTGTGGCGCCTCTTGCACACCCTCGGTCACCGCCTCCGCGTCGCCAACGACCTCGCCACCGGCGTCGACTGACCCTCTCCCCGGAACGCTCCCGTGCGCATTCGCTGTGCCATCAGCCCCGACGCCGACGACCTGTTCATGTTCCGAGCCCTGCTGCTCGGCCTCATCGACACCGACGGCTTCGACTTCGACATCTCCACCGCCGACACCGACGCCCTCAACCGCGCCGCCGCCGGTGAAACGCTCGAACAGCACGAGCTCCCACACGTGAGCGCCGTGAGCATCGCCTGGGTGCCTGCACTGCACGCCGACTGGCAGCTGCTCCCCCACGGCGGCAGTGTGGGCCGCAACTACGGCCCGGTGGTCATCGCCCGCGCGCCCATGGCCCTCCAAGACCTCGCGGGCATGCGGGTTGCCGTCCCCGGCACCTCCACCACCGCCTACACCGTGCTGGCGCAGATGGTCCAGGGCTTCGAGCCGGTGGTCGTGCCCATCACGCCCCCCGAGCGCACCTTCGAGGCCCTCCGCAGCGGCCACGTCGACGCCGCCCTCCTCATCCACGAAGGCCGCCTCACCTTTGCCCAGCACGGCTTCGTGCAGCTCGCCGACATCGGAGAGTGGTGGATGGACCAGACCGGCCTCCCGCTCCCGCTCGGCGGCAACGTCATCCGCCGCGACCTCGGCGCCGACACCATCGCCCGCCTCAGCGCCGTGCTCCGCAACAGCATCGCCCACGGCCTCGACCACCGCGCCGACGCCATCGACTGGCTGCTCGCCCGCGGAGCCGGTCCCCTCACCTCCCGGGAAGCGGTCGACCACTACCTGTCGCTCTACGCCAACGCCGACACCCTCGACTACGGCCCCGACGGCCGCGCAGGCGTCCAAGAGCTCCTCACTCGCGGAGCCGCAGCGGGCCTGCTCCCCCGCATCCCCCCCGTCGACTTCGCGCCCTGACCGATGTTGCGGTGGACACCATCCGGCGCAGTCTCCACGCCCGAGACGGTCCAGATCCGGGTCGAGGTGAGCTACCCCGACCGCCTCCAGGCCGGCGCGCCCCTCCCCTCACGGCGCCTCGAGCCCGCTGAGCTCGCCGCGAACATCCACTACTTCACCACCACCCTCGACACCCCACGCACCCGCGCGTGTACGTCGCTCGTCCTCTCCGGACATGGCGTCGCCACCCGCCCCGACATCCCGGCGGCCATCGACCAAGGGCGCCAAGATGGCCTGAAGCGCGTCGTCTTGCACGCGGGCGCCTCCGAACTCCACCGCCTCGACGTGCGCTGGCTCGAAGGCCGGGTCGACTGCCTCGTGCTGCCCGTTCAGCACGCCGACGCCCTGCCGCGGCTCGAAGACCTCGTCGAAGCGTGTCGGGCCCACGGCACCGATGTCGTCTTCGCCATCGACCTCCGCGCGTCGCTGCTCCCCCACCTTCCCCGCATCGCCCGCACCCTCGACCAACACCGGCCCGCCGCCATCGTCTTCACGTGGCCCTTTCCGCGTGCCGGCCAGCCCGCCGAGCGTGCACCGCACCCCGGACAGTGGCGCTCCACTCTGGAGAGCGCCCTCGACGCAGTCGCCCACACCCCCAAGCTGGTCCGCGGCCTGCCGCTGTGTCACCTCCCGGGCCGCGCATCGCTCTTCCGCCGCACGAGCAACCGCTGGTACGTCGACGCCGCCCACCAGGCTGGCGAGGCTCTGCTGTTCCTCCCCGACGTCGTGCGCTTCGCCAAGTCGGATGCCTGTCGGTTCTGCACCCGCGACCAGGCCTGCGACGGCTTCTTCCAGCCCTACCTCGACGCCGGACACCCGCCCCTCCGACCGGTGTAGGGCCCCTACGCGCCGTCGAGCTTCGCCTTCACCTGCTTCGCCTGGGCTTCCGCGCGGCTGCGGTGGCGGGGGTCTTCTTGTTGGGCGCGCGCCAGGTTTTCGAGCGCTTCCGTGGCCTGCCCTTGGAGCAGGTGCCCCTGTGCCAGGTACCACCACACCTGGCGCGGGCGCTTCTGGGCAACCTCGAGCTCCGTCAGCGGCTCCAGAATCTTCACGGCCTTCGAGCCATTGCCGGCACACACCCAGGCTGCGCCTTCGAGGAGCTCCAGCCGGGGTTGGTCGGGGTGTGCCCGCACGATGCCTCGGAGCCGTCCCGCCGCCGTGCGGCAGTCACCCGAGCCGAAGTCGGCCACCACCTGCTGCACCGCCGCGGGAAGGTCTTCCAGCCGCGCGACTTCCGGCGGAGAGCGGTCGGCCAGCTCGGCAACCCCCTTCACCGGACCGGTGGGCGCGGTGCTGGTGTCGCCGGTGAAGGTCCAGATGGCACCTCCACCCAGCAACACCACGCCCACGAGGGGCAGCCAGATCCGCAGCGAAGAGCGCGGGATTTCCTGCGTGGTGCCCGGCAGAACAGAGCTCGCCCGAGCGGTGCGCCCAGTGTCTTTCCGGGTGCGACCGGTCTCCCGCCCCCCCTGCAGCTTGGCCCGCCGTTCCTCACGCGCCTCGACCATCGCCGAGCGCATCGCCGCCTGCAGGTCGACCGTCTGGTCGAGGGCCGTCTGAACGTGGGCGGCTTCCTCGGCGAGCTCTGCGCGTGACGTCTCGTGATCGATCGCGTCCAGCGTACGCACAATGCGATCCATGGTGCGCAAGTCTTCGCGACACGCGGCGCAGTCTTCGAGGTGGCGCTCCGAGGCTTCCTTGATGCGTGGGTTGACCGAGTCGGGCACGAGGGTCCACTGCATCACGATGGCCGGCGGGATGTGCCGCGTGCCATCGGCCGACTTCGGACGGCCCTCCTGCAGGGCTTCGACAGCCAGCCGACCCGCCATCATCAGCGCAACAGCTTTCACCTGGCCCGCCGAGACCGGTCGCTGGCGCATGACCTGGTCGGCGATTCCGCCCGTCAGCTCGCGGCGCTTGTCCTCCGAGGAGAACCGACTGCGGCTTTCGGTGCCCAAGGCGTTCTGAAATGCAGGGTGACCCAGCACACGCTCGGCGGTGCTCCGGATGGCATTCCGAAGTGCTGTGCGCGCAACCGGGTCTCCATTCGCCCAACGCTCGACGAGCGCGTCGTCCATCCGTGACCTCCGAAGGCTGTGCAGTATGTCACGTGCGGACGGTGTGCTGCGGCATGCGCTACCATGCCGGAATTGGCGGTAAATCACCTGAAGGCCGCAACGAATTGCTCCGATAGGCGTCCGTCTTTCAACCGTGCGGACCTGGAGTGGTGTCCATGGCAGCTGTCGCGACGCGCTCACCATCCCGCTCGTCCCGGCTTGGAGAACACGAAATGGCTGAAGCGACGGTGTCCCGCCGCAGCAGAGTGTCCTCCGCCAGGGCCCGTACCGTCGGAGCGGAAGGCCACTTCTCAGACGAACCCCTCCGCCAGACCACGATCCTGGTCGTAGAGGACGAACCGCGCAGCCAGCGCATCATCCAGCGCTTGCTGCAGCAACGTGGCCACTCGGTCGACGTCGCGGGCACCGCCGAAGAAGCCCTCGAGCTCATCGAGATCAACGACTACGACGTCACCCTGGTCGACTACCAGCTCCCCGACCTCATGGGCCATGAGCTCGTGGAGCAGGCCCGGGTCATCGAGCCCCTGATGCAGTTCGTGGGCATCTCGGGCTACGGCAACCCCGAGGTCGCCCGGCACCTCATGAACGCCGGTGCCATCGACTTCTTCGACAAGCACAACCTCGCCGACAACCGCTTCCACGACGTCGTCGAGCGGGCCATCAACGAGCGCACCTGGCGCGACGAAGACGCCCACCGCCGCCGCAGGGTCGACAAAGCAAGCCGTGCCGGTGCCTTTGCCGAGCTGTACGGCAACAGCCCACCGATGCTCTCGGTGAAAGACGACATCCGCATGGTGGCCCCCCGGACGGGCGTGCCCGTGCTGATCCTGGGGCCCAGCGGGGCAGGCAAGGAACGGGTGGCCAACGCCATCCACCGGGCGTCCGGCGTGAAAGGTCGGTTCGTGGCCTGCAACGTGGCCGAAATCCCCGAGACCCTCTTCGAAGGCGAGCTGTTCGGTCACAAGCGTGGGGCCTACACGGGCGCCGAACGCACCACCCCCGGTCTGTTCGAACAAGCCAACGACGGAACGCTGTTCCTCGACGAAATCGGCCTGCTGCCCATGACCCAACAGGGCAAGCTCCTGCGGGTTCTCAACGAAAAGCAGTTCCGCATGGTGGGCGACACCATGGCGAAGCGCTTCACCGGCCGGCTGGTGTGCGCCACCAACGAAAACCTCGAAGACCTGGTCCGCCGCGGTCGCTTCCGCGAAGACCTTCTCTTCCGAATCAACAACTTCGTCATCCCGCTCCCCGACCTCAACAGCCGGGTCGAGGACATCCCCCACCTCGCCTACTACTTCATCGAACAGCTCAACATCGAGTGGAAGCTCGACCCACCCATCTCCACCGTCGAGCCCGAGGTGTGGCGCGCCCTCCAGTCCCACGACTGGCGGGCCAACAACGTGCGCGAGCTGCGCAATGTCATGACCCAGGCCGCGATGCGTGCGGCCGACGAAGCCAGCCTCCAGCCGCGCCGAAACCGCACCGTCTCGATTCGACTCGACCACCTGCCGGCCCACCTCCGGGAGATCACGGGCGGCCCGGTGCGCACCACGGCCCCCGAAGGCACCGTGACCGCCCGCAGCGACGGCGGCTTCGCATTTCCCACCGATCTGTTCGACCTGTCCCGCAAGGCGGCCAAAGACACCGTCATCCGCGAGTTCGAGTGCCGATACGTCATGCATCTGCTCGAACAGAACGACTACAACGTCACCCACGCCGCCCGCGCCGCCGACATGCAGAGGCCCAATTTCAAGCGCCTCATGAACCGTCTCGACATCAAGATTCCACGCGGGCCCCGCTGACCATCCCCTGACAGCCAGCCCGGCCCGTGGGTCGCCCACCAGCCCTCCCGGGTGCGATAGTTCGCCGGTTGAGAAGGCAAGGAGCGACCATGAGCATCTTTTCTGAAATGGCCGAGCTAGAGCACGAGCAGCTGGTCTTCTGTCGCAACGACGAAGTCGGCTTGCGCGCCATCATCGCGGTCCACAGCACCGCGCTCGGGCCCGCTCTCGGCGGCTGTCGCCTCTACAACTACGCCAACGAAGCCGACGCCGTCCGCGACGTACTGCGCTTGTCTCGCGGCATGACCTACAAAGCGGCCGTGGCCGGGCTCGACCTGGGCGGAGGCAAGTCGGTCATCATCGGCGACCCCGCCATCAAGTCCGAAGAGCTCTTCCGCGCGTTTGGTCGCTTTGTCGAGAGCCTCCACGGTCGGTACATCACCGCCGAAGACATGAACACCACCGTCGAAGACATGAACCGGATTCGACGCGAGACCCGCTACGTCACGGGTGCCTCCACCGACGCCGGCGGCAGCGGCGACCCCTCCCCCGTCACCGCATGGGGCGTCTTCCACGGCATCCGCGCGTGCCTCGAGGTGGTCTACGGAAGCCCCGACATGACCGGCCGCACCGTGGCCATCCAGGGCCTGGGCGCTGTTGGCATCCACCTCGCCCGCTTCCTCCACGAGGCCGGCGCACGGCTGCTGGTCACCGACATCTCCGAGCGCAAGCTCGAGCACGCGGTCCGCGAGTTCGGGAGCACCATCATCGACGGCGACGACTTCTACGGCGTCGAGTGCGACGTGCTCGCCCCCTGTGCCATCGGGGGCATCATCAACGCCGCCACCATCCCGCGCATCCGGGCCCCCATCATCGCCGGTGCCGCCAACAACCAGCTCGACGACGAAGACCGCGACGGCGCTCTGCTCGAACAGGCGGGCATCGTGTACGCCCCCGACTACGTCATCAACGCCGGAGGCCTCATCAACGTGGCCGCCGAGCTGGAAGGCCGCCCCGCCCAGAAGGCCATGAACGACGCCGCCAGCATCTTCGATACCGTCAAGCGCATCATCAACCTGTCTCGTGCCGGCGGCATCACCACCACCGCCGCGTCCAACCAGGTGGCCCGAGAGCGCATCGACGCCGTGTCCAGGCTCCGCCGCTTTCATCTGCCAAGCCGCTGACCCGATCGATGAAGGTCCGTTTTGACGCCTTCGCTGTCCTTCCTTTCCTTGATTGTTTGAAGCGAAAGTCGGCGGACGGTATGATGGCGGCGTCCGAAGGGTGCTCCTACCGCACCCTCACGGGCAAGCGAAGCAGGCGATTCCACCGCTCCCCCAGCGGCCCTCGGTAGCCTTCTTCCAGGTGGCGCACTCCAACTTTGCGGTTCATTCGGTCTCACCGAAGCAGCCGTGGAACGCCACACCCCACGCTTTCTCCCCGCCGGCTGGTTCCCCGCCTGCCGCCCCCTTCCCCTCGTCGCCCCTCGGTGCATCCCGTGTCGCACCTTCGACTCGTTCCAGCAGTACGCAGCCCCGCGTACGATGGTCCCCTCGACCTCCTGCTGTTTCTCGTCCGGCGCCAGGGCGTCGATCTGCGGGAGATTCCCATCGCGCCCATCGCGGACGCGTTCGTGGCACAGCTCGAGGTCATCCAGTCGCTCGACCTCGACAGCGCGAGCGACTTCGTCGTGATGGCGTCCACCTTGTGCTGGCTCAAGAGCCGCGAGCTGCTCAGTGGCTACAGCGGTCAGGCGGTCGACGAGGAAGCCCACGCCGTCCGCGCCGACCTCAGCCGTCGGCTCTTCGAGTTCCAGCGGTACCGCGATGCCGCCAAGCAGCTCGCCGACGCCCCCCGCCTGGGCCGCGACACCTTCGCGCGTCCGCCCGAGCCGGTGCAGGGCTTCGAGCGCCCGGTCTACGCCGAAGACGACGCCTTTGGCCTGCTGGAGCGCTTCTACGCGATGCTCCAGAAGAGCGCCGCGCCGCCTCCGGTCCACTCGGTCACCCTCGAACCGTGGACCATGGAAGACGCCGGCGCCATCCTGCTCGAAGCCTTGGCAGACGGCCCCCGCGACCTCCTCGACATCCTCACCCAGCTGCGGTGGCGCCACCAGCGGGTGTTCATGGTGCTGGCGGTCCTCGAGCTCGCACGGCACGGCACGCTCTCGCTCGCCCAGGATGAGCACCTCGGCTCCATCCGCCTGGGCCTGCTCCGCGCGCAGGATGCCGTCGACCTCCGGCATCTCGAAGGTGTCGTCGCGTGACCGATCGCCCCGACCCTCCCGGCGGGCCTCCTGAAACACCCACCAGCAGCGGTGTTTCCCGTCCGCGACCCTCCGGCCTGCTCGACCCCGACGACTACGGAACGGTCGACCTCGTCGCGCCTGAACCGGTCGACCCCGAACAGGGTGGCGAGGTCATCTCGCTGGCCGGTCACCGGGTGCCGCAGCTCGAAGAAGTCCCCGACACCATCGTCGAGTCCGACGACGGCGAGCTGGCCCCACCGCCCCCGCACCTCATCAAGGGGGCCACCGAAGCTCTGCTGCTGGCCTCCGATGGTCCCGTCTCGCTTCACATGCTGAACAGCTGGCTGGGCGAGCCCGGCGAGCGCCTGGTCCGGGATGCCCTCCGCGAGATTGCCGCCGACCTCCTCCGCGACCAACGCGGCTGGCGGCTGGTCGAAGTGGCAAAAGGCTGGCAGCTGCGCACCGATGTGCGCTTCGGTCGCTGGGTTGCACGGATGCGTGGGGGCCGGCCACAGCGCCTGTCCACCGCAGCAATGGATGTTCTCGCCATCGTCGCCTACCGCCAGCCCTGCACCCGGTCCGAGGTCGACCAGCTTCGTGGCGTGGACTCCGGGGGTGTGCTGCGCCTGTTGTGCGAGCGCGGGCTCACCGCGGTCATGGGTCGCAAAGACGTCCCCGGTCGCCCGCTGCTGTACGGCACCACGAAGAACTTCCTCTCGCTCTTCGGCCTCCGCGACCTCTCCGACCTCCCCACGCTCCGCGACCTTCGCGAGCTGCGGCGCGACGACGAGCGGCTGCCTCCCGGTGCCGCAGAGCTCCTCGGCATCTCGCCCGAACAGCTGGGGCGGGCGCTGGGCATCGAAGACGAAGAGGTCAGCGAAGAGCCCCCCGACGACACCGAAGCGGTCCAGACGCACCTCTTCGAAGTCATCGACGGCGCAACCGAAGACGACACCTGACCGTCGGTCCCTCGACAAGCGCCTGGTGCTCCGATAGCCGCCGGCGCGGTCGAACAGGCTACCTGCCGGCCTCCCCATGCGCCGTGAGGCGCTGAACCACACGCACCCGTCCCAGCTGCCATCGAAGCAGCCTGCCGGACGGCGAAGCGAGGACAACATGAGCTCGAAGGAACGCGGCACGGAACGTGTCGCCAAGGTCATCGCGCGCGCCGGTCGCGCCAGCCGTCGTGAGGCCGAGCGCCTCGTCGAAGATGGCGAGGTCACGGTCAACGGCGAGACCATCTACCACCCCGGTCACCCCGTGAAGCCCGGCTCCGACGTCATCACCGTCGAAGGCGTGCGGCTGCCCCCGCCCGCTCCGCGCCAATACTTCGTGGCGTTCAAGCCCCGGGGCCTCATCACCACGCGGCACGACCCCGAAGGGCGCCGCACGGTCCAGGAGCTGGTCGCCCACATCCCGTTCCGGCTCGAGCCGGTCGGCCGTCTCGACATGGACACCGAAGGCGTGCTGCTCTTCACCAACGACGGCGAGCTTGCCCACGGCCTGCTGCACCCGTCGAACAGCGTGCCCCGCCGGTACATGGCCAAGGTGTGGAAGCGTCCCGATGCCAAGAAGATGGCCCGCATCCAGCGCGGCATCAAGCTCGACGACGGCTTCACCGGCCCGGCCAAGGCCCGCGTGGTCGAAGAGACCGACACCGGCAACTGCTGGATCGAGCTCACGGTCACCGAAGGCCGCAACCGCCTCGTGCGGCGGCTGTTCGAAGCGATTGGGCACCCGGTGTCCAAGCTCCGTCGGGAGAGCTTCGGCACCATCTCGCTGCGTGGCCTCGAACGGGGCCAGGTGCGCGCCCTCACCGGCGCCGAGGTCGACCGCCTGTACCAGATCATCGAAGGCATCGACCCCCGCGAGGCCGGTCACCGCACCAAGTACCGCAAGGGCTTCGCACGGCCCAAGCCCAAGCCGAACAAGCCGCTGTCCAAGAAGAAGCGCGGCCGCCCGTCGGCACGCAAGGGCCAGCGCAAGTAGGCCGCCATAGGGTTGCCACCTACACAGATATCGGCGTGCGTTGGGTTGCTTCGGCGGCCCTTCGCCACGCCCTACGGCTCGGTGTAGCCCAGCTTCTCCAGCTCTTTGGTGTTGGGAGCGCCCCCCGCCCCCACCTTCGGGATCTCCCGTACCGCCGACACCAGCTCGGCATCGACTCGGCCTTGCGTGCGCACCACGCCTCCGCGCAGCACCGCACGGCCGGTCGGCGAGATGCCCACCCGGTCGCGTCCGTGCACCCCTTCGGGCGTGCATCCCGGGCTGCAGCCGGGCTCGCAGATCCCCGACTCCGCCAGTCGCCAGGCATCTTCGGTGGGGGCGTCGCCCTTTAGCAGAGCGGGAACATCCTCCAGCCCCACCATCGCGGCTGACGTGCGCCCCACCCGCTCGGGGGTCCAGCGAAACAGGGCCACCCGCAGCACGTGGTCGTGGGTCGACCGCTCATGCTGGCGACCGCACTTTTCCTCGAGCAGCACTTCGCCGTGGTCGGCAGCCACCACAATCGTCGACCCCCGGTCCACCAACACATCCAGCAGGGGCGCCAGCAGGGTGTCGGCCTTTCGCACCTCTTCCGCGTACCGCTCGGCGTCGGAGGCTCCGGTTCCCTCGTAGGGTCCGTGGGGCTCGTACACATGCACCCACAGAAACGCTGGCGCATCGTCTGGCAGCCACTGAAGGGCCCGCGCCACCGTCTCGGCCCCCGCGCGCTCGCCCGACTCGGGGCCGTCGAACACATCGAAGCCGTGCCCCAGCCCGCCTTCCGGACCCGCCGGGTAGGCGCTCACAAACGCGCCCTTGGCAACACCGTCCCAGCGGGCGTCTTCGAAGACTCGTTCGTGCTCCACGGCCAAGGAGAACCCATGGTGGTTGTTGGCCTCCATGCCGTGTTCCCAGGGCTGCTTGCCCGTGAGCATCGTCGCGTGTGCGGGCGACGTGAGCCCGATCGGTGACCACGCATTGTCGAAGCGTTCGCCCTGCTCGGCCAGCGCCCACAACGCCGGCGTGTGCGTGGCCGAGAAGTGGTCGAGGCGCCAGGTGTCGACCGTGATCAGAGCGGTGACCGGCGGGCCACTCGGCACAGACGGGAAGGTGCAGCCCCAGGCGAGCGTTGCGAAAACAGCGCACAGGGCATGTGGGCGGAGCGGATGCATCGGCTATCCAGGGATCCCGAGGCTCGGCCGAAACGCATCGGCACACACGGGCATCGGGTCGGCTCCCACCGTACCGCGTTGTCCCCCGGACCCCTGGAGAGCGGGTTGTCGCACTCGAGCACAGCGCCCACCAACCGCCTGGAGTTCTCCACGTTCATCGGCGTCCGCGACCGCCCCCAGATGGACGACCACAACCAGTCCAACGTGCCGGGCCTCTACATCGCGGGCGACCTGGCGGATGCGCCGGTCATCAAGATTGCGCTGCAGCAGGGCCACGACGTCGCCAGGCATGTGGCCGCGGAGCTGGGCGAGCCGTCGTCCGAAGCCGGAGTCATCGACGTTCTCATCGTGGGCGGCGGTCCGGCCGGTGCGGGAGCCGCCCTCGCGCTGCAGGACTCGGGCCTCCGGGTGGTGGTGCTCGAGCGCACCGACCCCTTCGCCACCATCCACGACTTCCCCCGCGGGAAGATGATCTTCAGCGAGCCCCGCGAGGTCCCCACTCCCGGTGGCTTGTGGTTTGAAGATGCCCCGAAGGAAGAGGTGGTCGACCGATGGTGCGAAGCCGTCCGCGCTCGCGCGCTCCCGTTCCAATTTCCCGAGTCCGTCGACAAAGCCGAGAAGGTGGGCGGCCTGTTCGAGGTGCACACCACCGTGGGCGCCGCTGGGCTTCAAGCCCGTGTAGTGGACAACACCGCCTCCGAACCCGGCGCATCGAACCGGTATCGCGCACGGCGCATCATCCTCGCCGTGGGCAAGCGGGGGCAGCCCAACACCCTGGGCATTCCCGGAGAGTCGGCGGCCCATGTGCACCACCGGCTCGAAGACCCCTCCGCGCACGCCGGGAAGTCGGTGGTGGTGGTGGGTGGGGGCGACAGCGCGGTCGAGGCGGCTGTTTCGCTGGCTCGGGCCGGTGCCCGGGTCACCCTGTCGTATCGGGGCGACGACTTCGTCCGGGCCAAGCGCAAGAACCGCGACCAGCTCGAAGCCGCCGCAAAGACCGACCACCTCCACCTCGCGCTGGGCACCCGGCTGGTCGACATCACCGACGACAACGTCCGCATCACCAGGGTCGACGGCTCCCACCCCCACACCATCCCCGCCGACCACGTCTTCATCTTCATCGGGTCCAAGCCGCCAGTGGGCTTCCTCCAGCGCCTGGGCGTCAAGCTCGAGAGCCACTGGGACTGGCCACGGTGGCTGTGGCTCGGCACCTTCGCCACACTCACGTGGCTGTTCTACGTCCTCAAGCAGAAGAAGCCGTTCTTCCCCTTCGGCCCCGACCACCCCCTGGGCTTCGTCCCCGACCTCCTCTCCGTCGACCTGGGCTTTCGCACCGTCGACGCCGGCTTCTGGGGCACTGTCCTGTACTCGGCCCTCGTGCTGGGCTTTGGCCTGCGGGCCTTCGGACGCGTCCGCACCGCCGTCCAGAAGCGTCGGTACATCAGCCTGATGGTCTTCCAGGTGGTGTTCCTCTTCGGGATCCCCGAGCTGCTGGCCCCTCTGGTCATCGACCGCCCGTGGAAGGTCTACGCCGCCACCGTGCCGTGGCCCCTGTCCATCTGGTCGATGGTCGACGCCCCCGGCTGGGTGGGCGGACCGGATGCCACCGCCAACTTCTGGACCGCCGTGGGGTGGCTCGCCGTGGGCGCGGTCACCAGCTTCGGCCTCATCCCCTGGTATGTGCGCCGAAACGGACAGCGGTTCTGTTCCTATCTCTGCGGATGTGGCGGACTGGCCGAGACTCTGGGCGACTTCTGGCGGCACCTTGCCCCCCGGGGCCGCGACGCCAAGCGAGCCGAGTGGTTTGGTCGGGCTGTACTGCTCGCTGCAGTTCCCGTCACGCTCCTCATCGTCAACGACGCCTGGGGCTTCGTGGCCAAGGATGCCCTGTACTCCACCAAAGCCTTCGCCGAGCACTGGTATGGGCTGGTGGTGGACTTCGGGCTGGCCAGCATCGTGGGGGTGGCGCTCTACCCGTACCTGGGCAACCGGATGTGGTGCCGGTTCTTCTGCCCCTTGCGCGCCTGGATGGGCGTTCTCGCCAAGTGGTTCTCCAAGATCAGCATCCGGTCGAACGACCGCTGCATCGGCTGCGGAGAGTGCACCCGCTACTGCCAGATGGGCATCGACGTGCAGCGCTTCGCCCAGAAGCAAGAGCGCATGGACAACCGCAACAGCGCCTGCATCCAGTGCGGGGTGTGCATCGAGGTGTGCCCGATGGATGTTCTCACCATCGACCGCAACCGGCCCGTCACCCTCTCCGTGCATCCGGGCCTGCTGTCTCCGCCGTCAGCTTCCTGGGAGCGCTGACGCCACCGCCAACAGCTCAGCCAGGGCTCGGAAAGGCAGCTGCACACAGTCGGCGCGCATCGGGACGTCGCGTACTGCTGTGAGGACCTGCCACGGGGTGTTCTCGAAGGACGGCCCAGCGGGGTCGACCAGCTGGGACCCCAGCTCGACCAGCTGTTCGGGCGCTGCATGGCTGTGGAAGGCCTCGGTCAGCATCGATGCGCTGGCGATGCACACAGCACATCCACGGGTGTGGTGGGTGAGCTGCTGCGCGTGCAGCCAGAGGTCGACCCGGTCGCCGCAGATGGGGTTGTGGTGACGCACGTGCTGTGCGCCTGGCTGGCCGCGGCCTTCGTGACGGGGGCTGCGGGCGTGGTCGAGGATGGCAGGCGAGTACAGCGTAAGACGAGACATCGGCGCCTTGGGCGGGGTGGTCCGTGCTGGAGCGGTCGGGTACACCGCGCGCATGTCTCTACCCGGCCTTCCAACTTCTGCCGACGACGTGGCCGCCCTCGAAGCCGCTGTCCGCTGGCATGCGTCTGGTGAAGCGGTGGTGCTGGCCACCATCCTGAGCACCTGGGGCTCGGCTCCACGAGGCGCAGGCAGCCACATGGCGATGGCGTCGGACGGCAGCTTCGTGGGCTCGGTCTCCGGTGGCTGTGTGGAAGGCGCGTTGATGCGCACCGCGGCCGAGGTTCGGGAGTCGGGCGGCCCCCGCATCGTCGAGTACGGCGTGTCCAACGACCAGGCCTGGGAAGCGGGCCTGGCGTGTGGGGGCCAGGTCGTGGTGCGCCTCGACCGCATCGGCAGCCTGCCGCTCGACCTCCCAACCACCCAGCTGCAGGCCATTCTCGACGCTGTTGCCGACCGCCAGCCCGTCGCCCTCCGCTTCGAGCCCGGCCAGGCAGCACGCCGCGTGTCCGCGCGCCCCACCGACACCACCAGCACGGTCCCCCGACGCTCCGACGTCCGCACCCACCCCGTCGTGCGGCCCTACCCCCCCACGCTCCGGCTCGTGATGGTCGGCGCGGGGCACATCACCCGGGCGCTGGTCGGGATGGCGCTTCCGCTCGGCTTCGAGCTGCATGTCATCGACCCCCGGTCCGCCTTCGCCCGGTCCGACCGCTTCCCCGGCGCCACCGTCCACGTCGACTACCCCGACGAAGTGCTCGACCACCTCGGCGTCGACGCCCACACCGCCGTGGTCGTGCTCACCCACGACCCCCGCATCGACGACCCCGCCCTCGAGGTCGCCCTGCGCAGCACGTGTGTCTACATCGGCGCCCTCGGCTCCACCCGCACCCACGCCAGGCGTCGCACCCGGCTGGCCGACCGCGGCTTCGACAGCGCAGCCCTCGACCGCATCCATGGTCCGGTAGGCCTGCGCCTGGGTGGCCGACAGCCTGCCGAGATTGCCCTGTCCATCCTCGCCGAGCTCACACAGGTCCGGCACGGGCGCTCGGCGTGAGCTCCGTCGACCTCTGGCGTGCCAGCTGCCCGGCCCTGCTGGCCCAACCCAAGCGGGCCTACCTCGACCATGCGGCCACTGCACCGCGCCTTCAGCCTGCCCTGGACGCCATGGTGGAGGTCGAGGCCCACCAGCTCGGCAGCCCGGGCCGGGGCGTGCATGCCGGCGTGGCCCGCGCCCACCAACAGCTCACCGCAGCGCGCGACACCATCGCCCAGATCCTCGGCCTGCCCCACCACGCCGTCATCTTCACGTCGGGCACCACCGCCGCACTCAACCAGGCTGCACGGGGCATCCCACTTCGGGTGGGCGACCGGGTCCTCGTCACGCCGGTCGACCACCACGCAAACGTCCTTCCTTGGCGCGAGGCGGCACAGGCCGTCGGTGCCACCGTGGAGCTGGTACCGCTCACGCCCCACCTCCGCATCGACCGCGCGAAGCTCACCGACCTCCTGGGTGGTCCCACCCGAGTGCTGGCGCTGCCCCACGTCTCCAATGTGCTCGGCCGCCGCTTCGACATCGCGTCCATCTGCGCCGAAGCCCGCGCGCACGGCGTGACCACGGTGGTGGATGGCGCCCAGGCGGTGTCCACGCTGCTGCCGAATATTCCCAGCCTCGGCTGCGACCTCTACGCCTTCGGTGGGCACAAGCTGGGCGCGGTGGCGGGTGCGGGCGTTTTGTGCGGTCGAACCGAAGCACTCGCTCGGCTCCGGCCTTGGAACCTGGGTGGGGGCATGGTCGATGCCGTCGACGACCACACCTGCACCCTGGCTCCCCTCCCCCGTCGACTGGAAGCCGGCACGCCGCCTCTGGGTGCGATTGTGTCGCTGGCGGCCGCCTTGTCGTGGCATGCCCGACGCAACCGTGCCGCCGTCCACGCGCACCTCCAGGCCCTCCGCGACACCCTCGTCCACCGGCTGGGCCAGCACCCCCGTGTGCAGCTGCTGTGCCCCGACCCCGAGCACCCCACCGTCGCGTTCACCATGCACGGCGTGCACCCCCACGACATCGGCTCCATCCTCGACCACCACCACGTCTCGGTGCGTGTGGGCCGTCACTGCGCCGAGCCCCTCCACGCGCACCTGGGGGTGTCGGCCAGCGTGCGTGTGTCGGCGGCCCTCTTCAACCCGCTGTCAGACATCGACCGCCTGGTCGACGGACTCGACGCGGTCACCACCATCTTCCCCTGAACCCGGAGTCGCTGTGGCTTCCCCGAATGCCCATCCCCTCGCCGTGGCCGCCCGATGTGTGGCCGACGGTCGACCGGTTGCCCTCGCCACCGTCATCGCGGCAGACGGCAGCACCCCCCGCCAGGCCGGCGCGAAGATGGTCGTCTTTCCCGACGGCACCATCGAAGGCAGCGTGGGGGGCGGTCGCCTCGAGCACGACACCATTCAGGCAGCCCTCGAGTGCCTGCAGACCGGCCAGCCCGTCCGCATCTCACCGCGCCTCGACGACGACCTGGGCATGTGCTGCGGGGGCGGCGTCGAGGTGTTTGTGGAGCCCCTGGTGGTGGCGGCTCCAGCCTTCATCTACGGCGCCGGCCATGTGGCGTGTGCCGTGGCTCCACTGCTGCAGCACCTCAACCTGCGGGTCACCGTGGTGGACGACCGCCCCGAGCTGCTCACCGATGCACGCTTCCCGGGCTGCACCCTGCAGCTGGAGAACCCCGAAGACCACGCTGCCGGCCTGGGAGACTCCCCTCGCGCAAGCGTGTTGGTCATGACCCACGACCACGGCCGCGATGTCCGCATCGTGACCGCCCTGTCCACCCACAGCCAGGCCTACATCGGCATGCTCGGTGCCCGTCGAAAGCGCGACCACCTGGCCCGCCACCTCGACCAACACCCCTCGGCCGATGCCACCGTGCTCACCCGCCTGCACGCGCCCATCGGCCTCGACATCGGCGCCCGAAACCCTGCCGAGATTGCCGTGGCCATCGCCGCTCAGATCATCGCGACCCGTTCTTGGGGCGCCGCGCCATCGGTCGGTTGAGGTCGGCAGACCACGCCCACATCCCGCCATCGTGGTTGCGGACGGAGCTGCCCACACCCGCGTGCTGGAGCAGGACCGCCGCCGCCGCACTCCGGACCCCACCCGTGCAAACACACACGAGCGGTGCATCGAGCGGAATCCCGGCATCCTGCGCCCGCCGACGCACACGGTCGGGAGGCTCCACACCATCGGGCGTCCAGAGGTCGTGGAGCCCGAGGAACCGCGCTCCGGGGATGTGTCCGCCGCGGGCCTCACCGAAGCGCTGGGCACCCTGGTGTTCGTGGGCTTCCCGCACATCTACCACCACCGCTCCGTCCGGAACCTCGATGCCACCGGGTGCACGGAGCTCGGGGCGGACGCCACCCGTCCAGCTGCGGGGCGTGGCAGGACGGTGCCCTCGGCCCGCGGGTGTGGCTCCAAGGAGCGGGTGCCAGGACACCTTCGGGTGGTCGAGAAAGGCCAGCGACCAGGCCACACGCGCCCCCTCTCCCCAGCCTGCCGGCCCGGCGCCCACCACCAGCACCGGGTGCTCCCAGCACACCCCCGCCCCTTCGAACACCCGGGCGAGTGCGTCGGGGGACGGCAGGAGACCGCTGCGGGCCCCGCCGGTGCGTGTGGCAGTCCAGGGCACACGGGCGGCTCCGGACAGGAACCGCAGGCCGCGCTGACGGAGGCTGCGGGCATCGAGAAGAGTGGCACCGTCGTGCAACAAGGCGTCTGCGGCAGGACGGTCGACGAGCTGGATGGGTGGTTGCATGGGCCCGCGTATCTCCTTGAATCGGGTGAGCACGTGCGATAGTCCCGCCGAATCGCGCCACCGAAGACCCACCGCAGCGGGCGTCTCCATGCAGCTCTTCCCCTCATCCGTGCTCGAGGATGTGCGCCGCATCCCGGGGGCGCGCCATGCCTTCCTCCGCCAGGTCGTGGAAGCCGATGGTGCCGCCGTGCGGGCCTTCCTCGACGCCGAGGTGCAGGCAGCCCCCGCCAGCATCTCCGACCGCTGGCGCGAGATGCTCCACAGCCTCGACAACCGCCGCTTCGTGCAGGGGCTCGGCGAAGCCTCCACCCACGCACTGCTGCGCGCATCCGGCTGGACCGCCCTCCGCGTGGAAGCGCCCGGCCCCATGCTCGTGTTCGCGGGCCCCGACGGCCGAGAGGTCGACGTCGCTGTGCTCGCCTTCTCCCGGCAGCTGCGCCCCCTCGCCGACCGCGCCATCATCGAGAGCCTGGTCCGCTGCCTCGACCGCCTCACCTCTCGGTCCCGCATCGCGGTGGTGGTCCGGCGCTGGCTCCCGCACGACTTCGACCCCGAACCCGTCCGGCGAGCCATCGACATGTGGCTCCAAGAGGTCGACCGTGGCGGCTGGGAAGGTCGGTACGCCGCCTACGACGACGACGCCATCAGTCTCGAGTTCGCCCTCACCGGTCGGCGTGCGCAGCCGGGCGAAGGGGTGGTGGCCTTCACGCTGGGGCCGCTCGATGCCCTGCGCACCCTCGAACACGTCCAAAAGGCCCTCACCGCCGAGCTCGACCGCTGGAGGCACGCCGCGTCGTCCACCAGCCGTCGTCCGCTGATGGCCGTGTGCACATCCACGCTCCCCTGGCGCCTCCCTCGGGGGTACGTCCGCGAGTCGATGCTGGGCAAGCCCATCCAGATCACCACGGGTCCCGATGGCTTCCTCGTGCACTACGGCATCGAGCAGTCCCCCAGCCTCCTCCGCGACCCCCTGCACCGCGACCTCCAAGGCGTGATGTTCGTCGAGCACGACCACGCGTCCCCCGATGCGGTCTCGGCGCGCGCGTACCTCAACCCGTGGTGCCGCACGCCCCGCGACCCCGAACACCTCACGGTGCCCAGCCTGGCCATGGTCCGAAAGACCGACGCCGGACCGGTCCTGCGCTGGTTCCACCGCGACAGTCCCAGCTGACCGTTCGCGCTACTCCAGCACCACCAGCCCGCGGGCGCCGTCCACCGTCACCTGCTGACCGGTCTGGATACGTCGGGTGGCGTCGACCACGTTCACCACACCCGGAAGGCCGTACTCACGGGCCACCACGGCACCATGGGACAGCATCCCGCCCTGCTCGAGCACCAGGCCAGCAGCCGTGCGGAACAGAGGCGTCCAGCCAGGGTCGGTGGCCCGCGTGACCAGGATCTCTCCAGGACGAAGCGCATGGGCGTCCTGGAGCCGGTGCGCCACCCGAGCCGTCCCGCGGGCGATGCCCCGGCTGATGCCCCGTCCACGAAGCCGACGGCCGTAGTCGGTGGGCAGCACATCCTGCCCGAGGAACGCGGGAGGGGCGTCGCCTTGCTGCCAGCGGAGGGTCTCGTCGGCGTGCTGGGTGCGGCGTCGGTCGACCAGCGCCCGGGCGGTCTCCACGGTCAGCCGACCCGCCAAGAAGCCGTCGGCTTCATCGATGTCGAGGAACCGTAGCGCCAGGCCCGTCCGGTCTTCCAGAGCCACCCAGGACTGCTTCCACTCCCAGGTGATCTGCTCGAAGGCAACCCGCTGGTCTTCGCGAAGCTGCAGGTACCGGCGCACGAGCTGGACCAGGCCACGCAGCTCCAGGGGCACCGCTTCCATCGCGGCATCGGCCTCGGCGATGGCGGCCCTGGCTTCGAGGAGGGGGTCGGGTCCCCGTCCGGCGGCTTCGGCGAGGGGGGCGACCAGCTCTGGAGCCTCGCACCAGCGGGGGCTGAACAGTTCCCACGAGCTGGGCGCGCGCTTGCCGTGGTCTGCGAGCACATCGTCGAGCGAGACCTCACCCCGACCCAGCCGCCAGAGGGCCTGATGGGCTTTCAGGGTGGCACTGGGGGCGAGCGGCCGGAGCACGGTGTCGACCAGCGGGGCGTGGCCCCGAGTGGTGAGGCGAGCGGCGGCCAGCTCGTAGCCGATGTTGGCGAAGAGCAGGCTGCAGACGTGAATCTTGATGTAGGCGCGGACGAGGGCTCGGGCGGCTTCGGCGCGGGCACGTGGCTGGTGGACCGGAGGAAGGTCGAGGAGGCGTCGGTCGAGGCCCGCGGCGAATTCGTCCCAGTGGGCCCAGTTGCGGACCGGGTTCCAGCGAAACCGGCGCCACCGCTGTTCGCGAAATGTGGTGGCGAAGATGCTGGCGTAGACCCGCCAGTCGGGTGGTGCGGCGCGTCGACGGAGCCAGGCGGACTCCTCTTCGGGCGGCAGCAGCTCGAGCATGAAGCGCGGAGGCGGCGCACCGGGCAGCTTGAAGGCCAGGTGGCGGAAGACGGTGGAGTTCAAGTAGGGCGCGCAGCGGTGCAGGCGGGTGGGCGGGGCACCCCCCAGGTACCGACGGCTGGTGTCGGGGTAGGCGATGAGCCACTCGAGCTCTCGGCGGACGAGCGACCAGCCCAGAGGGGTGGCGGGCTCGGTCCAGCGCTCGCCGAGGAACCGACGGGTCCACACCACTTCACCGTCGCGGCGGGCATCGTGGGCGACGGTGATGGGGCGCGCCTGGAGGAGGTGGAGGTCGCCACGACGGTCGATGGCCCACTCCACGTCCTGGGGCGCACCTTCCAAGGACTCCACCCGCAGCACCAGCCGACACAAGCGGGCGAGCTCGCGCGGGCTCAGCTTGGCCGCCCGAACCTGGTCTGCGGGCACCGGGATCCGCGTGGTGCCGCCTGTGGCATTCAGCACCAGCTGCTGTTCTTGCGGGTTGACCTCGCGCTCGATCTCAGCGACCCGCAGGCGCTGTCCCAGCCGACGGAGGCCAGGCCACAGCCGACGCGGACGGCGGACCCTGTAGAAGTCGGGCAGCACCTGTCCGTCGACCACCACGGCACCCAGACCCCGGGCCGCCTCGACGGTCATCTCGCGCCAGTCGCCGCTCACGGGGTTGATGGAAAACGCCACACCGGCTGCCCGCGGGGACACCATCTCCTGCACCACCACGGCGATGCCGGCAAAGCGGTCGCGGCGGATGCGGCTGCGTTGGTAGGCCCGCGCTCGGGCGGAGAAGGCGCTCGCCCAGCAGGTGCGCACGGCCTGTTCGAGGGCATCGGTGCCGGCCACCCCGAGCGTGGTGTGGAACTGGCCGGCGTGGCTGGCCTTGGCGCCGTCTTCGTCCACCCCCGAAGACCGCACGGCGAGCGGACCGTTCAGGCGTGCGGTGGCTTCGCGCAGGGCTCCTGCCAGGCGGGGCTCGAGGGGGAGGTGGTCGAGGGCCTCGGCGAGGTGGGGGTCGCCAGACCGGGCTTCGGAGAGCAGGCCGTGGTGGGCCACATGCGACCAGAAGGCGTCGGTGGTGAGCACCAGGCCGGCGGGCACGGGCAGACCCGCAACAGACAATCGCGCGAGCGACGCGCCCTTCCCACCGGCCTTCAGGCGGTCGGTGGCGGTGGCATCGGACAGCTCGACCAGGATGGGGGGCCGGGTGCGCAGGACGCTGCTCCAAAGGCGACGGGCCACGTGCGCGGCCCAGTTACGACGGGCGCGTCCGCTCACGCCCGATCGCGCGGTTGCATACCCCTTCCTCGGGGTGCGCTCCACGTGTCCCCATCGCTCGAGTCCACCGGTCCCCAGCTCCCGACCGGTGCAGCCGGAGGCTTCCGTGTCCAGCACTGCAGGTGTCTTCTCGCCCCCCTCCCCCTCCAACGAGCCCGTCCGGGCCTACCTCCCCGGCTCTTCTGAACGGGCGTCGCTGCAGGCCGCCATCCGCGAACAGGCCGACACCGTGGTGGAGATCCCGTGTGTGGTCAACGGCGAGCGCATCTTCACCGGCCGCACCGTCGACGTCACCATGCCCTGCGACCACGGGCACCTCCTCGCCCGCGCGCACCTCGCCACGCCTGAGGTGGTCGACAAAGCCGTCGCATCCGCCATCGACGCCCGACGCGACTGGGCCGCCCGCCCCTGGGAAGACCGCGCCGCCATCCTGCTTCGGGCAGCCGAGCTCCTCGCAGGTCCGTGGCGCGACCGCATCAACGCCTCCACCATGCTGGGCCAGGCCAAGACCTGCCACCAGGCCGAGATCGACGCCGCCTGCGAGCTCATCGACTTCTGGCGCTTCAACGTGTCGTACCTGCGCGACATGCTCGCCGACCTCCAGCCGCCCATCCAGCCCGCAGCCACCTGGAACCGCCTCGACCTCCGCCCGCTCGAAGGCTTCGTGTTCGCGGTCTCGCCCTTCAACTTCACCAGCATCGCCCTCAACCTGCCCACCGCACCCGCGCTCATGGGCAACACGGCCGTGTGGAAGCCGTCCAACACCCAGATGCTGAGCGCCTGGTACGGCTACGAGCTGCTCGAAGCCGCCGGAATGCCCCCCGGCGTCATCAACTTCGTCGGCGGACACGGCGCGGATGTGGGCGACCCCGTCATCGCATCCCCCCACCTCGCCGGACTTCACTTCACGGGCAGCACCCCCACCTTCCAGCACCTGTGGCGGAAGATCGGTGAGAACGTCCAGAACTACCGCACCTACCCCCGCGTGGTGGGCGAGACCGGCGGCAAGGACTTCGTGGTCGCCCATGCCTCGGCCCACGTCCCCCGCCTCGCGGTCGCCTTGCTGCGGGGTGCGTTCGAGTTCCAGGGGCAGAAGTGCTCGGCCGCCAGCCGCGCCTACATCCCCAAGAGCCTCTGGCCTGAGCTGAAAGACCGCCTGGTCGCCGGCATCGACGCCTTCACCATGGGCGACGTCCGCGACTTCTCCAACTTCCTCGGCGCGGTCATCGACGAACGCGCCTTCCGCAAGCACCAGGACTACCAGGCCATCGCGCGCGACACCGCCACGGTGCTCGCCGGTGGTGGCTCCGACGACAGCACCGGCTGGTTCATCGAGCCCACGCTGGTGCAGGTCGACGACCCGAAGCACCGCCTGATGCGCGAGGAAATCTTCGGGCCCATCCTCACTGTGTACGTGTACGACGATGCCGACTGGGCCGAGACCCTCCAGCTGGTCGACCAGACCGGCCCATACGCCCTCACCGGCGCTGTCTTCGCGCGCGACCGTGCCGCCGTCGACCAGGCCACCGCCGTCCTCCGCGACGCCGCAGGCAACTTCTACATCAACGACAAGCCCACCGGTGCGGTCGTGGGCCAGCAGCCCTTCGGCGGGGGGCGTGGCTCGGGCACCAACGACAAAGCCGGCTCCCCGCTCAACCTGATGCGCTGGACCTCTCCCCGCACCATCAAGGAAAACCTCTGTCCGCCCACCAGCTGGCGGTACGGATTCCTGGGCTGAGGGGCGCTCGGACATCCCATCGGCCCGTTCTGCTTGACGATTGCCCTGTTCCAGGTAATAGATGGGCGCCTGACGTCCGGGGGGCCATGCGCGCCTCTGTGACGCAGGGAAGTGGCTGTGCCACACGCGAAGGGGCCTGTTTGCCCTTTGGCTTGGCACACCGGTCGCGCACCGCGCACCGGCGACTCGATGTCGCTTGGTGGCCTGCGCCGGACTCGTTCGGCGTGGGTCGAGGGTGTCGACCGCCTGGTTCCCACCAGCTCCGGTCCATTTCGACCCCGAGACAGTTCCCTCGGGGCACGCAGTGCGTTGCGCACGCTTGTGACGACTGCGTACAGGAGACCTGCAAGATGTTCCATGCAGCTTCGGCCTGACAACCCGGTCATCGTTCAGGGTGACGGGAAAGTTCTCGTCGAGACCCAACACCCTCGGTACGAAGAGGTCCGCGACTTCTTGGGCCGCTTTGCGGAGCTCGAGGCTTCCCCCGAGCTGTTGCACACCTACCGGATCACACCGCTGTCCCTCTGGAACGCGGCGTCCGCTGGGTTGCGCAAAGACGGCCTGATCGAAGGGCTGCGGAAGTGGTCCAAATTCGATGTCCCGCAGGACGTCCTCGAGACCATCGCCGACACCATCGACCGCTACGGCCTCGTCAAGCTCATCCCCCACCCGAAGCACCACGAGCTGCTGCGGCTCGAATTCGCCAGCGGGTACGTCGCCAAGCTGGTCTCGAAAGAGCCCTCCCTCACCGAGCTCCTGGTCGCCGATGGCCGTCGCGCCTGGGGCATCCATCCCGGGCACCGCGGCATCTTCAAGCAGCGTGCCCTGCAGGCTGGCTGGCCGGTAGAAGACCTCGCCGGCTTCCGTCCGGGCTCCCCGCTGCCGATCGACCTCGCCGAGCGCATGAAGGGCAACGGCAAGCCCTTCGCTCCGCGCCACTACCAGTGGGAAGCCGCAAAGCGCTGGTGGCAAGACGGCAAGCCCAGCGGCGGTTGTGGTGTGGTCGTGCTCGCCTGTGGCGCCGGCAAGACCATCGTGGCCATGACCGCCATGAGCCTGGTGAAGACCAAGACCCTCATCCTCGCCACCAACCAGGCCGCGGTCAGCCAGTGGGTGCGCGAGCTCATCGACAAGACCTCGCTCACCGAAGACGACGTCGGCATGTACACCGGCACCACGAAGGTGCTGAAGCCGGTCACCGTCGCCACCTACCAGATCATGACCTGGCGCCGCTCCAAGAACGCCGAGTTCGAGCACCTTCACGTGTTCGAAGACGAAGACTGGGGCCTCATCGTCTACGACGAGGTGCACCTGCTGCCCGCACCGGTCTTCGGGGCCACCGCCACCATCCAGGGCCGCCGACGCCTGGGCCTCACCGCCACGCTCGTGCGCGAAGATGGCCGCGAGGGCGACGTCTTCGCACTGGTCGGCCCCAAGCGCTACGACCTCCCCTGGCAGATGCTCCAAGACCAGGGCTTCATCGCCAACACGTCGTGCTACGAGGTCCGCGTGCCCTTCTCCCGCCGCCTGGGTGAACGGTACGAACGCGCCAACGCCAACGAGAAGTTCCGCATCGCAAGCTCCAATCCCAGGAAGCTCGATGCCGTCGAGACCCTTCTCAAGAAGCACCGCGACGACCACGTCCTCATCATTGGCACCTACCTCGACCAGCTCAACAAGATCTCCCGTCGCTTCCGGGCGCCCCTCATCACGGGCAAGACTCCCCACCGCGAGCGCGAGGTCCTCTTCGACAAGTTCCGAAAGGGCCGCATCCGCCAGCTGGTGGTGAGCAAGGTGGCGAACTTCTCCATCGACCTCCCCGATGCCAACATCGCCATCCAGGTGTCCGGCACCTTCGGAAGTCGACAGGAAGAAGCCCAGCGGCTCGGGCGCATCCTGCGTCCAAAGAAGAAAGCGGCCATCTTCTACACCGTGGTGACGGGCGACTCGAAGGAACAAGACTTCGCGCTGAAGCGCCAGCTCTTCCTCACCGAGCAAGGCTACCGCTACCACATCGTGGACCACGACCGGCTCTAGGCCGACCGACCGGGAGCGCTCCGACCCCTCATTCGGAGCGCGGCCCATCCCCTCTCAAGAAGCAGACCGACACACGACCACAAGACTGTCGGCCTCCACTACGCGCAGGGTTTGGACATGGAGAACTCTCAGGGCTCCCAGAAGGGCGGTGACCGTCGCCGTCGCCGCCGTCGCCGTCGGTCATCCCGTCGAAACGGGCCACCGCAGGCGAAGGCAGCAGCGCCCCGTCAGAACGGCACCGAACAACGGGAACAGCCAGCACGCAAGCCGCGCTGGGGCCGTCGCGACGACCACCGGCCAGCTGTCGCCCTTCCGCGCAGTGAGCGGGTGCCCCGGCGCCGCCTGGCGGTCCACCCCAGCCGGGGCTCGGTCGCGAGTGGTGCAGCGCGCCGTCGCCGCATGTCCCGTGCGGAGATGGACGCCCTCGCCGAATACCTCAACCGGATGCCCGACCAGATCGTCGCCCAGCTCTACTCGGGCCTCGGGGGTCAGCCCGGACGGGTGCCCGGCAAAGACCGCATGATTCAGCTCACGGTCCGCGCTGTGGCCCAAGGCAACCGCCTGTCGTCGCTGCTCAAGGCCCTGCATCAGCGCGACCGTCAGGCCCTCGCCATCCTCCTCCAGTGCGGTGGCCTCGCCCACCACGAGGAGTTCCGCCGCGAGCTGATCCTCAGCCTGGGTGGCAGCGAGCGCGAGTGGGTGAAGGTGCTCACCAACCTCGGCGACAAGGGGCTGGTGGCCGCCACCGATGAACAGGATGGCCACTACTTCTACCTGGTGCCCGAGCCCCTCATCGACCACCTGCTCGAGCACCTCCGCGAAGACCTCGTGCTGCCCGGCTTCGACAACGAAGACGTCAAGGTGATGGACGGACGCCCGTTCTGCCCGCCCCTCGACTTCTCGCTCACGTCGCTGCTCACCTACATCGACCAGCACCCGCCACGGCTCACGCAGCGGCAGGAGATCTTCAAGGTCCACAAAGAAGAGATGGACCAGTTTTTCGGGCAGATCTGGTCGGCCGACAGCGACCTCTTCAGCTTCCACATCGAATTCCTCATGACGCAAGGAATGGTGGAGCTCCGCGGCGACCGCCTCACGGTCAACCGCTCGGTGGTGGAGGAGTTCCTCCAGCTCGACCCCGAAGACCAACGCGACCTCATCTTCACGCAGCTCGACCAGCGCTTCCCGCTGTCTGAGTGGGTGTTCTGGGCCATCTTCGACGTCGGTGGCGCATGGGTGCCCGAGCGTCCCCTCCAGGCGCTCTACCGTCGCTGGCGGCGTGGCGAAGAGTGGCGCAAGCGCTACCACTCCGAGACCTGGGGCGCGCTCCGCACCGCCAACCGCGAAGGCTTCTCGTTCACGCCGCTGGTCAACACCGGCATGCTCGAGCTGGGCCAGTGGGGCCAGGAGAAGTTCTACCGCCTGAGCGCCCGCACCGCGCGGCTTCTCGAGCCTCCCGAGGATGAAGGCTTCCGCCAGTTCTACCTCACGCCCAACTTCGAGGTGATGGCCCCGGCAGGCATGGCACCGGCCATGTTCTTCCGCATCGGCGAGCTGGCCGAGCTCACCGCCTGCGACCGGGCCAACACCTACCGCATCACCGAAGTCACCATCGAGCAGGCCCTGGAGAAGGGCTGGCGCCGCGACGACCTCCTCGAGTTCCTGCGTGAGAACTCGCAGATCGGTCTGCCCGAGAACGTCGAGCAGACCCTCCGCGGCTGGATGGGGCACCACGGGGATGTCGAGTACCACGACGTCGTGCTGCTCACGGTCCACCGCGCCCAGATCCGCAAGATCGAGTCCAACCGCTTCATCCGGCCGTACCTGCTGCACCGCTTCGTGCCGGGCATGTACGCGGTCGACCGCAGCCGGGTGGCCGAGCTCAACGTGCTCCTGGCCGAGCACGGCTTCAGCCCATCGGGCAGCGTGCGCAAGTACCCCGACGACCCTCAGCAGGTCGAAGCCCGCGACCGCCTGCTCCAGCTGGTCACGGAAGCCCGCACGCGCCGCGAAGACCTCATCCAGAAGACCCACGCCGCGGATGCACTTCCCGAGGTTCTCTGCACCGTGCCGGGCTCGGGGCAGCCCATGCGGCAGAAGAAGCGTCGTCGCGAGCAGCTTCCCCCCCGTCGCAGTCCGCGCGAGGTGCGCGAGCTGGCCGAACGCGCTGTGAGCGGTGGCTACAACATCGAAGTCTTGTATGTCACGCGCGACGAACAGCGGAAGCATCTTCGGATCTCGCCGGAACGTGTCGCCACAAACGCCCGTGGTCAGCAGGTCCTTGTCGGCACCGACCTCGCGGCCGAGCAGCGCTTGTCCTACCAGTTGTCCCAGATCGAGCGGATGTCGCTGTTCAAGCCGCGCCGGTGACGGTGTAGGCTTTGCGGCGCTTCGACCGCCCCCCGCGGCACTCTGAGCCCCCTGTCTCGCGATTTCTCCAAATCCCGCGGTCAAGTGACAGGGAATCGACATCCCAGCCGTTGACGGACGGCACCCCTCGGGCCACACGGACGGGTGCTGTTCAAGAATCGTGGAGGTTCCAGTGAACACCGACGCTACCGGGTCCGAGCGGCCACCGCGCACGTTCGACATCGCGTTGGCGGAGCTGGAGTCGTGTGTGCGGCAGCTGGAAGCAGGCGGGCTGAACCTCGCCGATGCCGTCACAGCCTTCGAGCGAGGGGTTGCGCTGCAGCAGGAATGCCAAGAACTGCTCGACGCCACCGAACGCCGCATCGAAGAGCTGGCCCCCTCCACCCAGACGAGCGCGTGAGGTTCGTATGTTCGAAACAGTCGGACGTTCGCAGAAGCAGAGTGTGGGCCAGAACCTGGCATCTCTTGGGCTCACCGGCCTCCTGACCGGCGGTTCCCTCGCTCTGGCGCTGTACGCGGGCAAAGAGGTGGTCGAAGAGATCATCGACGAAGAGGTGGTCGAGGTCACGTTCTTCGCGGATGCTGCACCGCCTCCGCCGCCGCCGCCTCCCCCGCCGGCCGGGGGGAGCAAGCCGAAGACCGAAAAGAAGAAGAAGAAGCCCGACGAACCCAAGCCCGACCCCGTCGAGGTCGAGCCCGAGCCCCAAGACCTCGAAGAAGACCCGCCCGAGGTCGAAGACGAACCCGAAGAAGAGGCCGAAGAAGACGGCGTCGCGGGTGGCGTTGAGGGCGGGGTCGAAGGTGGCGTCGAGGGTGGAGTCGTCGGTGGTGAGATTGGCGGCGTCATCGGCGGACAGCTGGGCGGAACCGGTACAGCCATCTCCACCCACTACTCCAAGGTGAAGCCCAAGCGAAAGGCCGAGCCTCGGTACCCGCAGGCCGCCACCGACCTCGGCATGGGCGAAGAGCGCTGTATGGCCAAGCTCATCATCGACGTGAAGGGCAAGCCCAAGAGTGTCGAGGTCAGCGGGTGCCCGTCGGTCTTCCACGCCGAAGTCAAGCGCGCCATGATGGCGTGGCGCTTCTACCCCTACAAGTCGGGCGGAAAGGCCATGGAAGCCTCCTTCACCATGCCCATCCGCTTCAAGCCTCGCTAGCCCCCGTCCCACCGGGGCCGCTCGTCGCCTCTACCGAAATCCACTGAAGCACTCGCGCCGCCGGGCGCCGCCGAACCCCCCTGGAGCCTCCAGTGTTCGATATTGCCGAAATCTGGAATCATTCGTCGTTCGAGGCGAAGATCATCATCGTCACCATGCTGCTCATGGGCCTTGCGTCGATCTTCGTCGCCATCGAGCGCACCATCGCGCTCGTCCGGGCCCGCGGTGCCAGCCGCGCCCTCGCCGGCTCCATCGGCCAGCACTTCGCCGACGGCAACGCCGAAGCGGCCCTGAAGGTCGCTGAAGACGAACAATACAAGTCGGCCTACCTGGCGAACACGCTCAAGGCCGGGCTCAAAGAGTTCATCGACCGCCCCAACCGCCACGGCATCGATGCAGCCGAGCGCGCCATGCAGCGGGCCCACATCGACGAAGATGCGTCGCTCCGCCGGGGCTTCGGCATCCTCGCCACCACCGGCGCCACCTGCCCCTTCGTCGGGCTCGTCGGCACCATCCTGGGCATCATCGGCGCCTTCCAGACCATGTCTGAAGGCGGCGGCGACCTCGACAAGCTCCTGCTTCCCATCGGTGAAGCCCTCATCGCCACGGCCATCGGCATCACCGTGGCCATCATCGGCGTGTGGCTCTTCAACCTCTTCAACGGTCTGGTCGCGGGCATCGTGAAGGACATCACCACGTCCGAGCTCGAGCTGATGGACTGGTTCGAGAAGCAGGTCCTCGACTCTGCCGAGTCTGCCGCCAAGTGAGGGCGGATGCCCCCGCAGTGACCCACACGGGAGGACTGCCATGGGAATGAGTGCAGGAGGCGGCGGCGGCGGCCCGATGGCCGACATCAACGTCACGCCCCTCGTGGACGTCATGCTCGTCCTCATCATCATCTTCATGCTCATCACGCCGGTGCTCACGTCCGGTGTCGACGTACGCTTGCCCAAGGCCCAGTCGGTCGATGAAGGCCAGGACGTCGGTCAGAACATCGCGATTGCCATCAAGAGCGACGAGACCGTCTACGTTGGCAAGAAGGAAACCGATGAGAAGCACCTCATCGAAGACATCCAGGCCGAGTTCGACATGGACCCCGCCCGGGGCTTGCTCATCAAGGGCGACAAGCGCCTGGCATGGAAGCAGGTGCACAAGGTGATGTGGCAAATCAACGAAGAGGGCGGCATGTCCACCCTCCTTCTCGCCGTCGAAAAGTCGAAGGAGTAGCCCATGGGTATGAGCGCCGGGGGCAATGACGGCGGGGGCATGAGTGAGATCAACGTCACCCCGTTGATCGACATCATGCTCGTCATGCTCATCATCTTCATGATCATCACGCCGCCCACGCTGTCGCAGATGGCCGCGAAGCTGCCCGAACAGACCGAAGAGGTTCCCGAGGACGACGTTCCCCAAGAACAGCTCGTGGCCGCTGTCTGCGAAGACGGCTCGTACGCCCTCAACAAGAAGAAGATGTCGCTCGAAGAGCTGGCCGACCAGGTGAAGAAGCGCCTGCGCGGCAAAGACCAGAAGGTGGTCTTCGTGGACGGACACCCCGATGCCAACTACGCGCAGATGGTCACCATGATGGACACCATCCGCGAGTCTGGCGCCGCGCGTCTCGGCGTGGCCTCGCTCAAAGAAGGCGACGACTTCCGGGCATGCTCCCCCACGCCCGCCGCGCCTGCAGCACCCGCCGAAGGTGCTGCCCCCGCTCCGGCTGCTGGCTGATGTCGGGCGCAAACGACTCCGGGATGGTGTTCTCACTGGACAACTGGGTGGCTCCGCGGCGCACCCAGCTGCAGCCCAAGCTGCGCGCTCCCGTGCTCGACGCCGTGCCCGATGCCTTCAGCGAAGCCTGCCTGTACCCCCTCGAGACCGGGGGCAAGCGCGTGCGGCCCCTCTTGGCCATCGCAGCAGCCGAAGCCGTGGCCGGCTCGGCCAACGCAGCCACCTGGGCGGCTGCCGTCGCAGTGGAGTACATCCACACCTACTCCCTGGTCCACGACGACCTCCCTGCGATGGACGACGACGACGAACGCCGCGGACGCCCCACCGTCCACAAGGCCTTTGACGAAGGCACTGCGGTCTTGGTGGGCGATGCCCTGCTCACCGCTGCGTTCGAAGTCCTCACTGCCGTCGAAGACCCCGCCCTGGCCATTGCACTGGTGCGAGAGCTCGCCGATGCCGCCGGACACCGCGGCATGATTGCCGGCCAGGCGCTCGACATCGGCATGGCCGGCCCCGCCCACGACCTCACCAGCCTGCAGAACGTCCACCGCCGGAAGACCGGCGCCCTCATTCGAGGTGCCGTGCGCATGGGTGCGCTGTCCGTGGGCGCCACACCCGCTCAGCTCGCAGCCCTCACGTCGTACGGTGAAGCGGTGGGTCTCGCGTTCCAGCTGGCCGACGACGTGCTCGACGCCGACGAAGACGCGGGCGACGACGGTCCTCCCAGCTACGTGCGCCTGCTGGGGGTCGAAGAGACCCTCCGCCGTGCGGAACAGGAGCTGGACTGGGCGCTCGCCTCTCTGGGCAGCTTGCCCAACGCAGTGGCGCTGTCGTCGCTCGCCACATTCATCGTCCGCCGCGACCACTGACGCCATGGCGCGCCGCGTCCGCCTCGACAAATTCATGGTCGACAAGGGGCTCGCGCCGTCCAGGCAGCGGGCTCAAGAGCTGATTCGTGCAGGCCAGGTGCGCGTCGACGGCATCCCGCGCGACCGTCCTGCCACACAGGTGTCCCCGGGCGCGCACGTCAAGCTGGAAGGCCCCGGGCTGGCCTTCGTGAGCCGAGGCGGCCACAAGCTCGCCCACGCACTCGACCACTTCCAGGTCTCTCCGGGCGGGCGCACATGCGCAGATCTGGGCGCGAGCACCGGCGGCTTCACCGACTGCCTGCTCCAGCGCGGTGCGGCCCGCGTGTTCGCCATCGACGTGGGCTACGGCCAGCTCGACTGGTCGCTGCGGTCGGACGACCGTGTGGTGGTGATGGAGCGCACGAACGCCCGTCACCTCGAAGGCCTGCCCGATCCGGTCGACCTGGTGGTGGGCGACCTGTCCTTCATCTCGCTGCGGCTCATCCTGCCAGCCATCCAGCGCTTTGCCGAGCCAGGCGCCGAGTGTGTGCTGCTCATCAAGCCCCAGTTCGAAGCCGGGCCCGAAGGCCTGCGCCGCGGAGGGGTTGTGCGCGACGACGCCACCCGCCAGGCCGCCATCGACCGTGTGGTCGAAGAGGCACGCGCACTGGGCTTGGATGTGCGGGGCACGGTCCCCTCCCCCATCGCCGGCGCTCGCTCGGGCAATGTGGAAGAGCTGGTCCACCTCTTCCTGCCCCCGGAGGCACCATGCGACCCGTGATTCTGTTCGCCCACGGAGCCGGTGCCGGCCACGACCACCCCTGGATGCAGCGCTGGTTCTTGCGCCTGCAAGACATCGGCGACGTCGTGCCCCTCACCTATCGATACCGGCAGGAGGGGCGCCGGATGCCCGACTCCATGGCCGACCTCGAGAGCACGCACCTGGCCCTCGCCGCGTCACTCGCAGCAAAGCACAGCGGCCGGCCTCTGGTGCTGGCCGGCAAGAGCATGGGCGGACGGGTGTCGGTCCGCGTGGCCAACCAGACCGAAGCCGTCGCGGTGGTGGCCTTTGGCTACCCACTCGTCTCCAGCGGGCGCAAGAAGACCCGCCGGGATGCCGCACTCCGTGCCGTCCGGGTGCCCACACTCCTCATCCAAGGCACGCGCGATGCGATGGGCCCCATCGATGAGCTCACCGACCTCGTCGCCGACCACCCTACATCCAGCCTGCGGATGCGCATCGTCGACGACGGCGACCACTCCCTCGAGTGTCGCAAGCGTCCGCTCCGCCTCAAGGGGCTCGGACAAGACGACATCGACACCGAGATTCAGTTCGACGTGAAGCGCTTCCTCGACGACATCATCGCAGCCCGTGTCGGCTGACGTTCGCGTCGTGCTGCTCGCGGGGCTGGTCGTCGCTGGCTGCTCCGGGTCGCCCCCGCCCGTTCCCCCCAGCCTGGCTCCGGATGCTGGCGCGCACGGTGCCTTGGTGCGGTTTGGTGCCCTTCGGGGCTACCTGGCACGTCCAGACCGTCCGGGAACGGAAACACGCGCCGAGGTGTGGGTGGGAGACCCAACCGTCCCGGCCAACCAGCTCGCCGCGCGCGTACATGCGACCTCGGGCACACGGGTGTTGCTCGTCGACGCGGCCAGTCCCAAGGCGTCCGGCTACCTCCAGGGCATGGCGCCGCCGGTGGGCAGCCCCGCACAGTGCCAGGTGGGTTGCGCGCTTGAGCCGTCGTGTGCCGGCACTTGTGCTCAATAGCGCTCAGGCGGCCGTGATGCGTCGGTCGTGCAGGAACTGGTAGGCCGGCAAGCAGGCATCGTGGATGGCCTCCAGCTGAGGCGACAGCTCGCCGTGCGACGCTCGGAAGGGATGGAAGCCGCAGGACTTCTCCACGGCGTCGTACCAGTGGGAAGCCCAGATCCCGTCGGTCTCTCGCAGTCCGGGCTCCCAGGTGAGCATGGCAGGGTCCCACGGCACCCCGAGCGAGCGGCACAACTGTTCGAGCACGCCCGCGGGATGGGTGAGGAGGTCGCGTGCGTCGACAACGGGACTGCGGACGCCGGTCTCGGCTTCCAGCCACCGCCACAGCTCGGCCTGTTGTGGGAGCCCCGTCTCTTCGAGCGTCACGGCATCCATCTTCTTCTGGAAGCTCAACAGCATGGGCTTGGGATGCCGAATGAGGAAGGCGTGGCGGTGGCTTCGAAGCCAGGCGCGGTCCATCTGCGGCAGCAAGTGCTTCGAGATGTGCTTCTCGTAGAGGATGGGGGCGTCTGCGGCCGTGGTGAGCATCTGTACCACCGCCCGCCAGTCGGTCTCGTGGTGGGACTGGATGGTGGCACGCATCGGGTGGGGTGCGCCGGTGAGCTTCAGCCAGGGCGCATACAGGGGCTCATCGAACACCCGGGTGTCGGCTCGGCTGCCCCAGGCGCGCATGGTGGCGGTGGAGCAGTTGCGAGAACACGACCACATTGCGATGCGCACAGTCATGGGGGCTCCGCTTCGGGGGGAGAGGTGTATTCCTGCTGCACGCGCTCAGCACTGCGTGTCACCGGCCGGTCGCGGGCTTCTCACGCAACACGGCGATGTCGACCAGCACCACCCGAGGGTCGTCCCCTCGCCTCAGTCGCAGCTTGCGGACGGCGGCCTCCAGGCAGGCTTCGCGCTCGGGCATCTGCCACACCGTGGAGCGGTCCACGGAGAGCTCCAGGGGGCCATCCGGCGGGAAGGTGAGCCGGTACCGCAGGAAGTCTCCGGGCACCTCTCCCTTCACGCAGCGGGCCATTCGACGGAGCGTCCGGTGCAGCGAGCGCTCCCCTTCGTAGAGCTCGTGCGGACCCTGAATGCGCAGCTTGCCGCGCACTCGCCCCTTGCCCAGCATCTGATGACCGGTGGGGTTGTGGTCGTAGTGGTCGACGGGTGGTGCGGCCGGGTCGCGCAGGAGGGTGAAGTAGACGAACAGCTTCAGGTCGGCGTCTCGGGTGGGAACCTGCAGGGTGTGGACGGCTTCGACCACACAGGCCTCGATGGGGCTGCCCGGCGCGGTGCTGTGGATGAGGGTGGCGCTCTGCAGGCCCTCCGGAGAGAAGTGGACCTCGAAGCGCAGCCGGTTGCCGTCGTCGACGCCCTCCAGGCAGCGGTCGATTCGCCCGAGGACCTCGTGCAGGGAGGCCATGGCGCCGTCGAGGTCCATGTTGCCGTGCTGGATGAGCTTCGCGCGGGCCCGGCCCTCGCCCACCGCCGACTTGGGGGCGCTGGGGTCGTGTAGGGAGTTCCCAACGACCCCACCGATGCCCGAGTCGGGCTCGTCTGCGCCCACCGCAAGGAGGCCCACCAGCCAAATCCAGGGCATCATGCCGCCTCCAGGGGCTGTGCTCTATCCGGAGGGCGAGCTGGTGGCCTCTTGAGGCGGGGCGGAGACCCTACAGCGCCACGCCGACCCCCTGTAGGCTGGAAGCTCGACCGGCTCGCGCGCTGTACTTGACGTCGATCCACGACGGCGACCTTTGCGCCGAAGCCCTCGAGGTAGCCGAAGCCCAGTCCGAGATCTGTACGCGTACCGCCACGAAGCTCACGACCATCCTGTGGGCCACGTCCCAACCGTAGATGCGATCAGGTCGTCACGTTCAGCCTCCCCACTCCGACTCGACGAAGTGGGGAGCATCGGACCGCACCACCAGCGTGCGATTCGGTCCAGCCTCCCAGGTGAGCCGGCCTTCCTGCACCTGGACCACCTTCCACTCGATGGGTGCCCGGCGCGCCGCCACCACCACTCGACCGGTCCACACCGGCCACCGCGCGGGCTCCAGCTGTACGGGTCGGGTCCAGCTCCCCAGCTCGGCGGTCTCGCCGATGACGGCAAGGGCCCGGCCGGGCTGCGTGCGGGTGCCACAGACTGTGAACCACACGGCAACGGGACCACGGTGTGGCCAGGGGGGCTCCAGAGCGGGCAGCGGGCGGAGGACCGGGTCGCCGTCCGGAGACTGGACGCGGGTCAGGACCTCTGCCCACCGCTCTGCCAGCCGCTGCCAGTGTCGGCGGCTGCGGGTGTCGAGGTGGTGGGCGCTCGCCATCGCCAGGGCGGCGGTGCGGCCGATGCGGTTGTGCTCCAAGCGCAGGGTCCGTAGGTGACCGGAGGCCTGGACCAACGCCGTGGCTTGCTCGAGGGCACAGTCGCGGAGGTCGACGTGGGAGAGCCGGGGAAGTGCGGCGAGGAGCTCGAGGGCGCGGCAGGTGCCCAGCGATGCGCCGCGCAGATCCAGGTGCTCCAGGGCCACAAGCTCCGCGGTGGCCTCGGCGACCTGCGGTCGACAGTGGGGCAGGCCGAGCCGGCGGAGGCGGGGAAGGGCCTGAAGGCGCAGCACGTCGGCCACGCTGTGGTCCCCGAGCTCACTCACGAGGCTCTCCACCCGGGGGGCCCATGCGGCAGCAAGGAGCTGTTCGAGCCCCCCACTGTTGAGGCGAGCAGCACCTCGGAAGGCCAGGTGTCGCAGCGCGGGCAAGTGTGCCTGGCAGACCCGCTGGAGGGTGGTTGGGTCTGCGGTCAGCCCGATGCCGGCTCCGGGGGGACCGCGGAAGGAGATGCCCGAGACGGAGCTCGCACGGGGACCGCGCAGCAGGGACTCCAGCTCGTGGTCGTGGAGGCCTACCGTGCGCACCAGTGAGTCCCACGGGGCCGCCTGTCCCGAGAGCCAGGTCGTTCGACGCCAGCCCTCTGGCACCTCACGAGCCAGCGGGCTCCAGCCTGCGAGCCGGGCATCGATCGCAGCGACGGCCCCCATCGGGTCGGGAAGCAGCTCGACCGCGTGGCAGAGCGCTCGAAAGGCGGAGGGGTCGTCGACCTGGTCGCAGAGCTGGAGGAGCGGAGCGATGTGCATCAGCCTTCCTCCAGGTCCAGGACGTCGATGTGAGCGAGCAAGTCCTGCACCTCCTCCAGGGGCAGCACCCCGTCGGGGTTGATGACCGCTCGCAGCGACTTCAGCGACTTCAGGTGGGCCGAGAAGGCCAGTGCGAGCACGCCAGCGGCGCCGAGGCCGCCGTGGAGGTCGAGCTGTTCGAGGTGTCGCATGCGGGGGGCGGCGGCCAGGCAGGTGATGCCGTCGTCGGTGATGCCCACATCAGAGCTGATGATGAGGGTCTTGAGACGGTCGGCGGCCGGGCTGGCCACGAGGCGGGCGAGTCCACGGTCGGTGAGCCGGTTCGGGCCGAGATCTGGATTCTGGCCGAGGTCCAGAGCCCGCGGTGCCCGCCAGCGCCCAGCTTTGACCGCCGCAACCAGGGCATCCATGTGGGAGTCGCCAAAGCTACAGCTCACGAAGCCCACGTGCTGGAGCTCGGGCATGGTGATGCCGGCGAAGAGGTCGACACAGAGGCCCTCGGGGTCGCCCTCAACGACCAGATGGGAGACTCGGGGGAGGCTCGGCTTGCATGGGTGCTCCCGCCAGCCGAGCTCGCCACCATCGAGGACCAGATGGGTGGTGGCTTCGGGAATGGCATTCAATGGAGCCCGGGGCGGGCTGTGGGAGGTCACACAGCGGATGATGGGCCACCAGCCGCGGTCCAGATGGAGGTCGGGCAGCTCTCGGAGGTCGTCGGGCCAGTGCTGGTCGAGGAGGTGGTTGAGCGCTTCAACTCTCTCGGGAGTGGGCTCGGGCAGGAGCGTCAGGAGGCGCCGCCAACGTGTGCGGTGGACTTCGATGCCGTGCCAGCGGCAGTGGTAGCGGTGTTCGAAAGGAACGGAGACCACTGGCGGTGGGTGGGTGGCGATGTGTTGGACTTGCTCGGAGAACATCACCGCACCTTGGCACGGGTGGTGGCACCATGACGGCGGCTTGCCGCCCGATGCATTCACAGTCATCTGCGAGCGCTGACGGTGAACGAAGATGGCCCCTCGGCTCGGCGTGGAGTTGCTACCTCACCGCTACCGTGGCTCGAACGGCCTCCGCTGCGGTGGCCGCTGGGGAGCACCTCGGAGCCTGACGTCACCCCCCAGCGTCACACCAGGGTGATGCAGGGTGCCAAAACGAAAGAACCCGCCACACGTGAAAGTGTGGCGGGTTCAGGTTTCTCATCGAGTGGAGGCAAGCGGACTCGAACCGCTGACCCCCTGCGTGCAAAGCAGGTGCTCTCCCAACTGAGCTATGCCCCCGAAAGGTGATGGAGTGGGGCTGGCGTGACTTGAACACGCGACCTCACGCTTATCAGGCGTGCGCTCTAACCAGCTGAGCTACAGCCCCATATCCCTTTCGTATTTCAAACACTCGATGGTGACGCCGTTCTTTGGTTAGGCTGTGGTTGGGGAACCCCGACCGGCCTCTCCTCTCGGCGCCCCCGCGTATTATGAGGGAGCCGGGGTGGTGTCAAGGAGAATCTGAACACCACCCCGGCGATAGATCCTCAGTCGCTCTCGGTCGAGGCGGCGTCGGCGCAGTCGGGATCGTCTGCGTCGACGAGGGTGTCGCCGTCGTTGTCGATGGCATCGTTGCACTCGGCTGCGCCAGCGTAGCCGTCTTCGGTGTCGCCGGTGGTGCAGTCGGGATCTGCGGAGTCCATCCAGCCGTCGCCGTCGTCGTCCTGCCCGTTGGTGCACTCGGGACGAGCCGGGTCTTCTGCGGTGGTGAAGCCACTGGGGTCGCCAGCAGTGTTCACGCAGTCGGGGTCGGCGGCGTCGGTGTCGCCGTTCAGGTCGTCGTCGATGCCGTTGTAGCAAGCGGGGACGCCCGAGTAGAACGAGGGGTCGTGGTACTGGTTGCGCTCGATGCTGTACGGAGCGTACTCGCAGTCGGGGTCGTTGCCGTCGGTGTAGCCGTCGCCGTCGTTGTCGGAGCCGTCTGCACAGCCTGCGGTGAAGGTGGGAGCCTCATCGCCGGTGGCGCCGAGACGCTGACAGGTGGGGTCGTCGGCGTCGATGTCGCCTTGGCCGTCGTCGTCGATGCCGTTGTTGCAGCCGTAGTCGGTGAACCCGGACTCTTCGTAGACCGCCAGCGGGCAGTCGGGGTCGTCGAGGTCGGTCCAGCCGTCGCCGTCGTTGTCCGCACCATCGTTGCAGGTGGTGTCGGCGCTGTTGAAGACGTCCTCGATGAGGTCGAGCTCGTCGAGGCACTCGGGGTCTTCGTCGTCGGTGAGGCCGTCGCCGTCGTCGTCGCGACCATTGGCGCACGTGATCTCACGGTCGTCGGCGTTCTCACACTCGACCTCGCGGTCGTCGATGATGCCGTCGCCGTCGTTGTCGATGCCGTCGTTGCACGGGAAGTCGGACAGGCCGGCTTCGTAGCCCACGCCACCCACACCACAGTCCGGGTCGCGGTCGTCTTCGTAGCCGTCGCGGTCGTTGTCCTGGCCGTCGGCGCAGTCGTGCTCTTCGTCCGTGGCGACCCGGCAGTTCGAGTCGTCGCGGTCGATGTCGCCGTCTTCGTCGTTGTCGATGCCGTCGTTGCAGGTGTAGACGCCGAGCTGGCTGTTGTCTTCCTGCTGCGTGGAGGGGTCGACATCCGGGATGCCGTCGCCATCGACGTCGATGACCATACAGTCGGGGTCTTCGGCATCGGCCCAGCCGTCGCCGTCGGTGTCGGCACAGTCACCACAGGTGGAGGTGCCGTCGACCGGGTTGAGCCAGCTTGCCGACTCGTCGGATGCGGTTCCGAAGACCGTGTAGCCGATGTCGCCCGAGGAGTAGGCGAAGACCAGGTCGCCGCCGAGGTCGGGGGCGTTGACGGCGTACTCGGTGACGCGTTCGGCCTGGGTGATGACGAAGCCGTAGTTCACGACGTCGGACTTGGCCCACTCGAACGAGACATCCGCGCCTTCGAGGTAGTCGCCGCAGGAGTCGGTGACGTCGGCACCTTCCGCTGCGTTGATGCCGCCGAAGTTCTGCACCATGGAGGGAATCTGGTACAGGACCGAGGCCGGAATCTCGAGGGTGGAGACGTCGTCGGTGGGGTCTTCTTCGTCGCCCACGTCGACGTTGTGGTGGTCGGGCACGGTGATGGTGGCCTTCATGACCGCACCTTCACCGCCGTACCAGCCAAAGCCCGCCGCGGTGATGGTGAAGCGCACGAAGGTGCGTGCACCCGAGATCTCGCCGCCGGAGGTGAGCTCGACGTTGGAGGGCCGCCACTGCAGGCTTGCAGCGATCTCGCCACCGGTGGTCTCGCCGTCGTCGTCGGAGTCGGCGCAGGTGTCTTCGAAGCCGAGCAGGCCGTAGATGCCCTTCATCTGGTCGTTGATGGAGGGGTCGAAGTAGCCGGTGTTGAACCCGGACTCGCCGAGGAACACCGCAGCTTCGGGGAGCTCCACCTGCACGCCGGAGATGCCGGCTTCGGGGACGTCGAGCTGGATGGTGGTGGTCTCGAGGTATCCGAGGCCACTATCGGTCTCGGCGCTGCCCTTGAAGAAGTACTCGCCCACCGGCCACTCCGCTTCGTAGCGGTAGGAGCGGGTGTTCTCGTAGTCGTCGAACTGGCAGAACTGCATCTCGGCGAGGTCGTACTCACGACCGGTGGCGCTGTCGCAGTCTTCCAGCTCCATGTAGAACGGGCCGTTGACCGACATGCCGTTGAACTGGCACTGGCTGTCGGGGGCGGCGTCGGGGTTCAGGACATGGTCGTCGGCGGGCACGTACTCGACGTCCACCAGGGCGGACATGTCGGCGCAGTAGGCCCGGTCGTCGGACGACGGGACAGCTTCGAGCACGTCCACGTTCGTGATGACGAAGTCGTCGATCTCGTGGCGAAGGTCGTCGTAGAAGCCTTCGATGTCGATGCTGACGACGTCCTGCGACGGGACCTGCACGCTCCATTCGTTGGGCGAGAGGTCGAAGTTGCCACCGAAGCCGTTGCGGTAGCCAGCGAAGAGCGAGTGGATGCGGGGGTACTCGAACTCGAGCATCTCCGCGCGCCCTTCGATGCCCACGTAGCCGCCGAAGGTGAGGCCTTCGTTGCAGAAGGTCTCCCAGGGGCTGAAGAGCTGGTAGTCGTCGGGGACACCGTTTCCGTCGAAGTCGCCGCCGTGCTTCCAGGGCACTTCGCCGGTGTTCCGAATCTCGGCCACCATCGGGGCGCTCCACCCGTAGGCCGTGAGGAGGTCGGGGTAGGCCAGGATGTTGCCGATGCCACCACCGCACGAGAAGTAGTCGTCGGTGACCGCGATGTAGGCGACCTGGTTCTCGAAGATGTCTTCGCCAGAGCCCATCGTGGTGTCGTAGTAGTAGGCATCCTCGACGCGCATCTGGCCGGTGGACGTGCCCACAACCACGTCGACGTACCCACCTTCGATGGGACCGCGCGGAATCACGATGTCGATGCTGCTGTCGGAAGCGGCGAGCACCGTGGCGTTCTGCGACCCGAAGACCACCGTGACGGCCTCGGGGTCGGAGCCGAAGCCCGAGCCGGTGATGCTGAGGGTGCCGCCGCCGATGTTGCCCTCTTCGGACTGCACCGACATGGCGGAGACGTCGGGGGCGGAGCCCGAGTAGTACGGCTCGAGGGTGTCGCCGAAGCTACACGCGGTGGCCAGGAGACCGAACACCACGGCAACATGACGACCACGCTGCGAGGAGAAGGAACTGCGGTTCATGATGTCGTTCTCCATGCCTACCGATCCCACCAGAAGCGGCCAACCTTGACCGAGCTGGTTTGCACGCGCACAGCCGAGATGTCCTTGCGGTTGCCGTAGCGGTCGCGGACAGGCGGCGTGTCGAGGTCTTTGGCGGTGGTGCGAGAGAAGTAGAAGACCGCGCCGGAGGCACCGTGCAGCTCGCCGTAGTCGAGTGCGTAGCGGAGCGTGTCGGCGGTGATGGTGTATTCGTTGTCCGTGGTGGGGACGTTGCAGATGGTCTCGGCCACCGTGTACGTGGGCTCACCCTGGAGGCTGTTGATGTAGCCAGACTCGGGGTTGCCCTCTTCCTTGTACAGGGTGGGGTCGGGTTCCCACTCGAAGTCGCCGTTGGCTTCGCTCTCGCAAGCGAGGCGGTCGCGGTACAGGGTGTCCCGCGGCATGTCGGCATCTTCGTGGATGTACTCGTAGGGCGACTCGAAGTAGGTCTCGCCGTCGACCAGGGCGGGGTCGGTGCGGCGGAACATGTTCCAGCGCTTTTCCATGTTGTCGGAGGGCTCGACAGGCAGGCGCGACACCTGCTTGTACTGGCTGTCGAGGTCGACCTCACCGAGCAGGCGGATGCCCACCACGACGGTTTCGTTCTCGGCGAACTCGCCTTCCGGCCAGCTGAAGGTGACCCCGCTGTCGGTGCTCCAGGGCCCCGTGTACATCTGGCCCTTGAGCTTCGCGAGGACCACGCCGCCATCGCGGGAGAGGACATCGCTGACCGCGGTGCCCACGCCGGCGTCGGGGAGGTTGCGCTCGAGGCAGTCCTCGGGGGAGTCGGGCGTGAACGAGGTGTCGGCGTAGGTGAGGCAGCGACGGTTTTCGCCGGAGCCCACTTCGTTGCCGTCTTCGTCGTAGAGCGGACCGGTCCAGGTCATCATCACGCCGTCGGGTGCACCGGGCAGGTAGTGCATGGTGTCGGCACCCTGAGCCTTGAGCGGCATGGGGATGGACGACACGCTGGCATCCTGCGGCGGGATGCCACCGGGGAACGAGATCTCGACCTGGGCACCGTGCTTCCAGTTGGCTGCCCGGATGACCTGGCGCTCTTGCACCGAGAAGTTCTCGCCATCCGCTGCAGCCACCGGAGCGGTGAGCGCGGTGGACCGCTTGGCCGCAATCTGGGAGTAGTACGGGAACAGGTTTTCCTGGTTGTTCTCGGCGTACATGCCCGGGCGGCGGTCGAGGCGGTACTGGAAGCCATCGCCTGCGAAGGTGATGGCGCCACCCACATCGGCCATCGTGTTCAGGTAGGCACGGGGCTCGAAGTTGGTGTAGCAGGCGCCCGGCGTCTTCATCGGCGCACCGAAGGTGCCGAAGGCGACGTCCATCTGCGGGATGTCGGAGCTGAGCACGAAGCCCTGGCCGTACACCATCGCGTACGGCGGCAGCATGCTGAGCGACTCGGGCCCGACCGCATCGAAGGAGACCAGGCCGGTGATGCCCAAGGGCAGCGCGGCGCCGGCGAACTCGATGTGGTGGTACTCGATGAGACCGCCCTGAGGCGTGGGGGACGGCCCGATTTCGTCGGGGTTGAGTCCCACGCCCGGGGTCTTGTACTGCTCATTGGCGGCATCACGGCCACATCCGATGAGCAGCGAGACCAGGGCGAAGCGGGTGAGCATCGTCGTGGTGTTCATTGCAATCCTCTACCAGCCGGTGCCGAGGCCGAGGTAGAGCCGGATGCCCGGCTTCTCGGTCTCGTTGGAGAGCTCGTCGCCAATGGCGTTTTCGCTCGTGTCCCAGATGCTGTCGCCGTTGACGTCGCCGAAGCCGCGAATCTCCTGGAAGCCGTACGCCACGCGGGCGAAGGAGTCCCAGTTGGAGCGACCGAAGATGGACGCCTGGACGCGAACCTCGGCGGAGATGTCGGTCAACAGGTAGTTTCCGTTCTTGTAGGCGTCGTCGACCAGCGGGATTTCCCGCTTGATGTCCGACTCGTTCCGCGCGATGCGGTCGCCGAACTGGTCGCGGTAGTAGTCGTCGGGGTCCTCGGGCGGCCGGTACGACCACAAGTTGCCCACGGTGCCGCCGAACTGAGCGTAGATACCGTACAGGAACAACGGACCAACCGCGCGTCGGATGTGACGGTTGATGGGGAACCGGTACTGGAGGTTGACCATCCCCATGGTCTCGCCGTTGAGGCTGTAGAACGGGTACCCGGCGAACTGGGTGTTGGGGCGCAGCGTGCCGTACCCGAAGAAGTACGGGTGCTGACCACCAGCGCGGAACTCGTCGAACACCATGACGTTGCGGTCGATCATGCCGAACTGGGTGTCGAGCTGGATGGTGTGCGAGTTCTCGCGGACACCGTTCAGGAACTCGAGCCCGAAGGTGGGCACCTGGAAGTTCTCGACGTACCGCAGCTCAAACTTGTTGAACTTGTAGTCGTCGAGGACCTGGCCGTCGTCGGTGGCCACGCCGCCGTACTGTTCGAAGACCACGTCGGTGTAGCCGCGACCGAAGGAGAGGTCGATGTTGCGGCCGTACCGTGCCGAAGCGCCCAGGCGACCGGCCCAGGTGTTGGTGCCGTACGTGGACTTGTTCAGCATCACACCCCACTCGACGTTGTCGAGGTAGGTCTGGAAGCCGTCGTCGGACGTGCCCCGGAAGCCGTAGGTCATGGCCCGGCCGTAGAGCGTGGCGCCGAACACCCGGTTGAACGGGAAGTTGATGTTGGCAAGCGCAAACAGCTGCTGCTGGTTGTTCTTGATGTCGTAGATCTTGATGTCGTCGGTGGTGGCGGGGTCGTTGTCTTCGTCGATGGCCCGGCCGCCGTCGAACTTGCCCTGGAACAGGCCACCCATGATGGTGAACTGCGGGTACCAGCCGTTCCAGGTGTAGCCAGCGCGGACCGTGATGTCTTCGCCGACCATCGGCATGAAGAAGACCTCGTGGTCCTGGACGTAGTCCTGGATGCTGAGCTGCACACCGAACAGCGGGTTGAAGTTCGACATGGAGTCGTTGTCGAACTGCAGCATCGGCACCGCGCTCGGAGCCGTGAGCGACTTGAGCGTGCGGTACTTCGAGGTGGTCTCGGCCCAGTGGGAGAGGTCTTCGCGGTAGGCGACGCTCTCTTCCACCAGCTCGGCGTCTTGTTCGGAAGCCGTGCGGAACAGGTGTCCGGCGTCGGCGTTCATGAACTCTTCGCCGGGCAGCCCGTACACCTTCCAACCAAACGAGGTGTAGTAGGTGTAGACCAGGTTGCCGTCTTTGGTGATGCTGGGCGTGAACGCACCGCCGATGACGTTGGTGATCTGCTTCACCTCTTCGGTCTTCGGGTCGATGCTGTAGATGTTGAAGATGCCGTCGGGCTCGGCGGAGAAGTAGATCTTGCCGTCGGGCGCCCAGCGGGCGTCGAGCTCTTCCCAGGGGTCCCAGGTAAGCGCCTTCATGTCGGTGCCGTCGGCGTTGATGGTGTGGATGTTCTGCTGGTAGTTGCGGAACATCGAGAACACAATCTGCGTGCCGTCGGGCGACCAGTCGGGGTTCTGGAACCAGGTGCCGTCGTCGAAGTCGGTGAGGTACTTCTTGTCGGTGCCGTCGAGGTTGATGGTCACGAGGTTCATCGTGCCGTCGTTGTACTCGAGGTAGACAATCTTCTTGCCGTCGGGGCTGACGGCCGGCGAGGTACCGCGCATCGTGTTGGGGATGGTGCGGTAGGAGTCGGGGTCGTACTTCTGCGCGCCCGACCGCAGCCAGCCCACCTTGCCCTTGCCCAGCCAGGTGTCGCGGCTGTGCGTGGTGAAGGTGCGGTTGCCTTCCTTCTCTTCACGCTTGGCGAAGTCGAAGATGGCCAGGTTCATGTAGTCGTAGCCGTCGAACTCGAAGCGCCGGAAGATCTGCTGCGTCTGCGGCATCTCGTCTTCGGGAATCGTGAGGACGATGGACTCTTGACCGGGGATGAAGTCCCAGCCGTGCTCGAAGGCGGCGCGGAAGCTGGTGGACAGCCGGGAGGCCTCATCCGAGGCACCGGCGTCGCGACCCGCCACACCCTCGAAGGCGTAGGTCTGGTCTTCGTCCTGGCGCTTGATGCGAATCACGGCACGGTTGAGGATGCCCCAGTACTGGCCGTCGTCGCTGACGCGGGGTTCCCACTGGTAGACGCCGGAGCGCTCGTGGTTGCCCTCGCGCTGCCAGCGCGGCATCGTCATGTTCTCGTCGCGGGCCGATGCGTTCTTGTAGTCCCATTCCTGGGGACCACCGAGCATCTCGCGGCCAACGACCTCACCACGGGCCTTCACGCGGTCGTACTGGGCCTCGTACCGCTTGTCGAGGTACTTGCGCCAGTCCCAGTAGAGCTCTTCGGGCGGGATGCCGATGACGTCTTCGATGACCGTGACGAACTCGGGGCGCCAGCCCTTGGCGAACTCGGTGGCGAACCGGGCGTAGACGTCGGAGCCGAAGCGCTGACGAAGGTAGAGCGCGAAGGTGTAGCCACCCTGGTAGTAGCGCTCGCCGTCGTTCCAGCTGGACCGCTTGCCGTCGCGGTACTGCCACTCGTCGTAGGTGAGGAGGCGGTCTTCGAGGGTGGACATCCGGATGTTCTGGTCGCGGCTTGCCGTCCACCAGTTCCAGCCGGTGGTGTTCGACCAGAACTCGGCGCCACCTTCGGTCCAGAACACTGCGTCACCGTCGCCGATGAGCAGGTTGACGCCGATGTCCATGTCGTTGATGCCGTCGCGGTACAGGCCGCCGACCAGCACGCCGTAGGAGCCTTCCGCGTGGGCGTGGTACGCCTTCAGCGAGACCACGTGGGCGAACTCGTGCACGAGGACGTCGCTGAACCATTCCATCCGGCCGCGAGACCGGTAGAACGAACCACCCGGGTTGGACGAGATCTGAACCCAGTCCCAGCTCGGAATGGTGAAACCATTCAGCTCGTCGGTCTGTTCGAGCACGACGATGTGGATTTTTTCCTTGAGGTAGTAGTTGAACTCGGAGCACATGGGCTCCCAGTACAGCTCCGAGACCTCAGCCACTTTTCGCGCCGAAAATTCGCCGTGAACGTAGTGGGGGTTTTCGTCCGGACCCTTCTTCGACTTCGGGTAGTGCACCACGAAGTGTTCGGTCTCGATGGAGTACCAGTCGAGGTCGGGGTGGTGAGCCGCGAACGAGAATTTGGTGGCGCTGGCCTCATTCGGGAGGGCAGCAGCGAGCGAGAGGGCACCCAGGGCTGTTGCCCCGGCTACGAGCCGCGTGAGCGAGCGCTTCATCAGCTGTCTTCCTGCGGATCAGTACCGGAACTCGAAGGTCCCGCTGTAGGTGTTTCCACGCGTGGGGTGGAGGTCTTCGATGGGGAAGTACATCAAGTCTTCCCCGGCGATGGGGATGGTGACCCCGCCGACCAGGTCGATACCGCGCGTGATGTTGAAAGTGAAGCCGCCCGTGGCGTCGACGTAGACACCGTCGGAGCCTTCCTGGACGACCAGGTCTGCGGCCTGGAAGAGTCCGGCAGACGTGGGCCCGATGGCGGTGGCTTTGCGCATCTGGACGATGCCGCCGCCTTGAAGGGCGACCGGGCCGACCTGGACGAGCAGCTCACCATCGAACTTGGTGATGTCGCCCGGCTTGATGCGGCCGTTGAAGACGTTGAGGTCGGTCTCGACGACGTACTGGACGACGTTGGAGAACCGCCGGACGTATGCGCCACCGAGCGTGATGCCCACCGGACCGATCTGCCGCTTGCCGCGTGCGCCGAACTCGAGGTCCGGGGTGCCGGTGGTCATGATGACGCTGCTGAAAGTGGACGGACCGCCGATGTAGTTGCCCGGACTCTCGTTGCCGGCCGGGCCCTTGTACTCGAGGTACGTGATGACCGACGTGACGGGCGCAAGCGACTTGAACCACTCGTACTTGTAGCCGAAGCGGGGGTCGCCCAGGCCGAAGTCGGTGACATCCGTGCCCAGGCGCTCGTTCTCGAGCCGGGCGTAGTGCCACTTGACCGTACCGTACAGCTCACTGCGCTTGGTGAGGCCGTACCGGAAGGAGGCACGCTGGGTGGACCAGGTCCACAGAGCGTCGTCGAATTCGAGGGGTTCGCCTTCTGCAGACCAGTAGCCGTCGGCCTTTTTGATATCCGCACCCAGACCGACTTCGAGCCAGCCCTTGCCGATGAGGAGGCCGCGTTCGACCTCCCGAGCGGAGAGCGTCTCGCGCATGGTCTTCGCTTGGAAGCCGGCGGCGTGGGCAGCTGGAGCGGTGCAGAAGAGCGCCGCAAGCAGCGTGAGCGTCTTCTTCATCAGCATGATCCTGGGGGATGACGTGGGGGGGGCCGGGGGTCGACGGACTGCGGAACGTGCGGTGGACCGGGGCATGGCGAACTTCGAGATGCGTCTTCGGAGCGATGCTCTGGGAGACTGGTGCCGAAGCGGGAGGCCGGGGCTCGGGTCCAGCCCGTTTGACCGGGGCCGGAAATGGACGGGCATGTATTCCATGGCGGCCCAACCGTGTCAAGGAAGGCACGCCAAGGCGCCATCCACGGGGGACATCCCGTCCCGGGGCCCGCCATGAGGAGGCGGAAAGGGGGCGTGCGGCGAGCCACACGTGCATTCAGGGTGTGCGGAGACCCGCAGCCGTAAACGGCAGATCTCCACTGCGGGTGGACTGGCTAACGACGGGTGCCCGACGCGCGGAAGGTCTCGGAGTTGCGGACCCGGCGAGACACCGAGACCCCCGCATAGCCGGCGTTGGTGAGCATGACCTCGAGGCGCTCACGCGAGAACCAGTGGCGGACGGGAATGCGGAGGCGGTCCCAGATGTCGGCGACCACCACATCGAAGGGCCACTGGTGGTGTTCGTGGACGGGCAGATGTCGCACCACGGCCCCGGCCACCGGCACCGACCCGAACCAGCGGTAGGGGGTGTGGCTGAACAAGCGCAGGCCCCGCGCGAGGTTGCGGCTGAAGCGGTACAGCTGCTCGGCGGTCATGCCCCCCGTGGCGCCGCGGAGGGCGTTGCTGGCGTGGAGCGTGAAGCCTTGCCGGGGGCCGTACACCCAGACCGCGAGGTGGCCGCCGCTGCGGACCGTGGCCCCCAGCTTGTCGAAGGCGGCGTCGGGGTCTTCGAGGTGGTGGAGCAGGCCGAACGCCCACGAGATGTCCATCGTGGCGTCGCGGATCGGCAGGTGGTGGACGTCGGCTTGGATGACGTGCACGCGGTTGCTCTGGCGGGTGTTTGCCAGGCAGGAGGCGACGGCATCGGGGCTGGAGTCGACCGCCAGGACCTCGGCGCCGTAGCGGGCGGCGAACCAGGCATGCCGACCGTATCCACAGCCGGCGTCGAGCACCGTCTTGCCCAGAAAGTCGGGGGGCGTGAGGGGATGGGCCAGATCGAGGAAGTTGTCTTCCCACTCGGGCCGCCCCTTGTCGAAGGTGGTCCAGCGGTGTGCGGTGGCTGGCCCCACGGCGGATTCATCGGGAATCAGGCGTGGAATGCTGTCGCGGATGGGCCACTGGCGGCCGCAGCTGGGACAGTCGATGGACCCTTCGAGCACTTCGGTCTCGGTGGTGGGGCCGTCTTCTTCGGTGCCGAGCGACCGCCAGGAACCGGGCACCCTGGGCCGTTCCTCGGACTTCTCGATGCGCAGGTGCAGCTCCGGGCTGCGGCAGGACGGGCAGACGAGCCACTGGAGGAGGCGAGGCTTCACGGGGACTCCGGGCGTGGTCGGGCAGTTCGGGACCGGGGCCCTATCCTCTGGGAGAGCCGGTGGTGACCCGGCTGTCGTGCATCAGCACCAGCCGAATCGGTCCCCTCCCCTGCTCCGACGAAGATCAACGGTACGTGACCATTCTGGGGCAACTGACGTGGGCGGAGGTGTCCATCGCCCGACCCCCGGGGTTGTGCTATAGCCCCGGCTCGACCGTCCCCGAGGACCCCATGAATCGGCCTACCCAGACCATCGACGACGTCGTCATCCGCTTCGCTGGCGACTCCGGTGATGGGATGCAGCTCACCGGCTCCCAGTTCACCGACACCACCGCCCTGCAGGGCAACGACCTCGCCACCTTCCCGGACTTTCCGGCGGAGATTCGGGCGCCCGCGGGCACCCGAGCCGGCGTGTCGGGCTTCCAGATCCACTTCTCGTCGTCCGACATCCACACCCCCGGCGATGCGCCCGGTGTGCTGGTCGCGATGAACCCTGCGGCCCTCATGGCCAACGTGGGCGACCTGAAGCGGAACGGCCTCATCATCGTGAACACCGACAAGTTCACGAAGCGCGACCTCGAGAAGGCCGACCTCGAGGTGTCCCCCCTCGAAGACGGCACGCTCGACGCCTTCCAGGTGGTGCCAGTCCAGCTCAGCAAGCTCACCAAGGGCTCGGTGAAGGGCCTCGGCCTGGGCTCCAAGGAGTCCGACCGCTGCAAGAACTTCTTCGCGCTCGGCATGGCCTACTGGCTGTTCAGCCGCGACATGAGCCACACCCGCAGCTGGATTGAAGGCAAGTTCCAGAGCCCCTACAAAGAGGCCAACCTGGCTGCCCTCGAGGCGGGCTGGAGCTACGCCGACACCGTGGAGGTCTTCCACAGCGCGTACGAGGTGCCGCCCGCCAAGCTTCCGGCAGGCACGTACCGCAACATCACCGGCAACGAGGCCCTGGCCCTCGGGTTCGTGGCGGCCGGTCAGCTGGCTGGCCGCGAGGTCTTCCAGGGCGCGTACCCCATCACGCCCGCCAGCGATGTGCTGCACCACCTCTCCAAGTACAAGCACCTCGGCGTGTTCACCTTCCAGGCGGAAGACGAAATCGCAGCGGTGTGTGCGGCCATCGGCGCGGCCTTCGGTGGCGCCATCGCCATCACCTCGTCGAGCGGTCCCGGCATCGCACTCAAGGGTGAGGCCATCGGCCTGGCCACCATCACCGAGCTCCCGCTGGTCATCATCGACATCCAGCGCGGCGGCCCGTCCACCGGCCTGCCCACCAAGACCGAACAGAGCGACCTCTACATCGCCCTCTTCGGCCGCCATGGCGAGTCTCCCACTCCGGTGCTCGCCGCCCAGACCCCCGGCGACTGTTTCTACACCGCCGTCGAGGCCACGCGCATCGCCCTGAAGTACATGATGCCCGTGATGGTGCTCACCGACGGCTACCTGGCCAACGGTGCGGCGCCGTGGAAGCTCCCCCGGCTGTCCGACCTCGAGCCCATCGTCGTCGAGCCGCACACGGAACCCGAAGGCTTCCAGCCCTACATGCGCGACCCCGAGACCCTGGCCCGTCCGTGGGCCATCCCCGGCACGCCCGGCCTCGAACACCGCATCGGCGGTCTCGAAAAGCACGACGGCACCGGCAATGTGTCGTACGACCCGCCCAACCACGAGTACATGTGCCGCATGCGCGCCGAGAAGGTGAAGCGCATCCAGGCCGATGTCCCCGACGTGGTGGTCGACGGCGACACCGACGGCCTGCTGGTGGTCTCCTGGGGCGGCACCTACGGCGCGGTCCGCAGCGCAGTCGAACAAGCCCGCAAGCAGGGCCTCCGCTGCGGCCACGTGCACCTTCGTTGGCTCAACCCCTTCCCCGCCAACCTCGAAGCCGTCCTGCAGGCTGCCGACCGCATCCTCGTGTGTGAGCTGAACCTGGGCCAGCTGGCCTACATCCTTCGGGCCACCTACCTCGTCGACGCCGTGTCCTACGCCAAGGTGCAGGGCCAGCCGTTCAAGGTCTCCGAAGTTCTCGCCCGCATCCAGACGCTCTCCGCCTGAGCCCCCTCCCCTCCAGCCCACCGAGGCACACCATGCCCATCAACGAGGACCCCAGCCTGCCGCGCGTCACGAAGAAGGACTTCATGTCCGACCAGACCGTGCGCTGGTGCCCGGGCTGCGGCGACTACTCCATCCTCTCGCAGGTCCAGACCGTCTTCGCCGGCCTGGGTATCCCCCGCGAGAAGTTCGCCGTCATCAGCGGAATCGGTTGCTCCAGCCGCTTCCCCTACTACATGAACACCTACGGCTTCCACACGATTCATGGTCGGGCGCCCGCCATCGCGTCTGGCCTGAAGCTCGCCAACCCCGAGCTGAGCGTGTGGGTCATCACCGGCGACGGTGACTCGCTGTCCATCGGCGGCAACCACCTCATCCACGTGCTGCGCCGCAACGTCGACCTCCAGATCCTGATGTTCAACAACCGGATCTACGGCCTCACGAAGGGCCAGTACTCGCCCACGTCCGAACAGGGCAAGCGCACCAAGTCGTCGCCCCTCGGCAGCATCGACCACCCCTTCGAGCCCTGCCGCGTGGCCCTCGGCTCCGACGCCACCTTCGTGGCCCGAACGGTCGACGTCTTCGTGAAGGAACAGCGGGCCATCCTCAAGGAATCGCACGACCACAAGGGCGCATCCTTCGTGGAGATCCTGCAGAACTGCAACATCTTCAACGACGGTGCCTACGCCGACTTCACCGGACGCGCCGACCGCAAGGAGCGCTGCGTGTTCGTGGAGCACGGTCAGCCGCTGCTCTTCGGCGCCGAGAAGAACAAGGGCCTCGCCCTCACCAAGCGGCTCACCCTGGAAGTCATCGACGTCACCGAAGACAACCTCGACCAGGTGCTCGTCCACGACGAAACCAACCGGGTGCTCGCCGGCCTGCTCTCCAGCATGCGGGGTCCGCTCCCGGTGGCCCTCGGGGTGCTCTACCGCGTCGAGCGTCCCACCTACGACGGTGCGGCCCTCGCCCAGGTGGCCCACGCCAAGGAAACCAACACGCAGGACTTCGCCGCCGCGCTCGCCGGCAAGAAGACCTGGACCGTGAGCTGAGCTGGTGCCGTCGCCTCCCCTCCCCGTGCGCCACCTGAAGCTGTCTCAACTCAACGAAGATGGCGCGCTGGACGGCATCCTCTGCGACATCGACGACACCCTCACCTGGCACGGCCGCCTGGTCCCCGAAGCCTTCGCCGCGCTCGCCACTGCCAAGGCGCGCGGCTTGAAGGTGGTGCCGGTCACGGGTCGTCCGTACGGCTGGGCCGACCACATCGCCCGCATGTGGCCCGTGGACGGCATCGTTGCTGAAAACGGGGGCCTGTGGTGCTTCATGGGCAACGAGAAGCTGGAGCGCGGCTTCGTCCAGGACGCCCACACACGGGCGGTCAACAAGCAACGCCTCGTGGGCCTCGCCAAGCAGATCCTGGCCGCGGTCCCCGGCACCGCACTGGCCTCCGACCAGGACTTTCGGGCCCTCGACCTCGCCATCGACTTCTGCGAAGACGTCCCGTCGCTGCCCCGGTCGGCCATCGACCAGATCGTGGCGGAGTTCGAAGCGGCGGGTGCCACCTGCAAGGTGTCGAGCATCCACGTCAACGGCTGGTTCGGCACCTTCGACAAGCTCACCGGCTTCCAGCGCTTCCATGCCCAGCGCTGGGGCTCCGAGCCCGACCTCTCCCGGTGGCTGTATTTTGGCGACTCCGCCAACGATGCCCCCATGTTCGAGGCCTTCCCGTTCTCCATCGGGGTGGCCAACGTGGCCGACTTCCTCGACCGCATGGACGCCTGGCCTTCGCACATCACCGAAGGTCCGGGCGGTCACGGCTTCGCCGAAGCGATGGAATTGCTCTTCGGACAGCTCGCCGACTGACGCCTCAGGCCACTCGGTGAGGAATGGGGTCGCCCGCCACGAAGGCCTCTACCGCGGCCTCGAGCTCCGTCGCCACAGCGGTGTTCAGGCCGACGTGGAAGCCTGCGGCGTGGGGCAGGTAGGCCACGCGCGGATGTTGGCTGGCTTCGAGGCGTGGCCAGGGCTCGGTGGGGAACACATCAAGGCCCAGGTAGGACAGGTGGCCGGCATCGAGGTGACCGGGCGTGGCGTCGACATCGACAATGTCGCCACGGGCGGTGTTCACAAGCACAAGCCCACGGGCGTTCGAGAGCCAGGCGTCGTCGATGAGGCGGCGGCTGCCCGGTTCGAGGCGGCAGTGCAGGGTGACCGCATCGCAGGTGCGGGCGAGGGTGTCGAGCGGGACCGAAGCCGGATGAACGCCGGGGTCGTGCACCACAACGGTGGCGCCCAACAGCTCGAGGACCTGCACCATCCGCTTCCCGATGACCCCGAAGCCCACCACGCCCACGGTTGCCCCACCGAGCAGGCGCATGCCCAGGGCCGGGAGGTCTGACCGTGCCCAGCGGCCTGCACGACTGGCGGTGGTGAGGGGGCGGTGACAGCGGAGGCCGTCGAGCAGCAGCCCCAAGGCGCTCTCGACCACGGCATCGCGTCTGGCCATGGGACAGCGCCCCGCGACGATGCCCCGCGCGCGGATGACGTCGAGGTCGAGGTGGTCGAAGCCGCTGGTGGTGGTGAGCACCAGGCGGGCCGAGGGGGCCTGGTCGAGCAGAGCTGCATCCACGCGGGTGCCGCTGTTGACCGTCAGGATCTCCGCATCCGACCGGCGTGGGGCCACGGCCACATGCGTCGACAGGCGCTGTGCTTCGGCACTCAGCGCGGCTTCGGTCTCGTAGCTGCTCCAACCCCAGCGACTCACACGCATGGTTTCCTCCAGACCTCAAACTGTGACACGATCCACACCTGCACGCCGGGGACAACCCGGGAGCAAAAAGGGTACTGGGCGGGCCGTCGGGGACTGGCCATGGTGTGCCTGCTCGTCCGGCACTTCCGCTCTTCCCCGCGTGGCTGTCGCCCAGTCGGACACCCCCGCCGGATTCACTTGAGGAGCCCGACCGACATGAAAATCCCAGCGCGGCTGCTGCCGCTGCTCGATGTCGGCATCATCGACGACGTCATCCGTCCGCTCATGAGCGGCAAGGAAGCTGCTGTGTACCTCGTCGAGGCACGGGGCGAGCTGCGGGTGGCGAAGGTGTACAAAGACGCCCAGAAGCGCAGCTTCAAGCACCGCGCCGACTACACAGAAGGCCGCAAGGTCCGCAATTCTCGGCGCCAGCGGGCGATGGAGAAGCGGTCGAAATTCGGTCGGGGTGAGATGGAAGCGGCCTGGCGCACAGCCGAAGTCGACGCCATCCGCCGCCTCCGCGCCGCCGGGGTCACCGTTCCCGAGCCCTTCGAGTTCTACGAAGGCGTGCTGGTGATGGAGCTGATTGAAGGCGAGCCCGGCATGCCGGCACCGCGCCTCATCGACGTCACGCTGCGGCCTTCGGAAGCAAGGTCCATCCACCGCACCCTGCTCGCCGAGATCATCAAGATGCTGTGCGCGGGCGTGGTCCACGGCGACCTCTCCGACTTCAACGTGCTGATGCGTGCGTCGGGGCCGGTCATCATCGACTTCCCCCAGGCGGTCGACCCCAGCTTCAACAACAACGCGAAGCGCCTGTTCATCCGCGACGTCGACAACATCTCGTCGTTCCTCGCGCGGTTTGCGCCCGAGCTGGGCCACATGCGCTACGGCAAAGAGATCTGGGGCCTGTACGAAAAGGGCGTGCTCGACCCTGAAGTCGAGCTCACCGGCACCTTCACCGACACCCGCCGCGAGGCCAACGTCGGCGCGATTCTCGACGAGATCGACGCCGCGCGCGATGAAGCGATGCGTCGGCTGGGCGAGCGGCCTCCCGAACGAGAAGAGCGTCCACGAGGGCGTCGTGGCGAGCCACCTCCCACTGCTGTGGAGATGGCTGCCGAAGGGGCTCCCCGGCGCCGGTCGGTGTTTGTGCCCACGCCGCCCCCCAAGAAGAACGCCCCCAAGAAGAAGGGGGCGGGCCGACGGCGCGATGATGGTCCGCGGGGACGTGGTGGTCCGGGCGGTCCGCGTCGTGGGCGTGGGCCGGATGGTCCGCGCGGGGAGCGTCCGCCCGAAGAAGGGCAGCGCCGGTCGCGGTCGCGTCCCCGTCGTGGTGATGGCGGTCCGCCTCGGCGTGACGATGGTCCACAACGCAACGATGGTCCGCCTCGGCGCGGAGATGGTCCGCCCCGACGAGGGGATGGTCCGCCACGGCGCGGAGATGGTCCGCCTGCACACGCCCGGGACCGCGCACCGGAAGATGCGCCCAAGAAGAAGCGTCGCCGCCGCCGCCGGAAGCGTCGGCCAGGTGGTGGCGGGGGCTCCGACAGTGCGTCGGGCTGACGGTCAGCGCGGGGCGTCGGGTTTTTCGAAGAAACCCGGGACCGGCTTGGCGACCTGCCAGTCGAGATAGCGCACCACCTGGGCGTCTTGGATGGCAGTGGGCGACGTGAGCGACACCCGCACCGAGGTGGGGAGCGCCACGCCTTCGAGCTCGGACCAGGACTCGAAGCGTGCGACTGCGGCTACGTTGTCGCCAAACGCGCGGGCGGTGTGGTGGAGGGTGGCCAGGCGCCCGCTGGCGAAGGTGGCCAGCATTCGGTCTCCGGTCTGGCCGTTGTGGGTGCCGAACTTCACCAGGACTCGGTCGGGGGCGGTGGACAGGATGCGGTGCGACACGCCGGGGTCGAGGAGCTTGTGGGGCATCGCGGCGTACCACTTGAGCACAGGCAGTGCGCGCGCGATGTGGTGGATGCTGTCGTAGGTGCGCTGGCCCTGGCGTGCGGCCCAAGCCCCCACGCTGTCGTGGCCCCAAGCGGTGCCCGCGGGGTCATGGAAGTCGAGGCGGGCCTTGTCGCGGCGGAAGTCGAGGGTGAGGCGGGGCGCTGTGGACTTTGGCATCGGCGGGCGCCACATCCGAGCCGCCGGGGCCCATGCGGTGTCCAGCCTGCAGGTGAGGCAAGGCAGGCGGTCCCATGCAGCCCGCCCGCCGTGATGGGCCACTTGTTGGGTGAGCGCGGCGTGCCCGGCGTGGAGGTCGGGGTCGGAAGGTTGCCCCCAGGACGGCAGCTCGGCCATCCCCTCCCCTCGCGCCAGCCCGGGTGCCACTGTGGCCGCGAAGCCGCTGGTCAGCAGTCGTCGGCGGGTCCACAGCAAGCCACATCTCCTCTCTTCATGGGGACGGCGGGCGCCACTCGGAAGCCATCGGCCGATGAAGGTCACAATCGCCGCTGAATTGAAGGTGGGTCGCTTCCGTCCGACGGATTTTTGCACGGGATCCGGATGACGCCCATCAGGCTTGCGGGTTCCTCACGCAGATTCGGTTTGCACTCGTATTGAATGCGGATATCATTTTCACCTGCCGCGAGGGCGTCGATGATTGTTTGTCTCTGCGAGGGTCTGAACGACAGCAAGCTGCGTTCTGCGATCGAAGACGGCGCCGACACGGTGGGCAAGCTCTGCCGTCGCACCAAGGCGGGCTCGCACTGCGGAATGTGCGTGTCCGACCTCAAAGAGCTGGTGAGCAAGACCACCGGCTGCACACGGCGTCTGCAGAAGCCTGACCTCATGGCCAAGTAGGCCGCAGCCTCGGGTCGACTCGTTATGACGGGGGCCCATCCCCGGAGTCCCCATGGCCGCCGACGCCAAGCAGTCTGTCATCGACGTCCTCAACGACGTTCTCACCGCTGAACTCACCGCGATCAACCAGTACTTCCTGCACGCCAAGATGCTGGAGAACTGGGGCTACATGAAGCTGGCCGGGCTGGTGCGCGCCGAGTCCATCGACGAGATGAAGCACGCCGATGAGGTCATCGACCGCATCCTCTTCCTCGAGGGTGTGCCCAACGTGCAGCGCCTCGGCCGCGTGCGCATCGGCGAGACCGTCCCCGAGATGTTCCAGTGCGACCTGGCCCTCGAAGACGCCGCCATCCCGCGCCTCAACGAAGGCGTGAAGCTGTGCACTGCTGCCGGCGACAACGGCAGCCGCGCGCTCCTCGAGAAGATTCTGGTCGACGAGGAAGTGCACAAGGACTGGCTCGAGACCCAGCTCCACCTCATCGACACCCTCGGTGAGCAGCTGTACCTGGCCCAGCAGGTGGTGGCCTGAGGCCTACTGTGCAGTGAGGGGTCGGTGGTGCGCCACCACGTCCCAGCGGCTCCCCGCCGGCCACCGCTGCACATGTCCGCCCATGCTCTGCACGAGTACCATGCCCGCGGCGTAGTCCCAGAGTCCCACGCCAAGGGCCATCACGCGCTCCGCCCGACCGCACGCCACGTCGACGAAGTCGAGGGCCGCGCTGCCGGAAATGCGCAATGACCGCGCACCTCGGGTCTCACGGAGCATCCGGTACCAGCGCGGCACCGAAAAGGGCACGCGTCCGCCGATGAGCACACCGGCATCGCCGGGGCCGTCTGCCGGAAACTGTGGGCCGCACCCATCGGCAGCCCATGTACGGCCGAGAGTGGGCTGGTGGATGACCCCCAGCACGGGCACGCCTTCCGAGAGCAGGGCCACGCTCACACACCAGCGGTCGTCGCCACGCTTGAAGTTGGTGGTGCCGTCGATGGGGTCGACCACCCAGGCCAGGCCCGGTCCGACCTGCCCACCGTGCTCCTCGTCGAGATGTGAGGCGCTGGGGAGCAGCTGAGACAGGGCTTCTTGGAGGACCTTGGAGACGGCGAGGTCGGCTTCTGTGACCCACGAGCCATCCGACTTGAGCACCGGCCGACGGGGGCCCAGCTCGAGCGCGACCTGGCCGGCACGGTGCACGACCGCCACCACGGCGTCGAGCGATGGGTGCTCCGAGTTCATGGGGACTGCTCGGACCGGCACCCGAGCAGTTGAGCGTCGATGGCGGGCCAGTCGTTGTCGGAATGGGCCGGGCCGATGATTTCCACCCGGCTGTCGGTGCGCCAGGCCGCGTGGCGAACCCGGACGCCGTCGAGGTCGGCTTGGATGGCCCGCCAGCCCACATCCGTGTGCAGCACGCCCTTCACACGCAAGGCTCCGCCACGAAGCCAGGGACAGTCCCGGTGGGCGACCTGCTCGAACCAGGAGCGTAGCCGCGAGAGGTTGAAGCGGAGTCCCGGAGCAAAGCGCCAGCCGCAGGTCTCGTGGTGGGGTCCGGACCATGCGCGCCGGAAGAGGTCTCCGGCCAGGTGGGCGGGCAACAGCTCGGTGGCGTCGACCCACACCGGGTGGAGCTGTGCGCCTTCGCCGTGGACATGGCGGTGGGCGTCGGGGGGTGTCCACTTGCCGGGAAGGTCGAGCCAGGCGGGGTCGAGCGTGCCGCCCACGGTGGTGGCGACGACGGTGGGAGCAGGAAAGCGTTCGGCCCCCCAGCGCAAGAACGCGGTGACCTCGGGGCCGTCGCAGAGGTCGACCTTGTTGGCCACGAGCACGGATGCGGCGTCGACCTGTGCCTGCCAGGTGGGTGGGCGTCGGACGCTGTGGTGGAGTGCGCGGGGGTCGATGAGGGCGATGGTGGCGCGGAGCTCGATGTCTTGGCCGAGGACGGCGAGGTCGTCGATGACGCGGCCGGGGTCGGCCACACCCGAAGGCTCGACGATGATGCGGGTGGGGGCCAGTGAGTCGAGCACCGCCCGGACCTTGCCCAGGAGCGGTCCGCGAGCCGCACAACACAAGCATCCGCCGGGGAGCTCGGCCACTTCCAGGCCGGTGGCGTCGTCGAGCAGGGCGCCATCGATGCCCACCTCCCCCAGCTCGTTGACCAGCACCACCCAGCGCTCTCCGGCCGGCTTGTGGCGGGCGAGGTCGAGGATGGCGGAGGTCTTTCCGACACCAAGGCTGCCGGTGATGAGCGTGAGGGGGACCATGGGCGCGGCCTTCACCGGTGGGAGGGACCGTCCACGTAGCCCAGGTCTCGGAGCGCGGCGCGCACGGCCGGCGAGGGCTCGGGGGCGAGCGGGCCAGCGTCGACCGACCCGTGGGTGGGAACAGCCAGGTGGAGGCCCCGATTCCAGCTGTAGCGTTGGTCGGGCGCCCCGCGGACTCCGGCGATGATGGGGGTGGGGCCGACCACGAAGGGGGCCTCGGGGTTGTGGGCGAGCGCAGCCAGCCAGCGTCCGACATCGGGGAGGCTCGGCTGAGCTTCGAGGGGCGCACCTCGGACAGCCAGGGGGACCTCGAGGACTTCGCGAACCGGGGCCCGGCCGTGTCCCCAGCGGCCCTGCTCCCCGAGGGACTCGCCGTGGTCGCCCACCACCACAACAGCGGCGGTGGGGGCATGTTCGACGATTCGGCGGACACGGGCGGCGGTCTCGCGCACAGCCGTGGAGTAGAAGTCGTGCAGGGACTTCGGGCTCGGGTCGCGGTGCTGGCGGTTGTACTCGTGGGGGTCGAGGAGGTGCACCCACAGGACGTCGGGCGCATCCGACGCGGTGAGCCGGGCGATGGCCTGCTGCTCGACCTGTGCGTCGCGGGTGCGGCCTCGGTGGGTGTCGACGCCCAAGATGCGCTGGATGGTGGCGTCGAGCGTGTGGAGGACGAGGTGGGGCTCGCGGGCGTCGTCGGCGTGCCAGCGGGCGGCGAAGTGCTGGCCGAAGCCTGTGGACGGACGCAGGTAGGGGTTGGAGGTGACCGACTCGAGCACGGCTCCGGTGGACGCCCACGCGGCGGGAAAGGACGTGGCCCAGCCCGTCGATGGTTCGGTGAGCCGCCCCTCCAGCTCGATGCCCCCCCCATGTTCGGTGACGTCGGCCCCCAGCCACAGCGACATCATCGACGGGGGCGTCCAGGGGGCAGCCGCGAGGGCGGTGGTGGTGGTGAAGCCCGGAAGGTGGTCGAGCCGGGCCATCTTCAAGAAGGCGGCGTCGGCGCGGATGGTGTCGACGGTGATGACCAACAGGCGGGTGGTGCCGGGACCGGTGGCGGGGGGCTCGACGGGGGGGCGCGTGGTGCTCGGAAGCGCCGCCAAGATGGGAATCGCCAGCACATTGGGCCGTGGCCAGCGTGCCGACAGTGCGGCAACCAGGCTGGCGGGAAGGGCCCACAACCACGGCGAGTGTCCGTGCACATGGGCCGTCTCGGTGAGCACGTACAGCGCCCACAAAGAGGTGGCGACGGGCAGGACCCACCGCTTCTTCCACCACCCCACCAGCCCACCCAGCCCACCCAGGAGCACCGCAGTGAAGAGCAGCGCCCGACCGGTGCGGGCGGGTGGGTCGAGAGGATGGCCGGGGGCGACCAGGGCCTCCACAAGCACCACTGTTGCGGCCGCCAGCAGCAGCAGCCCGAAGTCCACCAGCAGCGGAGTGCGCGACGACATGGGGGAGGCCTAACCGCCCCCTGTCGGGCCCATGGGGCGTCCGCCAGGCGTAGGATGGATGGGACGGAGCGTGCGATGAAGTGGGTGATGGGTCTGGGAGCGCTGCTGGTGGGCTGTTCGAGCGGGAAGACCTCCGCTGTCACACCCACCGACTCGGCCGAGCCAGGCTCCAGCACCGAGACCTGCACCCCTTCCCTCCCACCGCGCCGCACACCGGACTCCGCGCTGGCGGCCACAGGCCAGGATCTCCTGCTCACCGGCGGTCTCACCCAGCCCGTCATCCCGCGCACGGCCCTCGACAACCTGTACTGGGTGTGGGGCGGTGGTCGGCCGTCCGACGACGTAGAGTTCCAGGCCCGCTTCCAGGACCGCTACGGCCTGCTCCCCGACCCCTCCGGCGGCCCCTATGCGCTCGGAGTGCCCGCCGTCAGCGGCTCGATGGCATCGATCGACTGCTTGCTCTGCCACGCAGATGGTGTGGCGGGAGCGGTGGTGGTGGGTGCGGGCAGCAGCCGGGTCGACCTGCAGACCCTGTTCGACGACCTGACCGACCTGGCCGAGCTCGCCGAGTCTACGGGCCTGCCCGAGGTCGACATTCCCATCGAGCTCACCGACCGCACCCACGCCATCGGGGCGACGGATGCGTACGGGCTGGGAATGGAGCTGTCGCTGGCCTTCGGTCCCGATGTGGGCGTGCAGACCCGCTATGGCGGCCAACAAGCGGCGCCCTGGTGGCAGGCTCGGCTGAAAGACCGGGTGTACAGCGACGGCCAGGGCTCGGCGGAGGGCCACCGCACGATGGCCGCCATGCTGCTGGCTTTCGGCAACACACCCGCCCAGATCGAAGCCCGTGCATCCGACCTCGTTGCGGTGTGGAATGCCATCCAGGCCACCGAGCCCCCGGCATGGCCGTTCGACGCTCCCGATGCCGACGCCGTGGAGCGAGGAGAAGCGCTCTACGCAGCGGAGTGTGCCGAGTGCCATGGCACCGTGTGTGGGGACGACCGCGTGTTTCCCGACCGCATTGTGGGGACCGACGAGCTGGGCACCGACCCCCTCCGCGCCGAGGCCTTCGGGGACACCGAGGCCGCCTGGATCAACGCGAGCTGGTTTGGGGAAGACCACCCGGTGGAAGCCACCGGCGGGTACCTGGCCCCTCCCCTCACCGGCGTCTGGGCGAGCGCCCCATACCTGCACAACGGCACGGTGCCCGACCTCGCGTCGCTCCTCGATCCCCACCAACGCCCCACCGCCTGGACCCGCACCGGGTGGTCGGCCGATGACTACGACCCCGACCGCGTGGGCTGGCGCACAGAGTCCGCGACCGCTGGCACCGACCCCGACACGCCCGAGAGCCGCCGCATCGTCGACACCACACGGGAGGGGATGTCCAGCGGTGGTCACCTCTACGGGACCGACCTCTCAGAGAGCGAGCGGGCCGACCTGTTGGCCTTTCTCGTGGTCCTGTAGGCCCTACGCCCCAGCCGCACGGTTCCGCTTCGACGCCCCCGAGCCCCCCGGTCGAGTCGGGCGGTCATGCGACACGAACCCGCTCGGAGCGTGGGTGAAGGCGGCGTGGGTCCACAGGTCCACCGGCACAGCCAGCTCGGTGTGCAACACGACCACCGTGCCATCGGGCATGGTCTGACGGCCCTCGTGAACGCTCACCAGCACGGCATCCCCGTCCTGCGCACGCTTCACCCATGGCGCCACGACCACCGTGTCACCGTCGGCCGCGCACCGAATCGTCCCCAGCGTGGTGGGCACTTCAACGGCCACCCCGTCGCCCGAGTGGTCGCCCGTCCAGCGCACCGTGGCATCGCCCCAGAAGCCCACGTCCACCGCAGCCACCTGCAGGTCGCCGTCCACCCGGCCCAGGTCCCGAGCCACACGGCCCCAGTGGCCCACGCGCCAGGCGTCCACCGAGCGCCACCGCACATCCGTGCCCACGGCCACCCAGCCCGCACCTTCATCCACCGGATGGGCGCCAAGCTGCACCGTCACGGGCGCGTCCGACGAGGTGGGCTCGGGCCGTGCGCGAAGTCGACAGCCATCCAGGCGGGCGTGGGGTGCACGTCGAGTCAGCGCGGCCACCCAGCCGGTCGCGCGGGCATCGATGGGCATCACCCGCAGGGCCAACCGCTCGTCGCCCTGTCCTGCCGGTCCGCTGGTCGGTGTCGACCCGCAGCCCAGACCCAGCACTGTCCACCACACCCGTGCGTCCATGCCGACCTCATCCCCTGGAACGGATCTGCACCGCGCGAACCCAACCCCTCGGGTCACGAAATGACCGAAGTCAACAAGAATCTGGCGACTCGGGGTGGCGAAATCCGCGCGCCTGAATGAGGATTCATTCAGTCAACCGGGACACGGGCCGACAGGCCGCCCCCCACCATCTGCTGCGCACGGGAGAACCGATGAGTGCCACGCAATTCACCCCCGACCTCCGCGACATTTCCTTCGTCATCCATGAGGTCCTCAAGACCATCGATGTGCTGCACGCCGACGGTGTGGCCGAGGACGTCGACCAGGAGCTGATGGACTCCACCATCGCCGAAGCCGCACGGGTGGCCACCGACCTCATCGGTCCCATCAACGGCCCCGGCGACCGCGCGGGCTGCCACCTCCAAGAAGACGGCAGCGTCACCATTCCCGAAGGCTACATCAACGCCTACGAAACCTTCGTGGAAGGCGGCTGGCCCGCGCTGTCCGCCCCGCCCGAGTACGGCGGCATGGGCCTCCCCCAGATCCTCGCCGCCGCTGTGGGCGAGCTCATCACCGGCGCCTGCCCGGCCTTCGCCATGTACCCGGGCCTCACCCGCGGCGCGGCCAACCTGCTGTCGCACTACGGCCCCGACTCCTACAAGGTCATGGTGTGCGAGAAGATGTTCACCGGCGAGTGGGGCGGCACCATGTGCCTCACCGAGCCCGGCGCCGGTAGCTCCGTGGGCGACGCCCGCACCAAGGCCACCCCCACCGGCCAAGACGGCGTGTACCTCATCGAGGGCGAGAAGATCTTCATCTCGTCGGGCGACCACCCGCTCACCGAGAACATCGTCCACCTCGTGCTTGCGCGCACGCCCGGTGCCCCCGCCGGCACCCGCGGCCTGTCCATCTTCCTCGTGCCCAAGTTCGAGTTCGACTTCGACGACGGCACGCTGGGCGAGCGCAACGGCGTGTTCGTCGAAAAGATCGAAGAGAAGATGGGCATCCACGGCAACAGCACGTGCGCCCTGTCCTTCGGCGCTCGCAAGCCGTGCAAGGGCTGGCTCCTCGGTGAAGAGGGCCAGGGCATGAAGATCATGTTCCACATGATGAACGAAGCCCGCCTCGAGGTCGGCATCCAGGGCCTCTCCGGCGCCTCGGCCGCCTACCAGAACGCCCTCGCCTACGCCAAAGGCCGCGTGCAGGGCCAGTCCATCGACAACTTCGGCAACGCCGGTGCCCCCTCGGTGGCCATCATCGAGCACCCCGATGTACGCCGCATGCTGATGTGGCAGAAGGTGCACGTCGAGGGCCTTCGCCTGCTCATGTACGACGTCGCGCTGCACCTCGACCGCTGGGAAGCCGCCGAGCACGCCGAAGAGGTCGACAAGAACGCCCTGCGTGAGATCAAGGGCTTCGTGGAGATCATGACCCCCATCGTGAAGTCCTACGGCTCCGACAAGGGCTACGACGTCACGGTGTCGGCCATCCAGACCTTCGGTGGCTACGGCTTCATCGGCGAGTACCCGGTCGAACAGATCGCCCGCGACACCAAGATTGCGTCCATCTACGAAGGCACCAACGGCATCCAGGCCATGGACCTCCTCGGCCGCAAGATGGCCAAGGGCTCGGGCGTGCTCTTCATGAACTGGATGGGACGCGCCACCGCCACGCTCGAAGCCGCCAAGGCCATCCCCGACCTCGCGGATGCGGTCACGTCCATCGAGAAGGCCCGCGACAGCCTCGGTGGCAGCGCCATGCACCTGGCTGGACTCGGCATGGCCGGCGACAGGGTGGGCGCCATGGGACACGCCACCAGCTTCCTCAACCAGTTTGGCAACGTGGTGCTGGGCGTCTACCACGCACGCGCCGCCAAGGTGGCCCACGAAGCCCTCGCAGCCGGTGGTCTCACCGATGCACAGGAACGCTTCTACAAGGGCAAGCTGGTCAACCTGCGCTTCTACGTGAGCCAGGTGCTCCCCGAGAGCTTCGCGCTGGGCAAGGTGATTCGCTCGGGCGATGCCAGCTGCATGGACGACGCCGCGTTCATGTGAGCGTGCGCGGAGGGGTCACCGGCTGAATGCAAAGCCGGTGGCCATCTCGTGCAGCCACTCCCGGAGCGGGCGCTTGTCGTGGAGGTCGGCCGGCAGGCGTGGGTCGACCCTCACCCGTGCATCCGGCAGGGTGAGGTGCTGGCTGATGAACAGCACTTCGGTCTCGGGCAGCAGGGCCCGGATCTCGCGGACCACGTCGAGAACGCTGACGGTGCGGTCGACGAGGTCGTAGGTGCCGGGCTCGATGAACCCGGACAAGGCGCGGTCGAGGGCTCGGGCGGCGGTCTGGACATGCAGCAAGGCCCGACGCTGCTCGCCGGAGCCTTGGATCTGCACGCGGCCGGAGAACCAGGCGTCGAAGAGCAGGCGGTTGACGAGGGAGTCGAACCGAGCGGCGGGTGCGGGCCCCGACACATTCCCCAGGCGCATCGTGATGACGGACTGGCTGTCGGCGAGGGCATCGAGGAGGCGCTCGGCCTGGCACTTGCTGTGGCCGTAGGCGGTGACGGGGTTGCACGGGGTGTTGTCGGCGGCCGTGGCTTCGATGCCGTGGGTGTCGCCGTAGACCGCAGTGGAGCTGGCGTAGACCACCCGCTTCACGGAGCTGGACCGCTCGATGGCCAGGCCCAGCTCGCCGGTGCCCCAGCGGTTGATCTGGTCGAAGCCGTGGAGGTCGTCGTGGGCGAAGGGCGTGGTGACCCGCGCGGCCAGGTGGACGACGGTGTGGATGCCGTCGAGGGCCTTGGTGAGGCTGCGGGTGTCGAGGAGGTCGGCGCGGATGAGGCGCAGGTGACAGCGGCCCCCGGGCAGCGGGGACAGCAGGGCGGCCCGGCTCTGGGAGAGGTTGTCGTAGATGACGATTTCGTCGATGTCTTCGCGGACAGCCAGACGACGGATGAGGGCGCTGCCGATGTAGCCGGCCCCTCCAGTGATGAGCAGCTTCACGCCGAGTCTCCATCTTCGGGCAAGTGCAGCCCGCATTCAGTCTTCTGCATGCCGGCCCAGCGACCGGCGCGTTCGCCGTCGACCGGGACCTCGGGGCCGCCCAGATCGGGTTCGTCCATCGGGCGACGGGTGCAGGGGGCGCAGCCGACCGAGAGGTAGCCTTCGGCCTCGAGCGGGTGCGCGGGAAGGGAGTGTGCCTGGACGTATTGGTAGACGTCGCGGGCGTTCCAGTCGATGATGGGGTGGAAGCGCATCACCCCACCGCGCCCCTTGGCCGTGCGCCCCATCGCCGCGCGGGTGGACGACTGGGAGCCCCGCACGCCGCTCACCCAGATGTCGTTGCGGGCGAGCACGGGCTCGAGGGGCATCACTTTGTTGACATGGCAGCAGCGGTCGGGGTCTTCGGCGAAGATGAGCCGGCCAGACTGACCGATCATGCGGTGCCGCGAGACCGGTGCGCGGAGGTCGCGGACGTCGAGGCCGAGCTGCTGGGTGAGGGCCCGCCGAAACCGGATGGTCTCGGGGAAGTGGAAGCCGGTCTGGAGGAAGTAGACCGGCACATCGGGGGCCAGCCGCGCCAGCAGGTGGAGCAACACCACGCTGTTCGACTGGAAGCTGGACGTGGCGAAGATGCGCTTGCCTTCGCGGCGGTAGGCCTCGAGCTCATCCCGGATGCGAGAGATGCGCGACGACAGGTGTGGGGGGTCGAGCGCGAGGGCGCTTCCATCCAGGCGGGTGGACCCGACGGGGTTCGCTTCGGACACGGTTCCTCCGGGGTGCTCGCTAATCGGTCCAGGCGCTCGATTGCGCCATCGGCGCCCTCGGGAATATCGAGACGCTTTGCCCCCCGACCCGCCTGTCGAGCGTTGTCCCGAGGATGTGTGCGTTCGAGCGGGTTGGCACACGGATGGGATACACTCCGGCTTCCCGTGCGGTCTGAGGCGGCATGTACACACGGATGATTCACCCCGAGGCTCTGTCCTCCGAGGAGCTCGACGCATTCCTCGCGCAGGGGTGGTTTCGCATGCGACAGGCCATGTTCACCTGTCGGTTCGTGATGAGCGACGGCTTCCTCAGGACAGCCGTGTGGCTGCGCTTTCCGCTCCCAGAGCACACCTTCCGCAAGAGCCAGCGGCGGGTGCTCAAGCGCAACGATGAGCGCTTCGACATCCGGTTCGTGCCGGCATCGGTCGACTCGGAAAAAGAAGCGCTGTACGCCATCTACCGCGAAGACTTCGCCGGCGACCTCGCCCCCGATCTGAACAGCGTGCTCTACGACGACGGCGAGCACGACATCTACCCCACGATGTGCTTGGAGATTCGCGACGGCGACAAGCTCGTGGCGTGTTCGTTCTTCGATGTGGGTGTCGACAGCATGGCGAGCATCATCGGCATCTACGACCCCGACTACCGGCGCTATGGCCTGGGCTTCTACACCATGCTGGCCGAGATGCGCCTGGGCATGGCCGAAGGGCTGCGCTGGTACTACCCCGGCTATGTCGCGCCGGGCTGTGCGGCCTTCGACTACAAGCTGCGCCTGGGCAAGGGCGAGTTCTACGACCCCGAGCTGGCCCAGTGGCGCCCCTACGACGAGCTCGAAGCCCCCGACCTCCCCGCCGTTCAGATCAGCGGCGCACTCGATGCTCTGGTCGACCACGCCCGGTCGGAGGGGCACGCTGCGGAGAAGTGGCTGTACCCGCCCTACGGCGTGGTGGGCATGGACCGCCGCGGCGATGGCTTCCTCACCGAGCCCGCCTTTGTGCGCTTCGACGACGCCACCTCCGGAGCCGGGCGCCTGCTCACCTCCTTCGACGCCGAGACCGGTCGGTATGTGGTGGAGCTCTTCGCCCGTGTGCGCGACCTCAAGCGACACTTCGGCGGCATCGACCACCCCCGCGCGGGCCCCCGCCAGTGCCACGACCTCCTCCGCCGGGTCCGACGGGTGGGCACGGCCACGTCGGTCGAAGCCGCGCTGTCTCTGGTGTCGGGCCCCCGCCGTCCCCGTGGGCTCACAGCCACCTTCCCCCGACGCCGCCGCCCCCACCCGGACCCCGGATGACCCCCACCCAGCTCCGAAGCGCCCTCGGCCAGGCCCAAGCGCTGGCTACAGCCGGGGATGTGGCGGGGGCACGGCGCGTGCTGGTGCCTTGTACCCGCGCCCCAGCCGTCCCCGCGGCGATCTGGGCCGCCCTCGGACGCCTCGACCTCGCTGCCGGCGACCCCACCTCCGCGCGCAAGAACCTCGAACGCGCCGCAGCTCTGGCACCCAATGCACCCGGGGTCCTGGAGGCGCTCGGAGTGGCGTGCTGGCACACCGGCGACCTCGACAGCGCCAGCCGGCTGCTGGGCACGGTCATCCGCCGCTGGCCCGACCGCGTGCTCGCCCACGTCACGCTCGCCGATGTTCGCCTGCGGCAGCGCCGACTCCGCGACGTCGACCACCTGGCCACCACCCTCGCCCGCATCGCGCCCGCTCGCCCCCACCACCACCGGCTGCGGGCACTGGCCGCGGTCGAGCGAGGACAGCTCGAGCTGGCCGACCGATGCCTGCGCACCTGGCTGCAACACCACCCCGAAGCGGTCGAAGCCCGAGGTCTCCTCGCCGACCTCCTCTCCCGGGCGCGTCGGTTCGACGAAGCCGAGGCCCTCTTCCAGTCGGCCCTCGACACCAGCCCCACCAACCTCGTCCTGCGCACCCGGTATGCGCACCACCGAGGTCGGCAGGGGCACTTCGACGAAGCCCACACCATCTTCGCCGACGTCGCCAGGCACAGCCCGCACCAGGGCGCACACCTGGCCAACCGCGGCATCGCCGAGATGTGGACCGGCCAGCTCGACGCCGCCGTCGCATCCCTCCAAGCAGCGGTCGAGCTCGAGCCCCACAACGCCAGCCACCGCTGGAACCTCAGCCACGCGCTGCTCCAGAGCGGCGACCTGGCCACCGGCTTCGAGGTGTACGAACAGCGCATCGCCCTCTTCGGTCCGCCCGACTGGTGGGAACAGCGGTGGCGTGGAGAGTCGCTGCCGCCGGGGTCGCCCCTGGTGCTCGATGCCATGCAGGGGCTGGGGGACGCCATCCAGTTCGTGCGCTTCGCCGCCGACGCCGAGAAGCGGGGTGCACAGGTGATTGTGCGTGCGCATCCCCGCCTGATGCCGCTGTTTGCCGGGGCGCGCGGGGTGGCGCGTGTGGTGTCGTCGAAGGAACCACCGCCCACCCCGGCACGTCGCAGCCGGCTGCTGAGCCTCCCCCACGTGCTGGGCATCCACGCACCCGAACAGCTGGGCCACCACGTCCCCTACATCCAGGTCCCGTCCGACCGCAGGGCCACCTGGGCCGAGCGCCTGGCCGGACCGGGGGTGCGGGTGGGCATCGTGTGGCAGGGCAACCCCTCGTACGAGCAAGACCACCTCCGGTCCCCTCCCCTCGCCCACTTCCTGCCGCTCACCCGCATTCCGGGCGTGCAGCTGTTCAGCCTGCAGAAATTCCATGGGGTCGACCAGCTCGACGCCGTCGACCTCGATGCGCACCCCATCACCCACCTGGGCCCCCAGCTCGACCGCGACGTCGCATTCCTCGACACCGCCGCGGCCATGCACGCCCTCGACCTCGTGCTCACGTCCGACACCTCCATCGCACACCTGGCGGGCGCCCTCGGCGTCCCCACCTGGGTGGTCCTCCCCTACGCCCCCGACTGGCGGTGGCCCCGCACCTCCCACACCTCGGCCTGGTACCCCACCATGCGGCTGTTTCGGCAGACCCGCCCCGGCGACTGGGCCGGTGTGTTCGACCGCGTGGCCGAAGCGCTCACCGCTCACCCGGAGCGCGTGCCGTCCCGGTGATGACCGGCACGACCGACCACCGCGAGCCCCGTGGGCGCACGTCGAGGTCGACGAAGCCGGCCTTTCGGAGCAGCTCCACCGGGTCGCGGTCGAGGTGACAGCCGCCCGAGAGCCGAGTCCAGACCGGGTCGATGAAGCTCTGGCCCGCCGCGAGGAACGGCTGCACCGACCGCACATGCTCGGCAAAGCGCACCTCGGCGCCCGGCCTGGCCACCCGCCGGATCTCGGCGACCGCCGCGTGGACGTCGGGGATGGTGCAGAACGCGAACGTGACCACCACCGTGTCGAAGGTGTGGTCGTCGAAGGGCATCGCCTCGGCGCCGGCGTCGTGCAGGCGTACTCCGCGTTCGGATGCACGGAAGCTGGCCTTCTTGCGCATGAAGGGGTCGGGCTCGATGGCGTCGACCACGACATCTGGGCCGTAGTGCGGGAAGTTGAGGCCTGTGCCCGCCCCCACTTCCAGCACGCGCCCGGTGGCACCACCCACCACGCCCGGACGAAGCCGACCGAGCGGCGACATCACCACATCGAGGATGGCGGCGAGACAAGGATGGCCTTCGGGGCGACGCATGGAACCTCCGGACGGGCTCCGAGTATCCGGTAGGCTGGGGGTCCTGGAGGTTCCATGGTTGCCGCCCTCATCCTCGCTGCGTCCCTCGCCGGCGCCGCCCCTCCCTACGCGGTGGTGCTGGGAACGGCCCAAGACGCCGGACACCCCCAGGCCGGATGCAGGAAGGACTGCTGCGTGAATGCGTGGAGCGGACCCGGCCACCGGGTGAGCGCCATCGGCCTGGTCGACCCCGACACCGGCCAGCACTGGCTGCTCGACGCCACCCCCGACTTTCCCCACCAACAGCACGCCCTGCCCGGCACCCTCGCCGGAGTGTTGCCCACCCACGCCCACATGGGCCACTACACGGGGCTGATGCACCTGGGCCGCGAAGCGATGGGCGCCCGCGCGGTGCCGGTGTGGACCATGCCGCGGATGCAGACCTTTCTGTCGACCAACGGGCCCTGGGACCAGCTGGTGAAGCTGGGCAACATCGTGCTGAACAGCCTCACCGACGGTGTTTCGGTGGCACTGTCCGAGCGGCTGACGGTCACGCCCATCGCTGTGCCCCACCGCGACGAGTACTCCGAGACGGTGGGCTTCCTGGTCCAGGGCCCCACGCGTCGGGTGCTGTACCTCCCCGACATCGACAAGTGGGAGCGGTGGGAGCAGCCCATCGAAGGCCTGGTGCGCACGGTGGACCGCGCATGGCTGGACGGCACCTTCTACGACGGCGACGAGCTGCCCGGCCGCGACATGTCACAGATCCCACACCCGTTCATCGTGGAGAGCATGGCTCGCTTCGAAGCGCTGTCGCCTCGGGACCGGGCGCGGGTGCACTTCACGCACCTCAACCACACGAATCCGGCCTTGAACCCGGCCTCGGATGCCCGCCGGGCCATCGAAGCAGGGGGCTTTCACGTGGCCGAGGCGGGTGACCGGGTGGCGCTGTAGGGGTCAGTACAGGATGCCGTCGATGGTCTGTTCGGGGGCCGGGATGTCGGTCTCGCCCAGCAGCTGGCGCAGGTCGCGCTCGATGGTGCGGGACAGGGCGTTCATCGGGACATCGTTCATGGAGCGCTCGAAGGGGTCTTCGCTGGCGTCGCCGATGCTCTCCATCGACTGGAACACCCACGCCACCAGGGCCGAGGCCATGAGCATCGGGATGACGGGTGCCCAGTAGGAGATGTCGGAGAAGAGGAGCTCGGGGTCGCCCACCCGAATCTTCTCGCCGAACACGTCGAGCATGCCCAGCGGCACCAGGAACACGAACACCCGCGTGAGGATGCGGCTGTAGTCGGCATACTGGCGTGGAAACGGTGTGTTCTTGATGCGCTCGCACTTGCCCTGCAGCGTGTACAGCTCTTCGAGGTTCTTCATGAGCTCGAGCTGGCGGAACAGGTTGAGCCGACCCGCCTCCACCTGCCGGGCCAGCACCTTGCCCTGCTCGGCCACCAGGTGCGTGGCGGGGTTGACCATCTGGGATACCCGGCGCAGCTCGTCGTCGGAGAGGAACGGCGCCAGTTCCTTGTCCCAGTTGTTGCGCATGTGGTCTTTGTGGCGCTTGAGGCGGCGGGCGGTGGAGAATGCCGGCCGGTCGTAGAAGCGCGACTTGCGGCGCAGCTGCAGGCGAAGGGCGTTCACCCAGGCCACGTGCCGGTAGATGAGCTCGCGGCGGATGCCGGCGCTGGCGGGGTGTTCGTCGTCGGGGTCGATGTAGGCGAGCACGCCGTTGGCCCAGGTGCGGCTGGTGTTGACCAAGCCGCCCCAGATCTTGCGCCCTTCCCAGAAGCGGTCGTACGACGAGTTGTTCTTGAAGCCCACGTAGAAGGCCACCGCCGTGCCCACCATCGAGATGGGCAGGAAGGGCAGGCGCAGGAATTCGAGCCCCACGACCGTGTAGAGCACGAACACGAGCGCCGCCCACAGCGCGGGCAGAGTGGACATCGCCACACCCCACTGCAGCACGGACAGACGGGGCAGGCGGCGGCTTCGAATCATCGGGCGTCTCCGGGGCACTGCCAGGCGGTGGCCCAGATGCGGTCGGGCGCGCCGTCGGCGTCCCAGTCCTCTACCCGCATGGTCTCGCGGCCCAAGTCATCGTGGATGAAGACCAGCTCGGTGCGGTTGCCACCGGCGTCGGTGACCGTGTGGGTGTCGAGCTGGCAGTCGGTGTAGGTCCAGCGGGTGGTCTCGGCGGCGGTGCTGCTGCCGTCGTTGTAGAGATAGGCCACCTCGGGGCGGCCGAGGTCGTCGAATTCGGTGGTCCGTTCTCGGTCCACCACGCCGTCACCGTCGGTGTCTTCGGCCTCGCCCACCAGCTGGTCGCCGTCCCAGGTGAGGGTGCGGAGGTAGTCCACCGCGCCGTCGTAGGTGTAGTCCCAGGTCTCTTCGACCAGCCGACCATCGGTGTCGTAGGCGAAGGTCTGGATGGCGTCGGGTGTGCCGTCGACGTCGTCGTCTACGGTGGTCTCGACCACATTGCCGTGGGCATCGGTGAGGTGGGCCCAGACCTTGTCGAGCGCGCCATCCGAGCCGGCGTCGTAGGTGGTCTGGAGCAGGTGACCATCGGTGTCGTAGCTGTAGGCATAGGCGTAGACCGACACCCCGGCGCATTGCTCGGACAGCAGGCGGTCGCCGTCCCATTCCTTGCGGCAGAAGCGCTCGGAGTCGGGGTGCTCTCCCCCGCGAACATCGTTGGCGACCTCGTGGCCATCGGCGTTGTACTGCCGGCGCAGGATGTCGGGCCAGCGACCGCGCGCCTCGGGGTCGGTCTCTTGGATCTCGAGACAGCCGGAGGTGTCGGGAACCACCAGTGGACCGCACACTTCGGCACCCGAGTCGGCCGAGTCGACCGGCTGACCGGAGTGGGCGGGCGTCTTGCCGTCGTTCCCACCGCAAGCCGCGAGAGCGACCGCCAAGCCGAAGAGCTGCCACCGGCCACACGCCATGTCGCCTCCATCCACGTGAGCATACACCCCGCTCCGAGCCCGGGCCTCTCGCTTGCGTTAGGGCGCGCGACCAAGCGTCCCGACCGGGACCGGGAGGATGGGAATGGCTGCCAAGAGGCGACCGATTCGCAAGGTGCTGATCGCCAACCGCGGGGAAATCGCCGTGCGGGTGATTCGCGGATGCCACGAGCTGGGCATCGCCACAGTGGCCGTCTACTCCGACGCCGACCGCCGCTCGCTGCACGTGCGCATGGCGATGGAAGCGCACCACATCGGCCCGGCCCCCAGCGCCCAGAGCTACCTCCGCGCCGACCGCATCCTGGAAGTGGCCCAAGAGACCGGCGCCGACGCCATCCACCCCGGCTACGGCTTCCTGTCCGAGAACGCCGGCTTTGCGCGCGCTGTGGCCGAAGCGGGGCTCGTGTGGATCGGTCCGCCCCCCGCCGCCATCGACGCCATGGGCAGCAAGACCGAAAGCCGCGCCCGCATGGCCGCTGCCGGTGTGCCCGTGGTCCCCGGCACCAAGCAAGCGCTCGAGAGCTTCGAAGAGGCCCGCCAGGTGGCCCTCGACGTGGGCTACCCCATCATGCTCAAGGCCGCTGCCGGCGGTGGCGGCAAGGGCATGCGACGGGTCTTCTCAGAAGACGAGCTGGCCAGCGCGTTTTCGGCCGCACGCTCCGAAGCCGCCAGCTCCTTTGGCGACGACGCCGTCTACATCGAAAAACTCATCGTCGAGCCGCGCCACGTCGAGGTGCAGGTGCTCGCCGACAACTACGGCAACGTGGTCCACCTCTTCGAGCGCGACTGCTCCATCCAGCGGCGCAACCAGAAGGTGGTCGAAGAGACCCCTTGCCCGGTCCTTCCCCCCGAGACCCGCGAAGCCATGACCGCCGTGGCCTGTCGGGCCGCCGAGGCCGTCGACTACGAAGGCGCCGGCACAGTCGAGTTCCTCTACGGCGCCGACGGCTCGTTCTACTTCCTCGAGATGAACACCCGCCTGCAGGTGGAGCACCCCATCACCGAGATGGTGACCGGGGTCGACCTCGTGAAGGCCCAGCTCCGCGTGGCGATGGGCGAGCCCCTGTGGTTCTCCCAAGACGACCTCAAGCAGGTCGGTCACGCCATCGAGCTCCGCGTGTACGCCGAAGACCCAACCCGCAACTGGGCCCCCAGCCCCGGCCCGGTGCCCGGCTACCGCGAGCCCGGCGGCCCCTGGGTGCGCGTCGACAGCGCCATGTACGCGGGCGCCGAAGTGCCCGTGCACTACGACCCCATGGTGGCCAAGCTCGTGGTGTGGGGCGCCGACCGCAACGACGCCATCGAGCGCTCCGACCGCGCCCTGCGCGAGTACCGGGTGCGCGGCATCCACACCACCATCCCCTTCTTCCGGGCGCTGCTGCGCGACCCCGACTTCCGCTCGGGTCACTACAGCACCGCCTTCCTCGACGGCGACCGCATGGAACGCCTGTGCGCCGACATGGGCGAGACCGACCCCCTGTCCGCCAGCCTCGCCGCCCTCGTGCACGCCTACGAACGCGACCTCGCGGCCGGCACCCGGTCCCCGCAGCCGGGCGGTCCCACGAACCGCTGGAAGTGGAGCTTCCGATGAGCACCTCCGCCCCCACCCTCACCTACGAAGTCACCGTGGGCGACGGCACCACCCGCACGGCCCGCATCGTGCGCACGGCCCGCAACGACGACGGCGTGGCGCACTACCACGTGGAGCTGCTCGCCGAAGATGGGTCGGTCGACACCACCGTCGAGCTCGACACCATCCGCCCGGAACCCGGCGTGCTCAACCTGATGTACGGCGGCAAGTCCATCGAAGCGGGCATCGTGCCCTTCGATGAAGGCGTCGACGTCGACATCCGCGGCCTGTCTCACGAAGTGGCCGTGGTCGACCCCCGCCGCAAGGCTCTGCGCACTGGTGGCGCTGCCGGTGGTGGCTCAGTGAAGACCCAGATGCCCGGCCGCGTGGTGCGGGTGCTCGTGTCTGAAGGCGACACCGTGGAGAAGGGCTCGGCCCTCGTGGTGGTGGAAGCCATGAAGATGGAAAACGAGATCAAGTCGCCCCGCGACGGCGTCGTGTCGCGGGTGTCTGTGGCCGAAGGCGACCTGGTCGAGGCGCGTGCTGTGCTGGTCGAGCTCGAGTAGGGCCCGCCGAAGACGCCCAGCTACTCGTCGTCTTCCTCTTCGTCGCGTTCCTTCGTGGTGAAGATCCAGGCCACGCCGATGCCGATGATGTAGAGCAAGATCATCGGTGCGGCCATCAGCAGCTGCGACAGAACATCCGGCGGCGTGAGCATGGCCGCCAGCACGAAGATGGCCACCACGCCGTACCGGAAGAACGCAATCATGTCGCGGTGGTCGATGAGGCCGATGCGCGCGAGGAAGAACACCACCACGGGCAGCTGGAAGCACACGCCGAAGGCCACGAGCAGGCGGGTGGCGAGGCCCAGGTACGCGGCGATGGACAAGCTGGCTTCGACGTCGGCGGCGGTGATCTCGATGAAGAACGGGAACGCGAACTGGAAGATGACCGTGTAGCAGAAGGCCGCGCCCGTGAAGAACAGCAGCGTGCTGGCGAACATCAGCGGGATGACCAGCCGCTTTTCCTTGGGGTACAGCGCCGGGGCCACGAAGCGCCACACCTGGTACGAGATGACCGGCGAGGCCACGCCCAGCCCGGCCACGAGCGACACCTTGAGGTAGGTGAGGAAGCCCTCGAGCGGCTCGATGATGACCATGTTGCCGCGACCGCTGTTTTCCAGCGCGGCGTTCATGGGGGCCACGAGGAAGTCCCAGATGACTTCGGTGTAGCTGAAGCAAGCGGCGATGCCGATGGCGGTGGCGACCAGGCTGACCACCAGGCGGGTGCGGAGCTCGCGCAGGTGCTCGAGCAGCGGCATCTGGTAGGCCTCGACGGGGTCGAACTCGTCTTCGGACTTGGGGAAGGTGGGGTCGGCCGGCGGGTCGTCGGTCTTCTCGGCGGTCTTCTTGGACTTGCGGAAGATCATTCGCCACTCCCATCCGCCGCAGGCCCATCGGACGCGACCTCTGCGGGCGGGGCGTCGGCGGGCTTGGCGGCCACTTTCTCGGGTGCGGGCTTCTTCTCAGCGGGATCGATGCCGGAGAGGTCGGGCTGGCTGCCCTTTGCTTCCAGAGCCCGCTTTCGGATCTCTTCTGCCCGCTTGCGCGCCTGTTCGCGGCGCTTGCGCAGCTCTGCGAGGCGCTTTTCCTGGTCGACTTTGTCGGCTTCGAACATGAACGCCCGACGCAGCTCATCGCTCGCGCGCCGCAGCTTGCCGTACTGGCGCCCGAGAAAGCGCATCATCTCGGGCAAGCGGTCGGGGCCCACCACGACGACGGCGAGCACACCGACGAAGAACAGCTCATTCCAGCCGAGTCCAAACATGGGGTGGGTGGCTCCGTGAAGCGCGGCCGACAGGACAGCGCAGGGCCGCCGATATCCCGGGGAGCGGGGATGCGGGTGCGGAACCCACGGGTCGGATGGGATGGGTTGCGGTGGGGAAGCTGTCGGGACAGGTAGTGGAGGGTGCAGGAGATGCCGATGGACGAGTGGAGCCCACGCGGACCGGTGGTCTTCGTAGATGGCCGACAGCAGCGCGACACGTCGGTCCGCCTGCCTTGGGACGACCCCGGGCTGGCCGCCGGCTTTGGTGCGGTCGAGACCCTCGCAGTGGTCGATGGCTTCCCCGTGTTTCTCGACCGACACCTCGCGCGCCTGGTGCAGTCGTGCACCCTGCTCGGCCTGCCCGCCCCCGACCCCGGCGCGATGCACTTTCAGGTGTCCATCGCGCTGGCGGCCTGGGGCGCACCGGAAGGCGTACTTCGCATCCAGCTCACCGCCGGTGGGCACAGCATCCTGGGCGTGCGGCCCGCATCGGAGCTGCGAGAGAAGGTGTCCGCCCGCTTCGTGGAGTGGCCGGCCGCCCCCTTCCCGCCCCCACGCGCCAAGCACACCAGCCGCGGCGGTGCAGTGATGGCGCCCACCCACCACGGGGTCGACGAAATCATCCGGGTCGACCGCGATGGTTCGGTGCTCGAAGGCACCTGGTCCAACGTGTTCTGTGTGGTCGACAACACCCTCCACACCTGTCCCGACGACGGCCGCATCCTGCCCGGCGTCACCCGCGCGGTGGTGCTCGAGCTCGCACAGCGCCGCGGCCTCGACACCGTAGAGACTGCTCCCCTGCAGCACACGCCCGGTGCCGGCTGGTTCATCACCTCCAGCTTGAACGGGGTGGTGCCCATCCATGAGCTGGACGGCCAGCCCCTCGCACCGATGTCGCCTGTGGTGCGCGCGCTCCAGGCCGACCTCCTCCACACGACCGGGCGAACGCCCCTGCCCACCTGACCTCGGAGCCCCTGTGCGCACCGGTCTCGACATCCTCCTGGCCGACCCTTCCCGGGTTGTGGGCCAGTCAGTAGCCCTCGCAACCCATCCCGACTGCTCCACCGCTGCGGGCACGCCCATCCTCGAGGCCCTGTCCTCGGTGGTGCCCGTCCGTGTGGTGGCGCCCGAAGCCCCTCACCTCATCGGCGCCGACCTCCTCCTGGTCGACCTTCCCGACGGCGGACTGCGGGCCCATCCCGCCTGCGACGCCACGCGGGTGCTGCTGGTTGCGGCCGCCGAAGCCGGCGTCCCCGTGCTCGTCCTCGACCGTCCCAACCCCCTCGACGGCGTCACCCTCGAAGGGCCCACCGTCCATCCCGGCTTCGAGAGCGCGTTCGGACCGGCAGGCCCACCCCTCCGCCACGGCCTCACCCCCGGTGAGCTGGCCCGGTTCTTCGTGCGCCAGAGCGGGCTTTCCGTCGATGTCGACGTGCTGCGCTGCACGGGCTGGCACCGCGACCACGACCACTCCGACACCGGCCTGCCCGGCGCCTTCGACCCCCTGGTCACCACCCGCACCCTGCTCGCCTGCACCGCCTGGACGGTGACGTCTGACCTCCGCTTCGGCGCACCGGGCGTCGACGCCCACCGGCTGACCGATCTGTGCATCAAGGGGGCCTACGACGCCGAGCTCGACGGAGCAGGCTTCACACCCGTCCGCTGGACCGAAGCGGGCGAAGACCTCACCGGTGTGGCGGTCGAGCTCGCCCATCCTCGGGGCGTGCACAGCTTCTTGCTCGGGCTGGTGCTGCTCGAAGCCGCCGTTCGGGAGACGGCCGAGGCGCGTCGGGGTGCCTTTCCCTGGGCGCGGCACGGCAATGCAACGGCCCGCACGCCCTACATCATCGACCGAGTGCTCGGCTCACCGGAAGGCCGCCTGGGGCTGGAGTCGCGGGTGCAGGCGCGCGAGCTGCTCGAGGCGTGGGCGAGCGACGTGGAGCAGTTCGAGAAGGACCGCAGACCGGTGCTGATGTACTGAAGCCGCGCTCAGTCGTCGGAGGGCTTCAGGCCTTCGAGCAGGTTGATGATGTCGCCCACCGTGGCGTGCGACTCGACCGGGTGCCGCAGGTGTTGGTCGGGCTTCATGTTGTAGTGGTTGCGCCGCCCCACCTTTTCGATCTCCACGAAGCCCTCGTTGGCCAGCTCACGGAGAATGCGCTGGACCGCACGCTCGGTGATGCCCACCATCGGGGCGAGATCGCGGATCCGAAGGTCGGGGTTGTGGGCGAGGCAGATGAGGACGTGGGCGTGGTTCGTGAAGAACGTCCAATTGCTGTTCGCCGGCGCTCCGGCATGCTCAGGTTGCGTGGCCACTGCGGTCCTCAATCGACGATGACAAGTAGCCCGAAGGTAGCACACCGCCCCAACTGCTGGGGACAGCCTGGCGTTCTGCACCGAATCCACCACCGGACGGGATACTGCGAGCCACCCCCGTAGCTCGATGTGCCCGCACCTTCCCAGCCGAGCTTGACTGTGCCCACGCCTCCCCTCCAGCGCCCGCTCGCAGACTGGCTCGACGCCCCCATTCAGCGGTTGCGTGCCCATCGCCGTGCGCTGTCGGCCACGCTCACCACCTGCATCCTGCTGGTCATCGCCATCACCGGCATCGGGCAGGCACTGTCGGTGGTGTCGGGCGACCCCAACGCGATGTCCACCTCCCAGCTGGGCGTGATGATGCTGGGGGTGGGAGTTGCGGCCATCCTCACCGGGGCGTTGGTGACGCTGGTGGAGATGGTGGCCTGTGTGGGGGTCGACTCGGTCGCACGGGGCGAGCGCCTCACGATGTCGGAGCTGCTCCGGTGCGCAGTCCAGCGACCGCTCATCACCGCGGCGGTCGTGCGGATGCTGTTCCACCTGTCGATGGCCATCCTCACGATCATCTCGTGTGGCATCGGGCTCATCGTGTGGCTGGTGGCGTACCTGTACATCCCGCTGGTGTTCCCGGTGGCGGTGCGTGAGGGCGTGGGCGGCCTCCAAGCACACCTGCGGTCGGTCAACCTCATCAACTGGCGGCCCCGTGGCGGCCCCTGGTACGGCTCGGTCGACCGGGTGGTGGTGGCGGTGCACGTGGTGGCCGGCCTGGCCTACGCCTTGTGGGCCCTCCCCAACCTGCCTTCCCTGGCATGGATGGGCGTCACCGCCTGGGAGCTCATCACGTCGGGCGCGGTCGACCCCCTCACCATCCAAGAACAGCTGGTGCCGCCCATCTGGCTCACCCTTCCGGTCCAGCTGGCCTCCAATGTGCTGGGCCTGCTCACCACGCTCTACAGCCAGCAACTGTACCTCGACCTGCACGCCGACCTCCGCGATGCCCGCGAAGGGCACGACCTCCACGCTGCGCTCGACCGCCTCGGCGCACCGACTGCCGATGGCTGAGGCCGACGGTCAGCCCCCGGTCGACCCCCAGACTCTGGGGCGGCTGGTGGACGCCGGCATCGACCCCGGAGAAGCCATCACGTGGGCCGACCGCGCCGAGGGGGTGTGGATGTGGCTGGGGCAAGAGCTGGGGGGCACCACAACGCTGGGTGGCGCGGCCTTCGCGCACGCGCTGCCGGTGCTGTGGGGGCTGGTGGTGGGCCTGGCACTCACGGCTCTGGGAATGTGGCTGCGCGGACGGCGCGGTGGGCTGGAGCGGCCGCTGCCCGACACGGGGACCACGCTCCAGGCCGCCCCTCGGGTGGATGCGGACGCAGACTTTGAAGCCGCGGCGCAGCTGACCGACCCCGATGCTCTGTTGGCCGCCTCGTGGACGCACGTAGACCGCGTGCTGGCAGCCCACCTGAAGCGTCCGACCCACCCCGAGCTGTCTCCGCTGGAGCTGGTGGCGCAGGTGCCCGTGGCGCTTCGGTCCACGGTCGACCCGCTCGCCCGCACCTACGTGGCGCATCGATACCGACCGGGGGTGCCCTCTCTGGCGGCCGCACGGTCGTTTCACGGCACGGTGGGCGCCTGGGCCCGCTCGCTGCGGCCGACCGAATGAGGCGCACCACGCTGATTGGCGTCGTGGTGGGTATCTTGCTCATTGCCGGGCTGGCGGTGGACCAGCTGGCCCCCGAGTCCACACGGGCCACTTCCATCGCCACCGATCCCGGCGGACTGCGGGGCGCGGCACTGCTGGCGGAAGACGCGGGCGTGCCGGTCGAGTCCTTGCGGAAGCCCTGGACGGCTCTTCCTGAAGACAGCCCGGGGCGCGGCGTGCTGGTGGTGACCTTGCCACTGGCGCAGTCCGTGACCCCGCTCGAACAAGGGGAGCTGGCCGACTGGCTGGCGGCCGGAAACAGCGTGGTGCTGCTGTCGAGTGGCGAGCGCACCGACCTCCCCGGGTGGATGACGCAAGCGCCCTTCTACTGGACGATGGGTGCGGTCGAAGAACCCGAGCTGGCGGGGCCTTCCGACTGGTGGACCATCCAAGCCCTCCACGCCGAAGGTGGCGGACCGGCGGCAGCACTCCCTCGCGCCACCCACGTGTTCCTGCCGCACGACGACGACATTGTGGCGTTTTCTGCAGCCGACGGACCGGCCGTGCGGATGCGCGCCCACCTCGGTGGCGAGGTGTGGCTGGTGGACGGCCCCCTCTTGCACAACCGCTGGCTTCCGCGCAGCCCGGCCCATGCAGAGTGGTGGCAGGACCGCCTCGCCCGCGCGGACAGGGTCTGGTTCGACGACGTGCACCAGGGCCTGGTCGACCTCGACGCGGTGGATGCCACCGGCTCCACATGGTCTGCACGCGCGCTGTTCCTGCACCTGTGCGGGCTGTGGCTCATGGGCGTGTGGGCGGTGGCCCGACCCTTCGGCACTCGCACCAGCCCTCCTCCGCCCCCCCGCAGCTCGGTGGCCCGTGAGCTCGACGACCTCGCGCGCATCCACGCCCACCACAAGCACGCAGCCGGCGCGATTGCCCAGCTCCATGCGTCCGCCGACGGTCCGGGCCCGCTGCCCCCGTCGCCCGACACCCCGTCTGACCACACATTGCTCGACACCGCGCAGGCCATCGCCCGCCTTCAAGCGCGCGGTCGCCTCTCCTGAACCTCCTGGAGCCCCCATGCTCGACGACCTCCACCAGCTCTCCAACCGCATCCGCGACGCCGTGGGCGATGTGGTGGTTGGCCAGGAGGCGGCCATCGAAGACCTCCTCATCGCGTGGCTCGCAGGCGGACACGTGCTGCTCGAGGGTGTTCCCGGTGTGGGCAAGACCCTCCTGGCGCGGTCGTTCGCCCAAGCGCTGGGCCTGGAGTTCGGCCGCATCCAGTTCACGCCCGACCTCATGCCCTCCGACGTCACCGGGGGCAGCGTGTACGACTTCCGCACCCAGCAGTTTCGGGTGGAGCCTGGCCCGGTGTTCTGTCAGGTGCTGCTGGGCGACGAGCTGAACCGTGCCCCACCCCGCACCCAGAGCGCCCTGCTGGAGGCCATGCAGGAGCGGCAGGTCACGCTCGATGGACAGAGCCGCCCCCTCGACCCCCAGTTCTTCGTGCTGGCCACCCAGAACCCGGTGGAGCAGGAGGGCACCTGGCCACTGCCCGAGGCCCAGCTCGACCGCTTCCTGTTGTGCGTGCGCATGGCACCGCCCGGCCGTGCGGCCGAGCTCACCCTCTACAAGCGCTTTCTCGACGGCAGGCTGAACCTGGTGGGGGCCGCGGACACCATCTCTGCGGTGGCGACAGCCGACGCTCTGGCCCATGCCCGTGGCGCGCTCGGCGCCGTGCACGTGGACAGCACCTTGCTCGACTATCTGCACGCTCTGGTCGACCGCACCCGCACCGACCGCCGGGTGCTGGTGGGGGTGAGTCCCCGTGGGGCGCTGGCTCTGCTCGGTGCCGCACGGGCGCGCGCGGTGGTGCACGGCCGCGACTTCGTGATGCCCGACGACGTGAAGGATCTGGCCGTGGCTGCGCTGGCCCACCGGCTGGTCCCCACGCCCGATGCCGAGCTGGAAGGACGGTCTGCTGCAGATCTGGTGCGCACCGCGCTCGACGACATCGAGGTGCCCCGCTGACTGGACTGGTGCCAGACCGCCGGGCCCTGTGGCTGCTGGGGGCAGGGTCGCTCGCGTTCGTGGGCGGGGTGGTGGAGCCGTCGTTCACCGTCTTGGGCGTGGTGTGGGACGTCTTGGTGGTGGTGCTGATGGTGTGGGATGGCCGCAGAGCTCGGTCGGTTGGCGTCACTGGACAGCGCGCATTGCCCGACCGGGTGCACCAGCAGGACACCGCCGAGCTCGCGCTCACACTGCAGGTTGACCACACCGGTCCGCTGACGGTGTGGGTGCGCGACCCCTTGCATGGGCACGTGTCGGAGCAGCCGGTCGAGCACAATGCTTCCACCGTGGTGGCACCCGGACACACCTGGACCCACACCGTCCAGCCCACCCGACGCGGGGTGGTCCAGCTCGGCGCAGCGGTGGTGCGGGTTCGCGGGCCTCTGGGGCTCGCCTGGCACCAGTCCACCGTTCGAGGAACGGAAGCCGACACCCTGCACGTGCTTCCCCAGCGCCACCTCGACGGCGAAGACGGCCGCTACCTCCACCGCCACCTCGCCGGCCGACCGGGCACGCATGCCCGACGCCGGACCGGCACCGCCTCCGAGGTGGCCCACCTGCGCGAGTACCATCCCGGCGACTCCCGCAGAGCCATCCACTGGCGCGCGTCCGCGCGACGCCACCGCCCCATCACCCGTGTGAGCCGAGAAGCCCACCAGCGCCACGTGGTGCTCCTGCTCGACGCCGGCCGCACCATGGCCGCCGCCACCGACCACCGCAGCCGCTTCGACCGCATGCTCGCCGCGGTGCTGGCATTTGCGCGGGTGGTGGTCCATCGGCGCGACCGGGCCACGGTGGTGGTCTACGACACGGTCCTGCGCCACGTGGTGCACCTCGACCCCCGCGACCGGGCCTTTCGCATCGCCTACGACACCCTGTGCGACGTCGAGCCCACCCACGGTGACAGCGACCCGGGTGTGGCGGCGGCCTGGGTGCGGGCCAACACACGGCGTGGCATGCGGGTGGTGTTCTGCACCGCCCTGACCGACCCCACCAACACCGAACGGCTGGTGGCAGCAGCTGGTACCACGGCCCGGCGCCACCCCACTGTGCTGCTCCAGCTCGTCGACGCCGAGCTGGAGCGCGCCGCGAGGCTCCACCCAGACACCGTGCACGAGGCCTACGTGAAGGCGAGCGCGATGGCCCGGCGCGGGAGGCTGGTGGACTTCGCGCGGTCGCTGGAAGCGGTGCGGGTGCCGGTGGTGCGGGCGCCGGCAGACCGGCTGGTGGTGTCGCTCGCGGCTCGGATGGACGGTCGATAGGTGATTGTGGTGGAAGTGCGGACGCGGTCGGTACGGTCAAGGCGATTGGTGCGGTGCGCTACCTACGCCATCTGGTGGTTCCGGGAGTGACCGTACCGTCGACGATAGGAGCTCCACCAAGTGCTTGGCTGCACCCCGTGGCCCACCGGGACGCGCCAACAGCCAGTAGTGGGTGCGGGGCAGAGCGCGTGTGTCGAGGTCGACCAGGCGGACGGTGGGAGGCACCTGACAGGAGTCGTTGACCAGAGCCACCCCGGCTCCGGCCGCGACCAGCGCCAGCGCGGCATCCCAGCCCTTGCATGTGGCAACCACCTGCAGAGGTGTGGCGCCGAGGGCGGTGTCGAGGGCTGCTCGGACGGGGCCGCCTTGCGGAGGGAGGATGAGGGGGTGCTGGGCCAGGACGCCGAGCGGGAGCGGCCCTTGGCAGGCTGGCCAGGCGATGGGAACGGCGAGGGCCAGGCCCACCGAACAGAGCGCACGGGCCCAGATGCCCGGCGGAGGCTCACCCGCGGCGGTGACGCCCACTCGGGCGCGACCGTCTCGGACGGCACCCACCACTTCCGTGCGGTCCCCGGTGCGCACATCCACCCTGCCGCCATCTTGGACGAAACGGGCCACGCCGGGGGCCAGCAGGTCGCGCAACACCCCCGCTCCGGTGGCGAGGACGACCCGCTCGGTGCGGTCCCCGGACAGGCGAGCCCGCAGTGCGGCGGTGTCGGCGAGGTGGCGTCGACCGAAGGCGGCAACCACGGCTCCGGCCGGGGTGAGCCGCACGCCCCTGCCCACACGGGTGTAGAGCCGCACACCGAGGTCGTCTTGCAGCTTCTGGATCTGCGCGTGGACGGCCGGCTGGCTGCGGTGGATGACCGCTGCTGCGGCCGTGAACCCGCCGTGGTCTGCGAAGGCCACAAACACCCGGAGCTGGTCGTCGTCGATGGAGGCGGGGAGCATGGCTCATCTATCCAGAATTTGGATGAATTATCCATAGACTATCGTGGTAGCCGAGTTGAAGACAGACGAAGGTGGGTGTGCGGCCCGGCAGGGTCGCGTACACTTTCCCTGGAGGCCCCCATGGCCAAGAACCTGTCCCGCCGCCTGTCCTACGTCCTGCGCCACCGCCCCGACACCATCGGCATCACCCTCGACGACGCCGGCTGGACCGATGTCGACGCGCTCCTCGACGCGCTCCGAGTGCGCGGGCGTGCGGTCACGCGGGGCACACTGGAGCGGTGTGTCGAGACCAACGACAAGAAGCGCTTCGAGTTCTCGGAGGATGGTGGGCGCATCCGCGCCCGTCAGGGGCACTCGGTGCCGGTGGAGCTGGGGTACACTCCTGTTCCCCCACCGCCTGTGCTCTTCCACGGCACGGTCCCGCGTGCCCTCGAGAGCATCGAAGCCACCGGCCTCACCCCCCGAAACCGACACCATGTACACCTGTCGGCCGACCTGAAGACCGCCACCACGGTGGGGAGCCGCCGGGGCCGCCCGGTCATCCTTGTGGTGGACAGCGCGGCGATGGCGTCGGCCGGGCACCGGTTCTTCCGGACCGACAACGGCGTGTGGCTCACCAATCACGTGCCGCCCGAGTATTTGCGAAGGTCGGGATAGGGGATGTGTTTGGGGGTGGTTGGTTTCTGGGGGTGCATGGGGGCTTCTGGTCTCTGGGGGCCCCCTCCGACCCCTTCGGGGCCACCTCCCCCTGAAGGGGGAGGACATCGCCGTTCTCACCTGAAGTCGTCCGGCTGGTGGGACGGTGTGCCCATTGGTGCGGGTAGGAGACCCCTGAAGGGGGGTGCCTGGCTTCTGGGGGCCCCCTCCGACCCCTTCGGGGCCACCTCCCCCTGAAGGGGGAGGACTTTGAGGACGTAAGCGCTCGACCAACCCATCTCGTCTGCCTCACCTGGCCCGGGTACCCACCTCTCCTTTGGAGGACCCATGGCCTGGCAGCCCAGCACCAACCCCGTCACCATTCAGCGCTGGCGTGACCGCGT
>Ga0213833_1000163_pt1 | contig 111970 bp, 93 predicted proteins | sample SWATP21_FD_160575 | JGI IMG/M metagenome (GOLD analysis project Ga0213833, IMG submission 160575) | Coastal seawater microbial communities from Marineland, Florida, United States - SWA TP2 #1 | ecosystem: Environmental > Aquatic > Marine > Coastal | place: USA: Florida | collected 2016-08-14
GAGGAGCCGGACTTCGCTCAAGCGGCCACGTGGCTGCCCTGGAACTCGAAGCGGATCGACAGCGTCAGGTCCTGCCCCGAGATCCCGACGTAGATGTCGTCGATGCCGGCGCTGAGCTTCAGGGGGCCGTCCCCGGGCGTCACCATGTTCTGGAGGGTGGAGCCGGGGATGAGGGGCAGCGGGTTGAGCTTGTCCACCTGGGTCGCGATGAGTCGCTCGCCGAGCACCTTGAGCAGGCGCAGGGGCAGCGACTCACCCAGCGAGAGGGAGACGGACTCGAGGTTGCCCTCGAGCTGCTTGCGGTTCTTGTCGAACTGGACCTCCGCCAGCGACGCGGACGCGTCCAGGTGGCGGCTCAGCGTGAAGGGGACCTCGAACTGCTCGCCGAAGAGGAGCGCCTTGCCCTCCACCTCGAACACGGCGCGGGCGTCCAGGGTGACCGCCTCCTCGCCGTAGGTGAACTGGCTGCCTTCGCGGCTCACCCGCGCGCGCCACTTCCCCATGACCTTGAGGTTGTTCTTCACCCGGCGGCTGGCGAAGTTCCGGCCCGCCTTGAGGACCCCCCGCAGGCCGCTCCGGACGGACTTGCCCGCGCTTCCACCGATGACCGGCGCGCTGTCCAGCGTCTCCTCGACCGGAGCGAGCAGCCCCTTGACCTGGGTCTCCGCGACCTCGAGGAGCTTGCGGCCCCCCTCGATCATGTCCCAGTCCCCCTGCCCCACCTGGAACGGCAAGGCCTCACCGAGGAGATCGGTCCACAGGTCCTGGGAGATGGAGAGGGAGAGGTGGTAGCCGGAGGGGAGAGACTTCGGACCCATCAGGCTGACCTCCTGGCGTCGGGGCGACGCCGTGCGTCCCCAACGAGGGACCGCAGGCCTACCAGTTTATCTGAATGTACTGCGACGGGGTGCACACAGCGTCGCTCCCGCTCGGCCAGTTGTTGGCCGTGTCCGGGTAGGAGTCGCAGAACCCGAGGCAGAACCCAGCGGCGAAGGCGACCTGGAGGCTGTTGCCCAGCTCGTTCAGGTCGGCGAGGCCGATGCGCACCGACGCCGAGGTCGTCAGAGCGTTGTCCACGGTCAGGGGGAGCTGCGTGGGGAAGATGTCCTCCCCGTTGAGGCACCCGTCCTCGAGGACGGGGTCCGCGGGCGGAACGAACTCGACCGAGTACTCGGACGGAGCCTCGTAGAACAGGACCCACAGCGGCTGGATGGTGGGGTCGAACTCCACCCAGGAGTTCACGCGCACCTGGAGCATCGTGCCGTCCGAGCGGTAGTCGCAGGACTTGAGATCGAGGCCGGTCCCACCGAGCTCGTCGCCCATGGGGTCGTCCGGGTGGTTGCACGCGAGCCAGGGGATCCCGCTCACGTCGATGGTGAACTCGTCGGTCCACGTGTCGGCGCCGGACGTGAAGGTCACGTCGATCACCATGCGGTCGCCGAGCAGCGCCGACGGGTCCACCCCGAGGGTGAACGCAGTGGTGGCGCTCGCCGTCTCCCCGGGCTGGAGCAACGTGGAGCCGAAGGAGATGTTGTTGCCGTTGGTCAGGGTGAACGGGACGGTCCCTGCCCCGGCGGTGACGGTGGCCTCCAGGGGCTCCGTCAGGGCGATGGAGCCCGCGTTCACCGCCGTCAGGTACACGGCGACGGTCTCGCTGGGGTCCGCGTAGCCGTCGTTGTCCCCCGAGCAGCCGGAGCACGCGGACGCCGAGTCGTCCACGAGGACGCCCTGCACCTCCGGGCGAGCCCAGGGCACCTCGATCTCGAACTCCACGGGGAGCGAGTCGAAGCCGTCCGTGCAGAGCAGCACGAGATCCACGGGCTCGTCGGTGGTCTGGGCCGCGGAGATGTCGAAGGTGGGCGTCTGGTCGAGGGCCCGCTGCTCTCCGTTCGCCACCGGGGTGCCGCCGAAGGTGAGGATCCCGCCTCCGATGCCCGAGACGTTCGGGTGCGCGCTGTCGAGGACGCAGTCGAGGCCCGCCACCGTGGAGGCCCCGTCGTTCTGGATCGTGAGGCTGTCGATGGTGACGGTGGTGTCGGGAGCAGCCGGATCGGGCGTCGTCTGCACGTCCACCACCGACAGGATCGGCGGCGAGGGGTAGCGCACGACGATGCTGTCGCCCGCGGGGATGGTGATCGGCAGGTCGTCGGGCCCGACGGTCCCCTCCTCCACATCGAACGTCCAGGTGTCGAGGGTCGCCTCGAGGTTCCCGGGGTTCGACACCGAGAGGAACCACCGCTTCGGGCCGGGGCCCGGGGGCAGCGCGACCGCCTGCTCGGTGAGGTTCACGGTCCAGGGGTTGCTGTCCGCCGCGTCCGTGGTGGTGCCCTCGGAGTAGTTGGGCAGAGCGAAGGGCCCGTGCCCCAGGACGAGCTCGAGCGGCAGATCGGCGGGGGTCGTCGCGACGGTCGTGAACGTCTCGCGCCCCATGAGGAGCCGGATCGGCAGCGCCCACAGGTGCCCCGCCCCGTCGTCGAGGTGCAGGGTGAAGTCGAGGTAGCTGTTGTCCGGGTGGGTGGCCGCGATGTCGAAGCTGAACGTGTCCGCGGCGGCGCCGGTCTCCCCCACCGCGATGGCGGGGAAGGTGCTCGTGGCGGCGGTGATCGTCAGGTCGGGGTCGTCCGTGGTGAGGAGCGCGGAGACCTCCGGCGAGGGGTAGTCCGTGGACTCGTTGCGGAGGACGAGATCCAGGGTGATGCCCGCGGCGCCGGGCTCGACGGTGGGGTCGAGGGTGGGGATCTCGTCGAGGACGAGGTCGGCGAGGGGCTCGCCCACGTAGACATCGTCGATCTGCCAGCGATCGGAGGCGCCGCCCTGATAGACGAAGGCGACGTAGACGGCCTCGTTGCCCGCGAACTCGCTGAGATCGAGCCAGTCGGCAGCGCTCCACTCCTCGGTGGGGAGCGGCAGGTCCGTGGCGACGAGCTGGTAGTCGCCGATCCCCTCGCCGTCCAGGCGGTCGCCCGGGTCCGGCGAGCCGGTGGACACGTAGACGGAGTGCACCTCCGCGCAGTCCCCCGACTCCCGCTCGCGCTCATACCACCGGAGGAAGATCTCCTCCTTGGTGGTGAAGTCGAGGGCGGGGCTGACGAGCCAGTTGAGACGCTCGATCGTCCCTTCGCCGTCGGGCGGGGGGCAGTCCCAGAGCCCGGGGACGCCTTCGCTGTGACTGACCGAGCAGCTGCCCGTGTGGGGGAAGCGGTCGTCGTTGCGCCAGGAGTGTCCCGGGTCCGGGAAACGCTGGGACACGGCGGTCCACCCGCCGGCGATGTCCTCTTCGTTGTCGCACTCGGGACCCTCGAAGTCGCTGTAGAGCGGGATCGTCGAGGTGACGACGACGGTGTCGAAGCCGAAGTTCGCCTCCTCCGGCGCCGCCTCCGGGGCGATGCTCTCGTCCGCGCAGGGGCCGGCGTCCCGGGCGATGACGTAGTAGTCGACACCGGGGGGCTGGACGTAGTTGCCGGGGACGTCGGCGGTAAAGAGGGTGGCCTCCATCCCGTCGATCTCCACGGGCGGAGCGTCGGGGACGAGGTCCATCTGGACGGGCAGGTAGGTGCCGCCATCCCGCGTCCGGTAGTAGAGCGTCACCAGGGCGACGCCGTCAGCGTCGGCGGCGGCGGCGACGATCGGGACGGCGAAGCCCGCGTTCTGGGCATCCTCCGGGCCTTGCACGGCGAGCAACGGGTCCGCCCGCTCCTCGGGCCGCTGGCAGGGCTCGGGCTCCGGCGTCTCGGTGTCGTCGTCGTCGACGGTGGGGCAGCCCGCGAGGCCCCCGAGCACGAAGAGCAGCGCGAGGGGGAGGCGCAGCAGCGAGCGACTCACGGGTCGAGCTCCCAGCAGGCCGCCAGGCACTGGAAGGAGAAGGTCTCCCCGCTGTTCGTCACGCGGATGCAGCTGTACCCCGCCGGGCACTCCTGCCCCGCCGAGCAGTCCACCCCGCAGTACGAGTCGAGCTGACCGCCGAAGCGCAGGCAGATGTTGGCTCCCTGGTTGCCGCAGTCCTCGTTGCGCTCGCAGGGGCGGCAGTACGCGTTGCCCGCGTCGATGCACTCCCCGCTGGTCTCGTTGCAGAACTCGCCGAAGGCGCAGTCCAGGACGGTGTTCCGGCAGCCCTGCTGGATGCACTCGCGCTGCTCGGTGTCGCACTGCTGGCTGGGCAGGCAGTCGTTGTCGCTGATGCAGCCGGCGGAGCAGTCGCCGCTGTCCAGGTCGCACCAGTTGCCCACCGGGCAGTCGTTCGACGAGGTGCAGTTCAGGGTCTGACAGGTGCCCGTCGTGGTGCAGACGGTGCCGGGCGGGCAGTTCTCGCTCGTCTCGCACTCCTTGGGCTTGCAGCCGACGAGGGACGTGACGAGGAGCGCCAGCAGCGCGAACGCGAGGGAGAGGCGGCTCATTCGGTGGTCTCCGTCGTGGGCTCCGGCCCGCAGGAGCCGCCGCCGTCCTGCTCGCCCGGGGGCAAGGAGTCGCGGGTGTAGTCCACGAAGATCGACGTCCCGGACGTGGGCAGCGCCTCGGTCGGGAAGACGATGCGGTTCTCACCGCTGTCGTAGGTGTAGTCGGTCCCCTCGACGAGGGGCGCGGTGTCCTGGCTGTCGAACCGGACCTCGAGCGGGCACGCGAGGCGCGGCCACTGGGTCAGGTAGAAGGAGTCGCGCAGGCCGGAGATGTTCAGGCCGAGCTCGCGGACGATGCCGCTGAACTCCTCCGCGCAGATGGAGGTCACCACGCCACCAGAGCGCAGGGACACGTCCGCGTAGCGGGTGCCCGCGCCGATGGGGAAGGGGTTGTCGCAGGACTCGGCGCCGGCGCAGTCCACGTCGTCGCAGTCCTCGAAGCCATCGCCGTCGTTGTCGTTGCAGTCGCCGCACTGGTTGTGGGGCTCGGCGTTCAAGCCCGGGCGGCAGAGCCAGTAGGTGGCGCAGTCGGGGTCCTCGCAGCCGGCGAGCTCGTTGTCGAGGGTGGTGGCGTCGTCGATGTCGATGCCGTCCACGCCGACCGCGCTGCCCGTCAGCACGTCGAAGGAGACGGTCAGGTCGCACCGCTCGGGGTAGTCGACCTCGGCCCGCCCGCCGGCGTTGAAGCACGCTTCGAGGAAGTCCGGGTGGGTGAAGCAGGACGGGTCATCGCAGTCCACCAGCGCGTTGAGGTAGCCGTTCTGGTGCTGGAAGCCCTCGTCGAAGCAGCTGAGCTCGCCGCAGACGTCGAACTGCCCCACCAGGCAGTCCGGGTCGGCGCAGTCGACGAGGCCGTCGCCGTCGTCGTCCTCGCTGTCGAGGCACTCGGACTCGCGGCACCCGTTCTCCGCGCCGCAGTCCGCGTCGGCACAGTCGATGGCGCCGTCGTTGTCCCCGTCGACGCCGTCGAAGCAGTCGCCCTCGCCGACGATGTCGAACGAGCACACCCAGGAGCTGTCGCAGTCCGGGTCGTCGCAGTCGATGAGGCCGTCGCCGTCCTCCTCGTCGACGCCGTCGGCGCAGTCCGTCTGGGGCGGTCGCGGCTGCTCGCAGCCGTTGGGCAGGTCGCCGACCACGGAGGACATCGTCACGAGATCCCGCGCGCGGTAGGCCGGGTCGCCCTTGAGGCCGAAGAAGAAGTCGAGGTAGGTGCCGACGGGGTCGACCGAGATGTCCTCCTCGTCGGACACGAACACGATGGCGAGCGCGGCGTTCTCCCGGAGGAACCCGGCGTTCTCGTTGCTGAGGACGGGCTCGGTGAGAGCGGCGCGCGCGGCGTCCAGGCCCTTCTCGAAGCCGGAGCCGGTGGCGCAGACGTGGACGTTCTCCGCGAAGAGGTCCGAGGCGTCCTCGAAGGACATCTCCGAGGTGATGACCTTCGTCTCTCCCTGGAGGCGTCCGCGGTGCTCCGGGTCGACCATGTCCGTCGTGGTGACGCCGATCTGGTAGTCCACCTCGGCGTCGACGAACTCCTCGATGAACGCCTCGAAGTTGCTGCCCAGCTTGATCTGCTCGTCGATCATCGAGCAGGAGTTGTCCACGACGAGGAGTACGTCCACCGAGCGGCGGATCTCCTGGACGAACACGTCGGTCTGGTCGAGGCGGTAGAAGGTCGGCGGCTCGGGACAGCCGGCGATGAGCGTCGCGGCGAGCAGCGTCACGCCGCCGAGCAGCCCGAGCAGGGCGCGGCGGAGCGAGACCCTCGCGGGGCGGGGCGAGGTGGGGGTCATCGGCATCTCCCGGGGCTCAGCGGCTCAGCTGGCCCAGCCCGAAGGAGAGCACGGCGCGCGTCTCGTCGCTGATCTGGGCCTCGTTGTGGAAGGTCGTGAAGAGCACGACCCCCTGGCCGACCGTGGTGGACACGAGCAGGGGCGCGTCCGTCTTGAGGCGCTGCTCGCCGGTGACGGGATCGTCGTAGAGGACGTCACCCGTGAGCCAGACGTCCACGTCCTCGCTCACCGAGTCGATGACGGCCCAGGACCCGAAGTTGTAGATGATCTCCAGCTCGGTCCCGAGGGGGACCTCCATGAAGTCGGCGAGGTCCTGGTTGACGATCGTGGCGTTCACGGTCTGCTGGAGACCGCGCTGCGCGTCGTCGATCTCCTCGTCGTCGCCGATCCAGTCGATGAGATCCGGCCAGGTGGCCTCGAGCAGGTCGTAGGTCCAGTCGGAGAAGTACATCCGCTGGCCCTGCCGCGCGGAGAACTCGACGTTCTCGATGACGGTCTGGTCCAGGACGAGGTGATCGTCCTCCGCGACGCCGTTGTACTCGTAGAGGTTGCAGCCGCGCATCCCGTCCGTGAAGAAGACGGTGTTCCAGTTCTGGAGCCCGGCGACGGTCTCCGACCGGAGGAGATCCTCCACCTGGCCCTGGAGCTGGCCGGCCTCGACGGTGACGTCGGACTCGTAGCGGGGTCCGTCGATGTAGCCGTCGAAGAGCCCGATCTCCGCCTCGACGGTGGACTCGTTCGCGATCTCCTGGATGAGCTGCTCGACCGTGTCGAAGTCACCCAGGACGATGGCGGTGGACCCGAAGTTCAGGCGGGTCAGGCTGTTTCCGTTGGGGCATCCCGACAGCGCCACGAGGGCAGGAACAAGGAACAGGGGTAGGGATCGTCTGAGCACGGGTGGCTCCTTTCGGCTCGAGCGGCTCGCGAACAACAAAGCGAGCTACTCGGGGGGCTCCTCCTCCGCGGGGGGGGCTTCGAGGGTGATGATCCCGCTGTAGCCGAGGCCGGAGCGGCCCTGGTTCTCCAGGCCGACCGGGCCCTGCCCGAAGTCGAGGAACCACTTCGGCTGGCCGACGCCGGCGCCGAAGCTGAAGTTCCCGCCGCCGGGGGGCAGCTGGGAGAGGACGTCGCCGTCCCAGTCGAAGGCGCCGTCGTCCCAGGGGAAGACGATGAGCTGGAAGGCGTTACCGTCCTGATCGGTCGTCGTGACGGAGGCGGAGAGCCCGGCCACGTCGTAGGTGGAGGCGGGGGTCCAGCGCAGGGGCAGGTCCTGGTCGGTGACGTGCGTGTAGTTCTCACACAGGAACGGGCTCGTCAGCTCGAAGTCGGACGGGAGCGTGAAGAGCACGTCCTCGGCGCGGAACGCGGGGATCTGCGACGGGTCGTCGGAGCCGGGGTCAGCGACGAGGTCGTAGTGGACGCGCTCACCGAGATCGTCCTGGTGGTCCAGGGAGAACGGGTAGTCGTCCAGGGTCAGCGTGCGGTCCGGCACGTAGAAGATGTCCCCCGTGAAGGAGTTCTCCTGGCGGACCAGCGTGATCGTGTTGACGTTGCCCTCGAGGTAGACGAACGGTCCGGCGTCGCACGTGCGCGGCGACGGGCAGTCGGCGGGACCCGGCAGGGGCAGGATGCCGTTCACGTCGTAGGGCGCGGGGGGCATCGGGCCGAAGGAGCCGCAGGGCGGATCGAGCGGCGTGTAGAAGATCGCCGAGGCGCTGACGTTCTCCCGGACGGTGCAGTTGTCGTTGTCGAACTGCCGGCCGATGTTGAACCCGAAGGAGACACCGGGGGTGTCGGAGCAGTCGACGGGGACCTCACGGACCTCGAAGCCATCGTGGAGGATGACCTCCTCGAGGATGACGTACTCGTCGGGGTCGATGACGAAGTTGCCGTCGAAGTCCTGCTCTTCCATGACGTAGACCCGCACGTCGTAGAAGCCGGGGATCGCGCCGTTGGAGATGTCCATCCGGCCGCCGGCCTGCGTGGCCGAGTTCACGTCCACCGGCCCGCCGGGGCGGACGGTGTCGATGCAGTTGAGCCAGTCCTCCTCGACGCAGATCGAGTTGCCGAGGTCGAGCATGGTGAACACGCCCGGGCTCTCCGCCCAGTGGGTGTTGCGGCCGCGCAAGGTGAAGAACAGGGACTCGCCCTGGTTGCCGTGGTCCGGATCGATCTCGATGGCGACAGCGGAGCGGTCGATGAACAGACCGTCCATGAGCGTCCAGCCGTCGGGGCCGTTGAAGACGGTGACGTCGTGCAGGCCGGGGATCGCGCGCTGGTCGATGGAGACGGAGGCCACCGCGTGGGTGTCGTCCGTGACCTCCACCCAGTTCACGAAGACGCCCTCGCCGAAGTCGACCCAGGTGACGCCGTCCTGGAAGTTCGTGTTGAAGCCCTCGATGGCGATGGAGATGGTCTCGCCGAGGCGGACGCTGTCCGGGCTGATGGTCACCCCGCCGGTCTGGACCAGGAAGCCCTCGTCGCTGTCGAGGGTGTGGACGATCTCAGACTCCCCGTCGGGGTAGCGGATCGTCATGGCGCGGAAGCCGAGGAGCGCGTTCTCGTCGACGGAGATGTTCGCGGTGGCGAAGTTCGGGCCTTCGACGACCACGGAGTTCACGACGATGTCGGACCCGAGCTCGAGGCTGACGTCGCCCGCTTCCCACTGGGTGTTCACGCCGCGGAGCCGCACGTCCATGTCCATCCCGCGTCCGCCGACCCGGGGGCTGACCCGGACGATCGGCTCTGCCGGCTGCACGGTGCCGCCCCCGGTCGTCGGCTCGGAGGGGCAGCCGCCGAGCACGGGCACGGCGAGGAGGAGGGCAAGGGCGACAAGGGGCAGGGTGGGCCGCGTCATGGGGGTTCCACTCTCCTCTCGGGCGGTTGGAACCGTCGGGCGTCGCTCTTGGGAAGGGACGGGACGGGATTCGGGCACAGAAGCAAAGGTCAGCAAGGGCATCAGACTATAGGTTCGCTTTCGGAACAGCGTCAACGCGGGGTTTTCCTGACTTTTCGCCCACTTCACGTTGACCTCCAGCAGCACGGGGTGGGCCGTCGGACCGGGCGCTCTGGATCCCGGTCGGATCGATGGGCGGCTCACTCCCCTCGCCCGATTCGATCGACGCGCCCCGGGCCCGGGTTTCGGGCGGCGCTCGGCCCGATCGACCGTCGACCCCGCCCCGGCGCGATCGACTCCATCTCCTCCTACGCGTCCCTGTACGTTCCGGTTCATGACGCTTCGACTGGGAATCGATGAGGCGGGCCGCGGCTGCGTGCTCGGACCGATGGTCTACGGGGCCTGTCTCGTGGAGATGGACGACGAGCCGGGTCTCTTCGAGGCGGGAGTCAAGGACAGCAAGAAGCTGACGGCGAAGAAGCGGGGCGAGCTGCGCTCCCTCGTCGAGGCCACAGCGAAGGACTTCGCGATCCACCCGTTCCCCCCGGCCGAGCTCGACGCCACGTCTCTCAACGAGCTCGGCAAGCGGGCGCTGGTCGAGTTCACGGCGCGCTTCCGCCCGGACGTCCTCGTGTTCGACGCGCCCGTCCCTCCCAAGCAGATCCCCGGGTACATCGAGGATCTGCGGGCCCGCCTCACCGCCGCCGGGGTCCCCGAGGACCTGGAGATCATTGGGGAGAACGGCGCCGACGACCGCTACGCCTGCTGCGCCGCCGCCTCGATCCTCGCCAAGACCGAGCGGGACGCGCTCCTCGCAGCGATCGAAGCCGACGCCGGCGTGCCCCTGGGCTCGGGCTACCCCGGAGACCCCCTCACGCGCGCCTATCTGGAGGCGTCCTACGACCCGGAGACGGGCTTCCCGCCGTCGGTCCGCACGAAGTGGGAGACGGCACGCCGCATCGTCGCCGCCCGCGCCCAGGGCAGCCTCTTCGGTTGACCGGGTACCATCGCACCGCGTGAGCGACCCCTCCCTGGCCCTGGCGATCCCCCTCTACGACGAAGAGGGCAACGTGGAGCGCGTGGGGCGTGACCTCCTCGCCGCCTTCCGACAGGCGGGCGTCCCCTTCTCCCTCGTCCTCGTGGACAACGGCAGCCGCGACGGCACCCGAAGCCTCGTCCAGCGCCTCGCGCGCGAGGAGCCCGAGGTGCAGGGGGTCTATCTCGACAAGAACGCGGGCTACGGAGGCGGGATCCTCGCGGGGATGGCCGAGGCCGACGCCGAGATCGTCGGGTACATGTGGGGGGATGCTCAGGTGGCCGCCGAGGACGTGCTCCGCGTGTATCGCCGCCTCGTGGTGGACGGCGTCGACCTCGCGAAGGCACGGCGGGTGCGACGGACGGATGGGTGGCAGCGGATGATCGTCACCCGGGTCTACAACACGGCGACGCTGTGGCTCTTCCATGTCACCAGCAGCGACACGAACGGATGCCCGAAGCTCTTCCGGCGGGACGCCTGGGCCCGCCTCGCCCCGACCTCGACGGATTGGTTCCTCGACCCGGAGCTGATGATCGGCGCGGCGAAGCTCGGCCTGAAGAAGGCCGAAGTGGACGTGGTCGCCCGACCGCGGGTCGCCGGCAAGAGCAAGGTGGGGACCGGCACGGTGCTCGAGTTCCTCGTGAACCTCACGCGGGAGAAGCTCCGTGGCTGACGATCCGAGGGTCGTGATCCTCTGCGGCGGCCAGGGCACCCGCCTCAAGGAGGAGACGGAGTTCCGGCCGAAGCCGATGGTCCAGGTGGGGGAGCGTCCCCTGCTCTGGCACATCATGAAGCTGTACGCGCACCACGGCTTCACCGACTTCGTCCTCGCCCTCGGCTTCAAGGGCGACGTGATCCGCGACTTCTTCCTCAACTACCGCGAGCGGACGGCCGACGTGACGCTGTCGTTCGGCGCGGATGGTCGCCCCGACGCCCTCGTCCACCACGATCCGGCGGACATCGAAGGCTGGCGGGTGACCCTGGCGGAGACCGGCGAGCTCACGGGCACCGGAGGACGGATCCACCGCCTGCGCCGCTACGTCGGGGGTCGGACCTTCATGATGACGTACGGCGACGGCGTCGCGGACATCGATCTGCGCGAGCTCCTCGCCCAGCACCGCGCGTCCGGCCGCATCGCCACCGTCACCGGGCTCCGCCCCTACTCCCGCTTCGGGGTGATCGAGCGCGCGGACGACGGCGGGGCGACGGGCTTTCGGGAGAAGCCGCGCCTCGACGACTACATCTCTGGGGGCTTCTTCGTCCTGGAGCCCGAGGTGTTCGACTACCTCGACGCGGACTGCACCTTCGAGGAGGCACCGCTCCAGCGGCTCGCCGCCGACGGGCAGCTGGGGGTGTACACCCACGACGGATTCTGGACCTCGGTGGACACGTACCGCGAGTTCCTCGACATCAACCGCCGCTGGGCCGACGGGGACCGCCCCTGGGCCGTGTGGGAGGACGCGTGAGCGGGTTCTGGCGCGACCGGCCGGTGCTGGTCACGGGGGCGACGGGGCTCCTCGGGGGACACCTCGTCGATGCGCTGCTCGCGCGCGGGGCTCGCGTCCACGTCTTCATCCGCGATCGGGCGCCGGACTGCTGGCTCGCCGCCTCGGGGGCTCTGTCCCGGGTCGTGCAGGTCCGCGGGGAGCTGGCCGAGTACCGCGACGTGGAGCGGGCGGTGGCCCAGTACCGCGTGCGGACGGTGTTCCACCTCGGCGCGCAGGCGATCGTCGGCGTCGCGCGGCGCTCGCCCTGGCAGACCTTCGAGAGCAACGCCCGGGGCTCGTGGAACGTCCTGGAGGCGTGCCGGCAGGTGGACCACGTGGACGGCGTCGTCGTGGCCAGCTCCGACAAGGTCTATGGGCCGTCGGACGACCTGCCCTACCGCGAGGCGCATCCCCTGAACGCCACGAACCCCTACGACGTCAGCAAGGCGATGACGGACATGCTCGCGCGGTCGTACGCGGTGACCTACGGGCTGCCGGTCGTGACGCTCCGCTGCGGGAACCTCTACGGCCCCGGGGACCTGCACCCCGACCGCCTGATCCCCGAGCTCACGCGCGCGCGGCTCACCGGTGCCGTGCCGACCCTGCGGTCGACGGGGCGCGCGGAGCGGGACTTCCTGTGGGTAGGAGACGCGGTGGCCGCCTACCTCCTCGCGGGAGAGGCCGCCGATGCGGACGACGTCCGGGGCCGCGCCTTCAACGTCTCCGGAGGCCAGCCCCACACCGTCCTCGACGTCGCCGAGGCGATCGACCGGGTCACCGGGGTCACCGAGCCGCCGCGGACCGTCCTCGGGACGGCGGAAGAGGAGGGGGAGATTCCGAGGCAGACCCTCGATGCCTCCGCCTTCATGGAGCGGTTCGGGTGGCGAGCGACGGTGGAGCTCGACGAGGGGCTGCGGAGGACCGTCGACTGGGCGGCGCAGCACCTCATCGACGCGCACGCGCTATCGTCCGACGATGGCTGACGCCCCCCAGCGGCTGATCTACGTCGTCGACGACGACGAGAAGCTCCGGGTCCTCCTGAGCGAGACCCTGCGCGGGGACGGTCACGAGGTCGAGGTCTTCGACGCCGCGGAGCGTCTCGCCGCGGCCGCGCGCACCCGGCGCCCCGACATCGTCATCACCGATCTCATGATGCCCGGCGTCGACGGGATCGCCCTCGTGCGCGAGCTCCGCTCGGACAGCGCCCTCGACGACGTGCGGATCATCGTCGTCTCGGCGAAGTCCTGGGACTCGGACCGGGACGCGGCCCTGAGCGCAGGGGCGGACGCCTACCTGACCAAGCCGTTCAACGCCGACCGGCTCCAGCGCATGGTGAACGCCATCGTGGACCGCACCGCGACCCTCGAGTACTGGGGGGTCCACGGGACGCTGCCGGCGCCGGGGCCGTCGACGGTGCGGTACGGCGGGAACACATCGTGCGTCAGCCTCGAGCTGGCCGACGGGCGCGTCATCGTGTTCGACGCCGGCTCGGGCATCCGTCCGCTGGGGCGGGAGCTGGCGTCGCGGCCGTCCCTGACCGCGGCCATCTGCATCTCCCACCCCCACTGGGATCACCTCAACTCGGTGCCCTTCTTCACGCCGCTGTTCATCCCGGGGAACGAGATCACGATCCTCGGGGCCCCCCAGCGGGACCAGACGCTGAAGCAACTCATCGACGCGCAGATGGACGGGGTGTTCTTCCCGATCACTCCCGGCCGCTTCGGAGCGTCCGTCGAGTATCGGGACATCCGCGAGGAGAGCTTCGAGCTTTTCGGAGTGCCGGTGCAGACGCTGCACCTGAGCCACCCCGGGACGTGCCTGGGCTACCGCCTCCATCTCGGCGACCGCAGCTACTGCTACGTGACGGACAACGAGCTGTTCCCCCCGGGGGACAGCCGACACGACCCGCACTACTTCGACCAGCTCGTGGCGTTCTGCCGAGGCGCGGAGATCCTCACGACGGACACGACGTACTTCGACGCGGAGTACCCCAAGTTCGTGACCTGGGGGCACAGCTCCGTGTCCGAGGTGGCCCGGCTGGCGGCGGCGGCGGAGGTGAAGCAGCTCCACCTGTTCCACCACGACCCCACCCACGACGACGACGCGGTGGACCGCAAGCTCGCGGAGATGCGCGCCGCGCTGAAGAAGCTGGGCAGCGACGTGGTCGCGGTGGCCCCGGCCGAGCGGGACACCTTCCAGATCTGAGGGGCGCCCGCCGCGCGGGGGATCCCACACGACTCCGACGCCCCCTCCGGGGACGCCTGCGCGCTCCGCTTGCGGACCCAGGTCCTGGGATCGAGAATCGCCGTCCCCCGGCTCGCGACGAGCCACGAGGAGACGGTTCATGGGCATGTTCGACGGCAAGGTGGTCATCGTCACGGGCGCGGGAGGCGGCATCGGCCGCACGCACGCGCTGGAGTTCGCCAAGGAGGGCGCGAAGGTCGTCGTCAACGACCTCGGCGGCACCCGCGAGGGCAGCGGCGAAGGCACCGCCATGGCAGACCAGGTGGTCGCCGAGATCGTGGCCGCGGGCGGCGAGGCCGTCGCCAGCTACGACGACGTCTCCTCCACCGAGGGCGGCGCGAACATCCTCAAGATCGCGCTGGGCGCCTTCGGGCGGGTCGACGTGCTGGTGAACAACGCGGGGATCATCCGCGACAAGAGCTTCCTCAAGATGGAGGAGGGCTGGTGGGACCTGGTCATGCAAGTCCACACCCGTCAGCTCTTCGTGGTCACCCAGCCCGTCGTGCGCTGGATGGTGGAGAACGAGGTCGCGGGCTCCATCGTGAACACCACGTCGCTCGCGGGGCTCCTCGGCAACTACGGCCAGACGAACTACTCGACCGCGAAGGCGGGCGTCGCCGGCTTCACGCGCACCCTCGCCATGGAGCTGCGCAAGAAGGGCATCCACGTCAACGCCATGGCGCCGGTCGCCAAGACGCGCATGACCGAGGACATCTCGATGGTCCCGGACGACATGGTCCCCGAGCAGATCAGCAAGATGGTGCTCTACCTGGCGAGCGACGTGAGCAAGGCCGTCACCGGGCGCGTCTTCGGCGTCCACGGCCAGCAGATCTTCGAGTACCAGATGACCCAGACGCCCGGCGTGACCAAGGAGGGCCCCGAGCACTGGTCGCTGGACGAGATCCACGCCCGCTTCGCCGACATCACGCGCCCGGAGAGCGCCGCGGCTGACGGCGGCAACGACGGCGACGACGACGTCAGCCGCGCCTTCGCCTGCATCCCCGCCGGCTTCAAGGCGGACAACGCGGCCGGCTGGAACGCCGTGATGCACTGGGTCATCAAGGGCGCGAGCGACCAGACGCTGACCATCGGCGAGGGGACCGCGCGCCACTCCGTCGGGCTCGACGGCGCGCCCACCTGCACCATCAAGACCGACGCGGACACCGTGCTCGCCATGTTCAAGGGCGAGCTCGACCCGACGAAGGCCTTCATGGCCGGCAAGATCACCGCCGACAACCTGCCCGACATGATGAAGATGGGCGGCGCCTTCGACTTCCCCACCATCGGCGCCGCGATCGCCAAGGCCCTCGGCGGGGACTCGGGCCCGAGCAAGGCAGCGGCCCCGGCGAAGCAGGTCGATCCGGCCACGCTCGTCGGCCGCAAGTACGCCGCGGACTACGTCGTCGCCGGGCAGGACGAGATGGTCGCCTACGCCGAGGCGACGAACGATCCCAACCCCCGGTACGTGGACGTGGACCGCGACGGCGGCACCGTCGCCCCGCCCCTGTTCCCGGTGCGGCTGTTCCACAAGCTCATGTTCCAGTGCGTAGGGGATCCCGATCTGCAGCTCGACATGCTCCGCCTCGTCCACGGCGAGGAGGACCTGACCTGGCACGCGCCGCTGCGGCCGGGCGACATCGTGAACCTCCGGGCGACGCTCGAGTTCATCAGCCAGAAGAGCAAGGGCCTCGTCGTGGGCTGGCGGATGTACGGCATCGTCGAGGGCGAGACGAAGGTCGAGGCGGCCATGTCCGTCTTCGTGCGCAAGCAGATGCTCGCGGGCGTCGAGCCGGGGACGACCTTCGGCACCCTGCCCGCCCAGCCCGGCGGCGGCCCCGAGGGCGAACCGGTCGTCAGCGAGGCGATGGAGGTCGCTCAGGACCAGCCCATCCGCTACGCCGCCGCGAGCCTGGACGACAACCCCATCCACCTCGACAACGACGTGGCCACGCGGGGCGGCCTGCCCGGCGTGATCCTCCACGGGCTCTGCACGATGGCGTTCGGCAGCAAGGCGCTGGTGGACGGACTGCTCGACAGCGACCCGACGCGTCTGCGCCGCTACGCGGTGCGCTTCACGAAGTTCGTGCTCCCGGGCGAGACGCTGACCACCAAGGTGTGGGACGCGGGTGAGGTCGATGGCGGCCGCGGCTACCACGTCCAGATCGAGAACCAGGACGGCGAGGTCGTCGCGGGGAACGGCTGGGCCGAGGTGGCATCGGCCTGAGAGGCTGATTGCTCGGGTGGCGGCCTACGCCGTCTGGTGGCGGCCTACGCCGCCTGGGCCCCGATCAGCGCCCCTACATACTCGACCAGCTCGTCGATGCGCTCGTCGAGCGGGGCGATGATCCGCGCCGCCTGGAGCTCCATGAGGGCCTCGCTGTGCCGCCCGGCGGCGATGTGGAGGCGCGCGGTGTTCAGGTAGGGGAACTGCGGTGTCGCGTAGCGGCTGGCGCCCTTCGCGCGGGCGAACCAGCGGGCCGCCTCCTCAGGTCTCTCCAGCTCGACGAGGTAGGCGCCGATGTCGTTGTAGGCGTTGCCGTACTCGGGATCGAGAGCGATGGCGCGGCGGCAGTGGGCGATCGCCCGGGACAAGCGGCCGCGGAAGGAGTGACACCAGCCCAGATAGCACCAGGCCTCCGCCGTCTCGTGCAGCTCGATGCTGCGCTCGAGGAGGAGCGTCGCGCGGCGGATGTCGCCCCGCATCTGGTGCTCGAGCGCCTTGTCGATGAGGCGCCGCGCGCGGCGCGCAGTCGAGGTCTGTTCAGCTACGGCGGTCATGCCTTCGGTCTCCGTGCCCCCCCTCCTACCTGTCGTCCAGGTGAGGGGTCCCCTTGAGACCGCCGGGTCAGGGAGTGGGGTCGGCCGTACCCGCAGCCCCCACGAGCGGCCCCTCGAACATGACCTCCGCCTTGCCCACGAGACCGCCGAGGAGCTCCGCGGAGGCCCCGCCGCGGAGCCGGCGCACGATGCCGGCCCGGACTTCATCGAGGGGCTGGGTGTCCTTGCGCGCGTCCACCTTGATGATCGCCCAGCCGTAGGCGGTGCGGACCGGGTCGGAGATCTGCCCCGGCTCCAGCGCGAAGGCAGCGTCGGCCCAGACGGGGTCCATCCGGCCCTTCGCGATCCAGCCGAGGCGCCCGCCGGCCTTCGCGCTGCGGGAGTCGGTGGAGTGCTGCATGGCGAGGTTCGCGAACTCGGCCCCGGCGCGGAGCTCCCGCACCATCGCATCGGCGGTCTCCTGGGAGCCCAGGATCATGTGGGACGCATCCACCACGGGCATCCGGTAGCGATCGGGGTTCGCGTCGTAGAAGGCCCGGACGGCATCGTCGCTGACCGCGGCGGTCTCGACGAAGTCGACGTACCCGGCGGCGACCGCCTCCTCCGCGGCGCGGGCCGCGACGGCGGACCCATCGAAGCCGGCGGCGACGGCGGCGCGGCACAGCACCCGCTCCTCGGCGATGCGCCCGGCCAGGGTGCGGCGGGGCTCGAGGGACTCGTACCGCGCCCGAGCGCGGACCGGCAGGCGGATGATCGCCGCGGCCACGTCGGCCTCGGAGACCTGGACGTCCCCGAGGCGCGCCACGATCGGGCTCCCGACAGCGCCCGTCCCGCACACGCTCGCCGAGGACGAAGACGTCGCGGGAGGAGCGGCGGGGGCGGGGGCCTGCGACGGGCAAGCGGAGAGAGCGAGAGCGAGCAGCAGCAGGAGCAGGGGACGGGTCACGGGGACTCCGGGAGAGCGGGGACATCGGTGAGGGTCGGCGCGCAGCATCGCCCCACGGTGGCGTCGACGCACGCGGGGTGCTGCCCGAGGACCGCCTTCATGGGTCCGCAGAGCACCGCGACCTCGTCGGGAGTGCAGGCGCGCAGACCACGCGCGGAGCAAGTCCCGGGGGGCGAGCCGCGCTCGGCGCACAGGGGACCCACCACGACCTCCCCATCGTCCACGGGCCAGGTGGCGGCGGCGACGTAGGCGAGGCCGGCGCCGCAGGGCTCCTCACCGCTGGCGCGCATGCGGTCCCGGCGGGCCTGCTCGCGCAGGTTCTCGGGGCTCGGCGCGAGGAGGTCCGGGTCCGCAGCGCCGAGGCGGGTCGGCGCGCGCATGTCTGCGTGCCCCAGCTGGGAGAGCCCCTCGGCCACGAGCTGGTCCCCCATGGGGGAGCCACCGTTGGCCCGCCAGGCGCGCACGAGCAAGGCGGCGGCGGCCTCGTCGTTGTTGTCGGCGGCGCGGTCGGCGCGCATGGCGTAGTGCAGCGCGAGGCGGGGCTTGTAGCGCTCCTCGGGGAAGGTGGTCAGATAGAACTCGCCGGCGGCGACGAGCAGAGCCACGTCGTCCGGGTGGCGCTCGAGGCCGGTCCGCAGCGCGTCCTCGGCCGCCTCGAAGTCGCCCTGCTGCAGCGCATCGGCGGCGGCAGCACGGTGGTCGTCGGCGCTCTTGCACCCCACGACGAAGAGCACGAGCGCGCAGGCGGCGATGGCTGGAAGTCGAGACGGCCCCACACGGTTAGGATACCGGCGCCATGCGGATCGCCCTCGCCCTGCTGCTGCTCTCTCTCGCCCTGCCCGCCGCGGCTGCGGAGCCGACCATGCCCACGGTTCGGCTCAAGCCGCGCCCGGAGCTGTTGATCGTGGAGGTCCAGCCCGCGACGGGGAGCCACATCGCCGTGGATCTGCCGCTGCGGGCGCGGGTGGAGGACGGCTACTTCACCTTCGAGGTGAACGATCCCCAGCCCCCGAAGGTGGGCGCCGGCGTCCTCCGGGTGCCGCTCGTGCGCGAGAAGCGGATCGAGACCTGGACCGTCCAGGTGGAGGGCGCGACCTGCGCGGACGACGGCACGACGTGTGTGCCCTTCCACGTCCGCGCCGAACTCCCCAGGGGGAGCCTCCGGACCGCGCTGGTCGCGCAAGCCGGCCGCCTGCCCCGGACGTCGAGCGCGCCGGCGCAGAAGCCGACGAAGCCCGCCAGGCCCGAGCAGACCTCCACCGACGCGGGTCGCCAGGCGAAGGCCACCGGCGACGCGAAGGCCGACGCCCCGGCCAGGCCGATCCTCTACGACTTCTACGCCACCTGGTGTCCGCCCTGCGACCGCCTCCGCGACGAGTTCCTCACCCATCCCGACTGGCAGACCTTCCTCGCGGCCTACGACGTGCGCAAGGTCGACGTGGACGATCCCCGGTCCTTCGAGCTGAAGGACCGCTACCGCGTCGGCGGCTACCCCACCCTGCTCCTGACGACCCCGCGGGGTGAGGTGCTGGAGCGGGTGGTGGGCTTCCCGGGCGCGGCCGATGTCGCCCGGCGGCTCCGCACCGCGACGGCGAACCCCACCGACCCGTCCACCGCCGCCTGCGCCGACGCCCTACCGACCATCCGCGCGGTGGCCGCCCAGGAGCGGCACGAAGAGGCCCTGTCCGCCCTGGTCACTGCCTGCTCGGTCGAGGAACTCGAGCCCATCCCCGGGGCGCTCCTGTTCGCCTTCGATCTCGCCGAAGCACGCGAGGACGACGCCCGCGCCCTGATCTTCGCCCTCGCCGGGGCCCGCACCACGAAGGAGCTCGGCGTCATGGCTCGCCTCGCGGACCGGGCCGTCGCCATCCTCACCGAGGCGGACCGAGGCAAGGAGGGCGCCGACATCCTGCGCCGAGTCTCCGAGCGGATCGAGGCTACGAATGCGCTGCCGAACCTGACGGCAGAGCAGCGGATCGATCTCTCCGACGCCCTGTACTACCGCGGGCGCTGGGACCCCGCCCAGACCGGCGCGTTCCATCGGCTCGCCGCCGAGCACCTCGCCCGCGCCATCACGGACCGCGCCGGCGTCGAGCCCGGTCCCCTCCCCGACGCCGTCCTCGCGCTGGGCGACGGGCTGAAGGCCCAGGCCGGCCTCGTCCACGATCTGGTCTACCTGCTCAGGAGCGCCGACGCCCACCCGGCTGTAGGCCGGATCTATGCCGCGATGATCGCGCTCTACCCGAGCTCCTTCACATGGCACTACGCGCAGGCCGGCTGGCTGATGGACCAGGGAGACCTGAAGCGCGCCGAGCTGTCCGCCGCCGCGGCTCTGACCCACGCCTACGGCGACATGGCCCTGCGGGCGTCACAGCGCCTCGCGGAAATCCAGGTGGCCGCCGAACGCTCCGATGACGCCCTCGCCACCATCGACGCGGCGCTGTCCGCTCCCGAGCCCGCCCAGGAGCACGTCCGCACCTGGCGCTACCGTAAGGCCCTCGTCACGCTGCGGGACACGATCCAGCCCCCCGGCCCGCGATGAGGTGGGACGTCGCCATGCCCTGGGCCCCCCGGCCCGAGGGCGAGCGCCCGTCGACCTGGAGGGAGCGCTGGACGGCGCTCAAGCTCGCGATCCTCGACTTCCCCCTGACCATCCGTCAGGACCACACGACCGAGATGGCGGCGGGGATGACGTTCTTCCTGCTGTTCTCCATCTTCCCCAGCCTCGTCTTCCTCGTGACGTTCCTGCCGCACCTGCCGGACCAGATGACCAACGTGGGGCTGCTGTTCGAGATCGCCGAGCCCATCCTCCCGCCCGAGGTCTACTCGCTGCTCCACGACCACTTCACGTCGCTGGTGAGCAAGCCCCGGGGAGGTCTCGCCTTCATCTCCGCGGCGGTGGCGCTGTTCTCGGCGTCCCGGGCGCTCGTTTCCCTGTCCCGCGCCCTCAACCGGACGTACCGCGTCGAGTCGATCCGCTCCGAGTGGCTGCGCCGCATCCGCTCGATGCTGCTCACGATCCTCGTGCTCCTCACCTTCCTCATCGCCGTCCTCGGTCTGACGACAGGAGACTTCGTGGTGGAGCTCCTCGTGGAGTACGAGCTCATGCCGATGGCCCGGGGCACCGCGATCAAGCTGGTGCGTTGGCCTCTGCTGCTGCTCATCGCCAGCTTCCTCGTCCAGCAGCTCTACTTCCTGCTGCCTGACCGACGGCCCCGCTGGCGTCTGATCTCGTCCGGGTCGATCTTCGCAGTGGTGGCCTGGGTGGTGTGCACCTACGGCATGCGGTCGTTCGCGGCGACGATCCTCGCCAACAACGTGGCCTACGGCTCGCTGGGCTCGGTTGCTGTCGTCATGGCGTGGTTGTATCTCGGGTGCCTCGTCCTGATCCTGGGCGCGACCTTCAACGCCCTCATCGACCGGGGGCTCCCGCCGTCCGAGCGCGCCTACTCCGTGAAGCAGCCGGGGGACACGCAGTGGATGGAGACCGTCGGCGACGAGCTGCCGTCGGTCGACTCACTGGGACCAGACGCTGGAGAGACAGATGCTGACTGACAAGAACGTCGCGATCCTCGGCACGGGGATGATGGGGCAGGCGCTGGGGATGGGCCTCGTGAACGCGGGTGTCATCGACCGCGACCGCGTCCGGGGGACCGTGAAGCACGAGTCGGAGCGCGACGCCGTCGCCGGCAAGGTGGACTTCGCGGTGGGGACCGACAACGCCGAAGCGGCGCGCGGAGCGGACGTGGTCCTGCTCTGCGTGAAGCCGAAGACCGCCGCGTCCCTCGTGGGCGAGCTGGTCGCCGCGGGGGCCCTGGACCACGAGCCCCTGATCATCAGCATCTGCGCCGGCGTGACCATCGCGACCCTGGAGGACGCCAGCAACGGCAAGGCCCGGGTGATCCGCGCGATGCCGAACACGCCCTGCCGCATCGGCGAGGGGATGACCGCGGTGGCCGGGGGGAGCCGCGCCACCGACGACGACATCGACTCGGCGCTGGAGATCTTCCACACCCTGGGCCGCGCCCTCGTCATCGACGAGGAGCACATGAACACCGTGACGGGCCTGTCGGGCTCGGGGCCCGCGTTCGTCTACGTCATCATCGAGGCGCTCGCCGAAGGTGGCGTGATGATGGGGCTCCCCCGCACGGTCGCGACCGAGCTCGCGGCCCAGACCGTCAAGGGCGCGGCGCGCATGGTCCTGGAGACCGGGCGGCACCCCGCGGCGCTGAAGGACGACGTCACGACCCCGGCCGGCTGCACCATCTCCGCCCTCCTCGCGCTCGAGGACGGCCGCCTCCGGTCCGTCCTCGCCCGGGGGGTCCAGGAGGCCGCCCGGAGCGCCGCCGGACTCGGCTGATTGCGCGGGGCGCACTGACTCGCCCGCTTCGGCCCGATCTACACTCGCCCTGCGGTCTCAGCGGCCGCCCGGAGACTCCCATGCGTCGACTGCTCGCCCTCGCCTCCCTGCTCCTCGCCGTCCCCTTCGCGTCGTCCTGCGGCGACTCGGGGGTCAGCGGGACCACCGTCACCCGGTCCACGTCGGACGACATCGTGCTGCACGCGACCTACCGCCGGCAGAGCTCCGCGGTGCAGCTGCCCACGGTCCTCCTCATCCACGAGGACGGCCCGGGCCATGACCGCGACGACTTCGAGCCCGCCTGGAGCCTCCTGGAGAACCAGGGCTTCAACCTGCTCGCCATCGATCTGCGGTCGCACGGCGACAGCGACGTGGCCGGCTCGCCCGACGACCTGCGCACGGACCCGAACGGCTACACGATCGATCTGCTGACCTGGCTCGACTTCCTCCAGGAGCGCTCGGACCAGGCCGACCCCATCGACCGGGAGCGCATCGGGGTGATCGGCCTCGGCGTCGGCGGCTCGCTCGCCGTGGCGGGGATCCAGAAGAACCAGATCGACTGCGGCATCGCCATCAGCCCCGCGGTGGATGAGGTCGAGGCCCTGCGGGGTGGGATCGCGTATCGGGGTGCCGACGGCGACGACGACGACAGCGCGGCCGGCGACGACGACGACAGCGCAGCCGGCGACGACGACGACGACGATGGCCTCGACCCGATCACGAACGTCGCCTTCATCGACGGCTCGGGGGCCGGCACCGCGGACGACACCCAGGCCCTGTACGACCAGGCCCAGGACGAGCGGAGCATCCTCTTCGTCGACGGCCCCCAGTCGGGCGCGCTGATCCTGGAGGACTTCGACGAGGCCCTCGCGGTGGTCGGCGCCTGGTGCTGGGACCTGCTCCAGTAGTCGTCGCGCTCCCATGAGCCAGCCCCCCGACTCCTCGGGCCCGCTGCGGGTCACGAATCGGCAGCTCGAGGTGCTGCGCGCGGTGCGGGCCTGGGTCCTGGACCACGGCCGCATGCCCAGTGTCCGCGAGCTGGCGGGCGCACTGGGGCGGTCCGCCTCGACGGTGCAGCAGCATCTGCGGGCGCTCGAGCGACGCGGGTACATCCGACGGGACGGGTCGTCGCACGGGCTCGAGCTCCTCGTGGACGACGAGCGCCTGGGGCTGGAGGGCGCGGGGGCGAACCTGCCGGTGCGGGCCGAGCTGCGGCCGGGCGGGGATCTGTCGCGCCTCCTGCCGCCCTTCGAGCGGATCCAGATCGGCGGCGAGTGGACGTCGGGGGACTTCCTGGTGCGGGTGCAGGGCGACGCCCTGGGGCCCGAGGGGATCCTCAAGGGGGACCTGCTCGTGATCCGTCCCGGCGCGGTGGAGGGAGAGGGGCCCGTGCTCCTCGAGTTCCTCAACGGCATCGCCACGGTGAAGCGGGTGCTGGACGGACCCCGCGGCCGCATGGCCCTGGCCCCCGCGACCCCCCGCATCGATCGGCGCCGCGGACGCCGCCCTCCCCTGGGCTTCAGCGTGCTCGGCGCGGTGCTCCAGGTGGTGCGCCGCTTCGACGACTACGCCTGAGCGCCTCCGCGGCGCGAGGCGCCCGAGCGTGGCCTGGTCGGTGCTCTACCGGAGGGGGTGGAGACGGAAGCAGCTGTACGGGTCGGTCACGACCTCGGTCACGGCCTCGTGGATGGTGTCGAACGATGGCTTGCCCGCGTACGGCCACCAGCTCCCGCCGGCGCGACGCCAGTAGAGGAACCAACGCTCTGCCGAGCCCTCGCCGTTCTCACGCACCGCGCGCAGCTGGAACACCGGCGTGTGCACGATGGACGCCGTCGTCAACGGCTTCACCTCTTCGACGGTGAGCCAGTTCGCGTCGGAGCGCATGCGGAGCCGCCGCGGCCGAAAGGCCTTCAGCTCCGTCTTCAGCGTCTCCTTCCAGGCCTTGACCTTCTCCCGACCCGGCTTCCACTGGTCGAGCATCGCGTAGACGCCCATCTCGCCACCAGTCTCGTAGGCGGTCGTCCAGCCGGTGAAGAGCTCCAGATCGAGGTCGTGCTCGTCGCAGAACTGCTCGAGGTCCTCGGGAGGGAGCCCGCTGGCCTTGATCGCGAGCTGGATCTTCTGCTCCAGCGAAAGGCCGTCTGACATGGGTACCTCGTTCCGGGTGCGGGTCGTTCGGGGTCCGACAGGATACCCCAGAGAGGGCCTGATCGGTACGGTAGGCTCCCGGAATGGCTGGCAAGTTCAAGGATCTGGAAGCCCTCTTCGACAAGCGCCGGGACGAGCAGCGCCACGGCCGTCGGGACGACTCCGACCGGGAATCGCTCTCCTGGCGGGAGAAGGACCGGCGCAAGGATCGCTCGTCCCACTCGGACCAGTCGGCGGCCCCGCGGGACAAGCGCCCGAAGGACCGCTACCAGGACGCCCAGGCCCAGAAGATGCTCGCCTCGCAGCTCAGTGATCTGTTCGAGGACAAGGAAGCCAAGGCGCTGCGTCAGGCGATCCTGGACGCGGATCGAGCGGCCCTCGGGGACGCCGTCGCCGCCTGGGTCGACGCAAAGGGCGCGTTCCCGTCGGACGACTCGGACCTGCTGGAGAAGGCGCTGAACGTGCGCAAGGCGGCCCACCTCGGACTCGTCGTGGACGCCGTGGCCGCCCACCTCGCCGACACGGACGACGTCCGGCGCACCCTGTTCCTGCGCAAGCTCAAGGGGAAGTCCCGCACCGTCTTCGACAAGAAGGTCTCGGGGAAGATCCGCGCCGTCCTCGCTGAGCACGCGGACGCCGGCTGATCACGTAGACAGCGGCGGATCCACCGCCCTCTGGAGCGTGGTCGCGGCCGCCTGCTGTGCTATAGGCCCGCTGCCGCAGGACGTGGTCGCCTCGTGCGACGCCTGCCCACTCCCGGAGACGCGATGAGCCTGTTCCACCTGCTCGCTCACAAGCCGATCGACACCGACGCGGTCGCGGCGTACCTCGACTCGCTGGACACCCAGGGGCGCATCGACGAGATCCGCACCATCCCCGGCCGCCTCCAGGGCGCGCTGTGGAACGCGGTGGAGGGCAAGAAGGTCGCCCTGACGGACTTCGTCCCGACGGAGGTGCCGGACGGCACGTTCATCCGCCACTTCGGTCGCAACTCGCTCCCGCTCTTCAACGACTTCGAGAAGCGCTTCGCCCGTCCGCGCAAGGACGCGAAGGAGGCGTGGGCCTACAACCACTCCCCCGCCATGGGCCTCGTGGGGCCCGGCCACTTCGTGCTGCGCAAGGACACGGAGCTCAAGACGTTCGTCTGCGACTACTACCGCATCCCGCCCGTCCAGCTGCCGGACGCGCCGAAGCTCCAGTCGAACACCTTCGGGATCTCGTTCTTCGTGTACGCCCACATGGTGGACGTCATGTGGAAGGTCTCCGACCACGTCACGGTGGGCCGCGTCGTCCGCGGCGGCGAGCCCCAGCACCAGTACTTCCTGCTGTGCCGCCAGGAGGTGATCGCCTAGGCGATCCCTGAGTGAGCCCGTCGGCGACGCGGCTCAGTCGTCCGTGTACCCCAGCATCCGCATGCTCTCGGCGAGGTCCGGGGCCGCGGCGTCATCCAGGCTCGCGTCGTCGTCCCCCGCCCCGGGGAACAGCGCCTTGTCGAGCATCTTGCCGGCGTCCACCGCCTCGGTCCGCTCCCGCGCCATCTCCCGGTAGAGGCCTCCCGCCCCCGTGATCCGGTCCCGGAGCACCCCGCCCCAGCGCGACGCCCGGTGCAGCGCCCCGTCCGGCCCCTGCACGTGACGCGTCCGGTCCACGCCGTCCCACACATAGCGCGCCTCCGCGGTGCGGATCGAGTAGCGCCGCCACAGCTTCTGACCGGCCCGCGGGTACTTCGCGGGGACGATGGCGTTGTTGGACGTGACCGTGAGCGCCTGCGTCGTCGGGGCAGGCTCCCCCGCGCGGAGGGACGCCTCCAGGGAGACCCCATCGAGGGACAGGTCCGCGACCGTCGCGATGCCCCGGTCGATCAGCGTCTCCGCCTCGATGTCCACGAGCTCCCCCGGCCAGGGGACGCCCGCCAGGGCACACACCGTGGGCGCCACGTCGACGCCCCGTGCGAAGCCGCCGAGCCGCTGCCCAGCGGCGACCTCGGCTCCACGCCGTCCGCCGAAGAACACCAGCGGCACGTGGGTCGTGTCGTCCGTGAGCCAGCGGCCGTGGAGGTCGTAGATGTGGTTCACGGTCTCGCCGGCCGGCAGGGACTCCCCCCAGTTCTCCCCGTGGTCCGCGGTGAGGCAGACGAGGACGTCGTCGCCGCCGCTCCGCGCCGCCTCGAGGTAGGCCGGCAGCAGCTGCTCGTCGAGGTACTCCACGGTGTCCAGGTACTTCCGGCGCCAGTACGGCCGCCGCCCCGGATCGTCCGCGAGCTCGGCGAGGATCGCGTCGCAGGCCCCCTTCCACTTCGTCCGCGTCATGGACTCGTTCAGGTAGGGCAGGTGCGTGTACCAGTGGTGCACGAAGACGAGGCGATCGCTCCCGCGGGGGGCCCTGAGGGCGGCGAGGATCGCGTCGCGGTCCCGGCTGTCCCCCACGGTCCCCCGCTGCTGGGAGCCGGCGAACGCCCAGCGCTGGTTGTGGAAGAACGAGAAGACCTCGAACCCCGCCTGGGCGAAGGCGCTGAACAGGGTCGGGCGGCGCCGCGGATACGGGTGGCGCCAGCGGGCGACGCCGATGCGGTGGGGGAAGGTCCCGGCGGCAATGGCGTTCAGGGACGGGACGGTCCACCCGGCGCTGGCGATGGCCTGCTCGTAGAGGGTCCCGCCCGCGGCGAGCGCGTCCATCGTGGGCGTGAGGGCCTCTCCCCCGCCAAACCCGGGGGCGTCGGCGCGGAGCGAGTCCACCACGAGCACGAGGACGATCATCGGGCGTCCCGGGAGCCGCGCCCGGGGTGGGTCGCGCGGGCTGCGGTCATCGGCGGTCGCGGCGGAGCAGGATGACCCAGCTGGCGATCGCGCAGGCGACGCCCAGCCCCGCCATCACGGCGACGTCGGTCATCAAGACGTCGTCTTCGAAGCCCACCCGCTTCCAGAACGTGACGATGGCGTCCCGCGTGCGGTCGCCGCGGTCGGAGCCGGGGACGTACTCCACCTGCAGGATCCCCCCGTACGCCCAGCGCAGCAGCACCGGCTTGCTCAGCCAGACGGCGGCGGTCGACGCCTTGTCCCCGGTGACGGGCAGCAGGATCCCGCTGAGCATGATCTGCGGGAGGATCACCAGGGGGACCAGCTGGATGGCCTGGAGCTCGGTCCGCGCGATGGTGGAGATCAGGAGCCCCATCGCCATGGACGACCACCCCGCGAGCAGCGAGACCCCCAGCAGGCCTACCACGGAGCCCTGGAGCGGCACGACGGGGATGAGGATGCCGACCAGCAGCAGGATCTGGATGGCGATGAGCCCGCCCTGGAGGATGAGCTTGCTCAGCAGGTACGGGCCTGGTCGCAGGGAGCCCATGCGCTCGCGGCGGTAGATCGCCCGCTCGCCCACGATCTCGCGCGCGACGTTGCTGCACCCGAACCACACCGCCGCCGCCACGATCACGAACAGCGTCGGGGTGATGTCGTCCTTGAGGAACCGCGGGTCGAAGCGCCCGGCGTGGAACAGCAGGCAGGCCAGCGCCGCGATCACGGGCGCCTGGGCCATCTGGACCATGAGCGCGTTGCGGTCGCGCCACTTGAGCTGGGCGTACCGCCGCGTGAGGTTCCACGCCTGGGCGAACGGGTTCGCCGCCGCCGCCTTCGCGATGCGGGAGCCCTTGCGTGCCTTCTTGAGCTGGTCCTTGCGGAGGCGCGAGGCGACGAAGCGGGTGTGCTGGGGGCTGCCCCGGTAGTCCTTCTTCCACTCGTTGGGCTCACGGCTCAGCCCGGGGTCGAGGGGATCGAGGACGTCGAGGACGTAGTCGGCCGGGTTCCGGGCGCTCTCCGGTGGCACCTCGGACCGGTCCGAGAAGTAGCGCTTCACCCCGGTGACGGGCCCGAAGTACGCCACCTTGCCGCCCGTGGTCAGCAGCAGGATCTTGTCGAAGAGGTCGAAGGCCTCGGGGCGCGGCTGGTGGATGGTCATCACCACCGTGCGGCCGGCCGACGCGAGGCCGCGACACTGACGGATGAGCTGCATCGCCGAGCGGGCATCGAGGCCGGAGGTGGGCTCGTCGAGCAGCAGCAGCGACGGCTGGCCGAGGAGCTCGATCGCCACGTTGAGGCGCTTGCGCTGCCCGCCGGACAGGCCCCGGCGCAGCTCGTCGCCGACGATCGAGGTCCGCACCCGCTCCAGATCGAGCTGGCGCAGGACCCGGTCGATGCGGGCGGAGATCTCGTCGTCGGTCAGGGCGTCGGGGAAGTTGATCTTCGCGTGGAAGGCCAGGACCTCCTCGACCGTGAGCGCCCGGTGCATCACATCGTCCTGGGGCACGTAGCCGACGGCGCTGCGGAAGACGTCGTAGTGGCGATAGAGCGAGAGGCCGTCCACGAGGACGTGGCCGGACGTGGGCGGGGTGTAGCCGGCGAGCGTCGTCAGCACCGAGGTCTTGCCGGCGCCGGACGGCCCCATGATCGCGACCATCTCACCCGGGAGGATCGAGAACGAGACCTCGTCGACGACCCGGAGGTTCTTCGCGCCCACCTCGCGCACGAGCCGGTGAGCGTCCAGGCGGACCCCAGCCACCCCGCCAGTCCGCTGGTTGGACTCGACCCGGCCGTCCTTGTCCAGCGTGAGGCGGTGCGGACCGACGCGCACGTCGTCCCCGACCTTGACCAGCATCCGGCCCTGGACCCGGTCCCCGTTGAGCCACGTCCCGTTCGTGGAGCCGAGGTCGGTGACGTACCAACCCTCGACCGTCGCCTCGATGCGCGCGTGCTGCCGGGAGACGTTCGGCGTGTCGATGACGATGTCGGCGGTGGCGTCCCGACCGACGATGGCCACGTCGCCCGGAGCGAGGAGCTCCGCGACCGTGGTGCGGCCCACGGCCGCCGGCGCACCCGACGAGATCGGGGCCAGATTGCGGGTGGTGTCGTCGCTGAGGTTGGCCCGGCCGAGGACGGTCGCGCCGGCCTTCAGGTCGGCGACGGACGGCAGGAGCGCCTTGCCCATGGCACCGAGGATGGAGGTCTCGTTGCTCGCCCGTTGGCCGCGGACCGACTGGACGACCTCGAGGGCCGTCAAGCGGATCGCCCCCACCTCGAAGGGGGTGCGCCAGTCGATCGAAGCGCGCTTGATGCGCTGGTCGTCGACGTAGGTGCCGTTCGCGCTGTCCAGATCCTCGAGCATCAGCCCGGTGGGCTCGCGGACGAGGCGGACGTGGCGCGCGGAGACCACGGGGTCTTCGAGCACGAAGTCGCAGTCGGGGGCGCGGCCGATGGTGATGGGTGCGAAGAACTCGGGCAGGTCGTCGGCGCCGAGGACGTCGACGGGGATCATCTCGTCCGTGAGCGTCACGCCGTCGATGGCCACCTTGGCCCGCCGGAGATCCACGACGAGCGTGCCGTCCTTCGCCTCGCCGTCGACGACGATCCGCGTGCTGTCACTCAGCTTCTGGATCTCGACCAGCGGGCCCACACGACGGAGACGGACCCCGCGCGGGGCGAGGCTGCCCGACGCGACCATGATGTCCGCGTCGAGCCCGGAGCCCATCACCTGCCACATGCCGGTGGCGAGCTGCATCTCGGTGGTTCGGTCCGCGTCCGCCAGGGACTGGGACGCCAGGCTCTGGGACGACGAGATGCTGAACGCGCCCGAGTGTTCGGGGGGGATCGGCAGCGCGGCAGTGGCCCCGGCGACGTCACTCCCCGGGAGGTCCTCGTCGGGGACCTCCGCGGTGTCGTCGGGGGGCAGGGCGTGGCGGGGGGTCGTCACCCGTGGTGCAGGCGCACCTTCACCGGGGACGGAGTTGCCGAACTCGTCGTCGAGGACCGGAAGCACCGTGCGCAGCTCGGGCGCAGGCTCGTTCCAGTCCGCCGCCTGGGGCTTCGGATCGGGCTCTTCCCAGTCTGAGACGCCGTCGTCGTCGGACACGGGAGGCCTCCGTCCCGTCGAGGCTCAGTCCTTGTAGGCGACCGCCACCGCGAAGTCGGTCTTGGCCGACGCCTTCTGGACCATCACCCGCAGGAGGTACTCGCCGGTGCGCGGCGGCTCCACGGACACGAAGGGCTGGGCGTCGGGCGATGCGTCGCGGTCGACCAGCTCACCCTCGTCGTCGAAGAGGGCGAGGTCGAGGTCGACCCCTTCGCCGTCGGCGCAGCCGAGGAGCAGGTAGGTCATCCCCTTGTAGAGCGTGACCCGGTAGACGACCTCCTCCTTGTCGGCGGCCGCGTCCGCGTCCTTGCCGCGGAGCCGGTTGCCGTTGCCGATGACGGCGGCGGAGATGAGGTCGTCGAGGCACGCCTCGGCCTTGGCGCTGTCGGCCTGGGCGGGCGCAGGGGCCGCGAGGCCGGCGACGGCGAAGGTGAGGGCGGAGAGAACAGCGAGGAGCGTGTTGCGCATGAGGGGTCCCTCCTAGAAGCGGGCGATGATGTTGCCGGTGCGCTCGGCGACCGCGGCGAGGTCTTCCTTGGTCAGCGCATCCTTCTTCGCGATCTCGGCCATGCCGTCGAGCTCGCCGATCACGATGACCACGTCCTCGTCCCCGGCCTTCGCCGCCGACGAGTTCTTGATGAAGTCGCTGAAGTAGGTCAGCACCGACGGCTGGTGCACGAGCGCCGCCTGGTCCGCGTTCGCCTCGCCCTCGGCGAGCACCGAGGACAGGAGGTGGACGCCCTGGACCCAGCCGCCAGCCTGCACGAGGGTGGCGACCTCCTCGCCCGCGCCGGCGCGCAGGGAGCTCTGGATCTTCTGGTTGAGGATGTCCATCGCGGGGGGGAGCTCGTCGTTGCCGACGGTGCCCGCCTCGTAGTCGGCGATGAGCTTGTTCACCTCACCGAGGACGTCCTCGCCAGCGCCGAGGGCCTTGAGGCCGTCCCGCGCCGAGTTCATGCGACCCACCACGTCGTCCTTGGCGCCGTCGTTCACGGCGAGGAGGACGTTGGCGACACGGCGCCCGGTCTCGAGCGCCACCACCGGCTTGCTCTTGCCGTCGATGGTGCCGGGGTTGCCGAGGCGGCCCCCGAGCTTCGCGTCCACCTCCGCCGCGGCCAGCGCGATCTGGAACTCGGACGGAGCGGGGACGAACATCGCCGTCTTGCCGCGGCTGGAGGCCGCAGCGAAGTCGATCTTCGTCGTCGCGTCGGCCGCCGGCTGCTCGGCGGGCTGCTCTGCCGGGGTCTCGGCGGGCTGCTCCGCCGGGGTCTCGGCGGGCTGCTCCGACTCGGAGGCCGGGCAAGCGTTGAGGAGGAGGAGGGAAGCCAGCGCGGTCGAGGCCGCCCAGGTACTGCGGGAGAGGAGCATGTTCACGAAACCCCGGTCGTAGAGAGTCTCTCGACACCGTCGGGGGATCGTCCCCGGGTATCTACGGACGCCACATGGTGCCGAACACCCCCCGCGTTTTCAACCTGGGCACGCACGGGCGACAATGCGCGCGCGGCATCACCGCGTGGGAGGACGCATGACCGGCACACCCCAATGGCTCGAACCAGCAACGAACGCCTTCGCCGCGGCAAAGGATCGCGGGATGCTCCTCTTCGTCGACGGGACGCTGTCGGAGGGGGACGTGGCCGCGATCGCGGAGGCCACGGGGCTCGACGCAGTGGTCGTCGACGCCCGGGTCCACGGGCTGTTCGCCGACGGAGTCGTGCGGGCCGCGCTCCGGGACGAGCTGGGGGGGATAACGGGCACGCCGGACGCCTCCTTTGCGCTGGACGCCCTGGGCGACGCGGGGGATCGGACCTGGGCCGATCTCGTGGACGCGTGGAGCGGCGAGCCCGACCTGGCGCCACCTGCCGAGCTCGACATCGACGACTCGCTGGACGACCTCGACGCCCCGGGGCCCACCGAGGGCGAGACGATCTCCACCGACCGCCGCGTGGAAGCCCTGGCCCGCCTCCTGGTCGCCGCGGGTGACCTGAGCCCGCGCCTGGTGGTGCTGCGTCACCCCGACAGCGCAGACGCCACCTCGCTCGCGGCCCTTCGTTCCGCCCTCGCCAGCGGCCGCGGAGCCGGCACGGCCTGGGTGATCGAGGGAGCGCTGGACGACGGCTCGCCCCTCGCGCGGATCCTCGCCCCCATCGACCGCGCCGCCTCCGACGTGCGCTTCGATGGACCGCGGGTCGCGCGCGTGAGCGCACCCGCGTCGGACGACGACACGCCGCGCCCGCCAGGCCGCGGAACGGCCGCCGAGCTCCTCGCGATGCTGCAGGCTGCGGGGTGCCCGTTGCCCGAGGAGATCCTCGCCAGCCGCGCCCTCGCCGAGCACCGGGGTCAGGCGCCCCGGGCGAGCTTCCAGGACCTCGAGGGCCTTCTCCACACCGAGCGCGCCCGGATCGAGGACGGCTGGATCGTCGTGGACGGGCACGGTGCTCCCTCCCCGGGTCCGCTGACGCGAGCCGACGCCCGCGCCCTCGGCGAGGCGGTCGGCGACATCGGCGCCGGCGACGAGACGCCCGCGGTACGCGCTGCGCTGGCCCTCGCCGGGGAGGTCTCCTGGGCGGCGGACGAGGCCGCGGACGCGGGGCGGGCGCTGCTGGCGCGGGGGGACCTGCTCGGAGCCCAACGGTGGCTGGATCGGGCGGCGTCCTGGCTGCGGGGCGCCCTCCCTCCAGAGCTGGCGCTGCTGCGCGCCCGAGTCGCGGCTCAGCTGGCCGACACGCGGACCGCCACGCGCCTCGCGCGGGAGGCCCTGCTCGCGGGAGTCGACGACCCTCGCGTGGAGGCCGAGCTCCACCTGGAGGCGGGGCGCATCGCGCTGACCGAGGGCGACGACAAGGTCGCCGGGGAACACCTCGACAGCGCATCGTCCCTGGCTCGGGACGCGGACACCCTGGACGTGGCGGGGGACGCGTTCCTCGCCCTCGCGTCGCTCCACGAGGCCCACGGGCGATACCGCGAGGCGGCAGCAGCGGCGGCGGACGCCGCGAAGTCCTTCGGGGCCATCGGGGATCAGCTCGCGGCGGCCCGGGCGTTCGCGGCCCGCGCGGTGGCGATCGCCGGAGCCGGCCAGCCGCCCCGTGCGCTCCAGGAGCTCAAGCACGCCATGAAGCGGACGCCGGACCCGGACGACCCACGGCCCGGCGCCCTCGACGTGCGCATCGCGATGGGCCAGATCTTCCGGGACGCGGGCGATCGCGAGAAGGCGCGGCAGGCGCTGGCTCTCGCGAGCAAGCGCGCCCATGCCCACTGCCTCGCCGACCGGGAGGCCACGGCGCGCCTCGGGCTCGCCCGGTTCTACCTCGAGGCGATCCCCGTCCGCGGCGCGGAGCGGGGCGAGGCCCTGAGCGGTGGGCGAGAGGCGGCCGAGGCAGCGATCCAGCTCGCGCGCGGTGCCGGCCGCCCCGACCTCGAAGCGGAGGCGGAGGCGCTCCTGGGCGAGCTGGCCTGGCGGGGTGAGGACTGGAGCGGCGCCTCGGAGGCCCTCGACCGGGAGCTGGGGCTCTGGACGCAGGCCGGGAACGTGGGGCGGATCGTGGACGTCGCGCTGCGGCGCGGGCAGGTCGCCGCGCGCCAGGAGGACTGGAAGGCGGCGTTCTCCTCAGCGAACACGGCGCTCACCCAGGCTCAGCGCAAGCGCCTCAACGCGCGTCTCGCCCAGGCTCACGTGCTCCGGGCCGAGGCGCTGCAGCACCTCGAGCGCAAGGACGAAGCCCTCAACTCGCTCCAGGAGGCCCAGCGCCTCTTCGGCTCGCTCGGTGAGGAGTACGCCGCCCAGGCCGGCGCCGCCGAGCGTCGGGCGCGGCAGCTCGTCGCGGGGGGCTGAGCCACACAGCGCTCGCCCCGTGCGGGGTCGATCGGTACCATCCGCGCGTGCTGATGCCGCTGCCCGTCCAGGTCGGCCTCTTCGTGGGCTCGATCCTCGGCTTCCTCCTCCTCGCCGCCACCCTGCGCAAGGAGCAGACGTGGCCTGCGCTCCTCCTGCTCGCGGCGCCGGTCTGCCTGGCCCTGCCGCTCGCGGACTGGGCGATGGCCGGCCTCGGCATGGTCTGGCCCACCGCGACGATGGACGGCGGCGCCGGCGACGGCTGGCGCTTCGGCTTCGTGTTCTTCGTCGTGCTCTGCGCGGTCGAGATCAGCACCCAGCTGTTCATGACCCGCGCCGCCGGGACCGGAGTGGTGTCCCGCGCCGGCGACCCGGACGAGGTCCGCGCCACCCGGCCCCCGCCGCTGCCCGCGCCCGAGCCCAGCGCCCCATCCGCGTGATCCGGCGCCCCGCGTGAGCCGCCGCTCCCGAGGACGCCGCCCCGACCGCACCCCGCGCGGGCTCGTCGTCACCCTCGATCGACGCACGGAGAATGCGGTCCTCGCCGGGCACCCGTGGATCTACGGCGACGTGCTCGCAGACCTCGACCGCCTCCCGGCGCCGGGCGACCTCGTCACCCTCTCCTCCGCGGTCGGCGCCCCCATCGGCTGCGCCCTCGCCGACGGGGACGCGCGCCCGGGCGCCCCGGCGCTGCGGGTCTTGTCCCTGGACCCGGATCCGCCCCCCCTGCGCAGCCTGCTCATGCGACGCCTCGCCGAGGCGCGCGAGCTCCGGCGCCGCCTCGTCCCCGAGGGCACCACCGCGTTCCGCCTCGTGAACGGCGAGGGCGATCGGCTCCCGGGCCTCGTCATCGACCGCTTCGCCTCCGTCCTCGTCGTGCGCCCGGACGGCCCCGCCTGGGAGCGCCACGAGCGCCTCCTCGTCGACGCCCTGCGCTCCGAGGGCGGCGGAGGGATCGAGACGATCCTGCTGCGGCCCAAGGGCGGGGAGTCCCGCGTCGTGTACGGGCCCGAGCCCCCCGCGACGGTGCGCATCGAGGAGGAAGGGCGCAGCTACCTCGTCCGGCCCGGGTACGGGCAGAAGACCGGGTTCTTCCTCGACCAGCGGGACAACCGGACCACCGCCCAGCGCCTCGTCCGCAGGGGGGACCGCGCCCTCGATCTGTTCTGCTTCACCGGCGGCTTCACCACCGCGCTCGCGGTGGGCGGCGCGAAGCGGGTCACCTCGGTGGACCTCGCGGAGTCCTTGATGGACGACGTCCAGGGCCAGCTGCGCCTCAACGGCTACCCCCTGGAGCAGCACGAGCCCGTCGCGGCCGACATCTTCAAGTGGCTCCCCGCCCAGAAGGAGGCCCGGTTCGACGTGGTCATCTGCGATCCGCCGGCCCTCGCCCACAAGAAGAAGGACCTCCCCAACGCCCGCAAGGCCTATCGCCGCCTGCACGAAGCCCTCGCCCACGTCATCACCCCGCGCGGCCTGTTGATCACCGCCTCGTGCACGGCGCGCCTGGACGCCGACGATCTGCTCGAGGACGCGATCGCCGGGCTGCGCGCCGGGGGACGGGCCGTCACCCGCGAGCTCCTGCGCGGCGGGTTGGGCGGGGATCACCCGGTCACGCCGGCGCTGCCCCAGCTGCGCTACCTCTCCTGCCTCGTGCTCTCGCTGGACTGACCAGGATCCCGGGCTACGTTCCCCGGGTGTCGTCCCTGCTCTCCATCCAGAACATCGCCTCGGCGCTCACCTCGCGCGCCCCGCGCTCCCTCGACCTGGGGGACGTGAAGCGCGCCGCCGTGGCCGCCGTGTTCCGCGAGCGCGCGGGCGACGCCGAGCTGCTGTTCATCCAGCGCGCCGCGCAGCCCAACGATCCGTGGTCCGGGCAGATCGCGTTCCCTGGGGGGCGCGAGGAGCCTGGCGATCCGGATCTCGTCGGGACCGCCGCGCGGGAGACGCGGGAGGAGCTCGGGCTCGATCTCCCCGCCCACGCCGCGCACCTCGGCCCCCTCGATCCCCTGCAGGCCCGGTCGCGCCGGAAGATCCGCCCCCTCGTCATCCACCCATTCGCCTGGATGATGGAGACGGAGACCCCACCCATGCACGCGGTCCCCAACGCGGAGGTCGCCTCCGCCTTCTGGTTCCCGGTCCGGGCCCTCGCGGATCCCGGCCGCCAGCTCTGGTACGACGCCTTCCGCACCGAGGTCCCGATGCGCTTTCCGGCCATCGATCTCGGCGACGACCGCGTGCTCTGGGGCCTCACCCACCGCATGGTGGTGGAGATGGGCTCCCGGCTCGGCTTCATCGATCCCGAGCAGGTCGACGCCCTGACGACGCCCCGCGGCAGCTGACCACCGACGCTTCTCCTCTTGGCGCCCCGGCCGCTCGGCGTTAGGGTGCCCCGCCTATGCGACGCGCCAAGAAGAAGAGCGACTACTCCCCCCTCGAGCTCAAGCTCGTGCGGTCGATCGGTCGCACGGTCCGCGAGTTCGGGCTGATCGAGGACGGGGATCGGATCCTCGTCGCCATGTCGGGCGGCAAGGACAGCTACGCGATGCTCGTCCTCCTCGACCTCCTGCGCAGCCGCGCTCCCGTGCAGTTCGAGCTCGTGCCCTGGCACCTGGACCAGGCGCAGCCCGGCTACGACGGGACGCCCCTGGTGAACTGGCTCGCCGACAACGGCTGGGACAACGCCGTCATCGCCCGGCAGGACACCTACTCCATCGTCACGGAGCACATCCCCGAGGGGAAGACGTACTGCTCGCTGTGCAGCCGCCTCCGCCGGGGGATCCTCTACAACGCCGCCGTCGACCTCGGCTGCAACCGCATCGCCCTCGGACACCACGCCGACGACACCATCGAGACCGCGATGCTGAACATGATGTTCAGCGGTCAGCTCAAGGCGATGCCCCCCTACCTGCGCAGCGACGACGGCCGCAACACGGTGATCCGGCCGCTCATGCGCTGCTGGGAGGACGACATCGCCGAGTACGCGGTGGCCGAGGAGTTCCCCATCCTCCCGTGCAACCTCTGTGGCTCGCAGGAGAACCTCCAGCGGCAGGCCGTCAAGGCGATGCTCGCCGGGCTGCGGACGAAGTACCCCCACGTGAAGGAGTCGATGCTCGCGTCGCTCACGAACGTGCGGACGACCCACCTGCTCGACGTGGACCTGTGGCGACGCCTGGGGCTCGCGCCCGCCGGCGCCGAGACCGCGCCGAAGGGCAAGAACCGCCTGAGGATCGCGGAAGGGGCCTGACGGCCAGGTGCCGATCTACGCCCTCCCGGAGGAGTTCGTCTTCCCGGATCCGCGGCGCGCGGACGAGTCCGGCCTGATCGCCGTCGGTGGGGATCTCCACCCCGAGCGGCTGCTGCGCGGCTACGCGATCGGGATCTTCCCCTGGTACTCCGAGGGCCAGCCCATCCTGTGGCACTCGCCGGATCCGCGGTTCGTGCTGGAGCCCGACGAGCTCAAAGTGGCGCGCTCGCTGCGGCAGCGCCTGCGCAAGCGCCCCTACACGCTCAAGCTCGATGCGGCGTTCGACCAGGTCATCGCCCGGTGCGCCGAGGTGCCCCGCCCCGGCCAGGACGGAACCTGGATCACGGACGCGATGCGGGAGGCGTACATCCGGCTGCACGAGGAGGGATTCGCCCACTCCGTCGAGGCGTACGAGGGAGACGAGCTCGTGGGCGGGCTGTACGGCGTGTCGCTCGGCGGGATCTTCTTCGGCGAGTCGATGTTCGCCCTGCGCCCCGACGCGAGCAAGGTGGCCTTCGTGTGCCTGGTCCGGGAGCTGCGCCGCTGGGGGTTCTCCCTCGTGGACAGTCAGGTGTACACGGACCACGTGGCCCGCTTCGGGGCCCGGGAGATCCCGCGCGACCGGTACTTGCGCCGGTTGCAGGAGTGCCTCAAGACCCCGAGCCGCCGCGGACGCTGGCGGTTCGCGGGCGATCCCTACTCGGACGCCCCCCAGGCGGAACAGGAGTCCCCATGAGCGCACGCCCCGTCGTCCTGCTGGACGTGATGGACACGATCGTCTGGGACCCGTACCGGCTGATCCCCGGCTTCTTCGGCACCGACGACTGGCGGGTGCTCTTCGAAGCGCGCGACCGCTCGGCGTGGCTGGAGTTCGAGCGGGGGGAGATCGACGAGGCAGCCTTCCTCGATCGGTTCTTCCACGACGGGCGCGACTTCGACCGGGACGGCCTGCGCCGTCTGATGTTCGACAACTACCGCTGGCTGGACGGAATGGAGGAGCTGCTCGGCAAGCTGCGCGACTGCGGCGCCGAGGTGCACGCGCTGTCCAACTACCCCGACTGGTACGAGGCGATCGAGGCGCGGCTCGAGCTCTCGCGGTACCTGGAGTGGACGTTCGTCTCCTGCCTGACCGGGGTGCGCAAGCCTGATCCGGAGGCGTTCCTCGGGGCGGCGCGGCGGCTGGGGCGGGAGCCCGGCGAGCTGATCTTCGTGGACGACCGGCAGAAGAACGTGGACGGGGCGACCGCGGCGGGACTCCAGGGGGTGCTGTTCGTGGGGGCGGAGGCGCTGGAGGCGGAGCTGCGCGCACGAGGCGCGTTCGGCTGAGCCTGGGGCCCGCCGAGGGTCATTCCGCGGAGCGAGGTGGCCGTCGGGCGCTCAGCCCGTCACGGGCTCGTGGGAGCCGGTGGTCCCTTCGGACGCCTCGCGGAACGCGGCCATGAGCTCGCTCTTCATCTCCGGGTTCAGGGGCTCGTCCGTGTCCATCAAGCCGAGGGCCTCGGCGGTGAGGCGGATCTGCTCGACGTAGTTCCGGCAGTGCTTGCACATGGCGAGGTGCATCCGGAACATCAACCGCTCCCCGAAGGACACGTCGCCCTCCAGGTACTCGGTCGCTCGCTCCGTCAGTTCCTTGCAGCTCAGCACCGGACCTCCAGTCGGACCGGTGGCTCCGGCCCTCAGGTGCGCTCTGCCTCTTCGTCGGCAGCCCGATAGTGGGACTCCAGGGCGGCCCGCAGCTTGCTGCGGCCCCGGTGGAGCAGCACCCTCTGGTTGGACTCGGAGACGTCCAGAAGGTTACAGACGTCCGCCGAAGAAACTCCCTCGAGGTCTCGCAGGACCACGACCTCGCGCTGACGAGGAGGGAGCGCGTCCAGCGCACGCTGCAGGACGTCGGCCGACTCCCGGGTCCTGACGATGGACTCGGCGGAGGCGGCGCGCCACACCCACGGCGGCTCCGCCCAGCCCCCCTTGGCCGCGAAACGGTCCACGTCGACCGGGCCCTCGTCCCCCTTCGCCGCGATGGCGGACAGAGGCATGGTCCGCGCCTCCCGCACGCCGCGGGTGCGGGCCCGGTTGGCGAGGATCGTGAAGACCCAGGTCTTCAGAGACGAGCGGCCCTCGAAGCGAGCGAGGCCGCGGATGACGCCCATCCAGGTCTCCTGGACGACCTCCTCCGCGAGCGCCTCGGTCTTGACGAAGCCTCGGGCGACCCGCCGCAGCGACGGGGTCCAGGCGGTGAGCAGAGCGGAGAACGCCTGCTCGTCCCCCGCGCGAAGCAGGGGAAGCAGCTGGTCGTCGGGAGGGAGGGTCTGCGCCACGAGGTACCCCGCCGGGCGTGCGGAATCGCACGCTCTCGTCGGGCACTACCGCGCAGCGCGGGAGCGGTTACAGGAAAGTCGGGCGATTGTGGGAGGCCCCTCAGAGCGAGGTCGGGCGCGGCGCGTTCGGGGCGGCGCGGCCCGTCATCGCCTGGCGCATCTGTCGGCGGGCCCGATGCACCCGCGTCTTCACTGCGGGAATCGACAAGCCGGTGACGTCGGCGATCTCCTGGAGGCTGAGGCCGCGCAGGTCCCGCAGCTCGAACATCTCGTTGTACTTCGGCGGCAGGGTCTCCATCGCGTCGAGGACGGACCGGCGGATCTGCTGACGCTCCAGGACGTCGTCCGCCTGGAGCGGCCACTCCGTCTCCGAGACGGCGGGACCCTCCACCCGCGACATGCCGGCGATGAGCTCCAGGCTGTCGCCCACGGGGTGCTCCCGCCGCTTGCGCATGCGGCGCAGCGTGGCATTCACGGTGATCCGGTAGATCCAGGTGGAGAAGGCGGAGTTGCCGCGGAAGCCCGGGAGGTGGCGCCAGGCGGCCAGGGACGCGTCCTGGAGTGCGTCGTGGGCGATCTGCTCGTCCCCGCTCATGCGCATGGCGAGACCGTGGAGCCGGGGCAGGTTCGCTTCGAGGAGCTCGGTGAAGGCCCGGCGATCGCCCCCCATCGCGGCCGGCAGCAGCTCCGCTTCGTCGACGGGCTGGAAGGCGGGGGCCGACGAGCGGCGGCGCGCAAAGGATCGCGACACGGGGTGCCCTCGACGCGCGCGGCGTGCGCACGTTCCAGGGCTGTGTCTGCCAAGTCTCGGCGGCGTTACGGCCGCGCGGGCGATTCTGTGGAGAGGACCCGATTCGGCGGTCGGGGGGCCGGCTCAGTCGAGCTGCAGGCGCCGGTATCCGCGACGCCAGTACAGCAGCGGCTCCATGTTCGGATCGGCTCCCGCCTCCCGGACCGCGCCGATGAACAGGGTGTGGTCCCCCGCGGGGACCGCCTGCTGCACATCGCAGACCACCCAGGCGATCGCGTCCTTGACGATGGGGAGACCGGACTTCGTCCAGGCGCCGTCGATCTCCTGGAACCCCTCCGTCGGCTCCCGGCCGGGGCGCGCGAAGTAGTTGCTCGCCTCCTCCTGCGCCGAGGACAGGACGCTCACCGCGTACCAGCCCGAGTCCTCGATCATCGCGGCGGCGCGGTTGCCGTTGCTGATGCAGATGGACACGAGGGGGGGCTCGAGGGAGACGGACGAGAACGACGAGACCGTGAGGCCGTAGAGCAGATCCCCCTCGCGGGTGGTGACGACGGAGACGCCGCTGGCCCAGCTGCCGAGGGACTCCTTGAAGCGGTCGAACAGGGACACGGCCGCACCTTACTGCCCTGACGCTCCACTCGCCGGGGGGAGCTCGGTCTGGGTCTGGATCGTCTCCACCCCGTGGTTCAGATCGAGGTCCCGGTACGCCAGATCGGGCCCGCGGATCCCCGCCTTGCGGAACGCGGCCTTCACCCGGCGCGTGACGTCGGAGGCGAAGGCCTTCTCGTAGCGCGCGTCGAACACGTAGGCCTTGAGGCGGATCACGGTGACGAAGCGCTCGCCCAGGAACTCGTCGCTCACCAGCGTGACGACGGGCTTGTCGACGTAGACGTACGCCGAGGTGAGGGCGGCCTCCCGCACGATCTCCTGGGCGGCCTCGTAGTCCTCCGCGGCGGCGACGTACACCGGCACGACCACCATCGCGTCCAGCGCGCCCGCGTTCGCCGAGGCCACCGCCTGGGACAGGAACAGGGCGTTGGGGATGGTCACGAGGTTGTCGTCGAGGGTGACGAGGCGGACCGAGCGCAGGCCGATCTCCTTGATCTCGCCGTAGTAGCTGCCGAAGGCGACGCGATCGCCCACCTGGAACGGCTGGTCCATGAGGAGGATCACGCCGGTGACGACCGAGGCGAGCAGGTCCTTGAACGCGAAGCCGACGGCGACGCCGATGGACCCCGCCACGGCGAGCAGCGCCTCAGAGCGCAGGGCGAGGACGGAGGTCGCCACCACCACCACCACGAGGAGGTAGATGGTGAAGCGGGCGAGCGCCGCGATCTTCTTCAGCAGCAGACGCCGGTCCGTGAACCGCTCGCCGATCTGGTCGAGGAAGCGGGTCGTGAACCGGACGAGCAGGATGCCGCCGATGAGGAGCAGCAGCGCGAACGGCAGCCGATCGACGTGGATGAACTGAAGCAGCTCGGACGGGTTCATCGGAGGGCTCCCTTCACGCCACGTCCTTGCCGTACACGAAGTGACGGCGACGGAGGAGGCGGGTGATGGCCGCGAGCCAGCGCATCTCGATGCGGTAGCGGGAGCCGGTGCGGACGAGCAGGCCGTGGTTCTCGAGGATCTGCACCGTCCCGGCGACCAGATCCGTCTCCAGGTTGTTCACCTCGACGATCTCGGGGAGCGTCAGGCCCCCGTGGACGCGGACGGCGGCGAGAGAGAGGAGCGCCACGTCGGACAGAGGGGGGAGCTGGGGGTTCGAGATGACCTCCGGCAGGCGGACGCGCAGGGTCCCCTCCGCCATGGGCGTCAGCGAGTGGGTCCACAGCGGGATGGCCACGCCGACGTTGCCGAGGGCCGACTCGGCGAGGAGGCGGAAGTAGGCCTCCGCGGTCCGGTCGATCTCCGCTGCCGGCTGGCCGGGGGCGGCCGACTGGGACAGGGGCCCGAAGTCGGCACGGTGGCTCTGGGCTTCCGTGCGTTCGACGAGGAACGTCTCCAGCGCGCCCCCCCCGAGTCGGGGCAGCGAGACGACATCGCGGAAGCTGTTGCGATGGACGACCGTCCCCAGACGCTCCAGGAGCCGCCAGGCCGGGGAGTGGACCGTCAGCACCCAGTAGTGCTTGTCGCAGGCGGCAGTGAGGACGCGGAAGAGGGCGCGGAGACCGTGGAAGCCGCCGACGCGCCGGAGGAAGGCGTTCTCGAGCTCCTCGATCACGAAGAGGGACGAGGGGAGCTGCTTCACCGCCCGCTCGAAGGTCTTCGCGTCCTCGACCCCCTCGAGGGCGAGGAGCCGCGCCAGATACTTGAAGATCGAGGTCTCGCCCACCACGCGGCCGCCCAGACGGGCGCTGCGGTGCTCCAGCTCCCGCGCAGCGGCCGCCTTGGGTGCCCAGTCGTTCACCAGCGCGTGCTTGCCCTGCCCGCGGTCGCCAACGAGGAGGAACAGACCCAGGTTCCCGTCCGAAGCCCAGGACGCCAGGCTCGCGTCGAGGCGGGTGACCACCTCCGGGTACAGCGCCCGCGCCTGCTCCCCGGACACCTCCTTGGACAGGCGGCTCGCGAGGTCGACGGGGATGGGCTCGGGGGGCTCTTCGGCCTGTTGCGTGAGTCGTCGCCGGTTCACGACGTTGAGGACCTGACCCAGCACCGTCCCCTCCTCGACGTTCCCCTGAAGGAGCTGCCAGCCGCGCAGGGCGAGGAGGTAGCTGAGGCCGATGGCGGCGCGGGGGGCGCGCGTGACGAGGTTGCTCCGGCTCTCGCCGGCGAGGGACCGCTTGAGCACCCCATCGGGGGCGCGCCGATCGATGGCGATGCGGACCTGAGGCTCGGCGAGGTGAAGCACGGAGCCGGAGAGCACGAGGAACGCGATGAGGAACCCCTGGGCGATGACCCAGGCCAGCGCCTCGGCGCCGATGAGGTCCCCGACGACGTACTGCACGAGGGTCCCGAGCAGCAGCCACAGGATCAGCATCCGCTCGGCCCGGGCCACCAGGGGCCAGTTCGCATCGCGCACGGTCACCAGCGCCGGGCGGTGCTGGGAGACCGGAGCGACGGCCAGGCGGAACAGGCCGTCGAGGAGCCGGAAGACCGCAACGATGCGCAGGAGGACGAGCAGGATCCCGAGCTCTGGGAGACGCTCGCGGACCGGGCCGAGCAGCAAGGTGAGGACGAGCAGATCGAGGGCGGCGACGGCGACGAGCGTCACGGGCGCGACGAGGGGCTTGAAGTCGCGCTCGAACAGCTGACGCTCGGCGGTGTTCAGCCGCAGGACCATGGGCTCGACGATGCGGGGCAGGCGGGCGCGGACGACGAGCCCGATGACGAGCACGAGGATCAACCAGAAGCTGCTGACGATGAACGCAGCGAGGGTGTCCGCCTTGGTGAGGAGGACCGGCAGGCTCGCGGCCTCCGCGAGGCGGCGGCGAGCGAGCGCGCGCAGGTTCGGGGCGAAGAGCCGGACCTCGAGGGCGATGTCGTGGAACAGGTTCGAGGTCCGGACGCGCTCGCCCCCGGGCACCTCAGGACGGAGCCGCTCCCGGGTGTCCTTGACCCTGCGCATCACCACGAAGGTCCGGTCTCGCTGGTCCTCGGCGGCTTCGAGCCGCTTCTCCGCGGCCTCGCTCCGGGACGACAGGGCGGCCTCCCAGGTCTCCAGCGATGCCTGACCGGCGTCCTTCGACTCGCCGGTGGGCAGGCCGAGCACCCAGGCGCGGACCTTCTCCAGCTCGGCGCGCTGCTCCAGGGTCTCGGCGCGGCTCACGTTGCGCGAGCGCTCTGCCGCGTCGAGCTCGCCGACGGTCCGAATCGCGGCCTCCCGGAGCTCCGTCAGGAAGTCGTGCAGCGCCTCCCACGTGTCCCGAGTCCGCTGTCGATGCTCCGACCCGATGCCTGCGACCGTCTGAAGGATCGCGCTCACCTCCGCGTCCAGCTCGCGCTGGGTCGAGTCCCACTCGGCCTCGGACTCGCTGAAGGCCTCCTCCGCAGAACGGGTGCCCGCCCACTCGTCCTCGGCCGCCGCCTCCGCCGTCGCGACCCGATCGAGGACCTCGGCGAGGCGACGGCCCGTGTCGTCCTTCGCTGCCCGCGCCGCGGCCACCGCCTCCTTGCGCGCTTCGTCCGCGCGGGCGGCTGCCTTCTCGGCGGCGGCCTTCGCCTGCGTCTCCTCCACGCGCTTCTCGGCCGCGCCGCGCTCCCGGTCGAGCAGCCGGACGGTCAGGCTGTGGAGCTCGACCCGGGCCTCCAGCACGCCACGGCGCGCGGTGGGAGACGCGCTGGCGTCGGGGGACTCCCCCGCCTCCACGAGCCGGCGCTCCGCCTGCGCGAGGCGGGCGCGGGCCTCGACGAGCTCGGCGGCAACCACGTCCGGGGGGCGCGCGGCAGGGGGCGCCGCGTCCAGAGCGGACCGCCGCGCGGGGATGGCCACGTCCGAGAGCCACCGCAGGAGCGCGCGGTCCACCCGGCGCCGCTGCTCCACCCCGAGCAGCGGGCGAACCCGCTCGAGACGGTCGGCAGCGAAGTCGGCCTCGGGACCGGAGAGGAGGCTCAGGTCGGAGGGGTCGAGAGGGGAAGGGCTCCCGGGAACCGAGGCGCTCCGCCGTGCGCGAGCGGCCAGCGCGTCGAGCCGGGCGACCTGCCGTTGGAGGAGCGCGACGTCGGCGAGCGCTTCGGAGCGTGCCTCCCCCTCGTCGAGGGCGGCGGCGGCCGCAGCGGCGGTGGCGACCCGTCGCTCGAGGTCAGCGCGATGGGCCCGGAGGTCGTCGCCTGCGAGCGACGGGTGGTCCACGACGAGCGCCCGGAGAGCCAGCAGGAGGCGCCGCTCGAGCGACGCGGCGAGGTCCTCGGCATCGAGGGCTGCGTCCCGGGCCGCGACCCAGGCGCTCGTCCGGTCCTCCCCGCCCAGCGGAGGGACCGGGGTGCCGCGCGCCCGCACGCGGGAAGACTCCGCTTCGGTCTGCTCGGAGAGCCGGGCGTCGAACCAGGTTCGAAGACTCAGGGCTCCCGACGCCACATCGGGGAACGCGACCTCGAGGCGCTCCTCGCCAGCGAAGAAGGCGCGCCGGACCTCCACCTGCGCGAGCGCCGCCTCGGCGCGGGCGTTCCAGGCCGGGATGACCTCCTGGCGCGCCGTCGCCCAGAGGACGTCCGGGTCAGGGGTCTCGTCGACCTCGGCTGAGGGAGACGTCGATCCACCGCTGGGCTCCTGGGCCATCACCCCGAAGGGGGCGAGGAGCCACGGGAGGCAAGCAACCAACAGCAAGAACCGGCGCAACCCGGAGATTCTACCGGCCTGTGGGCGGACGCACCCGGACGGGCGGCTCGGCTCCACGCAGCGCGTTCGTGGAGGGTGTCGGTCGCGGGAACTGGTTTGTGGGACCGGACATTGGAGGCCCCATCGCTGCAGACCGACCGGGGAATCCCGATGAGAACAATACGGGCTGCGGACGAGACCTTTCCCGCCTCGCACCCCGACATTGTCACCTACCCACCTTGATCTGGAGACCTTCACATGACCCGCTACGCCGACAACTGGACCGTTCGCATCACCGCCACCCTTGCCTTGGCCCTTGCGGCCGGTTGTGCGCCCTCCCCCGAAGCCACCCCGTCCGTCGACGGCCGCCACGAGCTGGCCTCCATCGGCGGCGACGAGTCGTTCGAGCTCATCGAGGACAAGCTCGACACGGACTCCGAGGACCCGAACTTCGTCCCGTCGAACGACGAGGGCGGCACCCCGCCCTCCGAGGAGCCGTCCCAGGAGCCCACGACTGGCGACCACAAGGCCGAGGGCGCCGAGGGTGGCGAGGGCGTGACCGAGCCGCCGAAGACCGACGCCGAGGAGGACGGCACCGCCGCCGAGGGCGCCGAGGACGCGGCCGAGGACACCGGCGCCGACGCCGAGCCGCCGCGGGACGACGACAACGAGGACAAGCCCGCCCACGAGCGCCCCGACGAGAACCCCGAGCCCGCCGCGACCGCGTTCACCTCCGACTACTGCGAGGTCTCCGCCTCCGAGAACGCCGAGGCCATCCAGAACTGCATCGCCCAGGTCGCCCCGAACCAGGGTGAGGTCCACCTCGCGCCCGGCGAGTTCACCATCGTCGAGACCATCGAGCTCCCCACTGGCGTCACCCTGACCGGCTCCGGCCCCAGCACGGTGCTCAGCCTCGAGGGCCGCACCGACATGCCCGTCCTCGCCGTCGGTCCCCTCGCCGAGGAGCCGGCCACGACCACCGTCGACGTCGCCATTCGGGACCTCGCCATCTACGGGGCGGCCGCCGACCAGACCAGCTCCACCGTCCCGAACGCGGGCTGGCTCCCGGTCTCCGGCATCCTCGTCCGCTCCGCCGAGCGCGTCGCCATCGCCAACGTCATCATCTCGGAGACCGCAGGCGCCGGCGTCACCGTGGAGCTCGGCTCCCGCGACGTCAGCCTCACCGACGTCCAGGTCTACGACGGCCAGTTCGACGGCGTGGCCGTGCAGGACACCTCGAACATCCGCATCGAGCGCACCATCCTCTCCGGGAACGCCGGTGCCGGACTCAGCTTCGACTGGGGCGTCGACGGCGCCAGCGTCCGTGAGGCCGTCATCGCTGACAACGGCTACGGCTGGGCCGGCGGCGACAACCCCGGCATCTACATGGCGATGACCTTCAACAGCGCCATCGAGAAGAGCGAGATCATCGGCAACGACGGCAACGGCATCGTCCTGACCAACCAGGGCATGGCGGACTCCCCGAGCCTGACCTGCTCGTCCAACAACTCCTTCCACGGCAACGACATCAGCGGCAACGGTCAGTTCGGCTTCTGGCTGACCCACGGCTCCTGCGCCGGCAACACCGGCAACGAGAACATCCTCCGCCAGAACGTCTGGGGCCCGGTCTTCGAGCCCGTCACCGGCCAGCTCGACCAGCGCCACACCGTGTGCGAGGGCAACGGCTGCGCCACCCTCCTCGACTGAGCACCCCCGCCGGCAGCGCCCGGCAGAAAGCGACATCCGAGGGGTCGGCGCCACGCGCCGGCCCCTCGGCGCTTGGGGGACCGCGACGCGCGCCGGCCCCTCGACCCCTGGGAGGGCGCCGCCGGCAGCGCGTTGGTGCCCGCGCTCTAGAAGAGCGTGTAGATGAAGGGCAGGACCGCCGCCTTCTCGCTGACGACGATGAGCACGGTCAGCACGAGCAGCACGACCACGATGGGGGTCAGCCACCAGGCCTTGCGCTCCTTCAGAAAGAACCAGAAGTCCTGGATCAGCTCGATGAACCACATGCGCGGCACGATACCCCTCCCCTTGCGCCCCTGCTGCTGCCACGCATGCGCGTAGGGGAGGCGCGCGCGCGGACGACGCTCCCCTCCCCTGTCGCCCGGGCAATGACCGGCCCTCCAACGAGCCCTGGAACGCGATCACCCCCCGACCTAGGGTCGAAGGGATAGAGAGAGTCAGAGACCCGATCTTTGGAAGCCGAGTCGAGCCCGCACGCGCCGCTCCTCCACCTTCGCAGCCCCTCCCCGGGGTCATCGGTCCCCTCCCCTCCCGACCCGCACCAGTCAGCGCCGCCCACGGACTCGCCCTCGGCTCCCGACCGGAGTGAGCATGAGCCTTGGCACCGACTTGATCGCCCGCATCCAGAGCGAGCAGGACCTGGCTGAATTCCAGGACCTCCACTGGACCGGCACGTTCGCCGAGTACCTCGACCGCGTCCGGGAGAACCCCCGCATCACGCGGAACGCGTTCCAGCGGCTGTACGACATGATCCTCAGCCACGGCAGCGAGGAGTACGTCGAGTTCAAGAAGCGCATCACGCGCTACCAACTCTTCGACGACCCCATCGACTCCGGGAAGGACGCCATCTTCGGCATCGACGTGCACCTCCAGAAGCTGGTGCAGGTGCTCAAGGCGGCCGCCATGGGGTACGGCCCGGAGAAGCGGGTCATCCTGCTCCACGGCCCCGTGGGCTCTGCCAAGAGCACCATCGTCCGCTTGCTGAAGAAGGGCGCGGAGCACTACTCCCGCACCCCGGACGGGGCGCTCTACACCTTCTCCTGGAAGGACGACTCGGTCGAAGGGGGCTGGATCGACGATCCGGTCCACGACGACCCGCTCAAGCTCGTCCCTGACGAGATGCGCGCCTCGATCGCCGCGGATCTGTCGAGCGACGACTTCTCCGTCCGCATCAAGGGAGAGCTCAGCCCCCTCTCCCGGTTCATGTACAAGCGGAAGCTCGAGGAGTACGACGGCGACTGGAGCAAGGTCATCGGCGACGTGCGGGTCAAGCGCATCGTGCTGTCCGAGAAGGACCGCGTCGGCATCGGCACTTTCCAGCCGAAGGACGAGAAGAACCAGGACTCCACCGAGCTCACCGGGGACGTCAACTACCGCAAGATCGCCCAGTACGGCTCCGACTCGGACCCGCGCGCCTTCAACTTCGACGGCGAGTTCCACGTGGCGAACCGCGGGATCATCGAGTTCGTCGAGGTCCTCAAGCTCGACGTGGCGTTCCTGTACGACCTCCTGACGGCCTCTCAGGAGCACAAGATCAAGCCCAAGAAGTTCCCTCAGTGCGACATCGACGAGGTGATCATCGGGCACACCAACGAGCCCGAGTACCGCAAGCTCCAGAACAACGAGTTCATGGAGGCCCTGCGCGACCGGACCATCCGCATCGACATCCCCTACTGCACGCGCCTGTCGAACGAAGTCCGCATCTACACGAAGGACTTCAACAACGAGCGCATCCAGGGGAAGTTCATCGCCCCCCACACGGTGGAGATGGCGGCCATGTGGGGGATCCTCACCCGCCTCGAGGACCCGAAGAAGGCCTCGCTGTCGAAGCTCCAGAAGCTCAAGCTCTACAACGGGCGGGCCATCCCCGGGTTCACCGAGGACAACGTCAAGGAGCTCCGCAAGGAGGCCCGGCGCGAGGGGCTGGAAGGCATCTCTCCCCGGTACATCCAGGACAAGATCTCCAACGCCCTCGTCAAGGACACCCACAACACGATCAACCCGTTCATGGTGCTCAACGAGCTGGCCGGAGGCCTCAAGCACCACTCGCTGGTCAGCGACGAGGAGACCCGCAAGGGTTACCTCGAGCTCCTCGCGGAGGTGAAGCAGGAGTACGAGAACATCGTCAAGACCGAGGTCCAGAAGGCGATCTCCGCCGACGAGGACGCCATCTCCCGCCTCTGCTCCAACTACATCGACAACATCAAGGCCTACACCCAGAAGGAGAAGGTGAAGAACCGCTTCACGGGGGAGTACGAGGAGCCCGACGAGCGCCTGATGCGGTCGATCGAGGAGAAGATCGACATCCCCGACGCCCGCAAGGACGACTTCCGGCGCGAGATCATGAACTACATCGGCGCCCTGTCCCTCGACGGGAAGTCCTTCGACTACCGCAGCAACGAACGGCTCCACCGGGCCCTGGAGCGCAAGCTCTTCGAGGACCAGAAGGACTCCATCAAGCTGAGCTCGTTGGTGTCGAACGTCATGGACGAGTCGACCCAGGAGAAGATCGATGTGGTCAAGGCCCGCCTCATCCGGGACTACGGCTACAACGACGAGTCGGCGTCCGACGTTCTCCAGTTCGTGGCGTCGATCTTCGCCCGCGGCGACAGCGAGTAGCGGGAGGAGACCCACCCCGTGTCGGCGACCACCCGCATCGAACGCGACATCCGGCGCTTCAAGCAGATCGTGCGCGGCCGCATCCGCCGCGACCTGAAGAAGTACATGTCGTCGGGCGAGCTCATCGGCCGGCAGGGCAAGGACTACGTCTCCATCCCGCTGCCTCAGATCCAGCTCCCGCGGTTCAAGTTCGGGAACAACCAGGGTGGCGTCGGCAGCGGCGAGGGTGACGAAGGGGACCCCCTCGGCCAGGGCCAGGACGGCGAGGGCGACGGGACGGGCAAGGCGGGCGAGGCACCCGGGCAGCACATCCTCGAGGTCGAGGTCAGCATCGACGAGCTGGCGGAGATCATGGGCGAAGAGCTCGAGCTGCCCCGCATCGAGCCGAAGGGCGAGGCCAACGTCGTCGCCACGAAGGACCGGTACAACAAGGTGGCGCCCCAGGGCCCCGACTCGCTCCGCCACATGAAGCGGACCTACAAGCGGGCGCTGCAGCGGCAGATCGCCAGCGGGACCTGGGACCCGCGGAACCCCAGCGTCGTCCCCGTCCGCAGCGACATGCGCTACCGGTCCTGGACGGAGGACCAGCGACCCGAGCGCAACGCCGTCATCGTCTACATGATGGACGTCTCCGGCTCCATGGGCGCCGCCCAGAAGGAGATCGTCCGCATGGAGGCCTTCTGGATCGACACCTGGCTCCAGAGCCAATACGACGGCGTCGAGACGCGGTTCATCATCCACGACGCCACCGCGCGCGAGGTCGACCGGGAGACCTTCTTCCACACCCGCGAGAGCGGCGGGACCCTCATCTCCACCGCCTACACCCTCTGCCAACAGATCCTGGACGCGGACTACCCCGCCTCCGAGTGGAACACGTACGCCTTCCACTTCAGCGACGGGGACAACTGGTCCGGTAGCGACACCCGCACCTGCATGACGCTCCTCAAGGAGCAGATGCTCCCCCGGGTGAACGCGTTCTGTTACGGGCAGGTGGAGTCCGAGTACGGCTCGGGTCAGTTCCTGAAGGACCTCAAGAGCGAGTTCGGTGGGGACGAGCCCGACGAGCGCGTCATCCTCAGCCAGATCGAGGGCAAGGACGGCGTCATGGACTCGATCAAGACCTTCCTCGGCAAGGGTCTGTGAGGGAGGTGCGCCATGCCTGACGAGATGTTCGACATCCGGTACCGCAAGGGGCTGCCCGACGAGCTGCGCCGCATGCAGGACCACGTCGAAGCCATCGCCAAGGACGCGGGCCTGGACTTCTTCCCTGTCGTGTTCGAGATGGTCGAGCCCGAGGAGATGTCCATGCTCGCCGCCTACGGCGGCTTCCCCACCCGCTACCCCCACTGGCGGTTCGGGATGGAGTTCGAGCAGCTCCAGAAGAGCTACGTGTACGGGCTGAGCAAGATCTACGAGATGGTGATCAACACCGACCCTTGTTACGCGTACCTCATGAACTGCAACGCGTTGGTCGACCAGAAGCTGGTCATGGCCCACGTGTACGGGCACTGCGACTTCTTCAAGAACAACATGTGGTTCGGGCACACGAACCGGAAGATGCTCGACGCGATGGCGAACCACGCCACGCGGATCCGGCGCATCATCGACCGCTTCGGCACCGAGCGCGTCGAGGAGTTCATCGACTGCTGCCTGTCCGTGGAGAACCTCATCGACGTGCACGGCGCCGCCATCCGCCGCCAGCGCGACGACGAGGATCCCATTCGCGCCGCCATCCGCGCGCGTCATGCCGAAGGCGGGGACCCTGAGCTCCCCGACGCCAACCACTTCAAGGCCGACGTCGACCGCAGCTACCTCGACGAGTACGTGAACCCGCCGGACAAGGTGATGGCTCGCCGGGAGCGCGCGCTTCAGGAGAGCCTCGAGCCGAAGAAGCACCCCGAGCACCCCGAGCGGGACGTGCTCGGCTTCATCCTCGCGAACGCTCCGCTGCACGGCTGGGAGGCCGACATCCTCTCCATCGTCCGGGAGGAGGCGCTGTACTTCGCGCCCCAGGGGCAGACAAAGATCATGAACGAAGGCTGGGCGACGTTCTGGCACACGAAGCTCATGACGGAGAAGCTGGCGTCCGCTGAGGAGATCGTGGACTACGCGGACCACCACAGCGGCACCGTCGCCCAGAGCCCCTATCGCCTGAACCCCTACAAGCTCGGCGTGGAGCTGTTCCGCGACCTCGAAGCGCGCTGGGACACCGGCCGCCATGGCCCGGAGTTCGAGGCCTGCGACGACATGGAGCGCAAGCGCAACTGGTTCGTGGACGAGCGGGGCGGCCTCGCGAAGGTCTTCGAGGTGCGGCGCATCTACAACGATCTGCAGTTCGTGGATGCCTTCCTCACCGAGGACTTCTGCCGGGAGCACGGCTTCTTCGCCTACGGCTACGACAAGAAGGCGAAGCAGTACGTCATCGAGTCGCGTCAGTTCGCTGAGGTGAAGGCCAAGCTGCTCGACCAGCTGACCAACTTCGGCCAGCCGATCATCGACGTCATCGACGGCAACCACGACAACCGCGGGGAGCTCCTGCTGGGGCACACCCACACGGGCTCTGACCTGCAGCTCGACTGGGCCGAGACCACGCTCCAGAACCTCACCCGGCTCTGGAAGCGCCCCGTCGCCCTCGAGACGTCCATCGACGGCAAGCGGGTCCGCCTGCGCCACGACGGCGCCGAGTTCAGCCAGGCCCCGGTGGCGGAGGCCTGAGTGGACCACCCGACCCTGGGAGAGGCCCTGGTCGACGCCCTGCGCGAGCAGGCGGGCGGCGAAGCAGTGGTGGAGACAGGGGGACTGCGGGCGTCCGCGAGGACCGCCGGCGCCGGTCGCTACGGCTCGGAGCTGGAGCAGCTCACCGTCGAGCGCGAGGCCCCGCGCGCCTCCGCCGGTCGAGCGGAGCGCACCCGGGGCGTCACGGAGGGGATCGCCGGCCGGGTCGACTACCTCGGCGAGCCCCTGGAGCTGCTCGAGTGCGCGCCGAGCCACGGTCGTGGACAGCTTCGGACCCGCCGGGACCGCGTCCGCGGGGGCGAGTACTTCGAGGTCGACGTCCAGGGTGGTGACCGGGTCGACGTGCAGCGCGTGCGCTGGAACCGCGAGACCGGCGAGCGGGAACAGCGCAGCCACAACGCAGCCCACGGAACACTGCAGCGCCTCGTGGACGACCTCGCCGAGTTGATCGACAACGCGGACGAGCCCGCGCAAGACTGAAGGCCTTGCGTTCACTCCTCGCCCGCCTCTGCGTCGGCCTGGCCCTCGCGCTCCTGTGCGCGTGCCCCCGCTCGGGCGCGACTCCGGCGACGAGCGGCGCCTCGCCCTCCCCGGAGGGCGGCAGCGAACAGATCGTCGACCAGTTCTCGGATGAGCAGCTGCTGACCCTGCTCGCCCGGCTCGACCACGAGGGAAGCATCGTCAGCTCCGGGTCGATCACGTTCTCCTTCGACATCGGGCGGGTGCTTCTCTTCAACCAGTGGGACGGCGATCTCCAGCTCTACTACGTGATGACCGGCGGCGAGTGGACGCACGAGGCCGTCAACACGTGGAACCGCACCCGGCGACTCACCCGCGCCTACATCGACGAAGACGGGGACCTCGTCCTCGAGTCCGACCTGCTGTCCCTCGGAGGCTTGACCGAGCGCCAGGTCACCTCGTTCGTGTCGGTCTTCGAGCGCGCCCTGGATCTGTTCGTGCGCGAGGTCGCCGGGCTCGGGCTGGAGCGCCCTCCGGACAAGGAGCCCGCACCGGGCGGGTGGCACTAGAGGCACGACCGCGCCGAGCCCCCGGACGCGGCTGACCTCCTGAACCCCACCGGGTCTGCCGGCAGATGCCCGAGCTCCCTCAAGGAGACCCAGCGCTCCTCGGCGATCACGACGTGATCCGTCACTTCGATCCCCAGGAGCTCCCCCGCCGACGCCAGGCGCTCGGTCAGCGCCACGTCCTCCGCGCTCGGCGTCGGGTCCCCGCTGGGGTGGTTGTGGGCGACGATGATGCTCGCCGCGCCCTCCAGGAGCGGCACGCGGAAGACGTCCCCGGGGTCGACGTGGACGACGTTCCGGCCTCCCCGGGCGACCTCCTCGAGCGAGAGGCGCCGCTGGCGGGCATCCCGTCCGATGACCCAGAACCGCTCCTGAGCCAGATGTCGACTGCGCCCTCGAAGAATCTCGAACACCTCGGACGGGTCCTCGATGAGCGAGCCCCGCGGCACCCCGCGCACCTGGAGGCGCTCCACCAGCGCCAGGGCAGCCACCATCCGGCGCGCCTTCGTGGGGCCGATGCCGCCGATCTGGATCAGGCGCCCCTCCGGCATCGCGCCCAGCCTTCCCAGCCCGCCGACCTCCGCGAGGACGCGGCGCGCCAACTCCAACGACGAGGGTCCGGGAGCGCCCCCGCGGGTCAGGAGGAAGGAGAGGAGCTCGGCGTCGCCGAGGGCGGGGGCTCCCACGAGCGCGAGCCGCGCGTCGGGATCGAGGTCAGGCATGGGTCCTCCGGTTGGGGACCCGCTCAACGAGCACGTCCCATGCCACCTCTGCCCATCGCCCACGTCCAACGATCAGCACGCGCCGTGTCCGGCGATGTGTCCGGGAGTGTCCGGCGGGTCGGACACGGGTCGGACACTCCCGGACACGCCCGTCCCCGCCGCGTCTGGCGCATCGAGCAGGAGTCCCTGGTCGACCGGCGAGGATCGGCCCCCGTCCCCTTGTCCGACGCGCGCGCGACCCCAGCTTGTCCCCATGCCCGGCACCCACCCCACGGTCCGCGAGGCGCGCGCCGCCTTCTTCTCCGCCAACGGATTCGGGGACGGGGGCTACGACGACGCGTACGCGGAAGCGGACTTCGGCGTCCTGCACTACCGGGTCCCCAACCCTCCCAAGCGAGCCGCGGCGCTGCGCCTGCACGACCTGCACCACGTGCTCACCGGCTACGCGACGGACTGGCGTGGCGAGGCTCAGATCAGCGCCTGGGAGCTCGGCAGCGGCGTCGGCGACAAGCCCTGGGCGTGGATGATCATGCTCTGGGGCATGGGCACCGGCCTGCTGCTCGCACCCCTCGACACGGTTCGGGCCTTCTTCCGGGGCCGCCGCTCGAACAACCTGTACGGCCGCGTCTTCGACGAGCGCCTCCTCGACGGCTCGGTCGCCGATCTGCGCCGGGAGCTGGCCGTCCTGCCTCCCTCCGTCTCCCCCTGGGCAGGGCGCACCCTCCTCGCGCGCGCAGGCGACACCCTGAGCCTCGCCGGCTGGTCGGTGGCTTCCCTGGCCTACGGCGTGGTGGGCGTGCTCCCCTCGCTCGGGCTCGTTGCCTGGGCATGGGTCCAGTCGGTCGCTCGGGTGCTCCACTGGATGCGCTGCCCCCTCGGGTGCCCGGCCAGCGGCGCGAGAGGGTTCTGACGTGCCCGTCTGACGAAAGCCCCACCTCGCGGCCAGACGGTTCGGGTAGCATCCGCGCCGGCCAACCCGAGTGAGGTGCATGTCCGTCGTCTCTGCCAGCTGCTACGAGCTTCTCGGCGTCCCCGTCCAGGCGTCGCGCGCCGATCTCGCCCGCGCGTGGAGCGAGCAGCGGGAGCAGGTCCGCAAGGATCGATCCCAGTACTCCGACGAGGAGGTCGAGGCGCTGTGCGCTCGGATCGACGAGGCGTTCTCGATCCTCGCCGACCCGGACCGGAGCGCCCGGTACCGCGCCTATCTGGCCCAGCGGGACGGAGAGACGACCCCGGTCCGTCCCGAGGATCTGCTTCACCCTGCGCTCGCCTCGTCACCACAGGACGAGCTGCCCATCCCCGCGTCGCCTCCCCCCTGGCTTGGCGACCGACCCGTCCGCACGCCCCCCGTTGGCGAGCTGGTCGACGACGCCCTCGCGGCGATCGCTGGCCCGCCGACCTGGGAGAGCCCCGAAACCTCTTGATGTAGTGTCCGCCGCGCAATTCGCCGGCCAGGTGCCTGGCCCAGGAGCCCTCATGACCCGCTCGAACCCCTACCTTCTCCTCCTCGCCCTCCTGGGCGCCCTCGCCCTGCCCGCGTGTCCGTCGGGCGGCAACGGCGACGACGACGACGACGACGCGACCGACGACGACGACGATGACGACGACGACGGCGCCACCGACCCCTGCGACTCGGTCAGCGACATCAGCGCGAACCTCGACGGCACGCCGGTCACCGGCGCGACCCTCAACTCGAGCGACACGATGGCCGGGTCCTGCACCGACGGGATCGGCGGATCGGAGACGGTCTACGCGATCACGCCCGACCAGGACGGACTCATCAGCGCCTCGACGGACAGCGGTCTCACGGACTTCGACACCGTCCTCTACGTGCTGAGCGAGTGCGGGAACACCGGCACCGAGCTGGCCTGCAACGACGACATCGACGCACAGGGCGGCAACTACTCGTCCTACCTCGAGTGGGACGCCACGGCCGGCACGACCTACTACCTCGTCGTCGACGGGTACGACTCCGCCGGCGGCTTCGAGCTGACCATTCAGCTCGCCATCTGCGGTGACGGCACGGTCAGCGGCGACGAGCAGTGCGACGACGGCGGCACCGACGGCGGCGACGGCTGCGACGCGGACTGCAACTGGGAGTGCACCGACGACGCGAACGAGGACGACGACACCATCGCCGACGCCACGTCGACGGCGGGAGAGAGCTTCCCGGCCACCTTCGAGGACCTCGTCCTCTGCCCGGGCGACCTCAACGAGGAGCTCGGCGTCTACCTCGACATCTGGGAGGTCACGGTCGCGGAGGGCGAGTACGTCTCGGCCCTGACCGAGGGCGGCGCGAGCCTCACCACGGAGTGCGCCGATCAGACCCTGAGCGTGATCCTCCTCGACGAGGAGCTGGTCGACTACGCCGCCGGCTCGACCGTGGACGGAGACTGCGCGCGCTTCGCCGCCGAGCCCGAGCCCGGCACCTACTACGTCGCCGTGTTCTGGAACGACCAGACCGTCGCACCCCAGGACTACGACCTGACGGTGGACGTGGGCACCGCCGTGTGCGGCAACAACGAGCTCGAGGGCCTCGAGGAGTGCGACGACGGCAACACGGACGGCGACGACGGCTGCTCGGCCACCTGCGTCGAGGAGGACGCCACCTGCACCGTGGTGAGCGCGGTCGAGTCCACCATCGGCGGCACGAACACCACCGGCGACACGTCGCAGGGCACCGACGACCACGAGCCGCAGGCCTGCGGTCTCGCGGGCGGCGCCCCCGAGGACGTCTACAGCCTGACGGTGACCGAGGACCAGACGATCATCATCGACCTGGACCACGAGGGCACGACCTACGACACCACCGCGTACGTCCGCGAGGCCTGCGTCGACCCGGGCAGCGAGATCGCCTGCAACGACGACGGCCCCGGCGGACTCTCCTCGGCGCTCTTCTTCGAGGCCGCCAAGGACGTCACCTACTACATCTTCGTCGACGGGTACGACGCGGACGGCGGCGCCTACGAGATGAGCCTCTCGGTCCCGGTGTGCGGTGACGGCAACGTGGACCTCAACGAGGACTGCGACGACCAGAACACGGACCCGCTGGACGGCTGCGCCAACGACTGCACCTTCACGCCCGTGTGCGCCTACCCCGCGGACACGGACTGGGGCGCGCTGACCAGCGGCGACAACGTCTTCACGGTGGACCTGTCCAGCGCCACGGACACGTACCCGGACCTCTCTTGCTCGGAGATCGGCGACGGTGAGAACCTGCTCGTCAGCTTCTCGATTCCGACCGCGGGGGACATCGACGTCAGCTTCGAGCAGACGAGCGATGCGCTCTTCGGCCTCTTCTCCGACGGCGCGACCTGCGACGAAGGCATCTGCTTCGACCCGGTCGCTGCGGCCGACGGAGAGTTCTCGCTGCCGGGCGCCGCCGCGGGGGACTACGTCCTCGCGCTCGAGGCCTACGAGGCCGGCAGCGGCGGGAGCGTGACCTTCACCGTGACCGTCCCCTGACGTGGCGGCGCTGATCCTCTATCGGGTCATCCAGATCCTGAGCTACCTCGTCATCGCCGACGTGCTGCTCAGCTGGGTTCAGCATCCGCGGCAGGCTCCGCTCAAGTGGACGCGCCAGCTCACCGAGCCCCTGTACGCGCCCATTCGCGCCGTCATCCCGCCGATCAGCGGCTTCGATCTGTCCCCGCTGATCCTGATCCTCGGGCTGAACCTGCTGACGCGGCTGATCTTCCGAGCCTTCGCTTGAGCCGCAGGACGGGGTCCGGCCCTCAGGACCCCGCGCGCCTCCGGTACCGTCTCGCCCCGTGAGGCTTCCCCAGCGCGTCGGTGACTACACGCTCCTCTCCCAGCTCGGCTCGGGGTCGTTCGGCACCGTGTACCGGGCGCGCATCGAGGGAGATCTGGGCTTCTCCCAGGAGGTGGCGGTCAAGCTGGTGGACAGTCGCCAGAGCCGCGACCGTCCCGACGTGATCACCGCGCTGGTGGACGAGGCCCAGTTCCTCGCCCGCCTCGCCCACCCCCACATCGTGGCCGTCCGTCGGTTCGCTCGGGTCGAGCACGAGTTCCTCGGCGAGGTCCACCTCATGGAGATGGAGCTCGTCAAGGGTGTCCCCCTGAGCCGGGTGCTGGCGAGCGTGGCCGTCGAGGGGACGAAGCTGCCCGTCGACGCGGTCCTGACGATGCTGCTCGAGACCGTGGACGCCCTGGTGTACGCCCACGATCTGCGCGACAGCACCGGGCGGCCGGCAGGCCTGATCCATCGGGATCTCAAGCCAGACAACCTGTTGGTCTCGAAGGACGGGCGCCTCAAGGTCCTCGACTTCGGGATCGCGTGGGCCGAGGAGCGCTCCGCGAGCACGACAGGAACCGGGCTCACCAAGGGCACGCCCATGTACATGAGCCCCGAGCAGGCGCGCGGCGAGCCGGCGGACCCGCGCGGTGACCTGTACGCGCTCGGGACGATCGCGTTCGAGTGCCTCACCGGGGAGAAGTACGTCGCCCTGCCCGAGGGGGCCCGGGTGGACCTGCCCGCCGTGATCATGGCGGTGGCCACGACGACCTGGGCCGAGCGGGTGCCCACGTTGATGGAGTCGCTGACCGCGCCGTCGCCCCGTGGACGGGGGATGGACCCGGACCAGGCGAAGCCCATCGCGCGGCTCCTCGGGCGGCTGCTGGCGTCCAAGATCACCGACCGCGTGCCCTCTGCCTCGGCCTTCGCTCACGAGCTCGATGAGCTCGCGTCCGCCTGGAAGCCCCACCTCGGGCGGCGGTACCTGCGGGCAGCGGTCACCGACCTCATGCCGCAGCCGATCGATCCGAACGCGGCGACGGAGGTCGCGGCAGCGGCGGAGACAGCCACGAACAAGGCGGCGAAGGCGTTCGACGAGGTGGTGGACGGGGGAGCGGCGGAGCCCACCCGGCTCTCCCCGCCCCAACCGGCCACGCTCCCCCACAACCCGCGCAAGAACCTGCCGATGGTGTTCGGGGCGATGGCGGTCGCGCTGATCGCCCTCGTGCTCGCGTTCGGTCCGTGGCGGAACGCTCCACGGCTGGACCCCGAGCCGGTGGTGGACGAGACGCCAGCGGTGCCCCCGGGGAGCGGGAGCGATGAGCCGGCGCTGGCGAACGGACTGGTGCCCGAGGCGACGCCGGACACGGGGGAGGCGACCGACGAAGAGCCGACGGACGAAGAGCCGACGGACGAGGAGCCGACGGACGAGCAGACGCCTGCCACGTCGACGCCCGCGGTCGAGCCGTCCCCGTCGGCGAGTCCGACCCCTGCCCCTCCCCCGGAGCGCTCCACCCCCGCGGTCGCCACCAGCGATAGCCCTGCTCCGGCCTGGCCCGTCCTGCGGCCGAAGAAAGCGAAGCCCTACATCATCCCCAAGTCCCTGGTCCTGTCGGTGACGGTGTCCGGCGGCGACGTCCAGTGCGCCCCCGAGGCCCGGATCCGCGCCCGGACCCGACCGCGCGGGCGCTGGCTCACGGTCCCGATGCGCCCGGGCGAAGGGGGGACGTGGTCTGCCACAATGAAGCCCGAGTACAACGAGGGTTGGGATCTTGGAGCGGAGTACTGGTTCCGTTGCTGTACGGATGAGGGAGTCTGCGGCGCCCAGCACGGGGGCCCGGATGCACCGCTGCGCGTCGACGCGGCGGCGCTGTAGGCCTGTCGCCCGGCGGACTGCATTCACGGCGTTCGTGGCCGCGGCGCTGGTCTTCGGGATCCCGGCACCCGCCTCCGCCGACGCCGTCGAGGACGCCTACGAGGCCTACACCGCTGGCGAATACGAGCGAGCGAGCTTGATCGCCCGGGGCGCGATCGCCGCGGACGAGAGCATCGAGAGCCTCATGGCATACAAGGTCCTCGTGCTGTCGCTGCGCGACCTCGGTGACGTGGACGGCGCGACGGAGGCCCTCGACAAGCTGCGCAGCTTCGACCTCGCGGAGACCGACGCCGACTGGGTGGCCGAGCGGAGCGGCGAGCTGGAGGCGCTCCAGGCGGACGCAGAGAACACCACGCCCCCCGAATCCACGGAGACCGAGGGCGAGACCCCGGACGCCTCGGCCGAACCGGCGACCGAGCTCCCGGCGCAAGCGCCCACAACCCACGACAAGCCAAAGCGCCCGCGCTTCGCCATCGACATTGGCGTGGGGGGCAGCGTGTTCGCCGTCGGCGGGTGGGCCTATGGCGGGGGGCGCGTCGAGGTCCATCCAGGGGTGGCGTTTCCCAGTGGGGTCCAGATCGTGGGCGGTGTCCTGACGGTGGAGGTGGGGACCCGCTCCGCGCCCTGTGCTCCTCAGTCGAGCGCCGAGACCTGCGCGGCGACCCTGCTGCGCCTGCGACCGGGGGTTGGGTTCGGGTTCCCCACGGGGCCGCTGCACCACACGGTGGGGATCGGGGCCGTCCTCGGGGTGAACGGACCGGGCAGCCCCTACGACCTCGTGCTGCCGGGGGCAGGGATCGAGTACCGGCTCGAGGTGGAGCCCTGGCCGGTCAGCCCGCGGTTCCGGGTGGCCGGGGAGGTGATCTCGCCGCTCGGGGATGGCGGCCCCATGCCCGGCGTGACGGTCGGGCTGGACCTGGTCGTCCACATCCGGATCGGAGGGGGCTGATGCGCGCCTTGTTCATGCTGCTCCTGCTGGCGCCGAGTGTCGCGCTGGCGAGCGGGACCGTGACGGTCCGGAGCGACGGGACCGGGGACTACACGACCATCAGCGCCGCGGTGGCGGCCGCGGAGGCCGACGACTGCATCACGACGATCGACGTGGGCGTCGGCACGTGGGAAGAGCAGGTCGATCTCGGGGCCCTGTCCGTGACCCTCCAGGGCGCGGGGGCCGAAGAGACGATCATCGACGGCGGGGGGCTTGGCCCGGTGGTGAGCATCGGACCGCAGGCCGCGGGGACGGGCGCGACGGTCGCGGACCTGACCGTCACCAACGGAGTGAACGGCAACGGCAACGGCGGCTGCGTGGCGGTCAGCGGCGCGAGCCCGACCTTGCGGGATGTGGTCGTGGAGGGGTGCCAGGCGCCCGAAGGCGGCTGCGTCGCGCTGATGCAGTCCGACACCACGCTCCAGCGCGTGCTCGTGCACGACTGCCAGGCGACGTCGGAGGACGGCGCGGGTGGCAACGGCGGCGGCATCCTGATCGAGGGTGGCGATGCAGCGATGCACCTCGTGAAGGTGTGGGACAGCGCGGCGCCGGGGATCGGCGGGGCGGTCTGCTTCCACGGAGCCGACGGGCAGCTCGACTCGGTGTGGTTCCGCGACGGCGAGGCGGACTGGGGAGCGGCCCTCGCGGTGGTCGAGGCCTCCTCGGTGACGGGGGATCGGGTGTCCCTGACGGACAGTACCGCTTGCAACGGCGGCGGCGGCCTCTCCGTCTACAACAACTCGACGCTGGTGGTGACGGGGCTGACGGTCGCGGAGAACCGGTTCATCGCCGGCGGGAACGGGTGCCTGAACCCTGCGGGCGGCGGGGGGCTCTGGGCCCACACGAACGCGAACGTCACGATCACCGGCGGCCAGTTCACGGGCAACACCTCGACGGCGGGGGGCGGCGCTGCCTGGGTAAGCCACGACAGCGGAAGCCGCTTCGAGCAGGTCCGCGTCGTCGGCAACTCGGCGGACGGCGACGGCGCGGGGCTCATGGCCGCCATCCTCGACCCCATCGGCGACGTCGACCCCCAGATGGACATCATCTCCTGCCACATCGCCGGCAACCAGGCCGACGGCCATGGAGGAGGGGCGCAGCTCGTGGTCGCGGAGGGGGTGCTCCGGGGCAACTGGTTCGCGGAGAACACCTCCGGGGACCAGGGCGGCGGCGTGGCGATGGAGGCCACGACGACGGGCGCGGAGCTCTCCCACAACCTCTTCGTGGGCAACCAGGCGGGGCGGGCAGCCGCAGTGATCCTCCGCGGCGTGAACATCGAGGCGACCGCGAACACGCTCTTCGGCGGCGCATGCACCGACCAGGCCGCCGAGACCGGACTCATGGAGCTGCGGACGCAGGGGGTCGGCGCATCGGTGGAGCTCGTGAGTACGGTCGTCGGAGAGGCGACGGGCTGCGACTACGCGGTGCAGGCGACGGTTCCGGTGGCCGGGGGTACGGGCATCACGGCGAGCCATGCGCTCGCGTCGCCCGGCAGCGACGGGACGCTGAGCCCCGCGATGGCGGCAGCGACGTCCACTGCGAGCGCCCCGTTCTACGTCGACGCGCTCGACGGGCCCGAGTTCGCGACCACACCGCCGACGACGGTGGAGAGCCTGCAGCTCGTTGCTCAGGGAGGGGGCCGCGACGGGGTGGACGAGGGGCCGTCGAGCCTGGGGAACGATCCGGATGGCTCCGCGGCGGACCTGGGAGCTTGGGGTGGCGAAGGCGCGGCGGTGTGGACGGTCGACCAGGACCAGGACGGGGCGACGGTGTTCACCGGGGACTGCGACGACGGGGACGGCGAGCTGCACCCGGGCGCGACGGAGACGTGCAACTGCGTCGACGACGACTGCGACGGGCTCGTGGACGAAGACTGCGACGCGGACGGCCCTTGCTGGGAGCCCGGCGGTGGAGACGACGACGACTCCGCGGACGACGACGACGCGGGCGACGACGACGACAGCGCTGCTCCCTGGAGTCCGCCGCCCGGATGCATCAGCGAGTGCGGCGTGGCGACCGGTGGCGCGGGCGCGGGCTGGCTGGTCCTGCTCGGCATCCTGGGCCTGCGCCGCCGCCGTGAGCGTCAGGCGGCGTGACCCTCGGGACGCTCGCCTGGGCAGACGTGACGGGCGGAGCCATCACCTGGCGAGACCGCGCCCGCTTCCTCGGACCAGCCCTCCGGCAGACCGCGCAGTTCGTCGCTGGGCGACTGCGGCTCGCCCTCGGCGGGCAACGTGGACCGGCCGGGTTCGATCTGGCGACCTTCACCTTCCCCGACACGGCGCTCGCCCGCGCGGCGCTGGAGGAGGCGGTGGAGACGCTCACCCCGGCGATGCTCGGACACTCGCGGCGGACGTTCGTCTACGGACTCGCGCTCGCGGGGCTCGACGGAGTCCCCGTGGACGTGGAGCACCTGTACGCGACGTCGCTGCTGCACGACATCTGCCTCGAGACGCCGGACGGAGGCGGCTGCTTCGCGGTGCGCGGCGGCCCGACGATGCGGCAGGTGGCGCTGGACGCGGGGGAGGCTCCGGCGACGGCGGACCTGTTGGCGACGGCGATCACGGACCACATCACGCCGGGGGTCCGCTACGCGGACGGGGCGCTGGCGCCGCTGCTCCAGTTCGGGGCGATGGTGGACCTGACGGGGCTGCGGCTGTGGGACCTGGACCCGGAGTTCGTGCAGTCCGTGCTCGATGCGGAGCCGCGGCACGCGCTGAAGGAGCACCTGCCGGCGTGCTGGGTCGCCGAGGCCCGCGCGTTTCCGCGGGGGCGCGCGGCGTTCATCGAGCGAGCGTTCCTCTTCAGTTGGCTGGTCCGGATGGCTCCGTTTCGGGAGTAGGCGCCGGGCGGCCCTTCTCGCCCGGTCCGAAGCCGGTGACGGAGAGCACGTTCCCGTCGGGGTCCTCGAACCACGCGACGCGGCTGCGGGAGCCGGGTGGAGTCCACAGGCCGCGCTCGTCCTGCTCGAACTGGGGGTAGCGCAGCAGCTCGACGCCCGCGGCGGCGAGGGCGTCGACGGTGGCGTGGATGTCCTCGACCCACCACCCGAGGACGGTGAACGGCTGGGGCGTGAACTCCTTGACGTGAGTGACGCGCAGCGCGGTGCCCTCGACCTTGTAGGTCAGGGCGCCTGGCTCGATGGCGAGCAGGGGGAGCCCGAGGGTCTGGGTGAAGAACCGCTTGGCGACGCCGAGGTCGCGGGACGGCAGGAAGGCGACGAGTCGGGAAGAGCCGAGCATGCGGCGAGGCTAGAGCACCAATCACAGGGTCGCTCGGTCGTGCCGCGGTCGAGAGGGCGGTGCCGGAGGGGACGCCGGGGCGGTGGGAGCGCCGGGGTAGTAGGGTGGCGCGGTGCGCGGCCCAGGCCGCACTCGGGAGGCGCGTCCGAGGCTGGTGCCCGGCCCGGTCTTCAAAACCGGTGGGCGGCGGTAATCCCGTCGTCGGTGGGTTCGATTCCCATGCGCCTCCGCCACTTCGTGCGGAGCCGATGCGAAGTCGGTCTACGCAGTCGAGCAAGCTCGACAGCGCAGTGCGATTCCCATGCGCCTCCGCCACTTCGTGCGGAGCCGATGCGAAGTCGGTCTACGCAGTCGAGCAAGCTCGACAGCGCAGTGCGATTCCCATGCGCCTCCGCCACTTCGTGCGGAGCCGATGCGAAGTCGGTTTACGCAGTCGAGCAAGCTCGACAGCGCAGTGCGATTCCCCATGCGCCTCCGCCACGTCCCGGACGTCCGCATCGGCGGCCTTGACCCCCACCGGGCTGGGCTGGGACTCTCACCCGATGCTGGAGCCCGTCTGGATCGAGTTCACTGAGGGTGTCTTCTACCGCGTCTGCGCCGCCAGCCCCGCTCCGGGCCGACTCGCGCGCGCGCACCGGCCAAGCGTGCTGCGTTGCCGCGACGGTGTCCTCCTCGTCCTCTCGAGCTCCGCCGGCCTGCTCCACACCGGTGCGGAGGCGGAGCAGGTGCTCGGCACGCTCGCCGACGACCTCCTCCTCGCCGCAGGCGCCGACGGGGTCACCGACCGCCGCGCGGCGTTGCAGCAGGCAGTCCACCGCGCCTACGAGGACGGGCGGTTCGGCCGCGGTCTTCCCGAGGTCCTGGCCGTTGTCGTCGAGAGCGGTCGCCAGGCCCGCGTCTGGCACGCGGGACCGAACGGAACCGGCACCTCCGGGGCGCAGGGCGTCCGTCGGCTGAGCACCGACTCCCGCTACGCCGCCCTGATCCGCGATGGCGTCACCGAGGGTCTCGGGTCCACACCCGACGAGCCGTTGCTCCGGGAAGTCCTGGGGATCACGGTGTTGGAGCCTCCCTGGTTCGAGCTGCAGGGGTTCGTCGCCACCCTGGACGGCGGGTGCATCCTCTTGATGTCGAAGGGCGCGCTCCCCTTCGGCGCCCCTTTCGAACCCGAGACTCCCGAGGCGTTCTGGGGCCGCGACGGGGGCTGGCGCCACGGACTCGGCTTCACCGTCGTTGCGGTGTGCGATCGGAACGGCATGGATGCCGGCAATCGAGCGATCGAGGCGCTGAGGGACGAGGTGGGCGAGCGGGCGTTGGCCGAGTGGGCCCCTGGCGACGTCCCCGCTGCCCGAGAGACCCTCGCCCTCCGGCTCCTGGCGGATCCGTCACCGTTGATCCGCGCCCGCGGAATGGTCATGTGCGTGCACTGGCACCTGCGCGCCCTCGAGCCGGTGGTCCGACAGGCGACGGCCTCGACGGAGACGTTCGCGGGCGCCCAAGGGGAGGCCTCGTTGGCCAAGCTTGCCCTGGCCGCTGCCCGCGCACTGAACCGCTACCGCGGGGACACGACGTTCCCGGACTGGGCCTCCGTCGCCGTCGAGGCCCCGGACGTCCTCCCGGACCAGGATCGGGAGGACGACGCGGACCCCGCCTACCTCGCGGCCCGCCAGCTCCTCCTCTCCGACGTGCCGGCCGACGCAGCGCCTGGGACCCCATTCGCGGTCGTGCTGGAGTCGGGACTTCCCACGGACACCTACACCCTCGTCGTATCGACCGACGGCAGCGTCTCCAGCTACCGCAGCAACGGCCTCGCGGAGCGCGGCCTGGGCCTCCATGCGACCGTGCGCGCCGCCGCCGACTTCGTCCTGGAGCTCGCGGCGGACCACTGGGACGATCTGGAGCCGACCCGGTTCACGCCGCGCCCGGGCGACGGGACCAACCTGCTCCTGCTGCTGAGTCCGGAGGAGGTGCGATGTACCCCGCCGATGACCTGGGAGACCGTGGGGGCGATCGTCGCGGATGGCTCCGGGGTCGCCAGGCTCCTCCACGCTGCGGTCGGTGTCGTGAAGGCCATCGGCGCAGTCCAGGAGTCGGCCGGACCCTCTGCATGATCTGCATGATCCATAGCCTGCCGAGCGACCTCGTCTACGAAGCGAGCCCCTCGACCAGGTAGGGCGGCAGGTAGTCCGACTCCACTTCGAGCGTCAATCCCGCATCGTGGGCGCGGGCGCACCAGCCGACGTAGCGCAGTGGGACCACGCCCCGCGGGTCCTGCCGGTCCTGGCCCTGGCCATACAGGGTCGCGAACGCTTCCAGTCCCTCCGTCAGACGCACCGTGTACTCCGCCTGATCGCCGGCCAGGACGGCCAGCGCGAGCCGCGCCAGGGGGGCCCCGTACAGCCGCCCGCGGATCGGGAACGTGTCGGCGCGCTCGGCCTGCTCGACCGACTCCAGGAACAGATCCCGCCCGCTCAGGTCGCCGGCAAGGGCAGCCATGACGGCGCGCGCGTAGGTGTCGTGGTACCGGGCATAGCTCCCGAGGAAGCCGTCGGCGGGAAAGGCGCAGAGCTGCACCAGCGCGTCCTCGTCTCGGAGACTCAGCGCCGCGCCGACCGCATCCGCCCAGCGCGGCGCGCTGTTCCAGTACGACGGGCCCCCGGGGACGTCCACCGCGCGTCCGGCGATGCTCGCGGTGACGTGATCCTCCCGCTCCAGCATCCCCCGTCGAAAGAGCGCAACGCCCACGTCGCGCACCCAGGTCACAGCTTCTGCCACGTGGTCGGCGGGGGCTCCCAACGCGGACCTCAGCCCCACGAGGGCGGTCGCGTGGTCAAACGACGCGCCGCAGTTGTCGTGGAGGGACGAGATGTGAGCCACAGAAGCGGGGAACACCCGCTCCTTCACCATCGCGAGCCGCTTCCAGTGCTTGCCATCCACACGGTGGGTGTGGACCGTCTGGCGGCTCATCAGCGCCCCTCGTCCGGGACTCCACTGTGGGTCCACCGGTCGCCCAGCAGGGCTCGCTCCACTGCCTGCCGCAGGTCGTCGAGGCGGAAGGGCTTTTGGAGCGCGCCGACGAAGCCGGCGGACTCGGGGTCGGCCATCACGCGGCTCGCGGTGTAGCCGCTGCATGCCACTGCGCGGACCTCCGGGTCGACCGCCCGCAGCCGCTCGATCGCCCACAGGCCTCCGAGGCCGCCGGGGATCGTCAAGTCGAGCACGAGCACGTCGTACCCCATTCCCTGGTCCCGGGCGTGCCTGAACCGCTCAACGAGCGCCATCCCCTCACCCACCACGTCGACCGTGTGCCCCGCCGCGCTCAGCGCCCGCCGCATCAGGATCCGGAGCGTGGGGTCGTCGTCGAGGACGAGCACCCGGGCTGCGGTGCGGCCCGCGGCGGGCCCGGCGCTCGTCGCCTCGGTCGCCGGATACCCCTGCGACACCGGCAACCACACCGTGAACCGCGTCCCGACCCCGAGCTCCGACGCGCAGGCCAGGTGCCCACCGTGTCGGTGGACGATGGAGAACGACCCCGCGAGGCCCAACCCTCGGCCCCCCGGCCGCGTCGAGTAGAACGGCTCGAAGACCCGAGGCAGCTGCTCCGACGGAATGCCGGGCCCGTCGTCCGTGACCTGCAGCCGCACGTAGCTGCCGGGGACCAACGGGAGCGTCGTCGGCTGGCGTACATCCACCTCCGTCGCGTCGATCCGCAGCGTCCCTCCCTCGGGCATCGCCTGGACGGCGTTGAGGACGAGGTTGTGGACCACCTGCGCCAGCTGCGTCGGGTCCGCATCGACCATCGGGAGCCCGGCCGGCAGATCGAAGTCACAGCGGACCGTCGAGCCCCGCGTGACGAAGCTCGCCGTCTCCCGGACGATCTCGTCCGAGGCCGAGGGCCGCTTGATCGGCGCGCCACCGTCCGCGAACGTCAGCAGCTGCCGGGTCAGGCCCTGCGCGCGCTCCAACGCCCGCCGCGCTTCGTCCAGCACCTCCGCGCGGTAGGTGGGGTCGTCGGCGTGCACCTCGGCGAGCTCGATGTTGCCCGCCACTCCGGTGAGGATGTTGTTGAAGTCGTGGGCGAGGCCCCCGGCCAACAGACCCAGGGACTCGAGCTTGGCCGACCGGGCCAGCTCCTCCTCGAACCGCCGCCGATCGGTGATGTCGTGGTTCACCCCGATCATGTGGGTGACCTCGCCTGCCTCGTTCCGCAGCAGCTTCCCGCGACTCCAGATGTTCCGGACTTCGCCGTCGGGGCGGACGATCCGGAACTCGAGGTTCTCCGGAGCCACGCCCTCCTCGACCACTCCCCTCATGGCCTCGCCGAATCGCCGCAAATCCTCGGGGTGGACCATGTCCATGACCACCCCGGGATCGCCGGAGAACCCGTCCCGGGACAAGCCGTAGATGCGGAACATCCCCTCGGACCAGAGCGCCGCCCCGCTGCTCAGCTCCCAGTGGTACGCACCCGACGAAGTGATCCGCTCGGACTCGCCGAGGATCTCACGCGTCTGGGCGAGCTCAGCCTCGAGCTCACGGATTCTGGTCGCGGGGTCCTTGTCGGCCACGTAGCTACGTTCCCCTGGGGAGCAGGCAGAAGGCAAGGCACGCGGCCACTCCGGCACGTTCGCCCCCCGCTCCGCACGACGGGGACCCCACGCTGCGATCCCGTAGGTCCCGCGCCATGCGACCCGGTGACCGCGGGATTGGTGCTCTAACCTCGGCCGCCATGCACATCGACTCCACCTTCGAGAGCGGCAACATCGAGGTCGTCTCAGCGGACGACCCCACCGCCATCCAGCTGCGGATTCGCCGGGACCCGCTGACCGAAACGCGGCACGGACCCAAGGAGTTCTTCCAGTGGTTCCACTTCCGCGTCGCCGGGTCCCGGGGCGTCCCCCTGACCCTGCACATCGTGAACGCGGGCGATGCTGCGTACCCCCGCGGCTGGGAGGGCTATCAGGCCGTCACCTCCGACGACCGGACCACCTGGCGCCGTGCGACCACCTCCTACGACGATGGCGTCCTCACCATCCGCCACACTCCCGCCGTCGACGCCGTCTGGTTCGCCTACTTCGCTCCCTACTCCATCGCCCGGGCGCAGGCCCTCGTCGCCCACGTCGTGACCCACCCGTTTGCGCGCCTGGCGCCCCTCGGCCGCTCCCTCGAAGGGCGCGTCCTCGACCGCCTCGTCGTGGGCGACGGCCCCGCCACCGCCTGGATCGTGGGCCGGCAGCACCCCGGCGAGTCCATGGCCAGCTGGTGGATGGAGGGGTTCCTCCGCCGCCTGTGCTCCGACGACCCCGTCGCCGTCGCCCTCCGCGCCGCCGCCACCCTCCACGTCGTCCCCATGATCAATCCCGACGGCGTCGCGCGCGGACACCTCCGCACCAACGCCGCCGGCGCGAACCTCAACCGTGAATGGGCCACTCCCACCCTCGCGCGCTCCCCCGAGGCTCTCCTCACCCGGGACGCGATGGACGCCACGGGGCTCGACCTCTGCCTCGACGTCCACGGCGACGAAGCCCTGCCGTACAACTTCATCGCCGGGACCCACGGCATCCCCAGCTGGTCCGGCGACCAGGCCGACGCGCTCCAGCGCTTCCTCGACGCGTACGAAGCCGCCTCCCCCGACTTCCAGCAGGAACACGGCTACCCCCCGTCCTCCCCCGGCCAGGCCAACCTCACCTACCTGTCCAACCAGACCGCGGAGCGGTTCGGCGCCTTGTCGATGACCCTGGAGATGCCCTTCAAGGACAACGCGAACCGCCCAGACCCGGCGGTCGGGTGGAGCCCCGCCCGCTGCGAGGCCCTCGGCGCCGCTGCCCTCGGTCCCCTGCTCGACGCTCTCAGCCTCTGACCGTCAGTCGCCCACGGCGACCGCCCCGCCGCGCGACTCTGCGGCCGGTCCTCAGAGCGCGAACCCCACGACCGCCGCCCCACGGTCCACGTCCCGCCCCGCCGCGATCACCTGCCGCGCGTCGATCCAGGACACCTGCCCCAAGCTCTCGTGGCGCCCGCGCCCCTCGAACAGCCGGTCCCCCGCGCGGTTCCACACCACGAGCTCCCCACCCCCACACGCCGCCGCCAGCCGGTCCCCCGACGGCGAGAACGCGAGCGCGTTGATGCGCTGCAGCCCACCGACGTCCATCGCCCCTTCCCCGACCACCACCACCTCGAGGGGTCGCTCGCTCCACCCTCCGCCGAGGACCACCGCGACCGCCCCCGCCGTGACCGCGACCGCCCCCGGCTCCGCCCCCAGCGCGCGCCGCTCCAACTCCGCCCCCGTCGCTCCATCGAGCCACGCGATCCCATCTTCGGTCGCGGCCACCAGCCGCCCGTCCGGCGTCCAGGCCGCGGGCCCCGCCAGCTCCGTCCGCCAGCGCACCGCGCCGGTCCAGTCGAGCGCCACCATCGGACCCCAGGTCTCCACCAGCAGCGTGGATCCGTCGGGCGACCAGCGCAGCGCGCGTACCTGATCCGGCGACTCGTAGAACGTCGACAGGGCCCGCAGCCGCTTGCGGATCGGCGCCGTCTGCACCGTGTTCCCGTCGCTCACGTAGACCCCGGCGCCGTCCGGCGTCAGCCCCGCGGCCCAGCGCCGCCCGCTTTGGGGCGCACCGTCCACGTCGACCCACTGCCCGCTCCGCTCGTCCCACCGCCAGAGGAGCAGCTCCCCGCCGGACCCCGACGCGAGCAGCGTCCCTCCCGCGAAGTCCAACGCCGCGATCTGGTAGGCGGTGCCGAGCCCGAACGCGACCCCCACCTCCTCCGTGATCCGCAGCTGGCCACGCAGACGTGCGGCGACCTGCGGCGGGTTCAGCCGCCGCGCGCTCTCCAGCCGCGCCCGGTCGCTCTGGTCCCCTTGCATCACGAGGAGCACGAGGTCCGCGCGCCCCGGGCCAAACAGTCCTTCCCCATCCACCTGTCGCAGCGCGGCCTCGCACGCCGCGTAGCGCGCGTCCACGTGGTCCCACCCCGCCCACTCCTCCGCGATCAGCGCGTCCACCGGCGCGAACGCCTCGTCGCCAAGGCAGTGCAGGCGGGAGTCCGCCGGGCTCCACCGCAGGTCGTCGCGGGTCGCCGCGCTCCCCGACGACGCGTAGGCCGCCGCGACCTCGTCCAGCCCCGCCTCGGAGAACACCGTCACCCGGATGAACTCGGCGGACGGGCTCGTGAACAGCGCCACTCCGTACACATCCGTCGCCGTCTGCGCCGCCCAGACTCGGCGGACCGCCGCCGCGATCGCGTCCGTCAATCCACTCACGGCGCCCTCAGAGCTCCGGGTCGATCCGGATCATCTCCATCATCCCCTGGTCCTCGTGGTGGAGCTTGTGGCAATGGGTCACGAAGGAGCCGGTGTACGTCTCGTAGACCATCCGCAGGCGCAGATCGACGCTCTCCCCGACCATCACGGTGTCTCGCCAGTGCGGCGTCACGGTCTCGCCGTCGATCGTCCCCTCACAGACCATGAACGGGTTGACGTGGATGTGGAACGGGTGGTCCCCGAACTCCGACGTCGCGGTCCAGTCCTCGGTCCGGTTCACCGTCAGCACGCGCGGGTTCATGTGATCGAACTCCTCGCAGTTGATGTTGAACCCGAGCCCTCCGCCCGGAGGCACGCCGTCGCAGTCGTCGCCGGTGACGCTGTGCACCTGCTGGCTGAAGATGAGGTCCTGGGCGCCATCGGCCGCCGCGTTGCAGTCGAGGAGCGGGAGCGCGGAGGCGTCGAGGTCCGAGTCGCTGGGGAACCCTCCCGTCGGCGTCCCCGCAGCGCTGTCCACGTCGAGCACCGCGATCACGATGGTGCTCGGCGGCTGCCCCGGCGCGGCCGGCTGCTCGTAGGCGAGGCAGTAGACCCCATCCGTCGCCGGAGCCTCGACCATCAGGTCGGCCCGGTTCCCCGACGACAGGAACACCTTCTCGCGCGCCTGGGCCGCATGGAACGTGATGCCGTCGACCGAGATCTGGCTCACCTCGATCGGGGCGCCCGTCACCCCCGAGCAGTCGTCGTCGGTCCCCGCGTAGAGCCCGACGTTCATCTCCTGGGTCACCCCGGCGTGGATCAGCCGCCAGCGCTCGACCTGGCCCGGGGGGACCACGATCCGCGGCTGGATCACCCCGTTCACCTGCACCTCCTCAGGCGGGGCCGCGATGATCGCGAAGTCGTTCACCGACAGGCTCGACTCGTCGCACGTCTCTCCCGCGCCGAGCGCCGTCGCGCCGGTCGGGATGTGGGTCATCACGAAGATGCGCTCGGTCGCCTCGGCGATGCCCGCCACCGAGTCGATGTCTCCGCGGACGATGAGCGCTCCCGCCATCCCGTTGGCCACCTGGATCCCCGTGGTCCCATGCACGTGCGGGTGGTACCAGAACGTCCCCGGCTCGTGCGGCCGGCCGCGCTCCGCCTCGTCCTCGTCGATGTCGAAGCGGTACTGGGCCGTCGCACCCGCTGCGTGGTGGGCGAGCACGTTGTCCGCCAGGTACGTGCCCGTCGCGTCCTCGTCGGGGCGGACGTGCAGCCCGTGCGTGTGCAGGTTCGTCTCGTTGAAGTCGTACTCGGGCGCCCCCGGGCCGGGCGGGCCGACCGTCTGGAGGTCCTCGGTCGTCAGGGTGTTCGTGAAGTCCAGCCGGACCTGGCGCGGGCTCGACGCCGCGGCAATGTCGATCGTCGGGCCCGGGACCGCGCCGTTCCAGGTCCGCAAGCAGAGGCGCCGGTCGCCGATCTGGACCTCCGCCACCTCCATGCGCAGCTGCAGGACACCGTCGCCGTCCACCTCGATCTCCGGCGGGTCGACCCAGGTCTGCCGGTCGAGCGGGTCCGCCGTGCTGTCGTCGTCGTCGACCGCGTCGTCGTCGTCCACCGCGTCGTCGTCGTCGATGGCGTCGTCGTCGTCCACCACGTCGTCGTCGTTGGCCGTGGCGTCGTCGTCGTCCGACGAGGGGCACCCGGCGAAGGCCAGGGCGAGGGCGAACAGGAAGGCGCGGGTCGACCAGGTGGGCATGGGACCTCCGTGGGGTGCTCGCTGGAGTCTATCGAGGGGCACGGCCCTGCTCGCACCCGGTCACCCGACCCGCTCCTGGAGCCCGTCGAAGAAGCGCGCCATGTGCCGCCCGTCCACCAGCGAGTGGTGGGCGGTGAGCGCCATCCCCACCTCGCCATCCACCACCCGGCCCCAAAGCACGCGGGGGATGCACTCCGTGGGGTCGCCGCTCATCGCGTGGTTCACCCCGACGACGTCGAACCAGGGGACGGAGCTCAGGTAGAGCATGTCGTCGCGCCGCTGCTCGGCGAGGTCCAGACCCACCGACGACGCCGACGACGCCAGCCGCTCCGGCAGCTCCGCCACGAAGCGCTCCCGGTCCGCATCCCGGGGGACGAAGCAGAACTGGAAGCTGTCGTCCGCCTTCGCGGCCGTGACCGTGCAGTCCACGACCTCGTGCTCCACGACCACGTCCCGGCCCTCGTCGACCCGGATCCGCTGCCTCAGCTCGGGGACTGCCTGCGCCGCCTCCATCACCCCCCACAGCAGGTTGGGGAACAGGCCGCCCTCGGCCTTGAGCCTCGCCACGTCCACGCGGATCCGGGTGACCAGGGTGAACTGGGGGAATGCGTAGCCGCGGTAGTGGCGGTAGATCCCCGCGCGGGGGCCTTCGGTGGGGTCGAAGCGGCGCATGGGGGGAGCCTCGCACACCCCGCGTCGCGCCACGGCCGTCGGCTATCGTTCGCGGCCCCCACTCCGCCTCGGAGCCGACCACGTGGCCGCCACCCCCTCCGACCTCCTCGACACCCCCGTCCTCACCGTCTCCGGCCGGCCCGTCTCCATCCAGGGCCTGCTCGAGGGGATGCGGGCTCAGGGCGCCTCGGACGTGTTCCTCCAGACCAGCGCGCCGGTGCGCCTCAAGCGCGGTGGCCAGGTGATCACCACCGACTCGGGGCCCGTGAGCCGCGAGGTGATGGCCCACGCCGTGTCGTGCTTCCTCAGCCCCGAGGAAGCGACGGCGTTCCGCGCCAAGGGCGTCGCCGACGTCGTGTACGTCCACACGGGCCACCGGTACCGCGTCCACTTCGCGTACGGACACACGGGCCCGTACGCGGCGATCCGGTCCATCGGCGTCGACATGGTCCCCCTCGAGAAGCTGGGCCTGCACCACCGCGTCGTGCAGCGCCTCCAGGGGCTCTCCACCGGGATGGTCATCGTCTGCGGCCCCACCGACGCCGGCAAGACCGTCACCTGCACCTCCGTCCTCGACTGGATCAACGCGCACCAGGCCCGTGCGCTGCTCACCCTCGAGGACCCCATCGAGTACGTGATCCCCTGGAAGCACTCCCTCGTCATCCAGCGCGAGGTCGGGCTGCACGTCCCGACGTTCGCCGAGGGGATCCGCTCCGCCCTGCGGGAGAACCTCGACGTCATCTTCGTCGGCGAGCTGCGGGACAACGAGACGATCGAGCAGGCGCTGCGGGCCGGCGAGACCGGCCACCTCGTCATCACCACGCTCCACTCGGACGACGCGCTCTCCGCGGTGACCCGCATCGTCGGCAGCTTCCGCCCCGCCGACCAGCCACGCATCCGCCAGAGCCTCGCCGCCACCCTCACCGGTGTGCTGTTCCAGCGCCTCCTGCCTCGGGTGCCTGACGGACGGGTCCCGTGCGTCGAGACCCTCTGGGCGAACACCGCCGTGCGCGCGATCCTGCGGTCCGGCGATCTGGGGAAGCTCGCCTCCTACGTCGGGCGCTCCACGGGCGGGTTCGGGTACCGCGACTCGCTCGCCGAGCTCCAGCGGGTCGGAGTGATCAGCTCGGAGACCCTGCACCAGGAGCTGCACCGGCTCCAGAACGCCTGACGGCTCCGGCCGCGCCAGTCACCGGCCCACCAACCCCCGGACCCACGCCTCGAGCGGCTCCCAGAGCGCCCGCGCCTCGTCGCCGATCTCCCCGGGGAGGAACGTGGCGCCGAAGAGCGCGACGAGACCCACCGCGACCAGCCCCACGAGCTGCCCGACCAGAGCCTTGCGCGCCGCGCGCTTCTGCCAGACCTGCTTCTTCCCGCTGGACGGCGGCGCCGGGGTTCGGGGGGCCTTCGCCCGCTCGCGGCGGGGCCGGTCGGGACGGGCGACGGGCGCCACCGCGGGGGCCGTGGACGAGCCGGCGAACAGGTCCGGGACCGCCGGGGCGGGGCGGCGCGGCGCAGGCGTGGGGGGAGGCGCAGGGCTGTCGAGCTGGAGCGCGAACTTCGAGGTGGTGGCGTCGGGCGCAGGCTGCCGGGCGACGGCGGCGAGCCAGGCCGGCAGGGGGTCCGGGCCCGGCAGCTTGCCCCGCATGCGCTGGAGGTCACGGAGGAGGCTCCCCGCGTCGAGGTACCGGTCCTCGGCGGCCTCGTGGACGCACCGACGGAACACCAGCGCGAGCTCCAGGGAGACCCGCCGGATCCGCCGCTCCGCGTCGGCGATCTGGTCGAGAGCGAGCATGCGGCCCCCGGCGCCCGCATGGAGAGCGGTGGGCTCGAGGGTCACGAGCTCCTCGACGAGGCGACCGATGGCGGTGAGGTCGATGGACAGATCCTGGCCACCCTGCGACGCCGGCGCGCCGAGCGAGACCTGGCCGGTGGGGCTCACGCGCACGGCGGGCAGACCGACGTCGCCGTGAGCCTCCCTCCGGGGCCGCCCACCGATCCCAGGGGCGCTGTGGTGGCGAGAGACCGCCTGGGTGACGTCAGCGAGGAGCGCCAGCGCCGCGGCGAGCGGAACCGGCTCCCCGGTGGCCCGCTGTCGCAGGACCAAGGTCTCGAGAGAGACCCCGCCGCGCGTTGGAGCTGCCTGACCCATCCGCTCTCCGCCACCCCCGACCGCGCGCGGATGGTAGCCGGAGGCGGTTGGTCCTCGTGGGCGGCGCGGTCTGGGCTCCCCACCGCCCCGGCGGATCCCGAGAACCTAGACTCCGCTTCGTGCGCCGCGTCGTCCTCCTCCTCTGGCTCCTCCTCGGCTGCGCCGGCGACGCCGACGTCGTCTCCGTGTTCGCGGCGTCGTCCCTGACGGACGCCTTCGCCGATCTGGAGCGCGCCTACGAGGCGACGCACCCGGGAGTGGACCTGCAGGTCACCCACGCGGGCAGCCAGGTGCTCCGCCTCCAGATCGAGCAGGGAGCCGGCGCGGACGTGTTCGTGTCCGCGGACGCGCGGCACGTCGAGGCGTTGCGGGGCGGCGGGCTGGCCGGGCAGGCCGTCGCCATCGCAACGAACGAGCTCGTCATCGGGGTGCCCCTCGACGATCGTGTGGGCATCCGGGAGTTCGCGGACCTCGACCGCGCCGGGCGCATCGTGGTGGGTACTGCGGATGTGCCGGTCGGCGCCTACACGCGGCAGGTGCTCACCACGGCGGAGCAGACCCACGGCGCCGCGTTCGTTTATGCCGTCCGGGCGCGGGTGGTCTCCGAGGAGAGCAACGTGCGCCTCGTCCGCGCGAAGGTCGCCCTCGGTGAGGCAGACGCCGCCTTCCTCTACCGGACCGACACCGTCAGCGGCGCGGTGCGGGCGGTGGAGCTCCCGTCGGAGCTGCGGGTTCGAGCCACGTACGTGGCGGCGCCCGTCGCCCGACCGGGACGCACCGACCACGCTTCGCGCGACGCCTTCCTCGCGTGGCTGCGGGGCCCGGAGGCGCGGACCGTCCTCGAGGGCGGCGGCTTCGGCGCTCCCTGAGCGCACGCAGCCCGCATGCCCCTCGTCCTGGCACGGCCCCTGCTTTCTCGGCGGCCTGCGTCCCGCCCCCGCGCCGGGGCATGATGACGGCGTCCACGGGAGGAGCAGCCTGGTGATCCTGGTCACGGGAACGATGCGGTCCGGCACATCGATGTGGATGCAGATCCTCATCGCCGCCGGCCTCCCGCACCTGGGGGAGGCGTTCCCGGCGGGATGGGGGGAAGACCTCAAGGCGGCGAACCCGCGGGGGTTCTTCGAGTCCCAGCTCGTCGCCGGCGTCTACCACGCGACGAACCCCCAGCCCGAGACCGGCGCCTACCTCTTCCCCGAGCAGACCCGCCGCCACGCGGTCAAGGTCTTCGTCCCCGGCCTGATCCGCACCGACGTGGCCTTCATGGACCGGGTGATCGGGACCGTCCGCGAGTGGCGCGCCTATTGCGACTCCCTGGACCGGGTCACGAAACTCGCCGGCGGCGACCGCGAGCTCGCCCTCTTCGACCTCCCCCTGACGCCGGCGCTGCGCTGGTGGGTCGAGAACTTCGCCCTGGTCCGCGACATCGCCACCCGGCGCTACCCCGCCCACGTCACGACCTACGAGCGGCTCCTCGGGGCGCCGCACAAGGAGATCGCCGCCGTCCTCGAGTGGATCGGCGCCGGCAACGCGCGCGCCGCCGCCGACGCCGTCGTCCCGTCGCTGCGCACCAGGCGGGAGGCCTCCACGCCGTCGGAGATCTCCCCCGCCCACGCCCGCGTGTTCGACGACCTCTACGCCCACCTCCACGAAGGGCGCGATCTGTCGCCGTCCTTCATCGCCCTGCTGAACCAGACCGACGAGGAGCTGCGCCCGCGGCTCCACGCCATCCACGAGCGCGCCCGCGAGCAGATCGTCGAGCGCCTCGCGGCCTCCGGGAGCTGACATGACCGAGCCGACCTTGTCCCTGCGGTGCACCGCCCGCACCGTCCCCGCCACACCTCCGCTGCACGCCTTCGCCAGCGGCGCCCGCCTCGTGGATCCGGGAGACGACGTCCTCGCCTGGCTCGCCCCCACGACCCCCATCGCCGGCACCTCGGGCCTCCGCCGCCGCGAGCGCCTCGCGCCGCTGCCGCTCTACACCGCCACCCCCTCCTCGGCGGACTTCGCCATGCGGCTCGGCAGCTCGCTCCGCCAGTCGCTGCCGGCGCCCTCCCCCCAGGTGCTGGCCATCGCCGCGGCGGTCCCCCTCGCCCTGAGCCCGGCCCTGGCCTTCGCCCAGGACGCCACCGAGGTCGAGCCCAGCGAGGAGGCCAGCGACGACGGCCCCGCCAAGGAGCTGGATCTGTCGCTGCCTGCCCCCAGCGAGGACCTGTCCTACACGGGCTCGCTCCTCTGGGACGCCCTGGTGGGACGGACCGTCGAGCTGCGCATGGGCGACGGCCTCTCCGTGGAGGGCACCGTCCTGACGCAGACCTCGAGTGAGGTGGCCATCGCGCGCTCCCCGGACGGGGATCTCATGCGGGTGCCGAAGGAGCTCGTCATCGGGCTGCGGGTCCGGCCGGACGCCCCGCAGGAGTCACCGCAGGTCATCGTCCAGGAGGCCCCCGGGCGCGACCGGGACGAGTGGGAACGCAACCGGCCCCCGAAGGGCGGCAAGGCGATGGCCACCGTCGGAGCGATCCTCACCGGCGTCGGCTCCACGATGATGACCACGTTCGCCCTCGGGACCGCGTTCGACAGCAGCTTCCCGTACTACGGCTTCCCGCTGATGATCATGGGCCCGGCGTTCCTCGGCCCCGGCATCCCGGTCCTCGTGGGCGGCCTCGCCCGAGAAGAGGAGCGCGGCGCGTGGGAGAGCTACCAGCGCAAGAAGAAGGCCGGCCTCGACGTCTCCATGGGGCCGACGATGGACGGCGGCTGGTCGGGCAAGCTGAGCATCAGGTTCTGACTCCCAGCGCCCGGCCCGGTCAGCGGCGGCGCAGCCCCACGAACCCGAGCAGACCGAGGACCGCCAGCCAGCCGGCCCCGCCCTCGGCGTCCAAGCGGCTCGAGCAGCCCGCGCAGCCGGTCCCGTCGCCGTCCGCCGGGGCATCCCCGTCGTCCACCAGGGACGCGTCGAACTCGATCTCGCCCGACACCTGCGCCTCGGCGAACCCGAAGCCGCTCATCCCGTCCGTCGGCCACGAAGTGACCGCGAAGTAGTAGGTCGCGCCCGGCTCGAGCGGCGGATCGGAGCGGTCGTCGAGGAGGATGCGGAACTCGCTGCGGTCGTCGATCTCCTCGAAGTCCGACTCCACGACCTCGAGACGCCCGCCCATGCCCCCACCGCCCACGCGCTCGAAGACCACGTGCTCGCCGCGGCGGACGATGACCCGGTAGTCCATCGCCTCGTTGCTCGTCGCCCAGTCCTCGATCCGGAACGTCACCGCCGTCGTGCCCTCGGGCGCGTCGATCGAGTACTGGTTCGGCATCGGGAACCACCGCGTGTTGCCCTGGAACACGGCGCCGAACGTGGACTGGCGGGGCTGCACACCCTCGTCGAGCGCGATGACCCGCGAGCAGTCGTCGAAGCCCGACGCCGCGACGATGTCGTTCATGCGCTGCAGCTGGGCATCGTCGATGTTGCCGCTGTCGTGCAGGGCCTCGATGGACTCCAGGAGCGCCTCGCCCGCGGAGCCGAAGGTCGGCTCGTCACCCCACAGGTTCAGGGCGCCGAAGAAGGCGTGCGACGCGACCTCGGGCCCGATGGCCGGGTCCTCGATCATGTTCCAGCCCAGCGATCCCCAGATCTCACCGTCGGTGTGCGACTGGCCGTAGATGTCCGCGGGGCAGAAGCGGTCCGCCTCCAGGTCGCGGATGGCGCCCTCGCTGCCGAAGCCGCCCCCGGCGTACTCGCCGACCTGCGGGTCGAGCGTGATCGCCATGGAGAAGAAGTCGGCGCTGCCCTCGTTGAGCCCCGAGGCCGCCACCAGTCGCCCGTACTCGTCGTACCGGCCGTTGCCGCTGTCCACCACCGAGCCGAACACCGCGTGCCCGAACTCGTGGTAGACGACGTCGGCGTCGTAGGCGTAGTCCACGCCGTTGCCTTGCCCGAAGGCGACCTCCGGGGTCCCGTCCCCGTCGGCATCTCCGTAGAAGGCGTTGGAGAGCTGGAAGTTCACGAGCCCCTCGATGGAGCGGCCGAACTGCCCGAAGTTCGTGCGGAACCCGAACATGTCCTCGAACCACCGGGCCACGAGATCGAGGTGGTAGAACATCTGGACCTCGGCGAACGGGTCTTCGGTGCTCAACGCGAGTGGCTCGAAGAAGAAGTCGCCGAGGGAGTCGGGCAGTGCCTGGACCTCCTTCGCGTTGCACTGCCAGGCCTGGTCGTCGAAGTCCGTGCAGGAGCTCGTCCAGGCGTAGTCGTTGCGCAGCACGCCATCCACGTCGAGCAGCTCGACCTCCTCGAGGTCGCTGGCGGTGGGGTTGCTCGCGTAGACGTTGGCCCGCGCCGTGAACAGCTCCTGCTGCTCGCCGAGGACCTCGCCGCTGCCGGCGTCCACGAAGATGCGCCAGGCGCCCACCGGCTCGGAGGTGGACACGTCGATCACCCAGGTGAGAGCGACGTCCCCGTCCTGCGCGAGCACGCCGAGCTCCGACCGGGAGGGCCACATGGACCCGTTGCCCTTGAAGGTGGCCACGTACTCCTCGGCCGTGCCCTGCGCCGCCACCGCCGTGATCGACGGAGCCTGGAGCGCCGGGGCCTGGGCCAGGGGCGTCCCCACGAAGCGGCGGAGCGAGCCGTCCGGATCGTAGGCGGCGGTCAGCCGCGCGCCGTGCACCGGCAGTCCGTTCCAGGTCTGGTCCATCTGGACGAACGCGCCGCCCATCCAGCGCAGAGTCTGCCGCGGGGTCACGTCGAGGGCCGCAGCGCGAGGCAGCGTGGCGACCTCGATGAGCGCCGACTCTTCGAGCATGGGCAGGTCGAGGTCCGAGAGGGTCCCGGCCGACGCGGACGACGCCGCGAAGAGACCGAGGGAAGCGAGGAGGGTGCTGGTACGCATCGCGCGGGTATCTAGCCGCTCGTCAGGCCGGCGTCAGCAAGGATCCGCCCAGGATGCGAGACTCTTGACCACCTCATGACAACCGAGACCGACCTCGTCCTGCGCAGCCGCCGGGTCCTCACCGACGACGGAGTCCGCGACGCCGTCGTCCGGGTCCGGGGCGGCCGCATCGTGTCCATCGACGCGCCGGCCAGCGCCCCCGACGCACAGGATCTGGGCGACCTCGTCCTCATGGCCGGCCTCGTGGACACCCACGTCCACATCAACGACCCGGGCCGCACCGCCTGGGAGGGCTTCGCCACCGCCACCGCCGCCGCCGCCTCCGGGGGGGTCACGACGCTGGTGGACATGCCCCTGAACTCCGCGCCGGTCACGACCTCGGCGCACGCCCTCGACGCCAAGCTCCGCACCGCGGACGACGAGCCCCTGCGCGTCGACGTGGGGTTCTGGGGCGGCGCCATCCCGGGCAACGCGGAGGCCCTCGGCGATCTGACGCGCACCGGCGCGCTCGGCGCGAAGGCTTTCCTCTGCCACTCGGGCATCGACGAGTTTCCCGCCTCCGATGAGGATGCGCTCCTCTCGTCCATGCGCGCGCTGGAGTCGGTGGACCGTCCGCTGCTGCTGCACGCCGAGCTGGAGCGCACATCCGATCTCGACCGCGCCGCCCTCGCCGCCCTGCCCGTGGACGACTACCGGGTCTGGCTCGAGAGCCGGCCCCCCTCCTACGAGGAGGCGGCCATCGCGATGGCGCTTCAGGCCGCGCGCCGCACCGGCTGCGCCGTCCACGTGGTCCACCTGTCTGCGGGGAGCGCGGTGCCGCTGCTGCGCCGGGCGAAGGAGGAGGGCCTGCCGGTCACCGTGGAGACCTGCCCCCACTACCTGGTGCTCACCGCCGAGGAAGTAGGCCGCGGCGCCACCCAGTACAAGTGCGCGCCCCCCATCCGCGAGGCCGCGAACCGCGATCTGCTCTGGGACGGTCTCCGCGACGGCACCATCGACTTCATCGTCTCCGACCACTCGCCGTGTACCGCGGACCTCAAGTGCGGTGAGACGGGGGACTTCACCGAGGCCTGGGGCGGCATCGCGACCCTCGGACTCACGCTCCCCATCGTGTGGGGCGAGGCCCAGCGCCGCGGCTTCGGGTTGACCGATCTGACTCGCTGGCTCGGGCGCGGTCCCGCCGACTTCTCGGGGCTGACCGACCGCGGGCGCCTCGCCGTCGGCGCCCGCGCGGATCTGTGTGCCTGGGACCCCGACGCCGCCTGGCCCTGCGACGCCGACGCGGTCTCCTTCCGCAACAAGGTCTCGCCGTGGTTCGGACGCACCCTGCGCGGTCGTCCAGCCCGGACCTGGCTCGCCGGCCGCCCGATCTGGGAGGATGGCGCCCCCGTCGGCCCCGCCCGCGGCCGTCCCCTCCTGGAGCCCCGATGAGCGCTGCCCCCTCGACCCTCGCCGCCTTCGCCGACTGCACCGAGCTCGCCCGCGCCTCGGTGGGCGGGCGCGTCCTCGCCGTGAGCGACGACTTCTTCGCCGAGAAGGAGAACCTGCTCAAGGACGGGGCCGCCGTCTTCGACCCGGACGCCTACACCGAGCGGGGCAAGCTGATGGACGGCTGGGAGTCGCGCCGCAAGCGGGTCGACGGCAACGACTGGGCCATCATCCGCCTCGGGGTCCCCGGGCTCGTGCGCGGCGTCGACATCGACACGAGCTGGTTCCTCGGGAACCACCCGCCGTTTTCGCGCCTCGAAGGCATCGAAGCCCCCGACGACGCCACCGCCGCGCAGCTCGCCGACGCCGACTGGTTCGAGGTCCTCCCCCAGGTCCCGCTCAAGGCGGGCAGCCACAACCTCTTCGCCGCCGCCGAGGTGCGCCGCTGCACCCACCTGCGCCTGTGGATGCTCCCCGACGGCGGCATCGCCCGGTTGCGGGTGTACGGCGACCCCGCCCGTCGCCTGCGGGCCGTCGAGCTCGACCTCGCCGCCATGCGCAACGGCGGCCGGGCGCTGGCCGCCTCCGACATGTTCTTCGGCAACAAGGACCACCTGATCCAGCCCGGGCGCGCCGCGAACATGGGCGGAGGCTGGGAGACGCGACGCCGCCGCGATACCGGCCACGACTGGATCGTCGTGAAGCTGGCGGGGCGCGGCACGCTGTCGCGCCTCGTCCTGGACACCCACCACTTCAAGGGGAACTTCCCCCACCGGTGCTCCGTCCAGGGCCTGGACGATCCGGGCGCGACGCCGTTCCGCATCGAGCGTCGGGACGACTGGGTCGACGTCCTGCCCGAGACCCCGATGGCCGCCGACACGGCCCATGAGTTCGAGGATCTGCTGACCGAGGGGCCCTTCACCCACCTGCGCCTGTGCGTGCATCCCTGCGGGGGCGTGTCCCGGCTCCGGGCTTGGGGGACGCTGGAAGCTCCCGAGGCGGCGGTCGGACCGGCCGCGCTCCTCAACGCGCTGGGCGAAGACGACGCTCGGGCGGCCCTGCTCGCTTGCTGCGGGTCGGAGGCCTGGGCGGACGCCATGCTCCCAGGCCGCCCCTACGACGACGACGTCGCTCTGATGCTCCGGGCGGACGAGGCGTGGTGGGCCCTGGCGCCCGACGCCTGGCTCGCCGCCTTCGCCCACCACCCGCGCATCGGCGAGGACCCCGAGCGGCTCCGTCGGCGCTTCGCGAGCACCGCGGCGTGGGCCGGGGGCGAGCAGGCCGGCGTCCGCTCAGCGAGCGAGGAGACCCTGGCCGCCCTGGTGGCGGGCAACGAGGAGTACGAGGCGCGGTTCGGACACGTCTTTCTCATCTGTGCGACGGGCCTGAGCGCGGACCAGATGCTCGGTGCCCTGCGTCGCCGCCTCGGGAACGACCCCGCACACGAACGCCTCATCGCCGCGGGCGAGCAGGCGAAGATCACCCGGCTCCGCCTCGCGAAGCTGGACACCCCTTGAGCCTGCCGGAGACTCCATGAGCAGCATCAGCACCCACGTCCTCGACACCGCCACTGGCCGCCCCGCCGCCGGGATGGTCGTCCAGCTCGACCGCCTCGGCGCCGCCGCCACCCACGTCAACGACGGCATCACCAACGCAGACGGCCGGATCGGCGACCTCGCGGCGAGCGTCCCCCCCGGGACCTACAAGGTGACGTTCGGCACCGGCGACTACCTCGAGCGGCACGGCCACTCGGAGATCTTCTATCCGGCGGTGGAGATCATCTTCCACATCCACGCGGACGACGAGCACTACCACATCCCCCTGCTGCTCAGCCCCTTCGGCTACTCGACGTACCGCGGGTCCTGAGCTCGAGGGTCCTTCGCGCCGCGGACTCAGCCCGGGAAGGCGTGGCCGGCGGGGCTCGTGAAGTCCGCCTCCAGCACGTCCCAGTGCTCGGTGACCTTGCCCTGGGCGTCGAATCGCCAGATGTCGACGGTCACCAGCGGCGGCGTGCCGAGCTTCTCGGTGAGGTAGCGGGTGTAGGTCCAGGCCAGGTCCCCCTCCGCCATGGACCACTGGAAGTCGTTCGGGTTGCCGCCGAGCATGTCGATGAAGCCCGCGATGCCGTCCGCGCCCGGGGGGATGACCGGGTTGTGCTGGATGTAGTCGCTCAGCAGCTCGTCGCGCAGGGACGTGTCCCCAGCGAGGAACTCGGTCACCACCCGCTCCGCGACGGCTCGGTTGCGGTCCGCGTCCTGCGAGGGGACCGATCGGGCCACCTGGGAGAACATGTCGTTGCCCGACCGCGTCTCCGTCCGCACCGCCTGGGTGAGCTCCACCGCCTCCACGATCCGGCCTCCCTCGACGGTGAAGATGTGGGCCACGGCCACGCCCGGCCCGCCGTCGAGCTCCCGCTGCGCGTTCCAGGCGTACTCGGCGTGCACCCCGATGCGGTTCCCCTCGCTCACCGTGCGATGGACGGCGCGCAGTGGGCGCTGGCCGGCGAAGCGCGAGGCGTACTCCAACCAGGCGTCGACGCCGTCGTCGATGGCTGACGAGAAGTGGCGGACGTCGTCTGCGACCAGGGCCCGGAGCGCGCTGGGGTCCCCTTCGTTGTAGAGGCGTTCGAGCATGTCGACGACGCGGTCCGCGGTGATGTCCGCCCCGTCGCCCCAGATGCCCGCGAGCGCCTTGCCCTCGATGTCCTTCGCGAACAGCGGCGTCTCCTCCTCGATGTGCTTCTGGAACGCCCGCTCGGCCATGGGGATGTCTGCGTTGATGGCCGCAACCCGCTCGGCGAAGACCTGGTTCTCCGTCTCCGCGATCACGGTGCAGGTGAGGCGCGAGGAGGCGTCGTCCACGCGCTCGACGGTCAGGTCCCAGGTGATGCGCGCCAGCACGAAGTGGGCGTCGTCCACCCACAGGACCGTGTTCGAAGAGACGCCCCGCACGTGGGACCGCTCGGCGACCGCCTCGACGTAGTGCTGGACCATGAAGTTCCCGCCGACCACCTCGACGTTCATCGAAACCCGCTTCCCTGAGGGCAGCACTCCCTGGGCGGCGCTCTGATGGCCAGCCGCACAGGCGGCGTACTCGTCCGAGGTGAGGGTGAACATCCACTCCCCGAGATCGATGGACTGGATGGGGGCGGCGATGACGGCCTGAGCGCTGGTCTCTCCGAGCTTGATCATGGTGCTGTCTCCTGGTTTCGTGGCCGGATCAATTATTGAACCGAACGGTACGAAATAGATAGAAGCCCGTTGGTGCTGGCGTCAAGCAATTTCGGACCGTATGGTTCAAAACATGGCGACGACACGAGCACGAGGACGCCCCCGCTCGGTGGACCGCGACGCGGCGACGGAGGCCGCGATGGACCACTACTGGCGCCTCGGACCGGCGGCGGTGTCCGTGAACGAGCTGGCGCGGCGCGCGGGGATCTCGAAGCCCGCGATGTACCGGGAGTTCGGCGGGGAAGACGGCCTGCTCCTGGCCAGCCTCGAGCGCTACCGCGAGACGATCCTCGTGCCCCGGCAGGCTGCTCTGACCGCGGACGTGCCGTTTCCGGAGCTGCTCGACCGCGCGATCGTTGCGCTCACCTCGGACCGGGGGACCCCGCCGGGCTGCCTGTTCACCCGCCTCCGCACGGCGCGCTCCCGCCTGAGCGATGCGGTGCTCGTCCGGGTGGCTGAGCTCGAAGCTGAGCAGCTCGCCGGGTTCCGCCGGTGGTACCGAGCCGCGCTCGATCGCGGGGAAGCGAACCCGGAGCTCTCCCCGGAGATCGCGGCCCGCTTCCTGGATACGCAGTTCGCCGCCGTCCTCACCCAGATGGTGCTCGGCGAGCCCCCGGAGCGGGTCCGCGCCTTGGCGAGGATCGCCACGAGCCCCCTCCTCACGCCCACGCGGCCCGGCGCCTGAGGAGCGGCGCCCGGACTCCGCCTACTCCTTCGGAGGGAACTTCGACAGCTTGCGCTGCAGGGTCCGGCGGTGCAGGCCGAGCTTGCGGGCGGCCATGGACACGTTCCCGCCGCAGTCCGCGAGGACCCGCTGGATGTGCTCCCACTCGGCCATCGCGAGGCTCGGGGGCTTGTAGTCCGCGTCGGTGGGGACGGTCGGGTCGCTCCGCCCGTGGGTGAAGGCGGCGAGGATCATGTCCGCGTGCGCGGGCTTGTGGAGGTAGTTCGACGCCCCGAGGCGCACGGCGTCCACCGCGGTGGCGACGCTGCCGTAGCCCGTCAGCACCACGATCTCCATGGCGGGGCGGGCCTCCTTGAGGTCGCGCACCACCTCCAGGCCGCCGCGGCCGGGCAGGTTGAGATCCACCGTCGCCCCGTCGAGGGCGCGCTCTTCAGCGATCTCCAGGGCGGAGGCGTGGTCCTCCGCGACGTACACCTCGATCCCCCGCGCCCGCATGGCCCGCGCGAGGCGCTCTCGGAGTCCGTCGTCGTCGTCGACGATGAGGAGGCTCGCGATGGGCGGGCCGTGGGTCGTCTCGGCAGGTGGCGAGAGGCTCATGAGGCTCCGGTCTCCAGCGGTACGGGCAGCTCCACCGCGGCCTCGACTCCGCGGGACCGTCCGGTCAGGGTCAGCTCCCCACCGAGCGATCGCGCGACGGACCGGGCGAAGAACACGCCGAGCCCCATTCCCTTGCCCGCCGGCTTCGTGGTGAAGAAGGGCTCACCGACGCGGGCGGCGGCTTCCGTGGTGAGCCCCTCCCCCTCGTCCCGCACCAGGACCCGCAGTCGCGACGGCTCCCGCTCCAGGCGGAGCTCGATGGGACGGTCGCCCTCGGTCGCGTCCAGGGCGTTGCGCACCAGGCCGCGGACCGCCCGAGCGAGCAGGCGGCGGGGCATGGCGATGGGGGACCCCTCTCCCGCGTAGGACACCTCGACCCGCCCCGAGCGAGCTCCCAGCGGCTCCACGACCTCGGCGACGAACTCCGCGAGCTGGGCAGGCTGGAACGGCTCTCCCCGGGGCGACCCGGCATCCGCCGCGAGCTGCTCGAGGACCTCGCGGCACCGGTCGACCTGCTCGGAGATCAGCCGGGCGTCGTCGGCGGCGTCAGCGGGCAGGCGCGCCTGCTGGAGCTCGTGGGAGGCGATGGCGATGGTGCCCAAGGGCGTGGAGAGCTCGTGGGCGGCCCCCGTGGCCAGCGTGGCGAGGGACGCGAGCTGCCGCGCCCGGGCCTGCACCTCCCGCGCCTCCTGATCGCGGCGATCGAGCTCGGCGATCTCCCGCCGGAGGCGCAGGATGGCCACCGCGAAGAAGGAGCCGAGCACCACGAACGCCGCCCACATGCCCGACAGATGCCCGGCGAGGTGCGCTGCGTGGGGGTCGGCCGGGAGCGTGAAGAGGAACCCGTATCCCCCAGCCGAGCCGAGGAGCGTGGCCAGGGTCCAGCGCGGCGTGGCGAGCAGAGCGGCCACGACCACGCAGAGGAAGTAGAGGGCGGTGAAGGGGTTGGAGGCGCCGCCCGCGAGGGCGAGCATCGCCGTCAGGCCGACCACGTCGACGAGGACCGTCGCCCCGGCGACGGCGGGCGCACCGAGCCGCGCGGCCAACGGGCCGAGGACCAGGTTGGAGAGGGCGAGCACCCCGAGGATCCCGCCGATGGGGACCGTCCGCACGGGCCAGGACGCGTTCACCCCCACCACGACCAGCAACCCGATCATGAGGAGGGTGACCCACCGGATCCGGACGAGGGTCCGGAGGTTGAGGGCGTCGCGGTCGGCGGGGGTCGGCATCACGCGGGATGATAGGGCTCCGTCGACGGCCCGCCGCCCGTCCCCGCTGCGACATCTTGCCGCAGGGCACGTCGACCCCCCGGCCCCTAGGGTCGCGCCCATGTCCAGGCCCTCGACCGTCGGTGTCCTCGTCCTGCTTCTCTGCGCCGGGTGTGTCGGCAGCGGGGACACGGTCACCGTGGTGGACACGGACGCAGACACGTGGACCGTCGAGGTCGAGACCCTGTGGACCACCGGATGGCAGGACATGGACGTCCTGGTTACCACGGGCTCGGGAGCTCCCGCCTGCGACCTCGGCGTGATCGCCGACGTGACCATGCCGTCGATGGGGCACGGCTCCGACCTGCCGGTCACCGTCGACCTGCTGGGCGAGGGGGTCTACCGGGTCCGCGCGCACTTCCAGATGGAAGGGCCCTGGCAGCTGGAGGCCACGTTCGACGACGGCGAGCTGTCGGACCGGGTCGCCGTCGACCTCGACGTGGTGGGCGGGTGATCCGGCGCGCCCTGCTCGCAGGATGCGCCCTGCTCCTGCTCCCGGGGGTCGCCACCGCTGCGGCCTGCTGCGTCGGGTCGACCGTGAGCCAGGCGGAGCGCCTCGGCCCCTGCGAGTTCTTCTCGGTCGGCGCCACCTGGAGCATCGAAGCGCGCACCGGGGGATGGGCCGCGAGCGGTGCGCTGAAGCTCGGTGGTCAGGACCGCCGCCTGACGCAGCGGCTGATCGCCACGGCCGCGGTCCGCCCCGCCCGGTTCATGCAGGTGGGGATGTCGGTCCCGCTCGTCCTCCAGTGGAAGCGCGTCGCCGGGACCGATGGGATCGGGGCCGGGCCCGGGGACCTGACCGTCTGGACCTGGGTGGAGCCCTTCGAAGACCTGGGCGCGCCTCCCGCCGTGCCGCTCCCGGAGTTCGGGTTCCTCCTCACGCTCCCGACCGGCGTCCCCGTCGAGCGCGCGACCGCACCCGTCGGAGCGGGGGCCACCGGGACCGGCTACGCCGTGCTGCGACCGTCGCTCCGGCTGGGACGAACCTGGCTCAAGGGCAGCCTGCACGCCGCCGGGGGGCTCGGCATCTCTCCGCCCCGGCCCGGGGAGACCCGTGCGCCAGGAGTCGCGTGGGAGGGGTCGATCAACGGCGCGTGGTTCGTCCGCCGAGACGTGACCCTCTCGCTGCTCCTCGGCGCCACCGGGCTGACCCGAGGTTTCGCGGACGGAAAGCCCGTCGGAGCCCCGTCCATCGAGCCGTGGCTGTCCGCAGGGGTCGCCCTCGCCCCGAGGATGAAGGGCCGGCTGAACATCGGTGTCCGGACGAGCCTGCCCATCCCCGGTCTCGGACGCAGCCAGGAGGCCACGGTCCTCTTCGCGGTCGGCGGGACCTTCGTGACCCGGCAGCGACCGACCCGGGCCAGGTCGAGGGGCGTCTGAGGCCGGTTGTCGCCTGGGATCGCTTCGGTTAGCTTCAGGTTACGGAGGTGCTCATGACCCGCACGCTGTTGCTCGCTCTCGTCGTCTTGTTGATGCTCCCCACCTCGCTCGTCGCCGCAGAGTCGGCCGAGCCGGGCAGCGACGTCCCGACCACCCACACCGAGGACCAGACCGAGCGCGTCCGCTCCGTCCGCGCCCTCAACCTCGTCCCCATCCTGTCCGTCCCCGAGCTCCGCCTCGCGAGCCGGTCCATGGACGAGGCCACCATGAAGACCGCCCGCGTCCTCAACCCCTTCCTCAAGGTGGCGCCGCTCGTGATCGGCATCCCCCTCGGGGTGGCGGGCGTGTCCATCGCTGCCTCGGTCCCCATCGCGCTGTCGGCGAACGATCCCTTCGCCGCGAGCCAGATGTACTCCGCGGGGATGGGCCTGATGGGGGGCGCCTTCGCGTCGGTCCTGACCTTCAACATCCTGGCGCGGACGCTCCGCTTCTTCCTCGACGCGGGGCCCTGGCAGAAGAACATCGAGCTGCTGGCCATCGGGGCGCCCCTGTCCATCGGCGGCTACGTCCTCGTGGCCATCGCGGCCCAGTTCGCCCTGAATGGAACCTGGCCCGACGGCGCCATCGCCGCCGGGCTGGCTGGCGGGGCGACGATGTGGGGCGTGGGCCTCGCCCTGATGATGATCGACACCCTGCAGACGGCCTGGAAGGACAACGACCCGAAGATCACCGCGCGCGAGCTGCGTCCGGGCGTGAAGTTCGCGGGGGTGTGGGCCGCTCCGGTCACCGTCGACGGTGCCACGACCCCCAACGGCGCCGCCGCGGGGATCGCCCTGCGCTGGTAGCGCGGACCGGAGACCACTTCGCGCGCCTGTTCCTCCAGACACAGCTGAGGGCTCCGGGTGTGTGCAACGACACCTGCGACACGTTGACGCAGCCCCTTTCTCTCCCGATTTGGTGCAGATGATCCCTTCGCGCGCCACTGCGCCCGGAGAGTTCCCATGCTGTCTCGTACCCTCGCTCTCGCATCCCTCTCCCTCCTCGGCCTCGGATGTCCCTCTGGCGGTGACCCGGCGGACGATGTCGCGGTAAGCCTGCAGTTCGCCGCCCGCATCGGCGGCGAGGACGCCGCCTGCGGCACCTCCTACGCCGGGGTCGGTACCACGTCCGAGACGCTCCAGCTCCAGGACCTGCGCTTCTTCGTCTCCGCCGTCCACCTCGTGGACACCGACGGCAACGAGATCCCCGTCACCCTGGACCAGGAGACCGACTGGCAGCACGACGACGTCGCACTCCTCGACTTCGAGGACGGCACGGGCCCCTGCGCCGAGACAGGAACCCCCTCGATGAACTCGGTGGTCAGCGGTGTCGTCGCCGCCGGCGAGTACAACGGCCTCGTCTTCGACCTCGGCGTCCCCTTCGAGCTGAACCACATCGACGCCGCCACCGCGCCGGCGCCACTCAACCTGATCGCGATGCAGTGGAACTGGCAGGGCGGCTACAAGTTCGCCCGGGTCGACACCACGAACAGCAACGCAGCCCCCAACAACCGGTGGTTCTTCCACCTCGGCTCCACGGGCTGCGAGTCCGACGCGGCGACCGTCGCCCCGGCCAGCGAGTGCGCGAAGCCGAACCGGCCGCGGTACAGCTTCGACGCCTTCGACGCCGCCACGGACACGGTCGTCTTCGACCTGGGCGACCTGCTCGCCGACACCGACGTCTCCGCGAACACCCCCGACACGCCCCCCGGGTGCATGTCCTTCCCCGCCGACGTGACCGACTGCGCCGAGGTCTTCCCGAACCTCGGCCTCGACTGGGACACGGGAGCCTGCACGAACGGCTGCGACCAGCAGACGCTCTTCACCGTGGAGTGACCCGAACATGAGCCCGCGTCCCCCCACTCGCGTCCTCCTCGCCGGCGTCCTCGTCCTGGGGGCGCTGGTGGGCGGGTGCGAGGCGGAGCCGGCCTGGGTCTGGGACCTGCCCGAGGGCTTCCCGGAGCCTTGGGTGCCCGAGGACAACCCCATGTCCGAGGGGAAGGTGGAGCTCGGCCGGCACCTCTTCTACGACAAGCGCCTCTCGGGCAACGGGTCGCAGTCCTGCGCCAGTTGCCACCACCAGGAACTGGCCTTCAGCGACGGCCTGGCGAGCTCGATCGGCTCGACGGGCGAGGTTGGGGCCCGCAACGCCCCGAGCCTCACCAACTCGGCCTACTACTCCACGTTCTCCTGGGCGAACAGCGCCCTCGGCTCCATCGAGGAGTTCACCCCAAACCCGCTGTTCGGCGAGTTCCCCGTGGAGCTTGGCGTCCACGACGGGAACGAAGGCGCCATCCGGGACGCGCTCGAGGCCGACGCCGGCTACCAAGCCTTGTGGGAGGAGGCGTGGCCCTCCGAGGAGGTGACCGTCTCCTGGGAGCGGATCGAGCAGGCCCTGTCGAGCTTCGTACGGTCGATCGTCACCGCCGACTCGCCCTACGACCGGTTCACCTACGGCGGGGACCGCGACGCACTGAACGAGTCGGAGATCCGGGGGCTCGACCTCTTCCTCTCGGAGCACACCGAGTGCCACCACTGCCACGGCGGCTTCCACTTCACCCTGTCCACGGTCACCGCCGACAGCACCTTCGTGGAGCGCAGCTTCCACAACACGGGGCTCTACAACGTCGACGGGGACGGGTCCTACCCGCTGGCCGACCAGGGCCTGTTCAATATCACCGGCCTCGAGCGGGACATGGGCGCCTTCCGCGCTCCCTCGCTCCGCAACGTGGCGCTGACGGCCCCCTACATGCACGACGGCAGCGTCGAGACACTCGAGGAGGTCATCGACCTGTACAGCGCCGGCGGCCGGGTCATCGAGGACGGCCCGCTCGCCGGCGACGGCCGGGACAACCCCCACAAGAGCGGCTTCGTCAGGGAGTTTTCCCTGAGCGAGCAGGACAAGGCGGACCTGCTCGCGTTCCTCGAAGCCCTGACCGACGAGTCGGCGCTGACCGACCCGCGCTTCGCCGATCCCGAGGACGACTGATGCGACACTGGACTCTCTTGCTCGCGCTCGCCCTGGCCGCGGGGTGCACTGCGACTGACGAGCAGGCCGAGCACGCCTGCAGCCACCTCGACCTGGCCGGCGACCCGGTCGCTGCCGCCGCGAGCGAGGCCGACGCGTCCACGGGGAGCGCGGACCTGCCCATCACCGAGCACGGCGTGTGGCGGGTCGAGGGGCTGGGGGGAGCTGACCGATTCATCCGAGTGCCGGTGGACCAGGAGGTCCCCACGCGCCTCTTCCTGGGCGCCGTAAGCGGCCTCGCGGGGCTCACCGTCGACGGCGACGACGAAGCGCTCCCCGCGAGCGAGCCGAACGCATCCTGCGCCGACGAGATCCCCGAGTCCTACCGGTTCGACATGACCCCGGGGGACTGGATCCTCCGCTTCGGCTCCGACGCGCCGAGCGAGCTGTGGGCGATGCTGGTCCCCGAGGACCACCACCACTGAGAGTCGGGCGCCCTCAGGCAGACAGCGCGAGGCGCAGGCCGCGGATCGGCTCCACGAGGCCATCCCATAGGGCGCGGACCCGCGCGGCGTCATCGACGGCTTCGTGCGCCGCGGCCACGAGCCGGCCCACCTCATCGCGCCCGATCTTCACGTCGACCCCGCGCCAGAGCGCGTCCGCCCGTCCGTCGACCTCCCGCAGGGTGGCGGCGGCGAGCAGCAGGGGGAGCAGGCAGAACAAGCGCAGACCCCGCTCCTCCACGGGCAGCGCCAGCGTGTAGTTCATCCCCTGCTCGAGCCGGGACAGGGCGAGCAGGACGATGGGCCGCTGGCGTTCGGGCTCGACGTGCCCCTCGGGCCGCCCGGGGGCGAAGTCCGTGGGCACGTAGCGGCGCCCGGACTGGGCGTCCCGCCATGCGTCCTTGAGGACGTTCGTGAGCTGGAGCCCGGCCCCGAAGTCGAAAGCGAGGGAGCGCAGGAACAGCCGGCGCTCCACCGGCAGCTCCACCTGCTGCACCACGAGGTCGGTGATCATCTCCCCGACGATCCCGGCCACCGCGTAGCAGTAGTCATCGAGCTCGCGCACCGCTTCGAGAGTGAGCCGCTCCTGCGGATCGTGGCGGAGCACCCAGCGCCGCATGCGCGTCGCCACCCGGACCACGTGCCGCCGAACCACCTCGCCCATCGCGGGGGGCAGGGCGTCCAGCTCGCGGAGGAGCCGCGGCGTCTCCAGGAGCACGTCCCGGTGGTCGGCATCGTCGAACCGGTCCTCGGCGCTCCACCGGGCCACGAACTCGTGGGCCCGGCCGAGGTCACCCTCCTGAACGATCGCGGTCCAGTCCTCGAGTCCACGGGCGCGCTTCTCCCGCGGGATGCGGAAGGCGTCCTCGAGGGTGTCGGCGTTGCGCATGAGCAGGTAGGCCACACCCATCGCCCGCCGCAGGTCCCCTTCGAGGAGCGGGATGGTGAGGGCGAACGTGCGGGAGGCGCGCTCCAGCAGCTCGTCCAGGCTGAGCTCGTAGGTGCCCAGAGCGTTCATCACGCGGCTCCCTTCGCGGCCCCGCGGTGCACGAGGCCGTCCTTGTCGACGCAGTCGGCGGCGATCCAGCCCGACATCATCACCATCGGCATGCCCGGCCCCGGGTGGGCCGCGCCGCCAGCGAGGTACAGGCCCTTCACGTCGGGACTGCGGTTCGCGGGCTTGATGGCGCCGGTGAGACGCCCATGGCTGCTGAGGCCGTAGATCGCGCCGTTGAGGACCCGGTAGCGATCGTGGATGTCCTGCGGCGTGAGGTGCCGCTCGACGACGATGCGCTCCCGCAGGTCGGTGAGTCCCGCCGTCCGCGCGAGCTTGTCGAGGATCACCTCGCGGTACTCGGGGAACATGCGGTCCCAGTCGTGATGGTCGCGCAGGTAGGGGGTGTGGACCAACGCGTAGAGCGCCTCGCCGCCCTCGGGCGCGACGCCGGGCTCGGTCTCCGACGGCGCGCACAGGTAGACGGTGGGGTCCGGCGCGGGCTCGCCCCGGCGGTAGATGGCGTCGAACTCCTCGTGGGGGTCGCGGGAGAAGACGAAGTCGTGGTGGGCCAGGTGCTCGTACCGCTCCTTGAGGCCCAGGTAGAGCACGACTCCGCTGCACGCCGGCTCGTCGTCGGTGCGACGGTCGAACCGCTTCGTGGCGCGGGCGTCATCGAGGAGCTCCCGGTGGGTCCGCACCGCGTCCATGTTGGACACGACGGCCCCGAGGGCCACCTGGTCTCCCTTGCCGGTCACCAGACCGCAGACCCGGCCGTCGGCCGCCTGGAGGATCCGCTTCACCGGCGTGTCCGTGTGGTAGCGGACCCCAAGCGACCGGCCCAGCTTGACCAGCGCCTCGGGCACGGCCCGCGTCCCACCGATCGGGTACCAGACCCCCTCGCCCACCTGCATGTGGGCCACGCCGCAGAGCACCGCCGGCGATGCATCCGGCGCCGAGCCCACGTACTGCGTGAAGTGGTCGAGCATCTGGGCGGCGCGCGCGTCCGGCACCATCTTGCGGATCGTGCCGCCCACGGACGCCCACGGCCGGATGGAGCCCACGTCCTTGAGCAGCTGCGGCACGGAGCGGCCGGCGCCGAGGAGCAGGTCGGACATGGAGCCCACGGACCGCCAGAAGTAGTAGTCCTGACTGATCGTGTTCAGCCGCTCGGACAGAGCGAGGAGGCGCTGGTACCCCTCCGCGGCCGCGGTGTCGGGTGAGAACGCCCGCAGCTCCCGCAGCATGTCCTCCACGTCCTCGTGCAGGTCCAGGGTGCTTCCGTCCTCGAAGAACGACCTCCACTGGGGGTCGAGCCGCACCAGGTCCAGGTGCTCCTCCATGTCCTCGCCGGCCTCGGCGAAGATGCGCCGCAGGACGCTGGGGATGGTGAGGATGGTCGGCCCCATGTCGAAGCGGAAGCCACCCTCGCTGAGCACGGCCGCCTTGCCTCCCAGCCAGGAGCTGGCCTCGAAGACCTCCACGGAGTAGCCCCGCGCCGCGAGGACGACCGCAGAGGCGAGCCCTGCGAGGCCCGAGCCGATGACGCCGATCGTGTCGTTGTTGCCAGCCATCACGCCACCTCCTCGAGGTCCGAGCTCTTCTGGGGGGTCGGCAGCTGCGCAGGGGGATGAGCCGGTGGGGTCTCGGGGACCGTCCAGTCGAACTCCACGCCCAGGTCCCGGGTGAGGAGCTTGCTGGTGATGCGCGCCCCTTCGTAGATGACCGGGAGGCCGCTGCCGGGGTGCGTCCCGCCGCCGACGAGGTACATCCCCGGGATCTCGGCGAAGCGGTTGCGGGGGCGGAACACGAGCATCTGGTCGAGCCCGTGAGCGAGGTTGAAGGTCGCGCCCTTGTGGACGAAGTGGGTGTCGCGCCACTGGTCCGGCGTGATCATCTTCTCGGCGCGAATGCGGCTGCGCAGGTCCGTCAGGCCGAGCTCGCGCTCGACGGTGTCCAGGACCAGCTCCCGGTAGCGCGGCGCCTCCACGCTCCAGTCCACGTTCGGCGTCTCGTGGGTCACCGGGACGAGGACGTAGAGCGTGCTGTGCCCGTCGGGAGCGAGGCCCGGGTCGGTGACGCAGGCGTTCTGGACGTAGACGGCGGGGTGGTCGGACAGGACGTGGCGCTCCTCGATGTCCTTCATCACCTCCTTGTAGTGCCCGGGGATGTAGATGCTGTGGTGGGGCAGGTCGTCGTACCGCCCCTCGACGCCCAGGTAGAGCATGAACGTGGAGCAGGAGAACTTCTTCTTCTCCAGCTTCTTGTCCGTCCAGCCCTTGCGGAGCTTGTCCGGCACGAGGTGGCTCATGGCGTGGGCGAAGTCAGCGTTGACGACCACCGCGTCGGCCCGGTGCTCGCCGGTCTTCGTGCGCACGCCGACGACCTTCTTGCCCTCGAAGATGAGGGACTCGACGGGCTCGTCGAGGTGGATGCGGGCCCCCTCCTCCTCAGCGACCTTCGCCATGTTGTCGCTCACCGCAGCGCACCCGCCGATGGGGTGCCAGACGCCGTGGGCGTACTCGAGGTGGCTGACGATCGTGAAGAGCGACGGGCAGCGGAACGGCGACATGCCCAGGTACTTGCTCTGGAACGTGAAGCCGAGCCGCACGCGGGGATCGCTGAACCAGCGCTGCAGGTCCTTGTCCACGCTCGCCGTCGGGCGCAGGTACGGGAGCGCCTTGAGGAAGGCGGGGTCGACGAGGTCGAGCCAGCTCTCGAAGGCCTTCTCCAGGACGGGCCGGAACTTCGCGAGCTTCTCCGTGTTGTCGGCCATGTAGCGGGCGAAGCCGTCTGCGTCCCCGGGAGAGAGGCGCGCGATCTCCGCAGACATGCCCTCGATGTCTCCGGTGGCGTCGAGGTGAGCGGCGTCCCACTCCTCGCCCTCGCCGAAGAGGAGCCGGTACTGGGGATCAATCCGCTCCAGGCGGACCTCGTCGCGCAGCTCGCGCCCGACCGTCCGGTAGATCTCCTCGAGGACGCGCGTGTAGAGGAAGAAGGTGGGGCCGAGGTCGAAGCGATAGCCACCGTCGAGCTCGAAGGCGCTCGTGCGGCCGCCCACGTGGGGCTTCGCTTCGAAGACATCGACCTCCACGCCCGCGTGGGCGAGAAGCATGGCGGAAGCGAGGCCGCCGGGGCCGGCTCCAATGATGAGGACGCGCTGGGTCACGGAACACTCCGAACGTTTGGGTCGGATTTAGGGTCGAAACAGACGATTGTTAAGCTAGCCACCGCCTAAACCGACCGCAAGCGATCGCTCGCAAACCTGCGCGAATGGCTAGCAGTGGCCTTTCTTCGGACCGTGGGATCAATCCGCCCAGGGCCGGGTCGGCGAGCTCGGATCGGACGTTTTGGTCGAATAGAGGCCCGGGCGACCGGGTCGGGACGCGCGGCCCGGCCCCCCGGTCCTGAGCCGGGTGGTCACGGTGGTGGCCGTTGGCTCGCGAGGGGTGGTCACTCCAGAGACCAGGCATCGTTCCCCCCCGGTTACCGGCGTGCTGCGAGAGTTTCGTCATGCAGTCGAAGGCCCTCCTGTTCGCCATCGCCTCCACCACCCTGCTGGGCTGCTACGGCAGCCTGTTCCCGGCCGACGCCGAGGACGCCGCGGACCCGTTCGCCCACCGTCCGGTGCCGAACGTGAGCCAGCTCGCCCAGCTCGACGCAGAAGGGGTCTTCGACGTGGTCGGGTCCCAGGCTGGGGTCCCCGCGGATCTCCTGAGCGCGATCGCCTGGGTGGGCAGCTCGTACGCGCCGGTGGAGCACGACGGCGAGCACTGCTCGCCGACTCACGGCTGGCTCGGACTGAGCCCCGCCCAAGTCAGCTCCGCCGCGGCCCTGACCGGCTTCACCGCCGAGCAGATCGAGCACGACCGGGAGGCGAACCTGATCGCCGGCGCCTACCTCCTCGAGGACATCGCCAACTCCGTGTCCCCCCGCCCCAACCAGGACGCGGTCGACGCGAGCTGGTGGCCGGTGGTGGTCGCCTGGCCGGGGCTCACCGAGGAGTGGATGAACCACGAGTACGCCTTCGACGTGTTCGCCACGCTCCAGCGGGGCCTCGTGGCGACGACGGTGGACGGGGACCTCATCGAGATCGCCCCGCGGGAGCTGCCAGGGCTCGCGGACGTCGACTTCGTGTACCCGCCCGAAAGCGGCAGCACCGCCTTCGCCGCCGGCACGGACTACCCGGCCGCTGCGCGGTTCCTGCCGGCCCACAGCAGCAACTACAGCTCCCGCAGCGGCGGCACCTCCGCCATCAACCGCGTGGTCCTGCACACGACCGAGGGGATGTACGACGGCGCCATCAGCTGGTTCCGCGACCCAAGCTCGGACGTCTCCGCGCACTACGTGATCCGCCGCAGCGACGGCCACATCACCCAGATGGTGAAGGACCGCGACCGCGCGTGGCACGCCTACGGCGCCAACGCGGACACGATCGGCATCGAGCACGAGGGGGCGGCGGCGAGCGCGTCCACCTGGACCACCGCCATCCTGGAGTCGTCGGCTCGGCTGACGGCCTGGCTGACGCTCCAGTACGACATCCCCGTGGACCGCGACCACATCGTCGCCCACAGCGAGGTCACCTCGTACAAGAGCGACCCCGGCCCGCACTTCCCCTGGGACCAGTACATGCAGCTGGTCCTCTGCTACCGGGGAGACACCACCGGCGCCTGCGCGGGGGACGTGCTGGCGGACCTGCCGGGACCCGAGGACGGGGGCGGCGCGACGTCTGGGACGCCTGACTCGGGCAGCGGGTCCGGCTCCGGCAGCGGATCGGGCTCGGGCAGCGGGTCCGGCTCGGGCAGCGGGTCCGGCTCCGGCAGCTCGGGCTCCGGCACCTCGGGCGGCCCCGGCGCCTCGGCCACCCCGTTCGTCGAGTTCATCAGCCCCCGCGACGGCGACGTGGTCCCCAACCCGGTCACGATGTGGGCCGAGCACGACGGCTCCGCGAGGTTCATGGAGTTCTGGCAGGGCCCCTGGCGCCTCGGCAGCAACGTCTGGGAGAACCCCGGCAACCGCGCCATCCAGTTCACCCAGGCCGGCAGCAAGACCCTGCGCGTCTACGCAAAGTCCGCCTCCGGCGCGACGCTCGCCACCGACTCCGTCTCGGTCATCGTCCAGAACGGCACCGACCACGTGCAGGTCTCGGGCACCCCGCTGGGCGGCCTCACCTGGCGCATCGACGCGACCGTCTCCGCCGAGGACGCCGAGTACGTCCAGTTCTACGTCGACGGGGTGCTGCTCACGGACGACACCTCGGGCGCCACGAAGATCGAAGGCCCCGGCTTCGACATGGACTACACCTTCAACGTCACCGGCGAGGGGCGGGTCCTGGTCGGCCGCGCCTTCGACAGCGACGGCCACTTCCTCGGTGAGGGCACGACCGTGCTGAACGTCCAGGAGGACAGCGCCCCCGAGTGCCAGATCATCGGCACGATCGGCTGCGGCCAGCAGGTCACGGGCGACACCTCCACCGCGGTGAACGCCCACAACGGCTACCCGGACATCGTCGGCAACTGGGAGGGCCCGGAGCTGGGCTACGAGTGGACGTCGGCCATCAGCGGCGAGGTGGAGATCAAGTTCGTCGACCCCGACTCCACGGAGACGGACCTCGACATCATCGTGCTGGCCCAGGGCTACGGGCAGTGCGTCAGCGCCGACGCCACGGGCGAGGTCGCCTTCACGAGCCTCAAGTTCGAGGCGGAGGCCGGTGTCCGCTACGTCTTCGTGGTGGACGGCTACGACGGCGCCGCCGGCGCCTTCACGATGGAGCTGGACTGCGCGCCGGAGTAGGTAGCGCCGCCTCGACGAAGCCCCTACGGGCACCCGGCTGAGACCCACCCCGCCCCGGGGTACCCTCCTGCGCCATGGCAGCGCACCTCTACGAGTGGCTCTCGCTGGCGATCCGCTGGCTGCACGTCATCGCCGGGATCGCCTGGATCGGCGACTCCTTCTACTTCATGTGGCTCGACGCCTCGCTGCGGCGGGACGAGTCGACCCCCGACGGCGTGAAGGGCGAGTCCTGGTCCGTCCACGGCGGCGGCTTCTACCGCGTCATCAAGTTCGTGAACGCGCCGGAGTCGATGCCGGAGACCCTGCACTGGTTCAAGTGGCAGGCGTATACGACCTGGCTCTCGGGCTTCGCCCTGCTGTGCGTCGTGTACTGGCTCCAGGCGAAGGCGTTCATGGTCGAGTCGGGCTCGGGCATCACCCCGGCCGTCGCGGTGGGCATCGGCCTCGGGACGCTCGTGCTCGGCTGGTACGTCTACACCGGGCTGTGCCGCTCGCCCCTGGGCAAGCAGCCGGTCGTCCTCGCGGTGGTGCTGGGCGGGATCCTCGCGGGCGTGGCCTACGGGCTCGGTGAGGTGCTGAGTGCCCGGGCGGCGTACATCCACGTGGGCGCGATGATCGGCACGTGGATGGCGGGCAACGTCGCCCACATCATCATCCCGAACCAGCGCAAGATCGTGGCGTCGCTGCTGGACGGCAAGGAGCCCGACCCGGCGCTGGGCGCCGAGAGCAAGCTCCGCAGCACCCACAACAACTACCTGACGCTGCCGGTGCTGTTCGTGATGATCAGCAACCACTATCCGATGACGTACGGCCACGAGCACGCCTGGCTCGTCCTCGTGGCGCTGTTCGGCATCGGCGCGCTGACCCGGGTCTTCTTCAACTTCCGCAACGCGGGGCGCATCCTCGGCTGGGTCCTGCCCGTCGCCGCCGTCGCCTACATCGGCCTTGCCTTCATCACGGCCCCGAAGCCCGCGGACCTGCCCGAGGTCGCCGATGGCGTCACCTGGGCCGACGTGAAGCCCATCGTCACCATCCACTGCACGCCCTGCCACAGCGCGAACCCCACCCACGCCGTGTTCCGCACCGCGCCGAACGGCGTGATGTACGACACTCCGGAGCAGGTGGCCGCGAAGGCGGACCTCATCAAGCTCCGGGCCGTCGACACCGCGACGATGCCCCTGGCCAACGAGACGAACATGACCGCGGAGGAGCGGGCGAAGCTCGGCAAGTGGATCGAGGCTGGCGCGCCCATCCCTTGACGGTGGGCGTACGCGGCGCCCCTCGAGGCACGGCGCCTACTGGGGCACCAGCTCGATGACCGCGACCTCCGGCCGACAGTTGAAGCGGACGGGCGCGATGGATGTGCCGATCCCGCGGTTCACGTAGACGTCCGTCCCGCCGACCTCGTACCAGCCGGCCACGAAGCTGCCGGTCCCCGGCGCCAGCCACACCGGCCCGAGGAACGGGACCCGGATCTGCCCGCCGTGGGTGTGCCCTGCGAGCACCAGGTCCACCTCCGGCGCGAAGTCCGCCACCCACTTCGGAGAATGCACGAGGCCCAGCCGGTAGACCTCTGCCGGCAGCCCGCGGATCGCGTCGGGGACGGACGCGTTCCCCGCGAGCGGATCGTCGAGCCCCACCGCCCAGACCGCGTCCCGCACCGCCGCGTTCGCGTTCACGAGCGTCACCACCCCCAGCGCATCCGCCTCTGCCTCGCTGGCCGTCCCGGCCCGCCGCCCCCCGCGCGCGCCGTCGTACTCCCAGTTCCCGCGCACCGCGACGACCCCGAGCGGCGCCCCGACATCGACCAGCGCCTTCCACACCGCTCGATACCCCGCCGCGGTCCCGCCGGTCGTCACGGTGTCGCCAGTGACCACGATGAGGTCCGGCTCGACGAGCCGAACGAGCTCCACCACTCGCTTCTCCCGCCGGCCCATCCCCTTCGTGTGCAGGTCCGTGACGTGGGCGATGCGCAGAGGCTCCGCCACCGCAGCGGGGACCGAGTGGGTCGTGAGCTCCACCGCGTAGGGCTCGATCCAGAGCGACCAGCCGAGGACGGCCACGACGACCCCCGCCAGAGCGGCGAGCCCGTTGCGGACGATGCGCCCGCGGTCGCTCGGATGGGTCGTCAGGAGCCTCTCACTCGGAGACGGCCCGCGCCGTCCCCTTCAGGTCCTGCTCGGTCCCCGCGCCGTCGGGCGCCTTCTGGGCTTCGACGGCCCGCAGGATCGCCTCGGGAGTCGCCGGCAAGGCCAGCTCCACCTCGCGCGTGCCGTACGCCGCGATCGCGTCCTTCAGCGCCGACACCACCGCGATCGCAAGCATGAAGGGCGGCTCTCCCACCGCCTTGCTCCCCCCGATGACCCCGGGCTGCGGCTGACGCTCGAGCATCGCCACCCGGAAGTCCTCGGGGACGTCACCGATCGACGGGACCTTGTAGGTGGACGGGCCGACCGTCCGGGCGCGCCCGTCGGGCCAGAACAAGACCTCCTCGTCCGTGAGCCAGCCCACCCCCTGGATGAAGCCGCCCTCGATCTGCCCCTTGTCGATGCTCGGCACCAGGGACGTCCCGACGTCGTGGAGGATGTCCACCCGCCGCATGCGCGCCTCGCCGGTGAGCCCGCAGACCTCCACCTCGGTGATGCACACGCCGTAGGCGTAGTAGAAGAACGGGGTCCCGCTTCCCGTGGCGTGGTCGTAGGCGATCCCCGGCGTGCGGTAGTAGCCCGTCGACGACAGCGAGACCTGCTCGACCCAGCAGCGGGTCGCCACGTCGGAGAACGAGGCGCTCTGGCCCTGAGGACCCCGCACGACCCCGTCCGCCCAGGTGAGCGGCACCTCGTTCCCCACCCCGAGCACGCTGCGGGCCACGGGCTCCATGCGCCCCCGGATGATCGCGCAGGCTTGCGCGACCGCGGCTCCGTTCAGGTCCGAGCCGGACGACGCGGCCGTGGGCGACGTGTTCGGGACCTTGTCCGTGGCCGTGTGCATGACCCGCACCGCGTCGATGGACACCCCCAACGCATCGGCCGCCACCGCCTGCATCTTCGTGTGCAGGCCCTGCCCCATCTCCGTCCCGCCGTGGTTCAGCTGCACGCTGCCGTCGGCGTAGACGTGGACGAGGGCGCCTGCCTGGTTGAGGAGCGACTTCGTGAAGCTGATCCCGAACTTGACCGGCTGCAGCCCGATCCCCCGCTTGTTGAAGCGCGAGCTCCCGTTCCAGGTCTCGATCTCCGCACGCCGGGCCTCCAGCTCGGCGTCATCCACCAACCGGTCGTGCATCGCGACGACCCGCGGGTCCTCGATCACCTGCCCGTACGGGGCGACGTTGCGCGGCGCGGACCCGTAGTAGTTCCGCCGCCGGACCTCTTCGGGGGGCAGCTTCAGCCGGAACGCCGCCCGCTCCATCGCGTCCTCCACGACCACCATCCCCTGGGGGCCGCCGAAGCCGCGGAAGGCCGTGTTGCTCGGCAGGTTCGTGTTCGCGACGCGCCCCAGGAAGCGGCACGTGGGCACGTAGTAGGCGTTGTCGAGGTGGAACAGCGCCCGATCGAGGACGGGCCCCGAGAGATCGCTCACGAAGCCGCCGTCGCTCGTGATGACGACATCGAACCCGAGGATCCGGCCGTCTGCGTCGAAGGCAGCCCGGTACTGGGAGAGGAACGGGTGGCGCTTGCCGGTCCACGCCATGTCCTGCTCGCGGTTCAGGCGCAGCTTCGTCGCCCGGCCGGTCACCCGCGACGCGAGCGCCGTGAAGACCCCGTAGTTGGTGGCCTGGCTCTCCTTGCCCCCGAAGCCGCCGCCCATGCGGGGCACGGTGCAGACGATCTGGTGCGCGCCGACCCCCAGGACCCGCGCCGCCATCTTCTGGATCTCGGTGGGGTGCTGCGTGGAGGAGTAGATGGTCAGGGCGCCGTCGTCCGACGGGACCGCCATCGCCGCGTGGGTCTCGAGATAGAAGTGGTCCTGACCGCCGCTGGCGACCTCCGCTTCGATGACGAGGTGCGCCTCGTCGAAGGCTGCGTCCAGATCCCCGCGCTGGATGACGTGGGGGTCGAGGTGGAAGCGGCCCTGCTCGAGTGCGTCCTGGATGGTGAGGATCGGTTCGCTCGGCTCGGCGAGGACCACCACGTGCTCCGCGGCCTGCCGGCACTGCTCGGGCGACTCTCCGACCACGAGGGCCACCGCCTGCCCGGCGAAGTGGATCTCCCCCTCGGCGAACAGCGGCTCGTCGTGCTGGATGGGGCCGATGAGGTTGTCGCCCGGGACGTCCTTCGCGGTGAGGACCGCGTGGATCCCGGGCATCTCGGCCGCCGTGTGCGTGTCCACCTTGAGGATCCGCCCGCTGGCGATCTCGCTCGCCACGATCCAGCAGTGCAGCAGGCCCGCAGGCTCCGGGAGATCGTCCACGTAGTGGGCGGCGCCCGTCACGTGGAGCATCCCCGACTCGTGGGGGCGGGGACGATGCAGAGGAGATGCGTGCTCGTTGGCGCTCATGGCGTCCCCTCCGCGACGACCGTGCCCGCGTGGCCCGTCGGGAGGGGCACGAAGGAGCGGTCCGTCGTCTCTGCGGCGAAGCCGAGGAGAAGGTTCCGGGCGACGGTCTGCCGGTACCAGGCCGTCCCGCGGTGGTCGGACATGGGGGTGAAGTCGTCATCGAGGAGCCGCGCCGCCGACCGGGCCGCGGCCTCGCTCCACCGGGAGCCCACGAGGGCCTGCTCGGTGCGCAGCGCACGCTTCGGCGTGGCCGCCATGCCGCCGAAGCCGAGGCGCGCCCCGGTGACGATCCCCCCCGGCCCGAGCTCCACCACCATGCCGGCCGCGACCGCGGAGATGTCGAGCTCGCGGCGTCGGCTGACCTTGTAGGCGCCGAGGCGGGCGCTGGCGGGGGGACGGGCGATCGTCACCCGCGCGAGGAGCTCGCCGGGCTGGAGCGCCGTCTCTCGGTAGTCGAGGAAGAAGCGGTCGATGGGGACGGTCCGCTGGCCCGCCGCCGAGGCGATGACCATCTGGGCGTCCAGCGCGATGAGCACCGGCGCGAGATCCCCGATGGGCGAGGCGTTGCAGAGGTTCCCGCCGAGGGTCGCCCGGTGCTTGATCTGGCGAGCGCCGAAGTAGCGGAGCATGCGGTGCAGGACCGGCAGCGCGTGCCCGCTCCAGTCCTCGAGGTCGGTCAGGGTCACGGACGCACCGATCGACCAACCGCCCGCGTCCTCCTCGATGCCGGCCAGCTCCGCGACGTGCTCGGTCGACAGGAGCAGCGGGAAGCGGACGTGCTTCTTCGTGACGTCGAGGCCCAGGTCGGTGGCGCCGCAGATGAGGCGGGCGTCGGGGTGCTCGGCGAGCACCGACGTCGCCCCATCGAGGGTGGTGGGGGCGACGAACCGCTCCGACGACGCGCGGTAGTCGAGGTCGGTGGGAGCCGCCGCCTCCGCGGAGAGGGCGGCGCGGAAGTCGTCATCGGGCCCGGCGCCGGCGATCTCCTTCGCCGCGTCCCGGATGGGTCGATACCCGGTGCAGCGGCACAGGTTCCCGCAGAGCTGATCGTCGAGCTTCCACTCGGCGTCCAGGTCGTCGCGGTAGGCAGCCTCGAACATCGACATCACGAAGCCAGGGGTGCAGTAGCCGCACTGGGACCCCAGCGCCTCCACCATCACGTCCTGGACCGGGTGGGGCGCCGCCGGGGTGCCGATCCCCTCGACGGTCCACACGCTGCGGCCGTGGACCATCGGGAGCAGCAGGAGGCACGAGTTCACCGCGCGGTACCGGGCGCCTCCCGGGGCGTGGGCGTCGAGGATGGCGACCGTGCAGGCCCCGCAGTCCCCTTCGGCGCAGCCCTCCTTGGTGCCGGTGAGGCGGTTTCCCCGGCCTTCGGAGGCGGGCCGGGAGTCACGCAGCCACTCGAGCAGCGTGGTGTTCGGAGAGGCGTCGCCGACCTCGATCGGGCGCCCGTTCAGTTCGAAGCGAAGCATGGGCGAATGCTACCGCGGGTCGGGGCCGCACGAACCCGAGCGACCGCGACGGCGCATGTGTAAGAATCCGGTCCCCACGGGGAGAGTCCCCGCGGGTACAGTGGCCGCGCGCGCCAGGCTGGGGATCGCCTGCGCCGCCCAGAGGAAGACACATGAGCCGATTCATTCGCAACGCGTTCGTCCTGGCGACACTCGCCCTGCTGGCCTTGCCGGCCTCGGCGTTCGCCAGCCACTTCCGCGGCGCCACCATCACGTGGACCCGGTCGAGCGGAACGTCGACGACCGCGAACTTCGTCGTCACCCACTCCTGGCGGGTGTCGCCCTCCGTCAACCTGATCTACTCCAGCGGGGGCAGCTCGGGCGGCCTCTCGAGCCAGAGCCTCGGAAGCTTCACGGACTCCACCGGGTCGACGTACACCGCGTACCGGTCGACCACGAGCCGGAACTTCGGGACGAGCACCGGCTCCCGGACGGCGTACTTCAGCTCTTGCTGCCGGATCTCGAACCTCCAGGACGGCTGGAACGACGAGTACTTCCGCGTCGAGTCCGTCATCAACTTCTCCGGGGGCAACACCGCGTCCCCGGCGATCGGCGCCCCCGCGCTGCTCCAGATGGTCCCCGGCGCCCAGAACTCGGTCTCCATGGCCGTCGTTGATCCCGACCAGAACGAGTCCGCGACCTGCACCTGGGCCACCGCCGGTCAGGCCGTCGGCGCGAGCTACCCGCCGGGCACGAACAGCAGCACCATCTTCAAGCCGTCGTGGCTGAACCTGGACAGCCAGAACTGCATCCTCTCGACGAACGCGGGCTTCAGCGCCTCGGCCCCGTCGCTGTGGGCCTACGCGGTCCGGGTGACCGACGCCTACGGCGCCGTCACCACCTTCGACGGCATGATCGAGATGGTCTCCGGCACCCCGCCCACCTGCTCGGGCGGCGGCAACTTCAACACCTCGGTGGGCGTGCCCTTCTCCACGACCTTCACCGGGACCAACCCGACGGGCGGCAACCTGACCATGCAGGTCACGGGGCAGCCCTCCGGCTCGACCTTCAGCCTCACCAGCGGCTCCTCCCCGGTCACCTCGACCTTCAACTGGACGCCCACGAGCTCCGACTTCGGTCAGACGTACGCGGCGTCGGTCATCGTATCGAACAGCCAGAACCTCCAGGCCACCTGCCCCCTCGGGCTGACGGTGCCCCTCAACCAGCCGCCTCAGGTCACGACGACCGGGCCCTACACCGGCGTGAACGGCCAGCCGACGGCGGTCAACGCCTCGGCCACGGACCCCGACGGCCAGATCACCACCTACGAGTGGGACTGCAACAACGACGGCGTCTACGAGATCGGCCCGAACCCCACGGGGGCGGCCACCTGCCCCGGCATCACCACCTCGGGGACCTACCCGATCAACGTGCGAGTGACCGATGACGCCGGCGGCCAGACGGTCGTCCAGACGACCATCACCATCCCGTCCCTGCCCCCGGTCGCCAACGCGGGCGGCCCCTACGCAGGCAACATCGGCATCCCGGTGTCGCTGACCGGCAACGGCAGCTCCGACCCCGACGGCGCCATCGCGCTGTACGAGTGGGACTGCACCAGCGACGGCACCTACGACATGTCCACCACCGTCGTGAACGGCGGCCTCTGCACCTACAACGCCTCGGGCACCTACACGGTCACCCTGCGCGTCAGCGACAACGAGGGCTCGACCGACACGGACACCGCCACGGTGAACATCAACGTGGACCCGATCGCCGATGCGGGCGGCCCGTACACCCCGAACGTGGGCACGGCGCAGCCCATGAACGGCTCGGGCTCGGTGGACCCCAACGGCAACATCGTCCTCTACGAGTGGGACTGCACGAACGACGGCACCTACGACGTCGTCTCGGTCGGCGCGCAGAACGCCCAGTGCACCTGGGCCACCCCCGGCCTCTACACCGCGCGCCTCCGCGTCACCGACAACGGCGGCGCCCAGGACGAGGACACCGCGAACGTCACCGTGAACGGCCCGCCGGTTGCGGACGCTGGCGGCCCGTACATCCTCGCGAACACGTTCACCGCGAACGTCGACGGCTCGGGGAGCTTCGACTCCGACGGCACCATCGTCCTCTACGAGTGGGACTGCGACAGCGACGGCACCCTGGACCTCGTGGGCGCGGCGGCCACCGGCGCCTGCACCTACCCCGGCGCCGGGAACTACACCGTCACCCTGACCGTCACCGACAACCAGGGCCTGACCGCGACGAGCTCCGACTCGGTGAGCGTCCAGAACAGCGGCCCCGTCGCGGACGCGGGCGGCCCCTACAACGTCGGCCAGGGAGTCATCTTCGCCCTGGACGCCTCGGGCTCGAGTGACCCGGACGGCACGATCGTCTCCTACGAGTGGGACTGCGACAACAACGGCACCTACGAGTTCAGCAACCCGTCGCCCACCGCGACGAACTGCTCCATCGCCGACGAGGGCACTTACCAGGTGAACCTGCGGGTGACGGACAACAACGGCGACCAGGCGACGGACAGCGCCGTGGTGAACGTCAGCAACTCGGCCCCGGTCGCGATCGCCGACAACATCACGGGTGGCCCGTACTTCGGCACGAAGAACTTCCCCATCCAGGTCAACGGCTCGGCGAGCTACGACCCCGACGGCACGCTCGTCTCCTACGAGTGGGACTGCGAGAGCGACGGCGTCATCGACGAGGTCTCCACGCAGTCGGTCGGCAACACCTGCACCTTCGCGGCGGTCGGTACCTACACCGTGACCCTGCAGGTCACCGACGACGACGGCGTCTCCGACACGGACACGGCCACCATCATCGTGGGCAACGACTCGCCCACCGCGGACGTCGGCGGCCCCTACGTGGGCGTCGAGGGCGTCCCGGTCCCGCTCGACGCGTCGGCCTCGGCCGACCCGGGCGGGATGATCGTCCAGTACGACTACGACTGCGACACGGACGGCACCATCGACGTCACCGTGACCTCGCCGACGGCCGGTGCCTGCACCTACGACGACCAGGGCACCTACACGATCACCCTCGTGGTGACCGACGACGACGGCCTGACCGACTCGATCAGCACCACGGTGGACATCACGAACGTGAACCCGGTCCTCGGCAACGTCTCCGTCCCCGACGGCGACGAGGGCGCGGCCATCGCCTTCAGCGCGACCGCCACGGACACGGCTGGTGACCCGCTGACCTACAACTGGGACTTCGGCGACGGCAACACCGGCTCCGGCGACACTGTGAGCCACACCTACGCCGACGACGGCACCTACACGGTCGTCCTCACCGTCCTCGACGGCGACGGCGGCAGCGCCACCCAGACCGAGACGACGGTCGTGGCGAACGTGAACCCGTCCTTCCTCAGCACCGTCCCGACCCTGCTCGGCGACGAGGGCGAGTCCCTGAGCTTCGACGTCACCGTCGACGACCAGGGCCCGGCGGACGTGCCCGACCTCGTCGTCACCTGGGACTGGGGCGACGGCTCAGCGACCGAGACCGGCACCTCGATGACCCACGCCTTCCCCGACGACGACACCTACTTCGTCACGGCGACCGTGGACGACCAGGACGGCGGCACGGACTCGGTGATCTTCGAGGTCGTGACCGCGAACGTGGCCCCGATCATCACGTCGAGCCCGCCGGTGAACGCGGTCCAGGGAACCCTCTACAGCTACCAGCCCATCGTCGACGACCCGGGCACTGAGGTCTTCTCCTGGACGATGTCCCCGTCCGCCCCGAGCGGCATGACGATCGACCCGAGCACGGGCCTCATCGAGTGGACGCCCACCGCGTCCGACCTCGCCCAGGGCTCCTTCACCGTGGTCATCACGGTGGACGACGGTGACGGCGGCTCGGACGCCCAGTCCTGGACCATCCAGGTGTTCTTCGCCGACTCCGACGGCGACGGCCTCCCGGACGACTGGGAGACCGACAACGGCCTCGACCCGAACGACCCGAACGACGCGGGTCAGGACCCGGACTTCGACGGCGCGACCAACCTCGACGAGTTCGGGCAGGGCACCGATCCCTTCCAGTACGACGGCCCGGGTCTCCCGGTCCTGGTCTCGCCCATCGGCGGAACCATCGTCGACAGCGACCGCCCGGACCTCCTCATCGACAACGCCACGGACCCGAACGGCGACATCCTCACCTACGCCTTCGAGGTGTACTCGGATGCGGCGCTCGGCAACCTCGTCACGTCCGTGAGCGGCGTGACCGAGGGCGGCACCCAGTCCGAGTGGAAGGTGGACGTCCCGCTCATGGAGAACACGGACTACTGGTGGCGCGCCGCTGCCGAGGACATGTTCACCACGGGTCCCTGGACGGCCGACGAGACCTTCTTCGTCAACGCCATCAACGAGACTCCGGGCCTGCCGACCCTCGTCTACCCCATCGACGGGGAGACGGCGGACAGCACCACCCCGAACCTCCTGTGGACCGAGGCTGAGGACGTCGACCGCGACCAGCTCACCTACGACGTCGAGATCTTCGACGCCAACGGTGACCTCTACACCTCCGCCACCGGCATCGGCGGCGACGGCGTCGAGGCGAACTGGACGGTGGAGACCGCCCTCATCGAGAACGAGTGGTACACGTGGACCGTGCGCGCCGTCGACCCCGGCGGCCTGATGAGCGAGTGGGTCGAGCCGGAGAGCTTCTTCGTCTCGGCGGACAACCAGGCGCCCATCGGCACCGCGTTCATCTACCCGATCGACGGCATCGAGATCGAGAACGTCTACCCCACCCTCATCGCCTCCGAGGCGGTGGACCCCGAGGGGACGGCGGTGCTCTACCAGTTCGAGATCGACCGCGACTCGACCTTCACCAGCGCTGAGTACGACACCCTGACGGTGCCGCACAACGGCTCCGGCGAGGTGGAGTGGGTGCTGGCCGACTTCGGCATCGAGTTCGCTGAGGACGCCTGGGCCTTCGCTCGGGTCCGCGCCATCGACGAGGACGGCATCGCCTCGGCGCCCGACACCATCACGTTCTACGTGCGCGGTGGGAACGGCGCCCCGTCGGTGCCGGTGCTCTACGCCCCGGACAACGGCGCGGAGGGCCCCGCCCGCCCGACGCTCGTCGTCGAGGACCCGACCGACCCCGAGGGTGACGTCGTGTTCATCGAGTACATCGTCGCGGCCGAGCAGGACCTGGAGAACGTCATCACGAACTTCGAGGATGGCGTGCTCTCGGGCCAGAACGAGGACCTGCTGACCCGCTGGGACGTGGACGTCGACCTCGAGGGCGAGGTCTTCTGGACCGCCCGCGCCGTCGATGAGCATGGCGCGGCGTCCGACTGGGCCGAGCCCTGGCGCTACCGCGCGCCCGGCTACGGCATCGACGACGGCACCGGCGACGGCGTCACCGGCGGCTCCGGCTGCGACTGCGCCTCGTCGGTCTCCGGCGAGTCCTCGAACACCGCCTGGCTGCTGCTGCTGCTGCCCCTCGCGGGCCTCGCCCGCCGCCGCCGCTGAGCAACCAGCCGTAGACCACGAAGGCGGCGTCCCGAGCTTCGGCCCGGGGCGCCGCTTTCGCTTGGCCCCAACCACGAGAGCCCCATGTCCGAGCGCCCCTACACCGTCCTCCCCCCCGTCAACGTCCTCGGCACCCCGCTCCAGGGGTGCTCGGTCGAGCCGCGCACCGGCTTCTACCGGGACGGCTGCTGCAACACCGGCCCTGACGATGTCGGGAGCCACACGGTGTGCGTGATGGTGAACAAGGAGTTCCTGGACTTCTCCATGGCCGCGGGGAACGACCTGTCGACGCCGGCACCGCAGTACGGATTCCCCGGGTTGAAGAGCGGCGACCGCTGGTGCCTGTGCGCCGCCCGGTGGCAGCAGGCGTTCGAGGCGGGCGTCGCGCCGCCGGTCGTGCTCGAAGCCACCCACCAGCGGGCCCTGGAGCACTGCTCCCTCGACGACCTGCTCCGACTCGCGATCGCGCCGTCGGCCTGATCATGCGGGGCGCCCCCCCTCCGCGCGCGCCCTGTCCCTCGTCATCCGCCGGCCGCGATCAGGAGCGGCGTCGGAGGCGAAGGGCTCCCAGCAGCCCCAGCGCGGCGATCCACGAGGCGGCGCCCCCGCCGGTGGAGCAGCTGCCCCCCGCGCGGCTGCGACCGTCGTCGTCGTCGTCCGCCGCGTCGTCGTCATCGGCTGCGTCGTCGTCGTTTGCCGCGCTGTCGTCGTCGTCCGCCGCATCGTCGTCGTCGGCCGCGTCGTCGTCGTCGGCTGCGTCGTCGTCGTTGGCCGCGTCGTCATCGTCGGCTGCGTCGTCGTCGTCGGCTGCGTCGTCGTCGTCACCGCAGGC